>JAANMX010001868.1_pt1 | contig 22612 bp, 19 predicted proteins | sample 7279681 | NCBI WGS metagenome assembly JAANMX01 (sample SAMN14094542, study PRJNA606508) | bioreactor metagenome | isolation source: A lab-scale SPAN reactor treating ammonium-rich wastewater day 351 | place: Ireland: Galway | collected 2018-01-01
TTCCATAATCGGTTCATTTTGAACACCAAATGTAGGAAAATATTCTGAGAAACTATGTAAAGATTTTATTAAATTGCTACTCACTAAGTACAAATTAAATTTTACTGATATTATCCGCAATTTTATCAAGTGCAATTTGAATTTCTTCCCTGGTAACATTTAGATGTGGACGGAAGCGGATCGAATTATCGCCACATGCCAGTACAATTAATCCGTCATCGTATAAAATTTCCCTCATTTTATCACGCGCAGCTCCACTTGGTAAGTTAATCGCGCACATTAAACCGCGACCCCGGGCTCCTGAAATCTTATCCGGAAACTGAAGTTCAAGTTTTTTCAGTCCATCTAAAAGATAATTGCCCACTAACCTTGCATTTTCAACGAGGTTTTCTTTTTCTATAACTTCCATCACCAACTGAAAACGAAGCATATCTATAAAATTACCGCCAAATGTTGAATTGATTCGGGAACTCTCGCGGAATACGTTGTTCGGGATTTCATCAAATTTTTCTTTATTGGCTAATACTCCGCAAACCTGCGTTTTCTTTCCGAAAGAAATAATATCGGGTTTCGCCGTAAAATGCTGAAATGCCCACATCTTTCCGGTAATTCCGATTCCGGTCTGTACTTCATCAAAAATAAGGAGAACCTCATTGTCGTCACAGATATTTCTTAATCCCTGGAAGAATTCGTCGCGGAAATGGTGATCACCGCCTTCAGCCTGAATAGGTTCAATGATTATACATGCCACCTGATCGGGATTGGTCAAAATCGCCTCCTGAATATGGAGCAATGCTAACTGTTCGTTTTTAATGGTTTCTTCTAAATTTTCTTCAGTGATGGGGAAATTGAGATGTGGATTTATGATTCTTGGCCAGTCGAATTTTGGGAAATACTGATATTTCCTTGGATCTGAAGTATTGGTTAAACTTAGAGTATAACCGCTTCTGCCGTGAAATGCCTGTTTGAAATGGATGCAGATTCCAGCTTCGGTATCTAAACCTTTTTCGAAATTTTTCCGGGTTTTCCAGTCGAAGCAGGCTTTCATTGCGTTTTCTACCGCCATGGTGCCACCTTCAATAAAAAAAGTGTACTGAAGTTCTTCCGGAATTGCTACGCGGGAAAAAACATCCATGAAATCTGCGAATTCCTGCGAGTAAACATCGGCTAAAGTCGGTTTGTTCACCGCCATTTTGCCTAACCACTCAGATCTCTCCATTAAATAAGGATGGTTATAACCAATGGATGCAGACCCAAACATGGAAAACATATCGAGGAATTCTTTTCCGGTATTACGGTCGTGGATCCAGCTGCCGTGAGATTTTTCAATATCCATTACGAAATCGAAACCGTCCGCAAGCATATGTTTCGAAAGGGTTTCTTTTACTTTATTGGTGGTTTGTGGGTGAGATGCAATTGCGTCATTCATATTTTTAGTTTTTGTACCTGAGATTTGGTTGTTTTAAACTTATTAATTTGAGTCCCTTCGCAACCCGGCCTGAGTGGAGCTCTTTTTGTGCAGCAAAGCGGAACAAAAAAGCGGGAACGGAGGACGGATCAGTTGCCCAAATAATTTTTATACTGCTATAAATCGAATTTGATTCCCTGAGCAAGCGGTAAACTTGCAGTATAATTGATGGTGTTGGTCTGGCGTCTCATGTAATATTTCCATACATCTGAACCGGATTCCCTACCGCCGCCGGTTTCCTTTTCGCCACCAAAAGCTCCACCGATTTCTGCTCCTGAAGTCCCTATATTCACGTTTGCAATTCCACAGTCGGAACCTGCCTGAGAAAGGAACAATTCAGCTTCGCGAAGATTCTGGGTCATAATCGCAGAACTTAACCCCTGCGGAACATCGTTCTGTAGTGAAATTGCTTCGTCGAGCGTTTTGTATTTAATAAGGTATAAAATAGGTGCGAAGGTTTCGTGCTGCACAATTTCGTAAGAGTTTTCAACTTCAGCGATGCATGGTTTTACATAGCATCCGGATTCGTAATTTTCACCTTCCAGAACTCCGCCTTCAACCGCGAATTTTCCGCCTTCTTTCCTGCATTTTTCAATGGAATCGAGATATTGTTTTACGGCATCCTGATCAATCAAAGGTCCCACGTGATTGTTTTCATCCAGGGGATTTCCAATTTTTAATTGTCCATAAGCTTTTACCAAACGGTTTTTCACTTCATCGTAAACCGATTCGTGAATAATTAAGCGTCTTGTAGAAGTACATCTTTGTCCGGCAGTTCCCACCGCACCGAAAACGGCGCCGATGATTGACATATCCAAATCTGCATTTTCTGTAATGATGATTGCGTTGTTTCCGCCCAGTTCGAGGATTGATTTCCCGAATCTTTCAGCCACATTTTTTCCAACGATACGTCCAACCTTGGTTGAACCCGTAAATGAAACAAGTGCGACATTTCTGTCGTTAACGAGTTGTTCGCCAATTCTATGATCACCTACAATCATGGTCGAAATTCCTTCCGGAAGATTATTCTCCTTTAGAACTTCATTAATGATATTCTGACAGGCGATTGCACAAAGCGGAGTTTTTTCTGATGGTTTCCAGATGGTTACGTTTCCGCAGATCCACGAAAGCGCTGTATTCCAAGACCAAACTGCTACCGGAAAATTGAAAGCTGAGATAATTCCAACGACTCCAAGCGGGTGATACTGCTCATACATTCGGTGACCGGGTCTCTCGGAATGCATAGTGTAACCATGAAGCTGGCGGGACAGACCTACTGCAAAATCGCAGATATCGATCATCTCCTGAACTTCGCCGAGTCCTTCCTGAAGCGATTTTCCCATTTCGTAAGAAACAAGTTTACCCAGATCATCTTTATACTCGCGGAGTTTAAGTCCGAACTGTCTTACCAACTCGCCTCTTTTCGGCGATGGAATCATCCGGAATTCTTTGTATGCTGATTTGGCCTTTTCTATGACCGTATTATAATCTTCAGTACTTGCTGTTTTTACTGTAGCAATAAGTTTTCCGTCGGTCGGAGAATAACTTTCGAGCAAATCACCGTTGGCAAAATAGTTACCGCCGGAGGAAACGCCATTATTCTGTTTGGAAATTCCTAAATTTTTAAGTGATTCTTCGATACCGTAATCGATCGTTTTATGAGACATAAATTTTAATTTGAATTGCCACTAAAGATAGGGTTTTTGGCGAACTCTGAAAAACTTTTAACACTTTTAATCGACAACAACAGCGGATCTGATTTCAGTCAGTCCTCAATTATAACAAATTGGCAAAGAAAATGATTATTTTTGCTGAAAATGAGAATATGGAAAATCAAGAACCCAATAACAACGGAAGTTCGAAAATGAAATTATGGTTTAAGCGTGTAGGGATTGGCGGTTTAATATTTTTCACCCTGAAGGGAATTGTCTGGCTTTTCGTATTTTATTTCGGGGCAGAAATGTTTCAGGAATGTGCCGGAAAATAAATTACCAGTTTTCTTTTCTGATTTCGTACACCACGTTTATTTTAGGTAATTCACCGAAATAAGCAATCTCCTCTTCCCCCACTTTTTCGGCTCCAAGTCTTTCCATCGCGACCTGAGAACGAACATTTTCTTTTCCAACATGGAAAATAACGGTTTCTACATACTGAAATATATAATTCAACATCAGTTTCTTGACCTGTGGATTAACATTTTTACCCCAGAAATCGGTTCCGTAAAAAGTATAACCAATCAGAATTGAACTGTTTTCTTCATCGAAATCATAAAATCTTGTACAGCCCAGAACTTCGCCGTTAGATTTATCCATTACTAAAAATGCGCCTTTGCTTTCGAGAGCTCCTTTAAAAAAGTTTTCAAAAACTTCTCTTTTGTAGCGTTCTTTATTTGGGTGCTGCTCCCAAACTTTAGGATCGGACGCAACAACGTATAACCTTTCAAAATCGTTTTCCTGTAATGGAATCAATTTGAAATTTTCGTTTTCCAATATGGGCTGAATGGAGAAATTCATGATTTTTTTTTGCTTATTATTCTATTATCAATTTAAAAGAGAATTGCTTTTTCCAGTTCCAGCAGTTTCTGTTTTCGCCAGATTCCGCCGCCGTAACCGGTGAGCGTTCCGTTGGTGCCAATCACTCTGTGACATGGGATGATGATGGAAATTTTGTTGAGACCATTGGCATTTGCCACGGCCCTTACGGCTTTTGGATTGCCCAGAATACTCGCCTGTTCCTGGTAACTTCTCGTGGTTCCGTAGGGGATTTTACGAAGCACTTCCCAGACACTTTTCTGAAAATCAGTCCCCACGGGCGATAGCGGAACAGTAAAATCCTTGCGTGTTCCTTCGAAATATTCAGCAAGTTCTTTTTCTAAAGTTTTGAAGTGCGGATTTTCACCCTGAATGATGTTCGCATTAAAATGTTTCGAAATCTCTTTCAGTTCCGTGGGGAGTGCTTTCCTGTCGGAAAACTCCAGCATACAGATTCCGTTTTCATCAGCGCAGGCAATCATGGTTCCCAGTGGAGTTTCAATTCTTTTTAAATCCACCACTTTTTCACTCTTGGAATTCTTTGGTGAAACTCCGAAGATATTTTTAAAACTTTCATTAAATCCGCTCAGACTCTCATATCCGCTGTTGAAGGCAGCGCCAGTCACATTCTCCCCGGAATTCAGTTTCTTAAAAGCCGAATTCAGCTTAACCATCCGCTGGAACGCATGAAAGGTCATGCCGTGGTGCTTCATGAACCACCGCCGGACGGTTGCGGGTTCCAGACCTCTGTTCACCAGATCGAAATCTTTAAATTTCAGAGAAGGATCCGCCGCCAGTTCGCTCAGCAAATACTGAATACCTTGAGGAGTTTCATCCGGATTTTCAAGGGGCTTGCAGACTTTACAGGGCCGATACCCTTTCAGGATTGCATCTTTGGTATTGCTGAAAAACTCCACATTTTCAAACTTCGGTTTACGCGCTGTACAGGTCGGCCGGCAGAAAACCCCCGTGGTTTTCACGCCCATCCAGAAAACGCCTTCGAAATCGGGGTTTTTATCGAAAGAAGCCTGATACATTATTTCGTTAGAAAGTTCCATGATGTAAATTTAAAGCAAATTTAGGTCGGTATGAAAAACTTTACAACCGAAAAATTGACAAGTATTTTTTAGTTTATTCCAAAAAAAATGTCTCAATAAAATGAGACATTTAAATTATTTTTTGCGGGTATCGATAAACTCGTAGGAGTCGTTGTTCATGTCAATACTGATAGTTTGCGATTTGAATTTTATCTGGTTTTCATTGAGGACAGAATAGGTATAAACATCTGTTTTCCCTGATTCTTCGTGATATTCGTAGAATTTATTTCCTTCGATCCACCAGTTTCCGGTTTCCTGGGTTTCCTGGGTTCTGCCGTTTTGGGTAAAAACAAAGTCTAAAATAAAAGTACCGTTAGCATTCCGTGTCATATCCCATTTTTTCTCCACGCCGTCAATCTGCTGATCTTTTTCGGAGCCGGACCAAACGCCAACCAAGCGGTTATCGATTTTCTTTCCGTTTTCTAATGTTGTCATCTGGGTGGAACATGAAATGGCGAACATCGTCATCAATACAACCAACAAACCCGAGTTTAAAATTTTCTTCATATTTTACTATTAATTATTTCTTTGCTGCAGCGTCACGTTCGATCTGGCGGATTTCTTTCAGCTTTTCAACCACTTTGGTAACGGTCTCAGTATTTGCAGCTTTTACAGGAACTGTAACTTTGGTCTGATCCCATTTCACCACCAGATCAACCGAATTATCATCAACAGGATTAAGCTCTATGCCGAACCACTCCTGCTTTTCCGAAAGTTTCTGTACGGGCACGCTAATTTCGGTTACATTCAGTTTTTCGTCGTAGGCATAGGCTCCCCATTGTTGAGCATCTTTATTCAGAATAACTTTCCACTCTTTCTCTGTCGGAATTACAAACAAACCGTAAGAACCTGCGGGAACTGTTTTTCCGCCGAAAGTTACGGGTTGGGCAAAGGTAATTTTGGTGGCTCCATTGGCACCGGCTCTCCACACTTTATTATACGGTACGAGGTCACCGAAAATTTTTCGCCCCTTTACTCCCGGTCTTCCGTAATCCACTGAAATTTTAGTGGTAGAAAACTGCTGTTCCAGCGTCTGTCTCGGACTGGCTGCCGGAAGTGTATGCTGAGAGTAAGCAAACAGCGTTGAGGAAATAAAAGCTGCAATCAATAGTTTTTTCATTCTTATATTTTTTTTAAAGATAGAAAATTATCGGTAAACGGAAACATAACTTTAAAAGCTTTTCGAACGGTAAACTAATATTTATTTATTTTTCTTTAAACCAATGTTCAGGAACTCTTTACATTCCTTTTTAACAGTTTCCGGTTCCACGACCGTAAGGGAATCAGCATTGGTATCTCAGTTTTTGAACGCTGCAGCAAGGAAAACTTAATTCTGTTTTTCGACTTTGCCTGGAAAAAGAGATAACATTATTTTACTTACCAGACGACCATGCACTTTGTCAAAGTTTTAAAGAGCATAATAATACTTTGACAAATTTCAAAGGAAAAAACCCCTTACTACCGAAACAAACTTTGGCAAAGTGCCAATGCGTGTGAACAGAACTTTGGCAAAGTCATTCATCGCGCGTTCGCTCCTCCGCCACCATTCCCAATCCTTCTGCCATTTCCTCTGCTTCACCCACCGTTACCTGCCCGGGCAGCAGCCAGTCGCGGAGTTGGGCGAGTTGCTGGTTTTTATAAGGCTCCTACTTTGCCAAAGTTGATTGCGGTTTTCAACTTACACTAATGCTAATCCTCCACCTTCAGAAATTCCCGTGACTGAAACTTCCAAAATTCAGGCATCAGTTGAATCTGGTGTCGCCGACTCCTGATGTGCTCTAAAAAAAACGCAGGTATCGGGAGCTGAAATTTACGGATGGCAATATTTCATTCCAATGAAAATTTTGTTTCATGCGGATGAAACTTTTATTTCGTATTGATGAAAATTTTGTTTCATACTGATGAAACTTTTATTTTGTACGGATGAAACTTTTTTTTAAGTACAGCAATCTGAAGGAAACAGGAGGTCGGGTACGGTGTCGTAAATAGCAATGAGATCCTGCCGGATCAGGCTGTACTTGGCGGAAGGAAGGTTTTGTGCCGCCCGGTGCAGTCCGCTCACGAAATATTCGGGTGCATCATCCCTGTAATAGGGGCACCGGGCAAGATCTTGACCACCGAGATGAGCTGGATTGAGCAGCAGAAAAACATCCCGCTCCGGCGGTGCCAGTGAGAAAGCCAGATACCGGATGTAGAAAGCGCTCCTGGGGCATGCTTCCAGCATACAGTGCTGAAATTGTAGGGAAAACATATGGTATTCCACGGCCGGGCGACGTTCTTTCATGGGCTGAATCTTTACTACAATATTCTCTAAAAAATTTCAGATGACCTTGCATATTCTTAAAGTATCCGGGGACAAAAAAGTTGCGGACCACCATCCTACTTCTTGATGTATTTTGGGAAGATTTACCGGATAAATCAGCCTGTAAAGCATCGTGTGAACGATCCGACTGATTATAGAACACCACACCCCCCTTACCCGGTCTCTTCCGTTTTCAGCAGTTTCAGATCTGTTCTGCGCGCTCTTGCCCAGAAAATTTGCCGGCAAGATTCATCAACTTTTTTATCCGGGTGCTTTCCGGAACCTTTTAAATTCCTTCCCCCGAAATCACAAAAAAATCCTGTTAAAATATACAACAGGATAGGTCTCTATGTAGAAAAATGTTTTGATTTTCCTGGAAAATTCTGTTCGATAACCAGAACGTATGTTCCTGTTTTTGCTGTACTTTGTTTAAAAAATTTTGTAGATGCAGCGATGTTCCCCGGACCGGATATGCTGTACCCTTTCAATTTGAAATCCGTTTCCAATCAACTTTTTGAAATTTGATAATTCGGCATCGCAAAACCCATGGCATTCTGCAGCAGCCGCACCAATCGGACAATGGTTCTGTATAAAAAAGTATTCCCCGTTTTCGGTCTTCCATTCTGCCATATAGCCTTCTTCTGAACGTATTTTGCTGAGATGCTCCAGCCGTTCTTCCATGGTTTTGCTGTGCTGTGTTTGCTGTTCATACCGTTCGTAAACCTGGTTTTCACGATCATTGATCATTAAATCTACCGCATTTTCACCCAAGAGTTTTTTTACAGAACGCAGCAGTTCTACAGTTACCGTGGCATGAGTATTGGGGAATTTTGAAAGTCCTTTCTGAGATAAAGAATGATAAGTAACCGGCCTGCCTACGCCTACATTTTTCTGGATGTTTTTAACCAAATCCATTTCTGTCAGTTTCAGGAGATGTAACCGGGCACCCTCCTTGGTTATTCCCAGTTCCATAGCCAGAGTAGCAACAGAAATCTCGCCGCGTCCTTTTAAAATCATTAAAATCCGATCGGTCACACTTTTTTTCATTTCATTTAAAATACTTGTTAAATTATGAAGGGTAAAGATAATCAATCTTAAGCAACCATAACGTATTCAAATAAAAAAGTGACGAACATGATAAAAATCCTACTTATTAAAACAAGTTTTTCCTTGTTTTATTATCTTGTTTAAGGTATCTTTGAACTGCATATTAATCAGAAATATAAACTTTTAAACTTTTATGAGTATGAAAAAATTAAAACAACTCTCAGTAGTAGCAATTGCAGGTATGATGATGGTAGCCTGCGGACAGAATAAAACCGAAGAGCAGGTAAGTTCAACTCCTGAAACCGAAACAGTAACCTCAGCAGAGGAACCCGCCGCCTCGCAGGACCAGGATACCATAGAAGTTGCCCTGAACGCTGAAGACACGATGAAATTCGATAAGAGCGAAATTAAAGTTCCGGCAGGGAAACTCATCCGTCTCACTTTACACCATGTTGGTAAACTTCCAAAATCTTCAATGGGTCACAATTTTGTATTGCTGAAACAAGGTACTGATGTTACCGCGTTTGCCACCAAAGCCGTACAGGAAGGAAAAGCGCCTGATTTTGAAGTCCCCGAAAGTTTGTTACCCGAAGTTATTGCACATACCAAAACCATTGGTGGCGGAGAAAGCGTAACGATTGAGTTTACGGCGCCTGAAAAAGGCACTTATGATTTTATTTGCTCATTCCCGGGACACGCCGCAATGATGAACGGCAAACTGATTGTAGAATAACAGCCGTATTTTAAGAATTAAAAATTCTCATTCAGAACCCTTCCATACAAACAAAAAAACGCGCCCCTCAGGACGCGTTTTTTTCAATACCGACAGATTTACATCTTCTCCATCTTAAAACTCATGCTTTCAATGACTTTCAAAATTGCTTCTACCGTATCCATCGAGGTAAGACATGGAACGCCATTTTCTACGGAAGTTCTGCGGATCTGGAAACCGTCTCTTTCGGACTGTTTTCCTTTAGTCATCGTGTTTACAATATACTGTACTTTTCCGGTCTGGATAAGATCAATCAAGTTAATTTCAGGATTTTCTTCGATTTTATATCCGATTTTTGTTCGAACTCCATTTTCTTCGAAGAACTTTGCAGTTCCCTCGGTTGCCCAGATTTTAAAACCAATTTCCTGAAAACGTCTCGCCACTTCACAGGCTTCTTCTTTATGTTTATCCGCAACGGTGAAAAGTATCGCACCGTGGAGCGGCATTTTTCGTCCTGAGCCAATCAAACCTTTATACAGGGCTTTTTCCAAAGTGGTGTCTTTCCCCATCACTTCTCCTGTGGATTTCATTTCAGGTCCGAGAGAAATATCTACTTTGGCTAATTTTGAAAAGGAGAATACCGGAACTTTTACGAAAATCCCTTCTTTATTCGGAGCCAAGCCGTTTTTATAACCTAAATCTTTTAATTTTTTTCCGAGAATTACCTTTGTTGCAAGATTTGCCATCGGTATTTCGGTAATTTTAGAAAGAAAAGGAACGGTTCTGCTCGATCTTGGATTTACTTCAATTACGTAGACATTTCCTTCAGAAAGGACATATTGAATATTCATTAAACCAATTACATTCAAGCCTTTCGCGAGTCTTTCTGTGTAATCTACAAGCGTAGCAATCTGTTCTTCTGAAATATTCTGGGGAGGATAAACCGCTATGGAATCTCCCGAATGAACGCCGGCTCTTTCGATGTGCTCCATAATTCCCGGAATCACGACGGTTTCACCATCAGAAATCGCATCAACTTCCACCTCTTTTCCGGTTAAATAACGGTCGATCAAAATAGGATGTTCCGAACTTTCCTTCACCGCATTCGTCATGTAATGGCTGAGATCTTTTTCATCATACACAATTTCCATTGCTCTTCCGCCCAAAACGTAACTCGGACGAACCAACACCGGGAAACCAATTTCGTTCGCAATGACCAAAGCTTCTTCTTTGGTAAAGCAGGTTTTTCCCAAAGGCTGTGGAATTCCCATTTCCTGAAGTGCGGCTTCAAATTTATTCCGGTTTTCAGCGCGGTCTAAATCTTCCAGGGAAGTCCCAAGAATCTGAACTCCGTGTGCAGCTAATTTATCAGCTAAATTAATTGCAGTCTGTCCGCCAAACTGCACCACAACACCTTTTGGTTTTTCAAGTTCGATGATGTTCATTACATCTTCTTCCGTTAAAGGTTCAAAATAGAGTTTGTCGGAAATCGAGAAGTCTGTAGAAACAGTTTCAGGATTATTATTGATGATAATGGCTTCGTAGCCAAGCTCTTTAATCGCCCAAACCGAGTGAACTGTCGCATAATCGAATTCAACGCCCTGCCCGATCCTGATTGGGCCGGAACCGAGAACGATTATTTTTTCACGGTCGGATGGGATACTTTCATTTTCTTCTTCGTAGGTTCCGTAAAAATATGGTGTTTCGCTTTCGAACTCTGCAGCGCAGGTATCAACCATCTTGTACACCGGCATTACTGCGTTGTTTTTTCTAAAATCAAAGATGGTTTTCTGATCTGAGTCCCAAAGATGTGCGATATGCAGATCTGCAAAACCAAGTTTTTTAGCCTGCAATAATATTTCTTTATCGAATTTATTTTCAGCAATTACTTTTTCAAAATCAATGAGTTTCTTGATTTTCCAGATGAAAAATTTGTCGATTTTGCTCCACTCCACTATTTTTTCCCAGTCGTAACCTCTTCTAAGCGCATCACCAATGATGAAAAGTCTCTCGTCATCACAAACGCGGATTCTTCTTTCAATTTCTTCGTCGGTTAACGCTTCTGCCTGTTTGGTTTTTAATCCGATATGTCTTAGTCCAGTTTCCAGCGAACGTATGGCTTTCTGTAAAGATTCTTCGAAATTTCTTCCGATGGCCATTACTTCTCCGGTTGCTTTCATTTGGGTAGAAAGTCGGCGGTCTGCAGTTTCGAATTTATCAAACGGGAACCTCGGAAACTTAGTTACGACATAATCCAACGCCGGCTCGAAACATGCGTAAGTCTTACCTGTCACAGGATTCATAATTTCATCCAGCGTTAAACCTACAGCGATTTTAGCAGCAATTTTAGCAATCGGATAACCTGTTGCTTTGCTTGCTAAAGCAGATGAACGCGACACCCGCGGATTTACCTCAATGATATAATATTGAAAAGAATGCGGATCCAAAGCAAGCTGTACGTTACAGCCACCTTCAATTCCTAATGCACGGATAATCTTTAAAGAAGAATTTCGCAACATCTGATATTCCCGGTCTGATAAAGTCTGCGAAGGCGCCACCACAATGGAATCTCCGGTATGAACTCCAACCGGATCAATATTTTCCATGTTGCAGACTACGATAGCGTTATCGTTTTTGTCGCGCATAACCTCGTACTCTATCTCTTTGAAACCGGCGATTGATTTTTCGATCAGACATTGGGTAACGGGTGAATATTTCAGACCGAAACTTGCGATTTCCTTGAGTTCATCATCGTTGTTTGCAATTCCGCCACCGGTTCCTCCCATTGTAAATGCAGGACGCACAATAACAGGATAACCAATATTATGGGCAAATTCCAAAGCTCCCTGAACGTTATTTACAATATCAGAATCCGGAACAGGTTCATTGAGTTCTCTCATCAGTTCACGGAACAAATCGCGGTCTTCAGCCTGATTGATCGCAGAAAGTTTTGTACCCAAAACTTCCACTTTACATTCTTCAAGAATTCCGGAATTCTGCAATTCTACTGCCATATTCAAACCAGTCTGTCCGCCTAAAGTCGGCAAAAGTGCATCTGGACGCTCTTTCCTGATGATATGACTTACGAACTGAAGTGAAATGGGTTCTATATAAACTTTGTCGGCAATTTCGACATCGGTCATAATGGTGGCAGGATTAGAATTAATCAAAATCACCTTATAACCTTCTTCTCTCAGCGCCAGACATGCCTGCGTTCCCGCATAATCAAACTCAGCTGCCTGGCCTATAATAATGGGACCGGAACCGATAACGAGGATTGTTTTTATGTCGTTTCTTTTCATTTTTATTTTATTAGACAAAAGATATTATATGCCATATGTCAGATTATATACTTTTGTTATCGTATTTTACTTTTTTAAATTAGATTTGAATGTATAGATCATTCTTTAAATTTCATTCAGTTTTGATATTAAACTATTGGCTTTTTCTGCATCTAATAAATTTAATTCTCTAGTCACAATTAATTGTGTTTGCAATTCAAAAGAAGAAGCATTAGCAATTCCAAGAAAATGAAAAAATTAATTATTATTGTTTCTTCCAGCTCCTTCTGCAATATTAGAGGGAATCGAAATTACCGATCTTTTAATTTGAGAAATCAAGCCAAATTTTTCATCTTTTGGTAAATCTGCACAAACAATATAAACGTCTTTCGAAAGCTCAATTGATTTCTGCCAAAAAATTAATTTCTCAAAATTATGCAAAGTAAAGTCTGTTATCTGATGTCTAATATCTGAAATCAAAATTATTTCTTAAACTGCTCCATCATCTCGATGAATTCATCAAACAGATAATTGGCATCTTCCGGTCCGGGACTTGCTTCCGGATGATACTGTACGGAAAAACACGGATGAATTTTGTGTCTCAAACCTTCATTGGTTCTGTCATTAAGTGCAATATGCGTTTCTTCCAGATCTGTATTTTTCAGTGATTCCTGATCTACCGCGTAACCGTGATTCTGGGAAGTAATAGCGACTTTGTTTTTCTTTAAATCCAAGACCGGATGGTTCCCGCCACGGTGACCAAATTTAAGTTTAAATGTTTTTGCACCACAAGCTAAACCTATCAACTGATGACCCAGACAGATTCCAAAAATCGGAACTTTTCCGAGCAAACCATTAATCAGTTCAGAAGCTCCTTTTACATCTTCGGGATCGCCGGGTCCGTTGGAAAGCATGATTCCGTCGGGATTCATCAGTAATATTTCCTCAGCAGTAACGTTTTGGGAAACGACTTTTACATCGCAGTCTCTTTGTGCAAGTTCGCGCAGAATACCGAGTTTCGAACCAAAATCTACCAAAACCACATTCAATCCTCTTCCGGGATTTGCGTAAGCGGTTTTTGTGGAAACCATTTCAACCTGATTTATTGGAAAATCGGTTGATTTTAAGGTTTCAATGACGGAATTTTCGTCCGCATTTTCATCGACGATTTTACCTTTTACCACGCCTTTGCTCCGTAAAACTCTGGTCAGCCTTCTGGTATCAATTCCGGAAATTCCGGACAATTTCTTTTTCTGAAAAAACTCGTCAAGCGTAAGCTGATTTCGAAAATTCGACGGAAAATCGCAAAGTTCTTTTACAATTAAACCTTTAATCGCGGGTTCGAGGCTTTCGTAATCGTCCCGGTTAATTCCGTAATTTCCGATGAGCGGATAGGTCATACAGACAATCTGCCCACAATAGGACGGATCGGAAATAAGCTCCTGATAGCCTGTCATTCCGGTGTTGAAAACCACTTCCCCATCGGTTTCCAGATTGGCTCCGAAACCTTCGCCGTGAAAAACTTCACCGGATTCTAATATTAATTTCTTTTTCATTTTCTTTTTAGATCTGAGACGTTAGATTTTGGTTTCACACTTAAATCCGAGCTTTAACGTCCTTTATTTAAATTTAAATCCTTTCGATTCCAGAGCATCTTTCAAAATGGCCATTCGGGCAAAAACTCCGTTTTTCATCTGTTTGAAAATTCTGGAGCGTTCACACTCTACGAGATCGCTATCGATTTCCACGCCTCGGTTAATGGGCGCCGGATGCATTAAAATTGCACCCTTTTTCATTACTTTCTCCCGCTCTTTAGTAAGTCCGAATTTTTTGTGATAGCTTTCCAGAGAAATTTTCATTTTCTCGCCATGTCTTTCATGCTGAATTCGCAGAAGCATAAGTACATCAACTTCCCTCACCAAATCGTCTATAGAAAGGTAAGTACCGTTAATAATTGTTCCTTCATCAAACCATTTTTCAGGACCGGAGAAATATACTTTTGCTCCCAATTTACGAAGCGCCTCCGCATTTGAATTGGCTACCCTGCTGTGTTTTACATCGCCTACAATCCCAATCTTCAGTCCTTTGAACTTGCCAAATTCCTGCTGAATGGTCATTAAGTCCAAAAGCGTTTGAGAAGGATGATTTCCGCTGCCATCGCCTCCGTTAATCACAGAAATATTTAAATTCTTTAGCTCTTCATAGTACCTGTCCTGTTTGTGTCGGATTACGGCAAGATTTACCCCTAAGCTTTCAAGGGTTTTTACGGTATCATATAAAGACTCGCCCTTATTTACTGAGCTTGCTGTAACATCAAAAGGCACAACATTTAATCCCAGCCTTCGCTGTGCGAGATCGAAACTTGTTTTCGTTCTTGTACTGTCTTCGAAAAACAGATTTGAAACATATATTTCAGTTGCCGCTTTTAAGGTTTTTCCGTCTGCAAATTCCGCCGCAGTTTTAAGTAAAGCATTAATTTTTTCTACAGTTAAGTCTCTGGTTGTAAGCATAGTTATCTAGTTTAAGGTCAAAAAAAAACGAAGCCAAAATGACTTCGTTAAATTTAATAAATATTTTCGTTACCCGCATCGCTGCCAAGGTGTATATCGTCTAATGGAAATATTCTTTTCATTAGGTGCAAAGATAAAAATTTTATCGGAAACTGAAACAACATTCAAAAAAATATAAGATTCTACCATATAACAACGCGGGAAATATTTGAAATTACGCTAAATTAATATACATTTGCTAAAAAAGTATAGTTATGGATAATATTTGCCCAAAATGCCAGCAACAGAATGTTGTAAAAAGTGGTATTGTAAAGGAAAGGCAAAGATTTCTCTGCCGCGACTGCAATTATTATTTCACTGTTAAAAAGCTTGGCAAACGGATCGATGATTACTACGTTACAAAAGCTTTACAACTTTATCTCGAAGGGCTTTCTTACAGGGAAATAGAGAGAATTCTAGGCATTTCGCATGTTACGATAAGTTCCTGGATTAAAAAATACAATGTTAAAAGACCTCCACTCTCTGAGTTCCACACAACCTACAAAGTATTCAAACAAAGTGAACTCTTAGAATTTATAAAGCAGGAAGAGAATATTAAGGGCTCTGGGCTTATCATTACTGAGTTTGGAGATAAATACATGATGATCAAATGGGAACGGTTTAAAAAATAAATTAAATACTGCATTTCATTCCTTCAACCTAAAAAGCTATACTCTTAGCATAAATATATATTAAATTTCTTCGAATAAAATTTTAGTTTCACTTTCGTTCTGCGAAAGAAACAAACTAAAAATTATTGACATATGAAGAAATTCACTGTTTTGTTAGGGATAATACCAACACTTATCCTGAACTTTCAGCTCAAAGGACAGGATACGGTTTCTACTTCAGATCTTTTAAAAAGAATTGAGGCATTAGAAGCTGAAGCCAAAAAACCTAAAGAATGGGATGCTTCCATTTACGGGTGGGTAAGAACAGAATACAGTTTCGACAGTCGCCAGTCCGCATACTCCAGAGAATACCAACTTAATCTTTATCCTTTGGATGAAAAACAGGATAGTAACGGTAAAGACATCAATGATGCTGGGGTGAGCAATTTTCTGGCAATTACCTCGCGGGTAGGAATAAAATTTAGAGGTCCCGACGTATGGGGAGCAAAAGCAACCGGAAATATAGAAGCCGACTTTTTCGGTAATACTGAACTTAACAAAAGTTCCGCAGGTTCCGGAAGCACTGGATTGCTTCGTTTAAGACACGCCACCGCAACCCTTACATGGCCAAAAACAGCAGTTACTTTCGGACAGACCTGGTATCCCACATTTGTGCCGGAAGTTTTCCCGGGCGTCGCCAATTTTAATACGGGAATATTATTTAATCCATTTGGCTGGGCCGGACAGATCAAGGTTACTCAAAAATTAACTCAGGAAATTTCTTTCAGTCTTACCGCTTACAAAGACCGTGAATTTCAGACCGCCAATGCACTTGGCGCTTCCGCAAACTCTGCGACATTCAATTCTTCAATGCCAACTCTTCACGGCCAGTTACAATATAAAGGTAAAAACATTACTGCAGGAGCTGGTGCTGAATATCAGACTTTGCAACCGGTTATCGAATCAGGCGGACTCGCATCCGATGAAAAAGTGAATTCTGAAATGTTTTTCGGTTACTTCAAATTCGCCAACGAAAAAATTATCGCCAAAGCCTACGGAATCACAGGTGGTAACCTTCATCATTTGGTGATGATCGGCGGTTTTGCAGGTTATGAAAACACCAACGCACCTGAGTCTTACAAACCCACTAAAACATCAGCATTCTGGGTAGACCTTGCAAGTGCGAATCCCAAAATTGCACCTGGGGTTTTCTTCGGCTACACTAAAAATTCAGGAGTTGATGCCGGCTACAAAAATTTATATGTGAGAGGAGCTTCCGGAACCAGGATACTTGACAATGTCTGGAGAGTTTCTTCCCGGGTAGATTTCAAAAAAAATAAATTCAGCATCACCCCTGAAGTAGAATATACCGCTGCGAAATGGGGAGATATCACCCCGGAAGCGCTTGCTGGAAACAATCTTAAAGATGTTGGAAACTTAAGAGGGACCCTAAGGGTTATGTATTCATTTTAAACTTTAGATATAGAGATATAAACATCTAATTTAAAATTATTTAAATAGCAATAATTCAATATTACTTTAACCAAAAAAAACAAATATAATATGAGCAGAAAATTTAAAACTCAGCAGGAGCATGACGCTTACGTTGAGGAGAAAAAAAAGAACAAAACGATTTGGGGCGTTATTATGGCTTCATCTCTCGGAACTCTTATCGAATGGTATGATTTCTATATTTTCGGAAGTTTGGCAGTAGTTTTGGCGACCAAATTCTTTCCCGCAGACAACCCTACTGCAGCATTTCTCTCAACTCTGGCAACATTTGCTGCAGGATTCGTTGTAAGACCTTTTGGAGCGCTTTTTTTCGGAAGACTTGGTGATATCATCGGCAGAAAATATACCTTCCTCGTAACGCTGCTGATTATGGGCTTCTCTACCTTCCTGATCGGATGTGTACCAAGCTTTGAAACCATTGGATATGTTGCACCGGTTTTGGTGTTAATTTTAAGACTTTTACAGGGTCTTGCTCTTGGTGGAGAATATGGTGGCGCGGCAACCTACGTTGCAGAATATTCGCAGCCTCACCGTCGTGGGTACTGGACTTCATGGATTCAAACCACTGCAACCGCAGGACTTTTCATCTCACTGATTGTAATTCTTGTAACTAAAACTTCGCTCACGCCTGAAGAATTCGACAGTTGGGGATGGAGGATTCCGTTCTGGATCTCGATTCTCATGGTAGGTGTTTCTTACGTTATCCGTAGGAACATGAAGGAATCCCCACTATTCGCACAGGCAAAAAAGGAGGGTAAAACTTCAACGAATCCGCTGAAAGAAAGTTTTGGCAACAAGCTTAATTTTAAATTCGTATTACTTGCATTATTCGGAGCGGTAATGGGACAAGGTGTAATTTGGTATACCGGGCAGTTTTACGCGATGAGTTTTATGCAGAAAGTAATGAACCTGGATTCTGCGCAGGTAGATTCAATGATGGCTTTGGCCCTGTTCCTGGGAACTCCTCTATTTATTCTGTTTGGATGGCTTTCTGACAAAGTTGGAAGAAAACCGATTATGATGATCGGGATGCTGATCGCAATTATCGCCTACCGACCTATTTACAAAACCATGTACACTTCTGTAAATATTGAAAGTAAAGTGCTGGCAGAGAAAGGTCTTGTAGAAAAACGAACCGCTAAAGCACATGAAAAAATCGCAGGCGACAGCCTCATCAGTTTCCATACAGAAAAAACCTTTACAGACGGAACTTTGCTTAAACGAGACAGCATCGTACACTGGGCTGCAGCAGGACCTGTTATGACTAATGGAAAAGCTGAAGCTCCACTGATCAAAGAAAGCATTACGGTAAATCCAGATACGCGATGGTTACTCATATTCTTGGTATTTGTACAGGTCGTGTTTGTGACAATGGTTTACGGCCCTATCGCAGCATTTTTGGTGGAGATGTTCCCGATCCGAATCCGCTATACGTCGATGTCGCTGCCTTATCACATCGGTAACGGAATTTTCGGCGGACTTTTGCCGGCAGTAGCAACTTATCTTGTAACATCAGGCAAAGATGCAGGTCATCCGGAATGGTACCTTCAAGGGCTTTGGTATCCGATCATTGTAGCTGCAGTATGTCTGGTAATTGGAACACTTTACCTGAAAACCAAAAACAAAAGTCTGGAAGAGGACGCTCAGTAAACACAGAAATCATTTCCGGAAATCACGAACAGCAAACAGTTAAGAGGTTTCCGGATTTTAACTAACTTTAAAAAACAAAAAAATGGATTCAGTAAAAAAAATATTAGGAATTGTTTGGCTGCTTCTGGCAGTGGTAGTCGCCTATTACGGCTTAACGGTATTCGGACTTCCAAAAATAATGTCGGATAAGCAGGAAGACAATGTATTCGGATGGATCATTCTGGTGATTCTTGTACCGATAATAGTTGGTGGGCTGGCGGTTTTCGGCTGGTACTCATTCAAAGGTGAATATTCGGAAGATAAAATCTAAATTTTATTGCTCCGATTCAACAGTAACCAATGGTCACCCGACCGTTACTTAAAAGTTCAAATGAAAAAAAGACACAAACAAAAACTGGTTATTTTGAGCATCACATTATTTGTGATGTTCAATGCGCCGGTTTTGCTTTTGTTTAATAAAACTGAGCCAATTTGGGGCTTACCTATGATTTACACTTACCTTTTTATGGTTTGGTTAGCATCCAGTATAGCATCATTCTTAATCTTCAGGAAATACAATGAGTAGTCCGCTTTTATTTCTGCTGGTAATCGTTTATCTGGGATTGCTTTTCTTCATTGCTTTTTGGGCAGAAAAAAGGAAGAGCAATTTCTGGGTAAACAATCCGTATATCTACTCCCTTTCGCTGGCGGTTTACTGCTCGGCGTGGACGTATTACGGCAGCATTGGCGTGGCTTCAAACCAGGGACTGGAATATCTGGCCATTTATATCGGTCCGGTCATCATCATTCCATCCTGGATTTATATCAACTCGAAGATCATCAGAATTTCCCGCGTTCACAAAATAAGCAGCATTGCAGACTTTATCTCTTTGCGCTACGGGAACAGCCGGTTTCTGGGGGCTTTGGTCGCAATTGTATGTATGCTGGCGGTAATTCCGTACATCGGACTTCAGATTAAAGCGATTTCCGATACTTTTCACCTGATGACAGACACCGCAAATTCGGATAATATTTTTCTTGATACTGCAACGTATGTTGTAGTGATTATCGCCATATTTTCCGCTTATTACGGAACAAAATACGTGGATGCTTCCGAAAAAAGACTCGGCATTATTTCAGCCGTGGCATTTGAAAGTTTTTTGAAGCTGATATTCTTTGTCATTCTGGGACTTTTTGTTGTGTATGGCGTGTTCAACGGTTTTAATGACATTTACGAAAAGGCTTCGAAACTGCCTGATTTTACTCAAAAAAATACGTTCAACGGTTTGGAAGGTGGCTTCAACTTTTTCCTGATGAGCATGCTTTCCATGACTGCCATTTTTCTTTTGCCGCGTCAGTTTCACACAACCATAGTAGAAAACAGGACAGAAAAACACCTGAAAACAGCAATCTGGCTTTTCCCGCTTTATTTATTATTGATGAATATTTTTGTATTCCCGATTGCCTGGGGCGGGAAAATCCTTTTTTTCGGTGAAAATGTAAATCCGGAATTTTATTCCATCCTTATTCCTCAGAAGTTCGGGAACATATTTATTGCAGGAATGGTTTTTCTTGGCGGACTCAGTGCGTGTATTTCCATGATTATCATTTCAAGTATTTCACTATCAGTGATGCTTTCAAATAACCTCATCATTCCTTACGGTTGGTTGAACAGCCTGAAAACCGAGACCGAGTACGCCAACAACAGAACCATCGTTAACATTAGAAAATTCAGTATTTTTTCACTTATTATTGTGGGATTTCTGTTTTACAAATTCCTTATCAACAGCGCTTCGTTATTTTCAGTAGGACTCATCGCATTTGTAATGATCGCACAACTTGCCCCTTCCTTTTTTGGTGCTATTTTCTGGCGCCGCGGAAGTTTTGCAGGAGCAGTAACCGGAATCATTGCGGGGATGCTGATCTGTTATTCTAATCTCATTCTGCCGCACTATTTCGAAACAACTTACCAAAATTCAGCGGCATTCCACTTTTTTAAGTTAGACTATCTTTCGCCGGTCGCAAATGTTTTTTTCTGGAGTTTATTGGTTAACGGCGGGCTTTTCATGATCATTTCATCGATAACAGCTGGGAATTACAGGGAAAGAAATTTCGCGGAACTGTATGTCGATATCAACGATTACATTCAGAATCACGAAAACGCGTATATCTGGAAAGGTACCGCAAATATTTCAGACATTAGAAAAATCCTGACAAGATTTCTTGGAGAGAAAAAAACCCAGCAGGCTCTAAAAATTTTCAATCTCAAATATAATATTTCCGACGAAAATAACAGTGCAGATTCGCGGTTTATTAAGTTTTCTGAAAATTTACTCAGTGGAAGAATTGGTACCGCATCAGCAAAAATTTTAATTGAAGGCGTAACCAAAGAGGATAAAATCACGTTGCCTGAAGTCCTGAAAATTTTGGAAGAATCTAAAGAGAATATCTCAATGAACAAGCAGCTGACCGAGCATTCGCAACAGTTGAGAAAACTTTCAGAAGAACTGCAGAACGCCAACGAAACGCTGGTGATCAAAGACAAGCAAAAAGACGATTTTCTGGATTCAGTCGCACACGAATTACGGACGCCTATCACGGCAATCCGCGCTACCAGCGAACTTTTGATGGATGATGAAGGAATGCCGGCAGAAATCAAAAAAGATTTTCTCGGCAATATTATTTCAGAAAGCGACAGGCTCGCAGAAATTATCAACGATATCCTATATCTTGATAAACTCGAAGCCGGAACTACCCCGCTGAACATCGACGAAAAAAGCATTATCGAAACATATCATAAATCTTTAAAACCATTGCTGCAGCTGTTTGATCAGAAGCACCTGCACCATTCCGAAGTTAATTTACTGAAGAATGAGAATTTTGAATTTGATGAAATGAAAATGATTCAGGTCTTCCAGAATATCCTTGGCAATGCGTTGAAATTCGCCAATGAACAGGGAATGGTGCAGACAAAATTTCAGGAAAAAGAAGGCATGCTGAAAATCTCGATCTTCAATACCGGCAAAACGATCCCGACTGAAGATATGCAGTATGTATTCGAGAAATTTTACCAGAGCAAGAACCAGAATCTCAGAAAACCTTTAGGCAGCGGACTTGGTCTTGCTATATGCAAAAGAATCATCGATGCGCATGGCGGTAACATCGAAGCCAAAAACAAAGAAATCGGCGTTACGTTTGAGATTTTTTTGCCCATTAAAAATGAATAAAATGAAAAAGATATTAATTGCAGACGACGAACATAAGATCATTATGACACTGGAATACGCCTTCCGCAAGGCTGGCTACGAAGTTTTTATTGCACGTGACGGTTCCGAAGTTTTAGAGATTCTGAAAACCGAAATCCCCAATATTATTCTTCTTGATATTATGATGCCGAATGTCGACGGTTACACTACTCTGGCAGAAATCCGTAAAAATGATGCTTACCGGAATATTAAAGTCATATTCCTTTCCGCCAAAACCGGCGAAAAGGATATTGCAAAAGGTTTGGCGCTCGGTGCCGATGCGTATGTAATGAAACCCTACTCTATTAAGAAACTGACCGAACACGTAGACAATCTAATCAAATAAAATTAAGGATATGAAAGCGCACCAAATGTTCCGCGAAAGTGTGGAAAACAAAGAAAAATTCTGGTCAGAACAGGCCGAAAATATAGAATGGTTCAAAAAACCCACCCAAATCATTACCGACGACGGACAAAATTACCCAACCTGGTTTTCAGACGGCGAACTCAACACCTGTTATCTTGCATTAGATAAGCATATTAATGACGGTTTTGGTGATCAGGTGGCCATTATCTATGATTCTCCGGTAACCTCCAGAATCATCAAATATACCTACAGCGAAGTTCG
>JAANMX010001871.1_pt1 | contig 22574 bp, 20 predicted proteins | sample 7279681 | NCBI WGS metagenome assembly JAANMX01 (sample SAMN14094542, study PRJNA606508) | bioreactor metagenome | isolation source: A lab-scale SPAN reactor treating ammonium-rich wastewater day 351 | place: Ireland: Galway | collected 2018-01-01
TCGCGGTTTTCGGATCGGCATCTGCGAACCGAACCTCCTTGCAACCCTTGAAAACCGAGTTCCCGGGGTAAAAATTCTCTTTTTTAAGATCCAGTCCCCGGCGAAGGGCGGAATTTCCCCAATTTGTAAGGGCAACGGTCTGGGCAACGGAAGTCAGCATAGGCACGATCCAAGTCTTTGAATATCAACACAGAGCGGCATTATACCCCGCAAGCCCGAAAATGGCAGCATGTGTTTTAACGGGTCGAAAGAATTTTAGTAATTGGAATAAACGGGCTCCAGCCTTGAATCCTCGGAAATACTGACCGGCGTGATAAGCTCCTCCTCATAAAGGATCGGCAGACACTGCTCGAGGCTACCAACCTCGGCCTTCTGGCAGGGCGGATACCCCTCCCAGCGTTCCGCGATCAGGGCCTTAACGGCGCGATTATCAAGGTTCAAATCTTTGATTTTCTGAACTTTGCCCAAATCTTGAGAAAGCCCCTCCTTGAAGGCGTAATAAACCAGCTCGCTACAATAAATTCGGTCCTTGCCGAACGTGAAATACGGGTCGTAGGGCAAGGCCATATACGCCTCGGCGGCGTTAAGAACCTTCCCGGCATCTTCATTGGTCAGATTCTTAAAACGCATGACGCTCAGCCGTCCGCCCAACCCTTCAGCGATCCAGTCTGCAAGCGAAATTTCCCGCACAGGCCCGACCGCCTCAACGACATACGGCATGCCATCGCGATGCTTGATCATCCCCATATGCGTGTAAAGACTGCCCGAAGCCATCCAGATCGCCGTGCTTTGCGTACTCCGGCTGGAATGAAACACGACATCGCCGTCTTTAAGTTCAGGCAGCGCCGCAACGCTGGCCGCCGTGGCCCACAAATAACCGGACCCCAGAACGAGAACGGAAACTAAAACGACAAAAAACCCCAAAAGCAAAGACTTCATGTAAACCTATAGGGTTAACTTTAAGAAAACCACAAAACCGATAATACTTAAAAAGGCTCTACATAGCGCTTGTAATACTCTTTAGAAAGAGCCTGAGCAGCTTCTAATTTGCTTTGTGAAATGGCTTCCGCGATTTGCTCGCGAAGTTCTCCCGCTTCGTAGTTACCTTGTGCCGAAGCCACGTTAGCCCAAGCATAAGCCTTTATAAGATCCTTTTTTATGCCTTGGCCAGATACCAGCATAACAGCCAGCCTGTACTGACCACCGTCTGACCCTAATTCTGCTGCCTGTTTATACCAGAATGCCGCACTTTTGTAATCTTGCGGTATACCGTTGCCGTAATGATACATTTTGCCAAGAAGGAGCTGCGCGTCTCTATCGCCCTTTTCAGCCGCAAGTCTACTTAGTACGGAAGCCGCCTCATAATCCTGATTGACCTTGTTTCCGTGATAATACATCTCGGCAAGGCTCGTCTGAGCAAGCGTATAATCTTGATTAGCGGCAAGAGTATACCAACGTACCGCTTCTTTAAAATTGCGCAGAACGCCTTCGCCTTCTTCGCTCATATAACCAATTTTATACTGTGCTGGGGCATACCCTTGCTCAGCTGCAACTTTATAGAGGCGAGCAGCTTCTCGAAGATCTTTAGCCTTGCCGGACTTTCCTGTCTCAAAAGCCATAGCCAAGTCAAACAGTTCTTTAGAATCGCTTGGGTCCGTAGACTTTAAGTCTTCTGAAGTTTCGGACGCGCCTTCAACAGACATAATTTCGGAAGAACTATTGATGGAATTATCTTCTTTTTTTGGACTATTTAACAGCGAGCTTTCAACTTCAGACTGAGGCTGCTCTGAAAAAGCAGGAAAAACATAGAAGGCACCCAAAAAAGAAAACGCAATTAAACCCGCTGTAAAATTTCGCATATCTAAGTCTCCTAAGCTCAATAACTAACGCCCTAGACAAAAAAACGCAACAACCTAACCCCTTCCCCGGTAAGGCGGAACGCCCTGATCAGGCACCCAGACGGATTTTGGAGCGGGCCCAGTCTGATAGAAGACATCGATCGGTATACCCCCGCGCGGATACCAGTAACCGCCGATCCGCAGCCATAAGGGCTTGATCTCCTTGACCAGCCGCTTGGCGATGCCCACCGTGCAATCCTCATGAAACGCCCCGTGATTGCGGAACGATCCAAGAAAAAGCTTTAAGGACTTGCTTTCAACCAGCCACTTGCCCGGCACATAGTCGATCATCAGATGCGCAAAATCCGGCGCGTCCGTGATGGGGCAGATAGAGGTGAACTCCGGCGCTGTAAAACGCACAAGGTAATCCGTTCCCTCATGCGGGTTCGGCACACGCTCAATGACGGCCGACTCCGGCGAGGCCGGAAGCTCCGACTTGCCGCCCAACTGCGTCAGGTTTTCATAAATGTCCTTGCTGCTCTTTTTCTTACTCATGCTCATGCGCCCCCTAGACGCCGCGTTTGTTGCCCCAGATCATAACATGAAGCTGCGGCAAGACCCGCGCCTCATACCACTTATCCGCCGCCGCCCGCTCGATCAGCCATTGCAGGCGTTGATTCAACCCCTCGAAATCCGGCGCCCCGCGCCCCTCGATGTCGGGCGGCGTATGGTTGCCGGGCTGAAGGTAAACCGGCAAGTGCGGATAACGCGCCGCCGACTCCCGCGCATAGACATAATCAGCCTCATCGAACACGACGATCTTGAGCGCCGTATCGGGCGCATCGCCCGCCGCCGTAAGACACGCATCGAACTTCGCCCAGTCCGTCTCCATCCCGCTGGAGGGCGGCTTGGGGCTGAGCGTCAAAACGTCTAGGTCCGCAAACCAATCCTGAGCAATGCTCCCCTGCGTCTCCAGCGCGAAACGGTAGCCTTGGGCCTGACCCAAGGTGATCAGGCCGCCCAGCGGCTGGATGGCCGGGTTACCGCCCGAAAGCGAAACCATGATCGGCTGTGCGCCCGATAACGCCTCAACCTGCGCAAAAACCTCGTCCGCCCGCATGGGAACCCACGTATCGCGGTATCGGCTGTCTACTGCATGAAGCGTATCGCACCACGAACAGCGGTAATCGCACCCGCCCGTCCGCACGAACACCGTTGGCTGCCCGATCAAGGCGCCCTCACCCTGAATCGTCGGCCCGAAAATCTCGCTGATGCGAATGGTCTCGTCAGCAGGCGCAGCCCTCAAAGTCATGGCCGGTATTCCGCCACCGTGCGCGGCGTTTCCTTGACCCGCACGGCCGTCACTTCCGGCCACTTGGCCTTGCACCATTCGTAAAGATGCCGCGCAATCTGCTCCGCCGTGACGTGATCGTCGCCCAAAACGTCGTTCAGGTTCCGGTGATCCAGCTCGGAATCGATATAGACCTTAAGCGCATCCAGTTCCCGGTAATCCCGCACGAACCCATATTGGTTCAGCGTCGGTGAACACAGCTCCACCTCGACCACATAATTATGCCCGTGAACGCGGGCGCACGGATGATCCGGAGGCAACTGGTGCAACTGGTGCGCGGCGGAAAAATGGTAATCCTTGACGATCCTGTACATCACGCATTCCCCCTCATCTTAGCCTTGGCCACCGTTTCAATCCAATAATCCGGGTCGGCATAGACGGTCGGATCGCTCACACCGGCAAGATCGAAAGCCTCGCGCCGCTCCACGCACGTGCCGCATCGCCCGCAATGAACCTCCCCGCCCTTGTAGCACGACCATGTATTGGCAAAATCGACACCCAGCCGTGCCCCCTCAGCAACAATATCGGCCTTCGTCTTTTCAAGGAAGGGCGCGTACAGGCTGATCGTAGAATACCCCTCCAGCGCATGGTTCTGCATGGTCTCGAACGCTTTAATAAAGCCGGGGCGGCAATCGGGATAGATGAAATGATCGCCGCCATGCACGGCAGCGGCCACGCGGTCAGCCCCTTGAGCACTGGCAACCCCGTAGGCGATCGCCAGCATAATAGCGTTCCGGTTAGGAACAACCGTCACCTTCATGTTTTCCTCGGCGTAATGCCCGTCCGGAACATCCAGATTATCGGTCAACGCCGAACCGGACAGCATCTTGCCGACATTCGCAATATCGAGAATATGATGCGGAACGCCTAAAGCTTGGGCCGCGATGGCCGCATAGCCCAATTCGCGCTTGTGCCGTTGCCCATAATCGAAGGAAACGAGCCCCAAAAGCGTGGATTCCTTGGCTGCTTTATACGCCAAGGTGACGGAATCCAACCCGCCGGAGCAGATAACAATGGTCTTCATACTCTAAATCCTTGTTTTGTTGGCCGGGTAGGCTGCGACCGGCGCCTGTCATTCAGGCAGGCAGGTTATAGCAGAACCGCAAAAAAACGCAAAGTTTTTGCTGATGCCCCAAAGCCTTGACTAAAATCATGGACTCATCAGCCAGCCTTCAATAACATCCAGAAAATATTAATTCTCACAAGGATTTAGGGCGTGCTTAAGAAAATCAGACTCGAACTGGCCCGCACCCAGCAATTCCCGCAGGGATCGCCGGATTGCGGCTATGAAATTGTGGCCCCTCTGGACGGCAAGGGCCATCTCGATACCGAAGGCTGGAAAGCCAATAAGGACAAATGCACGGTCCGCCGCTTTTGGCGCAACGAAGACGACCAGACAGGCCGCCTCGTTCACCATAAGGGCAACCATTGGGCGATCGAATATGAAAATGATGCGCTCGATGAAGAGCCAATCTTCCGTTTCGACCGGCACATCTTTACCGAGGGCGAGTACATCTCGATCACCGAGCACGACGAAACGGAAATGCCCTTCAAAATTGTCTCTGTAAAATAACCCCGCAAAGGAACATATCGAATGCTGACCGAATCCCATAGCTTGGCCGACGAACTCCCCGATCATAAACTGGCGATCCATAGCCTGAAGGCCGAAAACAATCATTTTGCCCGCCTGTTCGATGAATATGAGCGCCTTAATAAGGAAATCCTGCGCATCGAAAAGGGCGCAGAGGCCGCCAGCGACGAACGCCTTGAAAACCTTAAGAAACAGCGTCTCGCCGCAAAAGATGAAATGATGAAGATGATCGAAGGTTTCGAGACCTGATCGCCCAGCACCGCTTGCCTGAAAGCCCCGCATGGGCGACAATCAGGTATGAAGATTATACGTAAAGTAAAAAGTTTCAAAGCGGATGTCGATTGGCTGTCCACCCTCGTAGGCGGCAAGCCTAAAGCCCTGCGCTATCTGCTCGCGGCCCGAAAAAAGCCGGGTCTGCTGGCTGAGGGCCGCTTCGCGCACCTGCCGATCGTCTTCAGGCGTATGGACATGAACTCCGTTCGTAAAATCCTGATCGAACAGAAATACGCCTTCCTCAGACCTTACATCGCGAATAACAGCCTAATGAAGGTAATGGATATCGGCGCGCACATCGGCACCTTCTCGCTCTGGTGCCTTGCGGAAAACGCCCAGTGCGACATCTACAGCGTCGAGGCAGACCCCGATACCTTTGCTGTTTTGAAACGCAACCGCGAACCCGCTGCGCAATACGGCCACGCCTGGCGCATTTTGAACCGCGCCGCCTGGAAAGAAGAGGCTGTCGTCCCCTTTGCCAAACCCCCGCCCAAGAAAAAAAAGGGAAAGGAACCCGTCAAATCCGAAATCAAACTTCTCGGCGTCGCGCTGGAAAAACTGTTTGAACTGAGCAAGTACGAACGCGTCGATCTGCTGCGCGTGGATATCGAGGGGGCAGAAGAAGCCTTCCTGACCGCCAAACCCGAAATTCTTGAGAAGGTGGAGATGGCTCTAGTAACGATCAACTCCAAACGCTGCAACGAACAAATCATAAGATCGCTCCTTGCCCAACATTTTCAGGTAATCGAGGACGTAGGAACCCGAAAAACCTCAAATCCGATGGTCTTTTGCAGGAAGTATGGCTAGACACGCCGGAGTCATGATGGACCAGAACACCGCCATCTTGCCGCTGATCACCGTTGGCATCGTCGCGCACAACGCCGAGCCTCATATTGAGAGCTTGGTGCGATCCGCCCTCGCACAAAATTGGCGGCCTCTTGAAATCATCGTGGTCAACGACGGCTCGACCGACAAAACCGCCGAAATTCTCGAAGATCTTGCCCGAGCGGAACCGCAACTCAGGATCGAGCATCATCCTGAACGCAAGGGGACGGCAGCTTCGCGGAACACAATCATACATAACGCGCAAGGCGTCTTTCTCACGTTCTTCGACAAGAGCGATCAAAGCGATCCCCGGCGCATCGAGAAACAATATGTGCGGATCGTTTCCTACGAAGAGAAATTCGCGGGTCAGAACGAAGTTCTGTGCCACACCGCATTTCTAATAACCGCCGCTGACGGACGGCAAAAACCCCAAACCACGGCTGGGACTAACGAAGGCGTAATAGCCCCGCGCGGCGAGGCCATGGCCAAGCGCATCCTCTATAACCGTCCCCTAGAAAACGGCTTCGGCTCTTTGGTCGTCGGCACACAAATGGCACGCCTAAAGACCTATCAGTCTCTGAGCGGATTTGATGAGAGTTTTTGTAGCCGTGAAGATATCGACTTCAATGTCCGCTTCGCCCTGAACGGCGGCCACTTTGTCGGCATAGCAGAACCTTTGGTAAAAATTGAGAGTGCTCAAAGAACAGAAGAAGACTTGAACACGGAAGAGACGGACCTTCGCAACCTCATGATCAAGCACGCGATTTTTGTCAGGAACAGCGGAGTCTCTCCCCTCTTCTGCGCCCGCTGGCAGGAAGCAAGATACGAATATCTAAGGGGAAACCAGACAGGCTTCATAATGAAAATGCTAAAGATTTTTTTCAAATACCCGCGCCTGTCCTGGCGCCGCCTGAGGTGGGAATGGTCTGACCGTAAGCGCGGGAAAGCAAAGTAACCTAACCCAACCGCTTTTCAAGATTTTCGACCAGCTTATCCAAAAACGCCTGCGTAGTGAGCCAAGCTTGATCAGGCCCGATCAGCGATGCAAGATCCTTGGTCATATGCCCGGCTTCAACCGTCTTTACACAAACATCTTCCAGCGTGTCGCAGAACTCAACCAGAGCCGCATTGCCGTCGAACTGCCCGCGGTATTTCAGCCCGCTCGTCCACGCAAAGATAGACGCGATAGGGTTGGTCGATGTTGGCTTGCCCTGCTGGTGCTGGCGGTAATGGCGCGTCACCGTGCCGTGCGCCGCCTCCGCCTCCACTGTCTTCCCGTCCGGCGTCAACAGCACAGAAGTCATAAGCCCCAGCGAACCAAACCCTTGCGCCACGATATCGGACTGCACATCGCCGTCATAGTTTTTACAGGCCCACACAAAACCGCCGCTCGACTTAATCGCCTGCGCGACCATGTCGTCGATCAAGCGGTGCTCATAGAACAGCTTGCGCTTCTCGAACTCCGCCTTGAACTCCGCATCATAGATCGACTGGAAAATTTCGATAAACCTTCCGTCATACTGTTTGAGGATCGTATTCTTCGTAGACATATAAAGCGGCTCGTTCCGCAGCAGCGCGTAATTGAAGCTCGACCGTGCGAACCCTTCGATGGATTCATCCAGGTTATACATCCCCAGCGCGACGCCCGGAGAGGGAAAGTCGAACACCTCCCACTCCTGCGGCTCACCGCCCTTGGGCGTATAGACCAGCTTAAGCACACCCGGCCCCGGAATTTTCATATCCGTGGCCTTGTACTGATCCCCGAACGCATGGCGGCCGATGACGATAGGCTTCTCCCAGCCAGGAACATAGCGCGGCACGTTGGAACAGATGATCGGCGCGCGGAAGATCGTCCCGCCCAAAATATTGCGGATCGTCCCGTTCGGCGACTTCCACATCTTCTTGAGATTGAATTCCTTGACCCGCGCCTCGTCCGGCGTGATGGTCGCACACTTGATGCCGACCCCATATTTTTTGATCTCGTTGGCGGCATCGACGGTGATCTTGTCCTCCGTAGCATCCCGGTTCTGGATGGAGAGGTCGAAATACTTAAGGTCCACGTCCAAGTAAGGCAGGATCAGGCTTTTCTTAATGAAATCCCAGATGATCCGGGTCATCTCGTCCCCGTCGATCTCCACGACCGGCGTAGCGACCTTGATCTTTTGTGCCATAACTCTCTCCCTTGTCAGATAAAACGCGTGCGGATTGTTCTACCACGATTCCCGCTCAGGAAAAATGCGGTTCCTCAGGCGGCGGCGCGGCAACCGGACCATAATCCCGCACATTCAAATCCAGATCGTACGAACCTTGCCATCCCGCATCCCGGTCAAGAACGGCAAAGCCCGATGGCCAGGGCCCCAGACCATAAGGCCCGCCCTTCTGATCGCCGGACGGCTTCACGCCAGAAGATTCCGGCCTGCCGGGATAATCGAACGCCGCATTCCGTGATAAAAACGGGTTGGGTGAATGCGCAAGCATAAACCCAAGATTCGGCGCAATGCCGCTGGCCTCTGAAATAATCTTTGCGTGCGGATGCCCCACCTTGACCGCCGCACCCAGAATATCCGCCGGATCGCGCGTCTCGCCCGAAAGCGCATACATCGCGTCGGCAAAACCGAACCACTGATTGAGCGTCTGTCCCCGGTCCTCGACCAACTCATCGGCGGCTTCGACCATTTCGGCCAGTGAAACGCCCTGCCCCGCCTGCCCGCGCTGATAATACCGTTCGCCCAACGCAACCGCTTCTTCATAAACTGCCGGAAACCCATAACGGCGCGAAACGGCCAGAGCGCTAGCCTCTCCGGGCTTGACGACACGCATCTGCAACAACGCCTCCGCATCCTCCCGTTGCCCCAGCCATGATTTCAAAAGAACTTCGAAAACATCGGGGGTGTTTTCCTCAAAAAGGCTGGAATTAACCCCGCCGCGACCCTCCGCGCCAACCACGTGGCCACCCTCGTGTATGGTCACCGCCTGCGCCTCCCGCACCGCATCGGGCCAGAAACCCGTACGGCAATCGTCCAGATTGATCTTCATGACGACGGTGCGAAAACCGCCGGTCCCCTCGAACGGATGCCAGACGCAGGCTTGAGAGCCGGAGCTGTCGAAAACTTCGTTGATCGAGTCCGCTCGGGCGTGAGGAAACTCGGCTGTTAACCGCTGGGCCAACGCATCCCGGCAGTCAGCCCACTGATCTTCTGTATAAATCGCCGGAATGATCCGCAAACGGTCGAACTCGCCCTCGGCTTTACGAACCAGCCACGCGCAAAAATCGGCGGCCTCCTGAACATCGGTGTGTTCCTGCGGCTTCATCCGGCGCGCTCTTTTCTGGGCGCGTCCTTGGCTTCCGGGGCCTGAGCGCTCGAACTGGCCTCGCTTAAAAACAGCGCATGCTCAAGATCCTTGAAAACCGAATAAGCGGGCGATTCATGGCTGGAAAAGGAACCATCACGCCTCAGGGAATCATAGGTTTTGAGAACGGCCTCAAGATACCCGAGACGGTTCTTGAGCGGCAATTCGCGGCTGTTCATCACGCGGCTGTCGATCATCGCCTTGATCTCACGCTCGATCTCCGCCTTTTCGGCCTGCATGATCGCCGCCTCGTCAGAGGTCAGGAACCACGCATGAAAACGAGCCTTGAAATCGTGCCAACCCATCCGCAGATGATTGGCGATTTTATCCATGCCGGGGGCCTCAATCTCGCGGATCAATTCGTTCACGGGCCTCTGCCCCGTGCAATAACGCTGGATATCGCCGCCAAAACCCATGCGCAGAGCCGTAAGCGATCCAAGAAGAAAGCCGAACGGCTTGCTGTCTTTCCCCATGCCCCGTGTTGCGATGTTGATTTGCGTAAAGCAATGGTGTTGCTGCCGGAGCGTCAGGCTGCAGACATCAGCAAAAAATGCAAATCCTTCGATCAGATGATCCTCTCCCCGGAACGGATCGCGCCCGGGAACAAAGACCCCGGCCTCCCCGACCCTGAATGTATCATAGAGGTGCCTTGCAAAAACGCGGTAAGACGGATCAGGCAGCGCCAGTTCCCAGTCTATAAACTTGCGCAGATACCCCTCGCCGCCGGCCTCACCGCCATAAACCCCCGAAACCGCCTGATGCAGATAATTCTGATCGGCGGCCAGAACCGCGATGATGCCGGGCACGAGAAACACATGCCGCAGACATTCCAGAAGCTCAAGAAGGTAGGCCGGACGGCAGCGGTCCAACTCGTCGATCAGCAGTATGATCTTGCGTCTGCGCGGATCGGGCTCCGCATCCATCATCTTGCCGACGAACTGCACCAGCCCCGAACGGAAACGGTGCATTGAGTGCATCACAGCATCATGCTGGTCCAGCCGCGCCGAGGCACCCGCACCTGCTCGCTGCTCGTTCCTGAGAATGTAAGGCGAAGCCTCCTCAATCAGCGCATCGAACGACGGAATATCTTGCACCCCTCCCGCCTTGATGACCTGAGTGCGGAACGCCGACACCAGCGCGATGATCGGGTCGCCCGAAAGCTCCGTCTCGCTGGCGTTAAGGTAAACCACGCGCCCACCTTCATCGAGAATCTGCCGTTGCCAGTTACGCAGGAAAAACGTCTTGCCCGTCCCGTAAGGCGCGCTGAGATTAATCACAAAAGGGTGGTTGATCGAGGAAATGACGGTATTGAGATAAGCCGCGAGCCGGAACCGTTCCAGCCGATCGTCCCGCCACGCTTCCCACGGAGCCGGAACAGGCGCAAGGATAGAAATCGTTTTATCGGGTTCGCCGTTCATTATGCCAATCTATAGAGCCTGCTGTTTAAAGGCCAGAATTTCATAATCCCATACTAAACATCTGTTATACCATTATTTTTGTTAAGATTTTCCTGCTCGTCTAGCAGCACGGAAAGATGAACGTCACGAAGGATCGTCTCCTTGGCGTCGTCAAGCCGCTGCATCAGGACATCCAGCCCCGGCGCATGCTCCCGCCCGATGAAGGGCGCGTCCTTGATCCGCGAGGAATCCATAATGTCCCGCACGGAAACCTGTTCGACGGGCCGCGAAAGTACGAACCCCGCCGGGCGGCTATCAATCGCATAAACAAGGCTCGCATGCTCCATAGCGCTCAACAGATGATCGACAATCCGCTTGGGCGTATGCAGCCGCCGCGCTAATCCTTCGGACGTCCACGGCGCATAACCGCGTCTGTGCGCCTGCCCGATAAGAAGCGCGATTTCAACCGAAAGCCGCCTAAGGTCGATGGAGGCAGGCGAACGCATGAATTTGCGGGTCACCGCCTCCAAAGGATACTGATGATAAAACGCGATGCTCGCCCCGATCAGGATGATCAGCCACGCGAAATTCAGCCAGATGAAAAAGATAATGCTGGTGACAAAGACGGAATAAAGTTCAGCCAGACGGGAGGAGGACGCGACGAAATGCGCGAAAACCACTCCGCTCAACTGCCAGAGCAAACAGGCGCACACCGCGCCGATCAAGGCGGAAATCAGCGAAACCCGGTCATTGGGCAAAGCCTTATAAAGAAAAAGGAAGATCATGATGATCAACGCGTTAGGCAGCGCCATATCGATCACATCCTTAAGCTGCCCGACCCCCGGAATGATCTCAGCGGCCGCCCCGGCGAAGAAGTTCGCCATGATCCCCAAAACGATCAGGATCAAAACCGGCCCCAGCACCACCGCGCTGAGATAATCGCTGAACCGCCGCACCAGCGGACGGTGAACCTCCACGCCCCAGATCTCGTTGATCGAGGCCTCCACCTTGCTGACCATTGAGATGATCGCATAGATAAGGAATACAAGACCGACCGAACCCAAAACCCCCGGATCGACCCGTTCCACAAGATTCATAATATAATCGGTAATCTCCACCCCGCGCTCACCCATCGGGCTCAAAAAGCTCTGCAAACTCTCTTTAAGCTTGTTGTGGTACTCGAAGGATTTAAGAACGGAGAACACGATCGCGAGCGTCGGCACGATGGAAAGCAGCGTGGTATAGACAAGGCTGGTCGCCCGCAGCGTGATCCGGTCTTCATAGATGTCCCAGAAAATCGCGTAGAGAATTCGAAACGCATGGACAAAAAACCCCTTCCACCAGGGCATGGTGCGCAGATCGTCATAAAACAGGGTTTTTTTCAACCCTCCCTTAAGTCCTGCAATACCTTGATTCTCCACCGGAAACGGCCTCTCATGAAACGATAAAAACCGAACGCTCAATTGTCGCACAAACGGGAATCGACTTCAATTTCATTGTAAAACCAAGGCAATAGCTTAAGGAACGGTTAAAAAATCAAGGCCCTTGCGTCTCCGTACGCTCCCCGACCTCAACCCGCATCTCGTCGCTGTTCGCGCGGATTTCCGGGACGTACATCGCATGCGTCTGGTTCGGCATAGCGTGGAAGGTTCCAGGCACCTCGGCCCGCAACTCATACCGGATCAAGTGCTTCCCTTGCGTCAGGCGAGATATGAAAAACGCCGCCTTCTGGTCGCGGAACTCCTGATAAAGGTAGCCCTGCCCCCCTGTCTCGTGACCCTGTGCGTCGAGGGTCATGAACCAGCTTGAACCGCTCTGCACCTCTACGGCCTCCAACCCTGCAGGCTTATAATCCTCACTGACCAGATATTCGTAGTCGTTTTTGGAATCCAGCAGGATCTCAACCCGGATACGGTCACCGCTATTGACCTTCTCGCCGTCCTTGAGCGGCTTCCAGTCCTGCGCCAAACCCTTCATCAGCGTTTCCTTGACCGACTGCACGAAATACCGCCGCTCGACGAACACCTCGTTCCCGGCCTTGGTCACCGGCTCCTCCAGAGTGAAGAACTTTGTGTAGGCCGAGGCATACAAAGCCCCCTTGCCGTTCATCACGATCTTGACGGTGTTTTTCCCGTCCTTAAGTTTATCCGCCGGAATATCAATGGTCCGCCCGAACGTGAAGACGTTGCTCGGATCAATTGTACCTTCGCGCACCGCTTCTCCGTTCACGAGAACCTGATACGAATAATCCGGGGCCAGTTCCTTGGAGGCCTTGAGATAATCCGCCAGCCCCAGAATGGCAATCGCCGTATCCCGCGTGTTGCTCCAGCGCGCCCCGCGACGATTCAGACTCATCCATTTGACGGCAGGGTCCAGAACCGCACTGTCCGGCTTGATATTGGAAAGCGCCTTGATCGTGAACGCCGTGGACTCGATCCCGCCGTCGCTCCAGCGGTAATAAAGATCAGACTTGCCCCAATGAGCTGTGCCGTTCTCCTTGTCTTCGGAGATGCCGTTCAGCAGATTATCCGCAAGAACGGCCACACCCTGCGGATTGTCGCCGCGCTTATGCTCCGAAAGCGCAAACATCGCCCGCGTATAGGGGTTCAGCGCGTCCCGCTTCTCCCATAAGACCTTGCGGTATTTCGTTTCGAATTTACTGCTCGACCCGGCCTCGGCCAGCGCATGCAGCATCCACGCCAGCATATCGGGGTTGTTTTCCTCCTCGACCAGCTGCAATTGCAGGAACCTCACCGCCCGGTCGATCGCCTCGGGCTGCACATTCACGCCCGCTTGCTTCGTGAGGCTCAGGCCCCAGAGAACATACGCCGTCATGTAACGGTCGCTGTCGCCCTCTTTCCACCAGCCCCATCCGCCGTCGGAATGCTGGAAATCATAAAGGCGCTTCAGCCCCTGATCCACCATGTCATCAAGCTTGGCATAGCTAGCGTCGGTGCGCTTCTGCGGATGCCCGTCGGGATCGTTGCGAGGCTCTAGCACGTCACTCATATAGGCGGCGATATCCCGATCGGCAATCCCCAGATCGCGCATCGTCTTGCGCACGATAATGGCGGGCAGGAAACGGCTCATCGTCTGCTCAACGCACCCATAAGGATAGTCGGCCAGGTACGGCAGCGCGTCCAGCAGCCCGGCGGCCAGAGAGGGCGCAAGGTTGATCTGCAACGATGTGCTCTCCTTGATCCGCTCCTTGGGTATGTCGATGACAAGCTCCGCAATCTTTTCTCCACCATCCGCCTTCAATACGGTCGATTGAGCTAAAAATTTCTCGATGCCGTGCGGAATAACCGGATAGGTTTTCTCCATCGCGTCGGCGGCCTTGGCCGAACGCGCCGTAACAGTGATCTTGGCATTGCCCGCCTTCTGCGCCGAAACCGCCCAGTCCACACGCGCCTGACCGTGCGCGGGCACCTCAACCGGCCCCATCTCGCCCTTCATGAACTGCCCGTCCCGGTAAAGCCCGGTCACAACCAGCCCATCGACCTTGATCTCCGGCGTGACTGTGACGGCTTCCTCGCCCATATTGTCGATCAGGGCGGAAACGGCCACAAGATCGCGCTCTGTAAAGAATCGCGGCGCCTGCAAACGGATCATCAACTCCTTGTTCGATTTGACTTCATGAGTCACGGTTCCCACGGCGGTCTCTTTGGTCACCGCCCGCGCCGTCATACGCCACGTGGTCAGGGAGTCCGGGAACTTCGCCTTGATCGTCGCCTTGCCGTTCGCATCGGTCACGACGGAGGGCAGCCAGATCACGGTCGAACGGAAATCGGTCCGCAGCTGCGGCTCCGGCCCTTGCGCAGCTCCGCCCCCGGCTTCATCACGCCCGGCAACCTTCTGCCGCGCGGCCATCTTGGATTCTTTCATCGGACTGGCGGCATCGGCCTCCATGCTGACCATGGCGGCTTCCATGGGGGCGCTGGCTGGCGCAGGCGCAGCCAAATTCGACGCCATGTCCATAACCGCTCGTCCTCCGCCATTGACATTAAACTGCACGACATGACCCCCGAATCCTTCCTGGACGCTGCCAAGATCATCCTTCCCGCCGACCTGCTTCTTCAGCTGATCGAGTTGCTGCGGCGTGGTCAGCTTGCCGCTCGGGTCCAGAACCAAATTCACGAACTGCCGCTGGTAAAAGCTGGTGTTCGTGCCGATCCCGTTATACTTCTTATCGCCGTAGAAAAACTGGCGGATATCCTGCGCCAGCTCGCTCTGAATGTAGTAAACCGAAGCATCCGTCAGCCCGATGGCGATCTCCCCCGAAACAGGCTGGCCCTTGCCATCCGTCACCTCGATCTCGAACGTGCCCTCCTGCTGGGGTTCGTAAACCGCCTTGTCGGACGTCACCTTGACGTTCAAAAGCTTATCCTCCGGCGGCACGATGATCTGGACCGCATTCTGCTTGAGCTGATACTGATCAACCGCCTCGGCCTGCAGGAAGATATTGGGCGTATGCTGCTCCGTGATGGGAATCTCGACCAGCTTGACCGTCCCCTTCATCTCGAACAAATCGTAACCGTAAAGCTCGTCGCTCTGCTGCGCGAACATAACCCAAACGCCGGGCCTGTCCGTCACGATCATCGCCTGCGCCGTCTCACCGGGCTTATAGGTGTCCTTTTCGGTAATAATCTGAAGCCCGCCATACTGATACCCGATATTTACGGCCGACGGCTCGCACACAAAAATATAGGTGCGCCCGACCACCTCATTCCCGTTATCGAACCCGGTAAAGCGGATCTCGTAATACCCGTTCTCATTCGGCTCGAACTCGAACTCTGCCTCGCCCTTCTCGTTGGTCTTGACGAATTTGGTGAACAGCTCTGTTCCATCATAACCGGAAGGCTTGATGACCTGATTGTTCTGAATGACGGGTTCCCGCCACCAGTTGCGAAGAACCGTCACCTTGCCCTCAACACCCACAGGCACCTCGTTCGCGGTTAGGGTGCGGATGGTGACGCGCGCCTTGTCGCCGGGTCGGTAAAGGCTTTCCTTCGGCTCAAGGAAAGCAAAGAATGCGTTCTTCGTAACTTTTATGTCGCTTGTCCCCCGGATCTCACGGCGGCTCTTGTCCACCACCCGCACCTCGACATGATATTGCAGGTCGTTAGCGGAATCCTTGGGCGTCTCAACGCTGAAATGCGCTTTGCCGTTGGCGTCCGTTTTGATTTTTTTCTGTACCATCAGCTGGCCGTGATAGCCGTAATTGTTATAACGCGGATACATATCCTCGTAGAACCACGGATAAGGGCGCACGGGCCAATAGAAATAATTGTACGGCTGCTGGTAAACCAGATACTCGACCTCGGCCTCCGCCACAGGTCCGCCGAAGTAATACTGCGCGTCAACCTCGACCTCCAGCGTATCGCCAAGCCGGTAAGCGTTGATCTGCCCCTCCACGGCCTCTTTCTCTTTCGGCTTAACATTCACCGTATATTCGGGAAGCTTGTATTCCTCCAGCCGGAAGAGCTGCGCCCCGGCGAGATTCTGGCCATTCTCCTCGCTCAGCAAATTCATGGAATAAGGGCCAAGTACGGCCTTTTCATCGAGAACGATCTCGCCCGCGAACGCGCCGTAATCGTTGAGGGAAAAAACCTCCTCCTTCACCATCTGCCCCTGCGGGTTATAGATCTGCGCCTTCACGCGCTTACCCGCATGAACTTCAAATCCGCCGCCCTGCGGACGGCGCAAAATCCCCTTGAAGGAAACCGTCTCGTTGGGCCGATAAGCCGGGCGGTCGGCAAAGGCGTAAAACCACCACTCGCCCTTGTTGTTATAGGAATTGCGGTAATAGTTGTTCTGGACGAACGCCTGTCCAGCCTTCTCGTCTGAAACCACCGCAAAGACGCTATGCTGGCTGTAATATTCCGGCGCATCCTTAGCATAAATCAGGTCAGTGACAAAAAGCCCCTGCGCGTCCGTGACGCCCTCGCCCTGCTCCCAGCGCATTTGCCCCTGCGCGTCCTGATGCGAATACACATACTTGACCGTCGCGCCGCCAAGCGGCTTCCCGGTCCCGGCATCCGCCGCCCAGAACAACGCCTTGTCCCGCGTGGTCTTGGTCATCAGCGCGACATTGCTGACCAGAACAAGGTCGTAAACAGTCAGCGACCCCGACTGCGCCTTGAGAATATAGGCCCCGACCGGAAAAGTACCGTCCTCGGGCTTCATCTCCTGCCCGTCCTCGCTCAGCTTCCAATAAGCAAGGCTGCGGCTCTCGCCGCGAGGAATATGCTTCCCGTCATCCGCCAGTGCCCGCGTCCATTGCGAGACGATTTTAGCACTGGCCAGTTCGCCGGGACTCTCCTGATACCGCCGCAGGATATCATGGTAACCCGACATTCCCTCGTTGGGCGCGTCCAAGCGAACAGTCTGCGCCATATCCACACTGTAAAGCGTAAACTGAACCTCTTTGACGTTCCGCCAGTTGACGTTGATCTGAACCTGACTGCCCGGAACAAAGGTCTGATAGTTGCTGACATTCAGGACCGGAGCGGTGATGTATTCTACACGGCGCTTGATATCGTCCAGAAACTGCGACTCGCCGGGTTTATACTTGCTGGAGAAATCCCGGTAAATCTGTACGGCCTTAACGAAATCCTGCCGGTTTTCGTAAAACATGCCCATCTGGTAGAACGCATCGTCCGCCCACTCACTCGCGGCGTAATCCTTGATGATTTTTGAAAATTGCTCGACGGCACGCTCCTGCAGCTTCGCATCCCCGGCATAATTGGACATATACGCCATCCCGAGCCCATAGTGCGCCCGCGCTTTATCCTCATCGCTCTGGGCGACCTTCAGGATCTCCTCGTAAAGCACCTGAAGCCCGATATTACCCTGCTCGGGCTGCGGAGAAGGCGCAACAACCCGCTTACCCTCAGGCGAGCCCAGCCGGATCGGCTGTATTTCCGTATAATACCAGCCCCAGCGCGTCGTGATAAAATCGGCGAGCTGAAAACTGATGGAAATGAATTTCGCCCGCGCCAAGTCAATATCCGTCGAACCCGCCCACCAGTTACGCGCGGCGTCCAGAGCCTGCCGCACCTCTTGTTGCTTTCCATAGGGGTCGGACTCGATATACTGCCCGGCCAGCGCAACCTGAGCTTCTGCCCACCAGCGGTCCTGCTCCGCACCCGCGATGACCGTCTGAAGATTCTGCTGCGCCTTAAGGATGTTTTCCTGCTGTTTCAGATGCAGGACGGAGTCGGACCATTTGAATAAGACTTCCCGGCCCAGATCCTCGCGCTCCGGCTTTTGTTCTATAAGCTTGCCGAACGCCTCAAGCGCTAACTGGTAAGACTGCTCGTCGTAATATTTCCGCGCCTGCTCTATATCCTTTTCGGTATAGGCCGCCGCAGCCCCGGCCCAAAGGAACATCAGGAAAAAAACATAAAAAGGCGCAAATCTCATGGCTCAAATCCGTTAAAAAATGAATGGTCCGGCTATAGGACGATACTACAATAACAATCCTTGGAAACTTTTTTGATTATAAAAAATTATCCTTTCGGGATTGAAAAAACTTAAACTTTCTCCAGAAATTCAATAATTCCGAACCCGAAAATTTTGTAAAAGGAAACATGCCGCCCCCCGAACAAGATGGCAGGTTTTCGTTCCGCGATACACATTACACGCAGGCCCAAATCCTCAAGATCAGCAAGGGTTTGATCAAGGTCTGCGGTTTCATAGCAGGAATGATAAAACATCTCGTTATGCTTTTTGATCAGCGCCTCAATCGGCGACGCACCTTCCCCGGGCATAATGAACTCCACGGTCGGTTTGTCCGAGTGGGTCAAAAGCCGCACATGAACATTCTGTAAAGGATCAAAAATCTTGTCGCCCGCCGAAAAACCCATGGCTTTCAGAAGCTTGAGCGCGTCATCTTCCTTGCTCAAGGCCAAACCGTAATGATGAAACTTGAGAGCGGCGAGCATTTTTGTCTTTAAGCCTTTTTCAGGACATACGCGACGTTGATCGAAAGCTTCTTCTTCAGCGTATCCTCCAGAGACAAACCCTCATAAGGCAGGATAAGCGGCTCGGCGATCTTGAAGCCGCACGCCGCAAACATATCACTCACCTCGTCAGGATGGCGGAAAAGGTATATATGGTCGATCGCCGGTGCGTTACAGCACGTAGTAACAAAAACATAAGCATCGTCCGTCGCAAGCTGGTGAATACGCTTCATGAACACGTCCGGCTGTTCGACATGCTCCAACACTTCGCCCATGACGACCGCGCTGAAGGAATTTTTAGGCAGATCAGAATCAAGAAAATCCGCCAGCCGCAGCTCGTATTGCCCTTTACGCTCGGGACAGTAATGACTGATGATATCCCCGGTCATCTTGATGCTGGTCTCGCTGATATCGACCCCTAAAAAGCTATCGTAGGCCGATTGCTGCATCGCCTTCATCAGGAAATACCCATGCCCCGGTCCGATTTCCAGGTAAGCACCTTTTGAGGTCTTAGGCAAAGTCCGAGCGAAAAATTTCTTGATCTCGACATGGTTTGGCCAAAGAAAAGAAGTAAGGGCAAGACCGAACATATACCGCGACATGTAGTCTTCGTTAAAATAAACATCTTTCGCCACATCGGAAAAGCTGGAATTTCTGTAATTCCCATGCTTAAGAAAATACATCTGTTCTTTAAATGTATCCTGCACAATTGTAAGATAACTCTCTCCTAAATCCTGAATGCTGATACCTTTTTGGGCACAGTAATGGATATACTCATCCAACAGGCTGAAGTCTTCTGGGGTCAAACGAGAGAGCGCAGAGCTCATAACCTTTTGATGAACCGGCATCTCCTCGACAATAAAATCGACGAGCTTTTGTATATTTTGGCTCAATTCAACTTCATTCACGATATGTAACCTTTCTAAAATATAAGTTTGCCGCACGCCCTGAGAAAATCAGGTTACTACGTATGAAAAACCGAAGAAAGACGCAATTAATGTATATCTGAATTGGCTTTATAGCTCTTGCTTGCTATACCTGTTTTCATGAAACGCCTGATCCTTGCAACGACGATAACATTGTTTCTGGCTGGAATGTGGGCGTTTGCTAGCAGTAAACCGACAGTTCGCACTTTCAAATCCCAAAAAGCCTCTTTCAAGCTGCACACCGTCTCTGCCGAACTCCACCACCCCTGGGGCTTGGCCTTTTTGCCCGGCGAGGGCGGTTACATGGTCACCGAACGGCGCGGAAAACTCTGGCATATCGCCAAGGACGGCCAAAAGACCGAAATCAAGAACGTACCCATCGTCTACGCCGAAGGACAAGGCGGTCTTCTCGATATCCTCGTCCCGCCGGACTTTAAAGACGGCGACTGGATTTATTTTACCGCCGCGATCCCCGACCTGCAAAACCCTGATATCGCCGGGACGGAAGCGTTCCGCGCCCAGCTTTACGTAAATCAGGCCCGGCTGGATAAGGTGGAGAGCATCTTCCAACAAAAACCCAAGGTCGAGAGCGATATCCATTTCGGAAGCCGCCTCGTCCTTGCGCAGGACGGAACGCTTTTCGTCTCGGCCAGCGAACGCGGCGATAAGCAACAGGCGCAGAACCCTCAAAACCACCTGGGAACAGTCGTACGGATAAAGACGGACGGCACAATCCCCGAAGACAATCCCTTCATAAATGACCCGAATATTCTCCCGGAAATATACAGCTATGGCCACCGCAACCCGCAGGGCATGACCATACACCCCGAAACAGGAGAGATATGGGAAGTCGAACACGGCCCGCAGGGCGGAGATGAAATCAATATCCTGAAACCCGGCGCCAATTTCGGCTGGCCCGTCGCAACTTTCGGCCGCAACTATGTGATCGGCACGAGAATCTCGGAACATACCACCCTGCCTAGCATGGAAGACCCGATCTGGCAATGGACGCCCTCCATAGCGCCCAGCGGCGCGGCATTTTATACAGGCGAGAAATTTCCTGAGTGGAAAGGCAACCTCTTCGTCGGCGCACTGGTTCTCCGCCATCTTGAGCGCATGGAAATTGAAGGCCACAAGGTCACCCATCGTGAAATCCTGCTCGAGGATTTCGGCAAACGCATCCGCGACGTCCGTAACGGGCCGGACGGCACCTTGTATCTGTTGACCGACGAACCCAAGGGCGAACTTCTGCGAATTGAACCGCTCTAAGTTTGAAACGGAAACCGGTTCGCGCTAAAATATCTAGGTTGTGCGGCTAAACGCGCTGCGGCGTAAACGGCTCAATCTTGACCGCCCCATTGCGAACGGTCATGAACGAGGCCTCCGGTACGGGCGTCCAGTAATCGCTCAGCCGGTCCAAGGGCTCCGAAACCACGACAACGGCTTTATCCGGCCATTCGCTCTTCTTGGCAGTGCCGCCAACATCGACAACCCGCGCCATATCCTGAGTATAAAATTGCGTACGCATCGTTGCACCCGGCGTGAAATAGCGCAGCGTATAAAGATTTTCCCCGTCCGTAACCGACGCCGAAAAGCTCAGGTCCGGGTTCATCCCTGCCTCTTCCTGCGCCCGGATCAACCGCCCGATCATCTTTTCGAGCGCATGCTTGGGGTTTTCCTGTAAACCGTATGTAAGAGCGAGATAAAAGCTCGTCTCGCTGTCCGTGTTCCCACGGATCATCGGGTACAAGTCCTCATCCACTTCGTTCTGCAAAGTCCGCTTGAGCTTTGAAAACCCTTCCACATCGCCGTTATGCTGGAACAGCCAATTCTTATACTTAAACGGATGCGAATTGTTCCGCTGCACGCCGCCCTGCGTGCTGGCCCGAACATGCGCGAAGAAAATTCGTGCCTTGGTTTGGGCGCAAAGTTCATGCAAATTCTGGTCGTTCCACGCGGGCATGGCGTCCTTGAACAGCCCCGGCTCCGACCTGTCCGCATACCAACCCACGCCGAACCCGTCGCCGTTCGTCGTCCAGATGCTGCCATCGTCTTTATATTGAAGCGTGGCGTTGATGCTCTGCTCGACGAGCGAATGCGCAGGCTTGGTCACAAGACGGTCCAGAAAAATCGGTTCCCCGGTATAGGCAATCCATCGGCACATAGTGATAACTCTCTTTTAATCAGGGTTTAGCCGCCGCATCCTGAGCGGCCTCGAACGCCTTGATATCAGACTCCGCCACCGGAACGCAATCCACCGCCAGAAGCTGCGGATAGACTTCCCAGTTCCTGATGATGAACTTCCCGCGCGAACCGTAACTTGTGACGGTGCATTTGTTGATATCGTTCTGGATCCCCGCCGTGACGAAATCCGGGAAAAACAGGTTCCCATTATGCCACAGGCTCCAGATATGATGAGCGATAGAGGGCTTGATGCGGAAATAAAACCCGTCCTGATCCGTGCAGCGGATCTGCTCGCACCCCTGCGCCGAAAAAACATTCCCGCTCGGGTCAATCTCCTGTGAACGACCCAGATAAATGACCTCATCCTTGCGGTAACTGGTCAACATCCGGCTCGTATCCCAGACCATTTCGACGGTCAGAGAAATCAGAGCCGGCAGAATCCAGAGAAACACAAGCGTGGACAAAACCATAAGCCCGCCGCGCTTTTTGACAAACACACGGTCGCCGTCTTGATCGGCAACATAAACGACTTTGTTCCAAAGCCTGCGGTACAGCCGAAACGGCGCACCCGCCCACGGATGCGAAAAAACAGGATAGAGAACATGGCTATAAAGCCACCCAATCGTCCCGGTAAATTGGTTATAGGCTTCGACCGTATCGCCGATCTGCTTACTCACCTGTCCGATGCCGGAACGCTTGTCTTTGAGACGCCGCGCCTCGCTGACATCGTCGGAATGTTCCTGAAGCTTCCGGGCACGGCGCAGCAACTCCTCGGCTGCGCTATCCTGATCGCCCTGGCCGCTCATTGAGTCCTCCTCGGCGGTCAGGCCGCGCCTTTTTTGGCGGGGGCTGCATCACGAACCTGCGGATGCAC
>JAANMX010001873.1_pt1 | contig 22547 bp, 21 predicted proteins | sample 7279681 | NCBI WGS metagenome assembly JAANMX01 (sample SAMN14094542, study PRJNA606508) | bioreactor metagenome | isolation source: A lab-scale SPAN reactor treating ammonium-rich wastewater day 351 | place: Ireland: Galway | collected 2018-01-01
TGAATTTTAAATAAAAATAAAAATTTTCAGGAAAAAAACCGACTTCTTTTATGAAATATTTCTAAAAAACATCCTTCGCGATAACTTCTTTTTAATCAAGCATTTAATAGGATTATTCAAAACTTATTAACAATAAGTCAAAAAGTGGGAAAAAGTGGGAACTATTAGAAATTTTTATATAAATTTGTCCCAAATGAAGAATTTCATCGGTACATACGAATGCAAAATCGACGACAAAGGTCGCATAAAACTTCCTTCATCACTGGTAAAACAGATGGAAAATTTTGGCGGTGACTCTTTTGTGGTAAAGCGTTCCGTTTTCCAGTCGTGTTTGGAAGTTTATCCAATGACGGGATGGGAAAAACTGATGGAAAAAATTAATAAACTGAATCGTTTCCAAAAGAAAAATGCAGACTTTATCAGGCAGTTTACCGCAGGATTGAAAACGGTAGAACCTGATAACGCTGGCCGACTCCAGATTTCTAAGGACTTAACACTCTTCGCAAATCTGAAAAAAGAAATTGTGATTACCAGCGCCGGCGCGCTCTTCGAGATTTGGGACAAAGAGGCATACGAATCGGTAATAGCTACTTCAGAAGAAGATTTTGCCAAACTTGCGGAAGAGGTGATGGGCGACATCAGTTTTGATGATCAGGAAGAATAATAATTCCACAGAGTGCTCCGCGCGCACTGCACCTTAATATAATATAGAATGTATCACAATCCGGTTTTGCTGAAGAAAAGTGTTGATGATTTGGTAACGAATCCTGACGGGTTTTATGTGGACGTAACCTTCGGCGGCGGCGGTCATTCCAGAGAAATCCTGAAAAGACTTTCATCCAAAGGCAGACTTTATAGTTTCGATCAGGATTTGGATGCTCTTAAAAATACCATTGAAGACGAAAGATTCACGCTCATCAACCAGAATTTCAGATTTCTGGAAAACTCGCTGATGGCTTATGGAATCAGCAAAGTTGATGGAATCTTAGCAGATCTTGGAGTTTCTTCGCACCAGTTCGATGCAGCCGAGCGCGGTTTTTCAACACGCAGTAACGCTCCGCTTGACATGAGAATGAATGTGATGCAGGGCTTAGACGCAAAAAAAATCATCAACGAATACGAAGAAGAACAACTCGCAGGTATTTTTTACTATTACGGCGAATTACGCGAATCCAGAAAACTGGCCCGCGAAATTGTTCATCACAGAAAAATTAAACCAATTGAAACTACTGAAGACCTCAAGAAGTTGTTCAGCTACATTCCGGCATTTAAACAGAACAAATTTTTTGCGCAGGTTTTTCAGGCAGTTAGAATTGAAGTGAATCAGGAACTCGAAGTACTGAAGGAAATGCTGATGCAGTCTTATAATATTTTAAAATCCGACGGCAGACTTGTTGTGATTTCCTATCATTCACTGGAAGACCGCCTGGTAAAACGCTTCCTCAAAAACGGAATGTTCGAAGGAGAACCGGCACGAGATATTTATGGGAATTATTCGAAGGCGTTCAATCTCCTTCAAAGCAAGGCAATTGTACCGGACCAGACAGAAATAGAAGAAAATTCCCGGGCAAGAAGCGCAAAAATGCGCGTCGGAATAAAAATATAATTAAAGATGAGTGATCGCATTCATCAAATAAATGGCTAAAAAATCAACATATCGTCCTCAGAAAAAATTAACCTTTATTGATATCATAAAGGGAAATTTCCTGAACCGTGATGAAGTGAAAATTCATTACCGGTATTTCCTTCTGGTTTTTTTGCTTCTGATGATTATGATTTACAGCAACCACCAAGTCAGTAAAAAGATTGAATTGGTAAATGAACTGAAAGAACAGACCGAGGAATATAAATCCCGGAACGCATACGCCCAAAGCCGTTTAATCAAAGTAAAACTTGAATCGGAACTGGGTAAAGAAATGGTGGAAGACTCCCTTTTATCGCTGGAAAACCACCCACACAAACTATTGATAAAACTTGACAGTACAGATGGCAGTACTAAATGAATTCGAAAATAAGCGCTCAAAAACATTGAGATGGGGCTACCTTTTTGCCGGGGCAGCATTCATCCTTTTTGTCGTTTTTTTAGGTCGGATCATCATGCTGCAGAATACTAATGTTCAGGAAATTAAAGATGATTATATTAATAAAAATTACCGGGAAGCAACCTTAAAAGCGGCGCGTGGAAATCTTTATGCAGCAGATGGATCCATCTTGGCCACTACTGTAATGCGGTATGATGTTTACCTCGATTTCAAAACAATAAAAGATACTCTTTATTCAAACAATATTGGCGCTTTAACAGATTCCTTATCTAAAATGTTTGGGAAGCCAAGAAGTTATTTCAGAGACCGCCTTGATCAGCAGAAAAAAGCAAACAACCAATATTATTCTTTGGTAAAAGGTCTCGATTTCGACGAGTACGACCGGATCAGAAAATTTCCGATTTTCAAAAAAGGAAAAAACCGCGGCGGTTTCATCATTGACCGCAATTTTAAACGCGAACTTGCCACCACACAGATCGGCGCAGGCACAATCGGGATGGATAACGGCGTTACCAAATCCGGTTTGGAAGGCGCATTTTCCAAATACATGACAGGAATCAACGGAACCAGACTGGAGCAGCGTGTGAATTCCAGCCAATGGAAACCTATTGATTACTGGAAAGTGAAGGAGCCTGTTGACGGACAGGATGTTTACACCACAATTGATTTAAGAATTCAGGATATTGCGCATTCAGCACTTGAAAAACAGCTGATAAATTTCGATGCAGATCACGGTTCTGTTTTGGTGATGGAAGTGGCTACCGGAAAGGTAAAAGCCATGGTAAATCTCAAGCGTACTGAACCCGGAACCTATGTAGATTCCTACAATTACGCACTGAAAGATGCTACCGAGCCAGGCTCAACTTTTAAAACAGTTTCTCTTTTAGCTGCGATGGATGATGGTTTCATTGATGAAAATACAACAGTAAATGTAGGAAATGGTGTATGGACTTACGCGAAGCAGAGAATTTCTGACGGCCACGGAGGCGGAACTTATGAAATCGCAGATGTTTTGGCAAAATCAAGCAACGTCGGTTCAGCCAAGCTGATTACCCAATATTATGCAGACAAGCCTCAGGTTTTCCTCGATCACCTAAAAAGATGGAAAATGTTCGAAAAAATGGATATCGAACTTCCCGGAATCACAAAACCTTTCGTTGTAACTCCTGAAAATAAAAGATGGAATGCTGCAACATTGGCATCGCTGTCTTACGGCTATTCATCAAGATTCAATCTTCTACAGCTTACCACATTCTACAACGGAATTGCCAACAAAGGTAAAATGCTGAAGCCTCTTTTTATCGATAAAATCATGAAGGACGGCCAGATTCTTTACAGCGCAAAACCCGAAGTTATGGTCAATAAAATGGCCTCGCAAAAAGCGATTACTATGATGACCAACGCTTTGACCAAAGCTGTTGAAAAAGGTACCGCCAGAAGTATTTTTACCCCTAATTTGAAAATGGCCGGGAAAACGGGAACCGCAAGATTCGAGTACTGGAAACCCGGACCCGCAAAATATCAGGCGAGTTTCGCAGGCTTTTATCCCGCCGATAATCCAAAATATACGTGCATCGTAATGGTTAACCAGCCAGATCCTTCTAAAAGTTATTACGGATCTACTGTTGCAGCGCCAGTTTTCAAAGAGATTGCTGGAAAGACTTTCCTTAAGACGCCACAAAATATCGAAAGGGAAATGTTGGTCGATAAAAAAGTTGACCTCAGCAAAATGGTAGAACCTACTGCGAAAGTCGCTGTTACAGGAAAACAGATGCCGAAAGTCGTTGGACTCATCGGGAAAAACGTAATTCCACAACTTGAAAACCAAGGATATCGGGTTGATTACAAAGGCGTAGGACGAATTAGAGAGCAGTTTCCTCTGGAAGGAACTACCATCAATAAAAACCAGAGAATTTACCTGAGTTTACAGAATTAAAAAATGATTTTAGAAGTATTATTAAATAGAATCCCAGTACTCGAAATTTCGGGAAGTGAAACTTTAGAAATTTCAGAAATCGCTTTCGACAGCCGCAAAGCTGTGGAAAACTCGCTGTATGTTGCAGTGAAAGGAACGGTTTCCGACGGACATTCGTTTATTGATGATGCCATCATAAAAGGTGCAACAGCAATTGTTTGCGAAGTACTTCCTGACAATCTAAATCCTGAAATCACTTACATTCAGGTAAAAGATGCCTCTAAAGCCTTGGGCCAGTTTGCTTCTAATTTTTACGGAAATCCTTCAGAAAAACTTAATTTAATAGGAATTACAGGCACGAACGGAAAAACTTCTGTGACTACCCTATTATTTGATATTTTTAAAAACTTAGGATTTAAATCTGCATTAATTTCGACGGTGGAATACAGGATTGCGGACGAAATTATTCCGTCAACTCACACAACCCCGGATATTGTACGCTTAAATCAAATGCTGGCAAAAGCAGTTGAAATGGGTTGCGAATTTGCTTTCATGGAAGTTTCTTCGCACGGAATCCACCAGAACAGAACGGAAGGCCTGAATTTCAAAATCGCAGGATTTACCAATATTTCTCATGATCATTTAGATTATCATAAAACTTTCAGCGAATACATCAAAACAAAAAAAAGGTTTTTCGATGAACTGCATCCGGAAGCAATTGCCATCACGAATATTGATGACAAAAACGGAACTGTGATGCTGCAGAATACTAAAGCAACACAAAAGACCTACGCACTCAAAACCATGGCAGATTACCACGGAAGAATTCTGGAAGCAGATTTCAACGGAATGCTGCTGAATTTTGGCGGCAGAGAGTTCTGGACTACCCTAACCGGAAAATTCAATGTGTACAACCTGCTTTTGGCTTATGCTGTGGCGATCGAAAGCGGTTTTCATGAAGAAGATGTACTGAAAGCGATGTCGCAACTGAAAAGAGTAAAAGGAAGATTTGAAACGTTGAAATCCGACAGCGGAATCTTCTTTGTCATCGATTATGCGCATACGCCAGACGCGCTTGAAAACATTTTAGATTCTATCAACGATATCCGTACAAAAAACGAAAGACTGATTACGATTTTCGGTTGCGGGGGTGACCGGGATCAGGCAAAGCGCCCGGAAATGGGGAAAATTGCAACCAGAAAATCTACTTTGGCAATCATCACAAGCGACAATCCTCGAACAGAAGATCCTGCAGCCATTATCAAAGAAATAGAAGCCGGCGTAGAACCGCAGAATTTCAGCAAATACACCTCGATTCCCGACCGGAAAGAGGCAATGAAAATGGCCATAAAATTCGCAGAACCGAAAGATATCATTCTCGTTGCCGGAAAAGGCCACGAAGATTATCAGGAAATTAATGGTGTAAAGCACCATTTTGATGATAAAGAAACCATTGTGGAATTAGCGAAACTCATGTCGAAGTAATTTTCGAGAACAGAAATTATTAACCGAAAACCAAAGAAAATGTTATACTATCTCTACGAATATTTCACCAGCATTGGGATTCACGTTCCGGGACTTGGTATGTTCAGATTTATCTCTTTCCGTGCAGGCATGGCCGTGTTGCTTTCTCTGATTATCGCTTTGGTTTACGGAAAAAAAATCATCAATTACCTCCGAAAAAAACAAATGGGTGAGCAGGTTCGTGATTTGGGCTTAGAAGGTCAGAAGCAAAAAGAAGGAACGCCTACAATGGGTGGTTTAATCATCATTCTTGCGACACTGATCCCAGTTTTACTTTTCACCAGAATCCTGAATATTTACATCATTTTACTCATCGTTTCGGTAGTTTGGATGGGCGCCATCGGTTTTATTGATGATTATTTAAAGAAGATTAAAAAAAATAAAGACGGCTTAAGCGGAAAATTCAAAGTTATCGGACAGGTGGGTTTGGGACTGATCGTTGGAGTTCTCATGTATTTTCATCCTGATGTTACGGTGAAACGAAAATATGCAGACGCAAAGGAGATCAACAGAAATAACATCGAGAAAAACTTTATGCCGACTGAGAAAGCTACCGTTTCTACCGTTCCCTTTGTTAAGAATAATGAATTTGATTACAGCGGAATTCTGTTCTGGATGAGCCCTGAAGAAGCACACGAGTGGTCTTGGATTGTATTCATTCCAATGGTAATTTTCATCGTAACAGCGGTGTCAAATGGCGCCAATATCGCAGATGGGATCGATGGTCTCGCGGCGGGAACAAGTGTCGTCATTCTGCTTACACTGGCATTCTTTGCATACATTTCCGGAAACATCATTTTTGCAGATTACCTCAATATTATGTTCCTCCCGAATATGGGTGAAACCACCATTTTTGCCCTGGCCCTTGTAGGTGCGGTAATCGGATTTTTCTGGTACAACACATATCCTGCTCAGGTTTTCATGGGCGATACCGGGAGTTTAATGCTGGGCGGTGTGATCGCTGTTTTAGCGATTATTTTGAGAAAAGAACTTATGATTCCTGTTCTCTGCGGAATTTTCCTGATTGAGAATATCTCTGTGATGCTTCAGGTCGGAGTTTTCAAATACAGAAAAAGAAAATACGGGCTGGAATATGCCCAGAATAACAGACTTTTCAAAATGTCGCCTCTTCATCACCATTATCAGAAGGAAGGTTATCATGAGAGTAAAATCGTGAACCGGATGATTATTATGGGGGTTTTATTTGCGATCATCTGTTTAATTACTTTAAAAGTAAGATAGCGGCAGGCAAGACTTGTCATTAAAAACATAAAAATGAAAATAATTGTTTTAGGAGGCGGAGAAAGCGGCTTCGGCGCGGCATACCTGGCAAAGAAAAAAGGCCTGGAGGTTTTCCTTTCGGACAAAGGTCTGATTAAGGAGGACTACAAAAAGCTTTTGCTGGACGCCGGAATCGAGTTTGAGGAAGGAAAACACGATGACGAAAGAATTCTTGCTGCAGACTGGATTATTAAATCCCCCGGCATTCCTAAGAAAGCTGAGATTATTTCAAAAATCAACAAAAAGGGAATCCGGCTTTCATCTGAAATTGAATTTGCTTCTGAATTTACCGATGCCAAAATCATCGCAATTACCGGAAGCAATGGTAAAACGACAACAACATCGCTGATTTACCATATTCTGAAAAACGATGATCTTAAAGTTGGTCTAGGCGGAAACATCGGCAAAAGTTTCGCAAAACAGGTTGCCGACGAGAATTTTGATTATTATGTTCTGGAAGTTAGCTCCTTTCAGTTAGATGATATTCAGAATTTCCGACCTTACATTTCTCTGTTGTTGAATTTGAGTCAGGATCATCTCGATCAGTACAATTACAATTACGAAGAATATGCGCTGGCAAAATTCAGGATTGCAGAAAATCAGGAGAATGATAATTTTTTCATCTACAACAAAGATGACGAAATGAGCATGAATCTTCTCGAAAAACTCGAAATCAAAGCCAAGATGATTCCTTTTTCCCTGAAAGAAAACCTGAAAGAAGGAGGTTATCTTAGTGAAAATAAAATGACAATAAAACTGGATGGAAATTTTTCCATTAAAATTGATGAATTAGCCTTGGTAGGAAACCACAATGTTGCTAACAGTTTAGCTGCTTCAATAGCAGGTAAAATACTGAAAATCAGCAACGAAAGCATCCGGAATTCATTAATGACCTTTCAGGCTGTAGAACACCGTTTGGAACAGGTCGCAGAAATTGATGGTGTAAAATTTATCAATGACAGCAAAGCGACCAACGTAAACGCTACTTATTATGCACTGGAAAGCATGAAACAGCCGACCATATGGATTGTTGGTGGAGTTGACAAAGGCAACGATTACACCGAAATCGAAGCCCTTGTAAAAAGAAAAGTAAAAGCAATTGTGTGTTTGGGAATCGACAACCAGAAAATCATCGATTTCTTTAAAGATAAAAAGGAACTTATTTACAGCACCTCGAGCATGGAAGAAGCGGTAAAAATATCGAAATCGCTCGCAAAAAACGGTGATACGGTGTTGCTTTCACCGTGCTGCGCAAGTTTCGATCTGTTCGAAAATTATGAAGACCGAGGCAATAAATTTAAAGGAGAAGTTTTAAAATAATACCCATAAACTGGGACGCAAAATGCAGGAAACAGAAAACAAATTCGAATTATTAAAAGGAGACAAAGTCCTTTGGAGCGTAATCTTACTGATTTCGTTCTTTTCGGTGTTCCCTGTTTATTCCGCAAGTTCTAATCTGGAGTATATCGTTAACAGCGGTACCACCACCTCACACTTAATCAAACACACCTTTTTTGTAGTATTGGGGTTAGCGATCATGCGTTTCGTTGGGGTTGTAAAATACGAATATATCGGAAAACTCAGCAGTATTCTGCTGGCATTTATGGTTCTCTTGCTGGGCTTAACAATGTTTGCTGGGCAAACCATAGACGGCGCATCCGCGTCTCGTTGGTTAAAGATTCCTGGTACACCAATTTCATTCCAACCCTCATCGTTCGCTTACCTTTTGCTCATTATTTATTTGTGCAGATATTTAACCAAAAAGATTAAAAGGGAGCGCCATACCTGGGAAAACATTCTCTTCATTTTCGGGCCGGTTCTCCTCGTTTTTGGTTTGGTAGCAAAGGATAACGGATCTACAGCATTAATGATTTTAATTGTTTCGCTAGCGGTTATGCTTATTGGTCAACTGAGTAAAAAATACATTTTTGGCTTCGTAGGAATCTCTTCCTTAGCAATTGGGATCTTTATATTCCTTGCGCTGAAAACCGATATGATCGAAAACAACCGTGTGCACACCTGGATGAGCCGCGTGGAAGTTTTCATGGATTCTAAGCAGCAGAACCAGATCGAAAATGAAATTGACAAGGCTAAAAATTATCAGGTCATGCAGGCAAAAGCAGCCATCGTTCACGGTGGAATCGCCGGAATGGGGCCTGGTAAAAGCGCTCTTAAACAAATGCTTCCACAGTCAGCGTCTGATTTTATTTTCGCAATTATTGTAGAAGAATACGGGTTTTTTGGTGCTTTGGCGTTAATATCACTCTATCTCATTATGATCATCAGAATCGTGATGATCGCTAGTAAAATGCCTGCATTTTTCGGCAGTTTACTTGTGCTGAGTCTCGGAATTATGATCTTCGTACAGCTGTCAGTGAATATTGCTGTCGCGGTAAATCTTATTCCGGTTACAGGACAGCCTTTACCATTAATCAGTTACGGTGGAACATCAATGTTGGTAACTTACATACAGCTGGGAATTATCCTCAATGTAAGTTCAAGAATTCAGGTTTATGATGAAGAAGGAATGGGCAAAAAACAGGATCTCGAAGAAATAAATGATATCGCATAAAGTGCGGTTTTTAGAATATGAACAAGAAGATAAAAGTTTTAATGAGCGGCGGCGGAACAGGTGGACACATCTTCCCGGCTATCGCTGTTGCCGACGAAATTAAAAAAAGATTTCCGGAGGCTGAATTTTTGTTCATCGGAGCCAACGGCAAAATGGAAATGGAAAAAGTTCCGCAGGCGGGCTATAAAATCATAGGTTTAAACATCGCAGGATTCGACCGGGGGAACCTTCTGAAAAATGTCGGTTTGCCTTTCAAAGTTGTTTCAAGCCTCGCAAAAGCAAGAAAAGCAATTAAAGATTTTAAACCTGATTTTGCTGTAGGAACCGGCGGTTTTGCAAGCGGACCTGCTTTATTTATGGCTTCGGCGCTTGGCGTACCAATTTTTGTTCAGGAACAGAATTCCCTGCCCGGAAAAACCAATATGTTTCTGGCCAAACGTGCGGAAGCAGTATTTACCGCTTATCCCGAAATGGACAGATTCTTCAGCGGAACGAAAACTCATTTTCTCGGGAATCCAATCCGGAGCAGTATCATTACCGATTTAGTTGACCGCGCAGTCGCCAAAGAGAAAGTTGGTCTCGACAAAAATAAACTTACCATTGTTTCCGTGGGAGGATCTTTGGGCTCCAGAACACTGAATAACGCGTGGAAAGAACATTTAGACAAAATTATAGAAAAAGATTACCAGCTGATCTGGCAAACCGGCAAAACCGATTACCAGAATATTTTGTCAGAAACAAAGACTAAGCAACACACAAATATTCACATTTCAGAGTTTATCCAAAGTATGGAACTGGGATATTCTGCAGCTGATGTAATCGTTTCCAGAGCGGGCGCTATTGCCATCTCGGAACTTGCGGTGGCAAAAAAACCTGTTCTTTTGGTTCCGTTTCCTTTTGCTGCTGAAGATCATCAAACCAAAAATGCATTAACTCTTGTAGATAAAAATGCCGCCAGAATGGTAAAAGACACAGAGATGAAAGAGAAATTCTGGCCCACTCTGATGGAAATCTGTGAAAGCGAAAACCTGAGAAATGAAATGTCTGCAAACCTTGATTTCTTTGCGAAACCCAATGCAGCACAGGAAATTGTAACTGAAATATTAAACACCTTAAATATCAAATCCTAAGCGACAGATGAAAGCTTTATCAACATACCAGAACTTCTACTTTGTAGGCATCGGCGGCATCGGAATGAGCGCTTTGGCTCGTTACTTCAACGCATCCGGAAAAAAAGTGATGGGTTACGATAAAACCGGAACAAAGATTACGGCAGCTTTGATTTCAGAAGGAATTGATATTACTTTTGAAGATTTAATTTCTGAAAGAATTCAGCAGTTAGATCCTGAAAACACACTCGTAATTTTCACGCCGGCCATCAAAAAACTTGAGATCCTTAACCATTTCAACAGTCTTGGTTTCACTGTCCTGAAAAGAGCGAAAGTTCTTGGTTTAATTACCGAAAACACCGCTTGTATCGCAGTAGCGGGCACGCATGGAAAAACAACAACTTCTTCGTTGGTGGCACATCTGTGCAAAGAAGCAGATCTTTCGTTTTCAGCTTTTTTGGGTGGAATAGCAGAGAATTTCAAATCGAATTTCCTTTACAACGGAAACGACATTTCGGTTGTTGAGGCTGATGAATACGACAGAAGTTTCCTGAACCTTTCCCCGGATTGGGCGGTGATAACTTCTACCGATGCCGATCATCTTGATATTTATGGTGATAAAGCAACGATTGAACAGGGTTTCAGGGATTTCGCAGATTTGGTTCCCTCCGAAAACCAGCTCTTTGTAAGAAAAGGAATTAATATCGGCAGAAACGCAAAAACCTATGCTGTAAACGAGGAAGCAGATTATTATTCAGACAATATCCGCGAAATCGGCGATAAAATTTATTTCGATTTTCATACACCAAGTGAGGAGATTGATGATTTCGAATGGGAAATTCCGGGAATTCACAATGTGGAGAATGCTACGGTTTCCATTGCGATCCTTCACAATTTAGGCGTGGATTTCGAAACCTTAAAACGCGGAATTGCCAACTTTAAAGGAATTAAAAGAAGATATACCAAACACCGTTTCGAAAACGGAAAAATTTACATTGATGATTACGCGCACCATCCAACAGAACTGAATGCCGTGATTGGTTCCATTAAAACTTTTTATCCTGGTAAAAAACTGTTGGTGGTTTTTCAGCCGCATCTTTTCAGCAGAACACGTGATTTTGCCGATGGTTTTGCCGAAAGTTTAGATAAAGCTGATGAACTCATTCTTCTCGATATTTATCCGGCGCGGGAATTACAGGAAAATTTTGAAGGCGTGACCTCCACCTGGCTTGCAGGAAAATTAAAATTAGAAAACAGTGAAGTTTCCACCTTAGATGAAGCTTTTAACAGAATTAAAGAAAAGGATTTCGATGTATTATTAACGGTTGGCGCCGGAAATATCGACACTTTATACGACGGAATTGTAGAATGGCTTTCGGGCAGATAATTAATGCGGAGTTTTAAATAGCAATGAAAAACAAATTCAGAATATTAAAAATATTAATAACAGTAATCATTTTTGGATTTCTGCTGAGTTTTTCGTTGAAAAGATTCAATAATAAACCCATGGAAAAAGTGTCGGTGCAGCTTACACAAACCAAGCATCCGGTTTATTTTATTGATGAGAAAGACATCAGGGAAATCGTAAAAAAATCTAATCCTGGAAAAAGAATTGGCGATATCAATATCCCGGATTTAGAGAAAAAAATCAATCTTCTTCCGGCAGTTGACAGCGCAAATGTGTACCTCAATTTAAATGGAAATCTGAATCTGGATATCAAACAGAGAGTTCCGGCATTCCGGCTCAACAAGAACGGACGCGATTTTTATGTGGACGAAAAAGGCACCGAATTCCCGATTTCTAAAAATTATTCCTTCCCATGCATGCTGGTGACAGGAAATGTTGACAAATCTGAATATGTAAAGCTGGCAGAACTTGTCGATAAAATTGACCGTGATGAATTCAGTAAAAAATACTTCATCGGAATTACAAAAGAAAACGGCGGCTATAATTTATTGACCAGCCAGGGAAATTATAAGGTTGAAATCGGAGATTTAGATAAGATAAACCTGAAGGTGAAAGGTTTTAAGACTTTTGTTGAAAAGCATCTGGTTTATCAGGAACCTGACAAATACAGCAAAATATCGGTGAAATACGACAATCAGATCGTCACGACTCTGAATCCTTATTTCAAAGAAAACGACAGTTTGATCAATATAGGAAGTAAAGAACTGGCAAAAGCTCCTACCGCAGCAAATATTGCTAAAAAGGAAGCAGCCAAACCAGTTGCAAAACCGGAAACCAAGCCCAGAGAGAAACCTAAGGTCGCCGTTTCCAAACCAAAAGCAGAAGTAAAAACTGCTGTAAAAAAAGAAAACCCGAAGCCAAAAACTTCAACCCCCAAACCGGCAGCAAAGCCGAAAGCGAAAGTTAAAATAGAGTAAAAAATCAAATCGACATATAAATGAAAAATCACGAGTATTCAGTAGGCCTCGACATCGGAACCACCAAGATTGTGACGATTGTCGGTAAAAGAAATGCCCACGGCAAAATTGAAATTCTCGGCGTAGGAAAGGCGAAGAGCCTGGGCGTTCACAAGGGAATTGTGAACAATATTTCCCAGACCATACAGTCCATCAAAGCCGCAGTAGCCGAAGCACAGGCCAGTTCAGGCGTCCCGATTCACAAGGTTACGGTAGGAATTGCAGGCAAACACATCCGTTCTTTACAGCATTCCGATTATATTATGAGGGACAATCCCGACCAATATATTACCGAAGATGATATTGAAAAGCTGAAAGACCAGGTAAAAAAACTGGTAATGCTCCCAGGCGAAGAAATCATTCATGTTCTTCCACAGGAATACAAGGTGGATTCTGAAGGAGAAATTCAGGAACCCATCGGCATGCACGGGAAACGTCTTGAAGCAAACTTCCACGTTGTAGTAGGACAGATGGGAAGCATCCGAAACATCGCAAGATGTGTTCGAGAAGCTGGCTTGGAAATGGAATCGTTAACTCTGGAACCATTAGCATCCTCCGAATCTGTACTGACAAAGGAAGAAAAAGAAGCCGGCGTTGCCATTGTTGATATCGGCGGCGGAACAACAGACATCGCTATTTTTAAAGACAATATCATCCGTCACACCTGCGTAATTCCTTACGGTGGCGGAATCATTACTGATGACATTAAAGAAGGTTGTTCTATCATCGAAAAACATGCCGAGCAACTGAAAGTAAAATTCGGTTCTGCAATGCCAGAAATGGAAAAAGACAGCACATTTGTTACGATTCCCGGACTTCACGGCAGGCCTGACAAAGAAATCTCTCTTAAAACTTTAGCTCATGTTGTCAACGCAAGAGTTGAGGAAATTCTGGAGATGGTCAATACCGAACTGAAAGCTTACGGCGCTTTCGAGCAGAAGAAAAAACTGATCGCAGGAATTGTATTGACGGGCGGCGGATCAAATCTTCGTCACCTTCGTCAGCTTGCGAATTACACCACAGGTTTCGACTCGCGAATCGGTTTCTCTAACGAATATGTGGCCAACGATAAGAATCAGTTTCTTAAAGGTCCGGAATACGCTACATCCATTGGTTTATTAATGGAGAGTCTTAAAATCCGCGATAAGAAAAACGGTCATGAACACCCGGTAACTGAACCTGTTGAAACTGAAATTCCACCGAAAACTGAAAAGGTAGATCTGCCTGTAGAAACACCCGAATTCCGTGCAGAGGAACAGGCCGTTGAAGAATCCGCGGACAAAAGACGGAACAAACTTACCATCGGACAGAAAATTATGGAAAGCGTAAAAAAATTCTTTGAAGAAGTTGAATAAATAAAAAATACAAATAATATGGAAAATATGAACACACCAGGATTCTCATTTGACTTGCCAAAGGGAAATTCATCAATTATAAAGGTTATCGGAGTTGGCGGCGGCGGAAACAACGCGCTGAAACACATGTACGAAAAAGGAATTCACGGCGTAGATTTCGTGATCTGCAATACAGATTCCCAGACTTTGGATAACAATCCGGTTTCGAATAAAGTGCAGTTGGGAGTTACCATTACCGAAGGTTTGGGCGCAGGCGCAGATCCTGAAGTGGGAGAAAAAGCAGCAATCGAAAGTATTGAGGATATTAAAGCTTCAATGGGGCAGAATACCAAGATGGTTTTCATTACTGCCGGAATGGGCGGTGGAACCGGTACCGGAGCGGCTCCCGTGATCGCAAAGGTGGCAAAAGACATGGGAATTCTTACCGTAGGGATTGTTACCGTACCTTTTAGTTTTGAGGGGAAAAGAAGACTTGAGCAGGCTGATTTAGGTCTTGAAAAATTAAGAAATAATGTCGATTCATTAATCGTAATTAACAACGATAAGTTACGCCAGCAATACGGAAATCTCGGTTTCAAATCAGGATTCTCCAAAGCTGATGAAGTGTTGACCAACGCTGCAAAAGGAATGGCAGAAGTAATTACAGGATATTTCGACGTTAATATCGACTTCCGTGATGCGAAATCTGTTTTGGCTAATTCCGGAACAGCTCTGATGTCGAACGGTATTGCTTCCGGCGAGAACAAAGCTGAAGAAGCGGTGAAAAAAGCACTTGATTCACCATTATTGAATGACAACAAAATTACCGGTGCTAGAAACGTATTGCTTTTGATCAGAAGTGGTTCCGAAGAGGTTACCATGGATGAAATCGGCGTAATCATGGATCATATCCAGAAAGAAGCTGGAAACACGGCTGACATCATTTTCGGTGTGGGAACTGATGAGGAATTGGGCGATGCAGTGAGCGTTCTTGTTATTGCAACAGGATTTGCTAAGGATCACCACAAACATTCAGGAACTTCAGAAAAAATTAAATTTGCCCTTACCGATACCATGACGAGCCCTGCAAAACAGGAATCACCGTTCAAACAGAAAACAACGGAAAGAGAAGAAATCACCCGCGAAGATTTTGTGAGAGAAAGCCTTTTTGTTTTAGATGATGAAGATGATTTCCAGCAGCCTCAGTTCTCTACGAAAACAGTTGAGAAGAAAACGGTAATCGAAAAAGATACTACTTCAGAAATGCGTTTCTTTGACTTGAATGAGGAATCAAAACCTGACCAGACTTTTAATATTAGTGAAGCTCCGCAGGAACTTTCTTTATTCTCTTTTGAAGATGATCCTACGGACGCATTGGAAGTTCAGTCATTCAAATTTGAGACTGAAGAAACTGTAGAGGAAAAAACCACTGAATCGCATACCACATTTACTGAAGAAAAGCCACTGGAATTCAGTTTTTTCGTAAACGAACCGATTGAGGAGCCTAAAGTTGAAACACCTCAACCCAAAGCTGAAATCAAGGAAGAACCGGTTCAGAAAACCGAAATTAAGGTGTCGCAAAACATAGAAGAACCGAAAACCACAACGCAGGTAGAAACTTCTAATGAATTCACTTTTATCAGTAAGGTTACGCCTAATGATAAAGTAGTGGAGCGAAGAAATAAGCTCAGAGAATTCAACTCAAGATATCAGACTTCAGAAGCAGAAAACGATTTCGAAACCGTACCTGCTTTCCGCAGAAAAAATATCGCGATTGAAAGCGGCAACGCATCTGAGCAGAAAATTAATAATTTTCTTTCTGAAAACAACGGAAGAATACAGGTTCGCGAGAACAGATTTTTAAACAAAGACGTAGATTAATAATTATGAGTTTAGAACTTACCATCAGCGAGGCGATAAAAACCGCCATGAAAGATAAAGACAAAGTAGCGCTTGATTCTCTGCGTGCCGTAAAATCTCAGATCATGTTATTGAAAACTGAAGCCAAAGGCGCCGAAGTTTCCACCGAGCAGGAAATCGCCATTCTGCAGCGAATGATCAAGCAGAGGAAAGATTCTTACGAACAGTTTACTGCACAGAACAGGGCTGATCTTGCAGAAGTGGAAGAAGCACAGATGAAAGTCATAGAGAAATTTCTACCTCAGCAGCTTTCTTCGGAGGAATTAGAAACGGAAATGAAAGAAATCATTGCCGAAACCGGCGCACAAAGCGCAAAAGACTTAGGAAAAGTAATGGGAATGGCAGGTAAATCACTTGCCGGAAAAAGCGACGGAAAAAGTATTTCCGAAATGGCTAAGAAATTACTTTCCTAACAACAAGGATATTCAACCTTTGCATATCGATTTGATTGAAGCCCGGCGCATGTAATGCTCCGGGTTTTTTATGACAAAAAGGCAAAAATTGATTTTCGGAATGATTTTGATGGTCATTATGAATGAAATTTAGTGCACGAAATTCATTAAATTTGCAGTGAGAAAAGTCTCAATTTTAACCATAAATAATTTTTTATATGTATCCAGAAGAATTAGTAATGCCGATGAAGGCTGAGCTTACCGATAAAGGATTCCAGGATTTAACCACTCCTGAAGAAGTAGCTAACGCAATTAAAAAAGAAGGTACTACCCTTTTGATGATTAATTCTGTTTGCGGGTGCGCAGCAGGAGCAGCAAGACCTGGGGTAATTTTTTCTTTAACAGGAGATAAAAAACCAGATCAGTTAACCACTGTTTTTGCAGGTTTCGATCAAGATGCGGTTGCAGAAGCAAGAAAATTCCTCGCACCGTTTCCGCCAAGTTCTCCTTGCGTTGCGCTTTTCAAAGATGGGGAGTTGGTTCACATGCTTGAAAGACATCATATTGAAGGAAATCCTGCCGGAGCCATTGCTGCCAACCTGCAGGCTGCCTACGACGAATACTGCTAAACAAGACTTTTAATTAGAAGTATATATCTGCACCGATGCTTTCGGTGCAGATTTCTTTTATTGTTCAGTAAATAATTTTTTCAGCTTGGTATCGTTATTGAAGAGGTCAAAAAACCGAAAACATTTACTTAATAAAAAAGTTATGAAAAAATTACAGTTATTATCAGCAATCGTGGCAGTATTATCACTGTCATCATGTACAGATGATGCAACGACCGGAGGCGGCTCAGCTTCTGTTAATGTAAGACTCACAGACGCACCTGCACTTTATGATAAGGTGAATATCGACGTTCAGAAAATTGAATTCAACACAAATAACGGATGGAATTCTTTAAGTGTAAACACTCCCGGTGTATACAACCTGTTAGACTTCAGAAATGGAATGGATGTTTTATTGGCAAAAGCAAAACTTCCTGCTGGAGCAGTTACACAAATGCGACTTGTATTGGGACCTAATAATTCAATTGTTAAAAACGGAGTAACTTATCCACTCGAAACTCCTTCTTCAATGCAAAGCGGATTGAAATTCAACTGGAATCAGACTCTGGCAGAAAATGGAGCATATAATGTATGGATTGATTTCGATGCGGCTCGTTCCATTGTAAAAAGAGGTAACGGAACTTACGCTCTGAAACCTGTACTGAGAGCATTCAGTGAACTTACTGACGGGCAGATTAAAGGATATGTTCTTCCTCAGGCCGCCAATGCACAGATTCATGTAATTTCGCCGGCCAACGATACCATCGCAACCGCACTACCGAATCTGGCAGACGGATTCTACATGTTTAAAGGGTTACCTGCAAACACCTATACCGTTTCATTTGATGCTGATGCAACAACTCCTTATCCTGATCAAAATCAAACGGGTGTAACAGTAGTTTATGGACAGGTTAATAACTTGGGGACAAAAACATTAACCCAATAATAACAAACAAATAACAGCCGCAAAGTTTTTTTTCTTTGCGGCTTTTTTATTTCATCTAAAAGCGGCTTTTCATTATATTTGTAACAATGGCAACAAAAGCGCTTTTTAATACCGTTGTAAACTGGTTTATCCGCCAGCGGATCGATCAGATCCAGAATTTCATCAATCACCCTATTGAAACGCAAAATGGCGTCTTATTCTCTCAGCTTTATCACGCAGAGAATACCGATTATGGGAAAATTCACGGCTTCAGTTCTATTTCCAGTTATGATGATTTCCGCAGAAATATTCCCATAGTAACCTACGAAGATTTCGAACCTTATATCGAAAAAGCACGAAAGGGAGCAGCCGATGTTTTTTGGCCGGGTTACATCCGCAAATTTGCAAAATCATCCGGCACTACAAACGCGAAAAGTAAATTTATTCCGATCTCCGAAGAAAGTTTAGAAGACTGCCATTTTAAGGCAGGTAAAGATTTACTTTCGATTTACGCGAACAATCATCCGGACAATTCACTTTTTTCAAATAAAAATTTAAGACTGGGAGGAAGTTCAGAGCTTTACGAAGATTTCAATACTAAGTTTGGTGATCTGTCTGCCATAATGATTGAAAACCTTCCGTTTTGGGTTGAAATTACCACCACTCCAAGCAAAAAGGTTTCTCTGATGTCTGAGTGGGAAAGCAAGCTGAAAGCCATTGTATCAGAAGTGAAAAACGAAGATGTAGGAAGCATGACCGGCGTACCGAGCTGGATGATGGTTTTGCTCCAAAGAACACTTGCCGACACCGGAAAGGAAACCATATCTGATCTCTGGCCAAATTTGGAAGTGTTTTTTCACGGGGGAATCAGCTTTAAACCTTACCGCGACCAATACAGAAAAATTATAGGAAAAGACATTAATTATTACGAAATATATAACGCCTCCGAAGGATTTTTTGCGATACAGGATCAGCCAGGCAGCGACGAAATGCTTCTGATGTTGGATTACGGGATCTTCTACGAATTTATTCCGATGGATGCATTCGATCCGGATAATTTGCAGGCAATACCACTGGAGGAAGTTGAAATCGGCAAAAATTATGCGTTAGTAATCACTACCAATAGCGGATTATGGCGTTATCTTATTGGCGACACCGTAAAATTTACTTCACTGCATCCTTACCGGATCAAAATTTCTGGAAGAACGAAACATTACATCAACGCTTTTGGTGAAGAACTGATGATTGACAATGTGGAGACCGCATTAACCAAAGCGTGCGAAATAACCAATTGCTCAATAACCGATTTTACAGGCGCTCCTGTTTTCATGAAAGACGGCGAGAGCGGCGCACACGAATGGATCTTTGAATTTACTCAGGAACCGGACGATCTGGAGCGTTTTACCGAGGTTTTCGATAATTACCTGAAATCTGTAAATTCCGATTACGAGGCCAAACGCTATAATAATATGACCCTGAAAAAGCCGATCGTGCATATTGCAAAACCTCAGCTTTTTTATAACTGGATGTCGTCCCGCGGAAAACTAGGCGGCCAAAACAAAGTTCCGCGATTAAGCAATGACCGAGAATATATTGAACCTCTGCTTCAAATGAACCAATAGAAAAATCCGCTGATTTACAGCGGATTTTTTTTATTTTTTGAGGTCTTCCTTTACATTTTCGGCGCCCTTTTCTACTTTTTCTGCACCTTTTGCGGCGGCATCTTTCACATCTTCGCCGGCTTTTTTAAGTTCAGTTCCTGCCCGGTCAGCGACTTCATCGATCTTTTCGCCTGCTACATTCAACTTTTCCTTCGCTTTGTCTACAGTAGCATTAATTGTCGCCGAATCAAACGCCGTAGATTTTTCGGTTTCCAGTGTTGTCGTGGTAACGGTACCATCCGGATTTTCGGTAGTTTCTATTTTGGTTTCAGACTGTTTACAACTTATAGCTGACACTGAAATTGCTGCAGCCATTAAAAAATATTTATTCATAATAATAAGTATTAGTGACGGTTAAAATTAAAAAAATATTATTGAACTGGTGTTTCGGATGCCGAATTTTCGGATTGAGAAGCAGATTTCTCTTTTTTAGCTTTTTCAGCTTCCCTTTTTTTCATTTCTTCTGCTGATTTTTTATCTGCCTTTTCCTTCTCTTCTTTGACTTTTTTCAGAATTTTTTCTTCTTCAATCTGGTCAGAAATTTTCTTAATCGAATCCTGATATTTGAGTGAAGAAATCCGAATTTTCCGCGCGACATCTACAGAAGTTGCTCCTACAGAAAATGAGTCAACAGCTGCTGTATCATATGGCGCAACGGGATTTTCCAGAACAGTAGCCGCAGTTTTCCCTGTTTCTTTTCCACAGGAAATTACTATCAACAAACTAGTAAATAAAAAGATTCTTTTCATCTTAATCAATTTTAAATTCTGTAATAACGGGATAATGATCCGAAAGTTTAACGCTTCGGTCGACTTTGTAGCTAACTGGTTTTATTTCCTGTGAACAGAAAACATAATCGATCCGTATCGGGAATTTATAGTCGTGAAAACTTGTTGCGCTGCCGTTGCCGGTTTCAACGAAAACATCTTTCAGATTTTTACTGATTTTATAATATTCGTAAGAATTGGGAACGGCGTTGAAATCTCCCGCTAAAATAACCGGATAAGGTGATTCCGCTATTGCTTTCTGAATGTCGGCCACTTCATCCTGATGACTTTTAAATGTGGGCACCAATTTGCGGATGACGTATCGAAGTTTTACTTTATTCTGATCAAGATCTTCTGTTGGTTTAACCTTGCCCTTTTCAAACGAGAATGGACTTAAATAAACATTGATCAGGCGAATAATCTTCCCTTTAATTTCCACATCCGCAAAAAAAGAGTTTCCGTTTCCAACCGTTGCAATTTTACCCTGGCGAATGATTTTATATTTTGAATTTAGTGCTACAATTTCGTAAGAATCGGCCTGGTGCTGATAACCGGGAACATTAAATTCCGTGCTGTATTCCTGAGCTAATATTATATCTGCATCTGTATTTTTCAGATAGTCATATATTTTTTCGTAACCATAAAGTATGCCCCCTTTCGTATTGAGAGATACAATTTTCAGATTACCGTGCTGCTCTTTTGTGGTGCCGAAATTAATCCATCTTTTCACAGGATTAATTAAAAATAGAGAAAGCAGTAAGAATACAATCGCGCGTTTCTTCAAGAGAACCATCCATAGTAGGATCATACCGACATTTAGAATTATTAAGACCGGAAAAGCCAGAGAAAGCATGTTAAACCAGGGGAAAATTCTTGGTGGAACATAGGCATTCAGCAAAGTTCCCAGTAAAAGAACAATGACTAAGCAGTGAATTACTGTTAATGTAAAACGGATTATTCCCACAATCACACCTTAATTAAACCGGTACAAATGCTTTTTCCAGTACATCGCCAAAAGGAACCCAACCAGTGCCCCGCCAACGTGTGCAAGGTGTGCGATGCCGCCAACATTCCCAGAGATTCCCAAATACACCGAAACAGCGATAACTACGGGCATCAGATATTTTACTTTAATCGGCACCGGGATAAACATCAGCATAATTTTCGCGTCAGGATATAACGTCGCAAATGCTGCTATAACACCGAAAATCGCGCCTGACGCACCAACCATCGGAACCGAAATAATAGACTGTAATTGGTTTACTAAATTCTGCTGTTCAAGTATCGCTGCAGAATTTCCTTTAAATGAAACACTTTCGCCATCCATATAACCAGCCAGATCAAAACCTAAACTTTGCAGACTGCTCTTTATCTGTTCCACTTCAACGAAATTCCAAAGGTTAAAAAGGAAAAACGCACCCAATCCGCTTACAAAATATAAAATCACATACTTTTTATCTCCCAGAACCTGTTCCAGAACGGGCCCAAAACTGTAAAGCGTCATGAGATTAAATAAAATATGCATAAAACTGCCATGCATAAACATATGCGTAGTGATTTGCCAAGAGTGAAAAAAGGGTGAAAAAGGATAAAATGCTGCCAGATATCGGTACATTAAATCAGTTTGCAGAACGTACGTCAGGATGAAGACGATTACGTTGATGATAATGATATTTCGCGTAATTGGCGGTATATTGTTGAACATGTACTTTAAAATTTATTTTTTAATTCGTCTAACGGAATCTCAGTGAAACACCTTTTCCCGGAAGGCAGATATTCGGGAAAACCAAGCGCAGTAAAATCTTTTATAACCTGTTCTGCATCAACTTTGTATAGGAAATCGAAGCGCGATTTGCTCTGTATTTTATTCCACTGGTTTTGGTAAAAATTCATAAACTCTTCTTCCGTTCTGTATTCCAGGATTTCGAAAAGATTTTCCATGAATTTCATGACCTGTGTTTCTTTCAGTCCTTCCGGAATGGCATCTATCCGTAGAACATTATCGTTGGCGATTACCATTTCGAAACCAAGTTCCGGCAGGTATTTCTTGATCGAACGGAATTTGTTTTTCTC
>JAANMX010001876.1_pt1 | contig 22517 bp, 16 predicted proteins | sample 7279681 | NCBI WGS metagenome assembly JAANMX01 (sample SAMN14094542, study PRJNA606508) | bioreactor metagenome | isolation source: A lab-scale SPAN reactor treating ammonium-rich wastewater day 351 | place: Ireland: Galway | collected 2018-01-01
GGGGACCATGGCAGAATGCCACTCGAAAATTCCGGGTGTAGCCACGGTCGTCAGACCGTGGATGCGTCGGCCGAGCGCACGGGCCCATCTGTGACCAGATGGGCTACATTTTCAGCGCCGGTGGTGCCGCCCTCGGGCGGCATGGGATCTGACCTGAAACTTCACGTTTTGACGGAGGCGGGATTCTTGGCTGACACCCTATCGGGGTGCATGTTGCGACAGAGACGACGGGGCCGACGCCCCGGGTTTGGCATGGCGACTGCTATGGCGGAGGCATGACAGTGGCCGTGCCGATTTGGCAGGATCGCGTATCGCCGGTTTTTGACACGGCGTCCCGGCTGTTGGTGGTGCGTCGTGGGCGGGCGAAGGAATTGGATCGGCGGGAATTTGCGCTTGGGGCGCCTGGGCCCGATGGGCTGGCGCGGTGCGTCGTGGAGCTCGGCGTCGATGTGTTGCTATGCGCGGCGATATCGGAACCGGTCCGGCTGGCGCTGGAGCGGGGCGGGGTGCGGGTGGAGGCGGAGCTGTGCGGGGATGTCGATGCGCTGCTGCGGGCCTTCCATGCCGGGAACTGGCGGGATCCGAGGTTTTGCATGCCGGGCTGCCGCTCGCGTCGGCCGTGTCGCGGGATGGCGCGGGGCGTGGCGGGCAGGGGGGTGCGATGAGCGGGGAGTCTGCGGCGCGGACCCTTGCCGGGCCGGAGGCCAGCGCGGAGCGCCTGGGGGCAATCCGGCGGCGGGCGCATCCCGGTTGTGTGGTCTGCAGCGCGTCGAACCCCATGGGCCTGGGACAAGATTTCTTGGTGATGCCTGACGGCAGCGTGGAGGGGAGGTTTGAGGCGCGGGAGGTGTTCGAGGGTTACTCGGGATTGCTGCACGGGGGGGTGACGGCCGCGCTGCTCGATGGGGCGATGACGAACTGCCTATTTGCTCGTGGCGTCGAGGCGATGACCGCAGAATTGAGCGTGCGCTATCGGGGCCCGGTCATGGCGAGGGGAGAGATCGAGGTGCGGGCCTGGGTCACTGGCGCGCGGGGCCGGTTGCGCCTGCTGCGCGCGGATCTGCGCCAATGTGGGCGTGTGAAGGCGACGGCGCAGGGAAAATTCTTGGAGAGCCATGAGTGAAGAGATCCTGGTGACGGTGCTGGTGGAGAACACGGCGCAGGGCCGTGGTGTGATGGGAGAGCATGGGCTGGCGTTCCACGTCTTGGCCGGGGGCCAGGGTGCGCTGTTCGATACGGGCCAGAGCGGTCTGGTCGCCCGAAATGCGTCTCTGCTCGGGGTGGATCTATCGGCGGTGCGCGCGGTGGCGCTCAGCCACGGGCACTACGACCACACGGGCGGGTTGCGGGCGGTTTGGGAAAAGGCGCCGGACGCGCGGCTCTTCGTGCATCCCTCGGCGCTGGTGCCGCGATTCTCTCGGCGTCCGGGAGGCGCGGCGCGGGCCGTGGGGACGGACCCCCTGACGCTCCAGGCGATCCGCTGTCGCGAGGCCGATGTGGTCGAGACGCGGTCTGTGACGGCGGTCCTGCCGGGCGTGTTCCTCACCGGCGAGATCCCGCGGGTGACGGAATACGAGGACGTGGGCGGGCCGTTCGTTCTGGATGAGGCCGGGATCCGTCCCGACCCGATCGCCGATGATCAGGCGATGTTCTTCGACACGGCCGAGGGCATCGTGGTGTTGCTCGGTTGCGCGCACGCGGGCGTGGTGAACACGCTGCGGCACATACGCCATCTCGGCGGGGGGCGGCCCATCCGGGCCGTGCTCGGGGGCATGCACCTGCTCGTCGCCAGCGCCGAACGGATGTCGCGCACGGTGGAGGCGCTGCGGTCACTCGATGTGAAACAGCTCTGCCCCGCCCATTGCACGGGCGCCGCCGCGACGGCCCGGCTGTGGCAGGAATTCCCCGGTTCGTGCGGCACATGCTCGGTCGGGGACCGATTCGCGTACAAGAAATGAAAGAGGCACTTCTATGAAAATCGCCATACCTGTCGAGAATGGTTGTCTCCATGAACACTTCGGCGGATGCCGGCAGTTTGCGCTGGTCGAGGTCGACGCGGCCAACCGAAGCGCCTTAAACACCGAGGTGGTGGTGGCGCCGGAGCATCGACCGGGACTTTTTCCACGATGGCTGCGGGAGCGTGGCATCCAGGTCGTGATCGCCGGAGGCATCGGGAAGCGGGCCCTGGCCAACTTCGCGCTGAATGGCGTCATCGTGCGTGCGGGCATGCCGGGGGCCACGGTCGCCGAATTGGTCGACGCGTATCTGGCGGGGAGCTTGACCGCTACCCCGGAGGGATGCGAGCACCACGGGCATCACCACGACCACGATCACGGGCATGATCATGAGCACGAGCATGGGCATCACCACGGCCACGGGAAGGCGGGAGGGGGGGATTAGAAAGAGCGGGAGAGATGTCCGTTGCGGGGGAGGTCGCGAGACAGGCGGTGGCCATCACGGGCTTCGTGGCCGTGATGATGTTGGTGATCGAATACATCAACGTCCTGACGCGCGGCTCGTGGCAGATGCGCCTCGCGAAGCATCGTTGGGGGCAGTATGTCCTCGGTTCGTTTTTGGGGGCGATACCGGGGTGCCTTGGGGCTTTTGCGGTGGTTGGCATGTACACGCATGGCGCCCTGACGCACGGGGCGGTGATCGCCGCGATGGTCGCGACGATGGGCGACGAGTCGTTCGTGATGTTCGCGATGATGCCTGGGCCGGCACTGGTGATGCACGCGGCGCTCTTCGTCATCGGTCTGTTGGCGGGAGCGCTGGCGGATGCGGTGGGCGGGCGGTGGATGGGGCTCATGCCGGCCCCGTGCCATGACATGAGGCTCCACGCCGTCGACGAGTGCCGGTGCTTTCCGGGGGGTGAGATCGTGAGCCAATGGGCTAAGTGCTCTGCCGCGCGTGGTGCCCCGGCGCTCTCGCTGCTGCTGTTCGTGGTGGGGGCGGCCGCGGGGTGGGTCGGACCGGCAGACTGGAATTGGATTCGGTTTACGATAATAGGTACGGCGCTGTTGGCGCTCTGGGTGGTTGCCACGGTGCCGGAGCACTTCCTCGAGAAGCACCTTTGGGAGCACGTGGCGCGGCGCCACGTGCCGAAGATCTTTCTGTGGACTTTCGGGGCGCTGGCCGCTTCCGAAGTCATCGGCGGGCATCTCCAACTCGATGATTCCCTTGGGGCGGGGAAGTGGCTCGTGCTGGCCGCGGCGTGTTTGGTCGGGCTGATCCCGGAGTCGGGCCCCCACCTGATCTTTCTGACTTTATACGCCCAGGGCTCCGTGCCCTTGAGCGTCCTGCTGGCAAACTCGATCGTGCAGGATGGGCATGGCATGTTGCCGCTCCTGGCGCATTCCAGGGGCGCGTTCATCGGAATCAAGCTGGTCAATCTCGCGGTCGGGATACTGGTGGGTTCCGTGGTCATGTCACTGGGGTGGTGATCGCGATGGCGACGCCCAAGAGTATCGTGCTGTCGGGGGTTCCGATTTCCCCGGGTCTGGCGCAGGGCAGGGCATTCGTGTTTCGGGACATCATGGAGCGCGTCGCGGGGAGCGGGACGATTCAGCCGGACGAGGTCGGGCGGGAGTGCGAGCGGATCGAGCGCGCGATCGGGGATGTGCTGCGCGACCTGAACTCGGCCGCCGAACACGTCGAGCGGGAGGTCGATGCGGTGATGGCGAACATCTTTCGCGCCCATGGTGAGATGCTTCGGGACGTGACGTTCACCGACGAGATCAGGGCGGAGATCCGCAAGGATCTGGTCAATGTGGAGCACGCCCTGCGGCGGGTTTTTGGGCGCTGGGAGGGGAGGTTCAGGTCCATGCAGAGCGAGACCCAGCGTCGTCGGGGCGACGACATTGCGGACCTGGGTCGGCGGTTGCTCCGTTCCCTGGCCGGGATACAGGGGCACTCGCTCGCGGCCATGCCTAAGGGGAGCATGCTCGTCGCTCGCAGGCTTCTGCCCTCGGACACGACATTTTTTCCGGAAAGGTCGGTTGCGGGCATCGCGGTGGAGGAGGGAGGGCCCGGATCTCACTGCGCGCTTCTGACTCGTCAGATGGGCATCCCCGGGGTCGCGCAGGTGGCCGGGCTGTTGGACCGGGTGGGCGAGGGGGATGTGCTGCTCCTGGACGGTTCCGGGGGGCGGGTCACGATCGACCCGGACGAAGAGGCGGGGGTCCGGTTCTCGATCCTCGTCAAAAACTACCTGTCGGGTGGGGCGAGGGCGGGCGAGCGGGCGCACGAACCGGCGGTCACCCGGGACGGGGTGGCGGTGCCCGTGATGGTGAACATCGGCAATCGTCGCGATGCGGAGGTCGGGATGGCCAACGGCGCGGATGGGGTGGGCCTTTTTCGGACGGAGGTTCTCTTCCTGTCGCGGGAGAGGCTGCCGACCGAGGGGGAGGTGGAGGAGGAGATCCGTGATGCCCTGGATCCATTCAAAGGAAAGCCCGTTTCGGTCCGGCTGTTGGACATCGGCGGGGACAAGGCCCTGCCCTATCTCCCGTTTCCTTCGGAACCCAATCCGTTTTTGGGGCGGCGGGGCGTCCGGGTCCTCTTGGATTTTCCGGAACTTCTCGGCCTCCAGCTAAGGGCGCTAGTGCGGGTCGCGCGGGATCACGACCTGCAGATCATCGTGCCCATGATCACGGTGGCCGAGGAGATGGGCAAGGTCAGGGCGGCACTCGAGTCGGCCGCCGCGGGAGTCGGGGCCCGAGTGTTTCCGCAACTCGGCGCCATGATCGAGACACCCGCCGCGGCGCTCTGCGCGGACGAGGTCGCCGCGGTGTCGGATTTCCTGAACATCGGAACGAATGACCTCACGCAGTACACCATGGCGGCGGGGCGCGAGAATGCCCTGGTCGGCCGATATTTCCAGGACGATCATCCGGCGATCATGAGGCTGTTGCGCCTCGTGGGCGGGGCGGCCGGAGGCGTCCCGGTCGGGATCTGCGGCGACCTGGCGAGCCGGTGCGATCTCGTCCCCGAGATACTGGCGTCCGGCATCGGGATGCTGAGCGTCCCGCCGACCCTGGTGCCGCGCGTGAAGGAGGCCGTGAGGGACTCGCGCACAGGGGGTCGCGGCGGGGATTCCCAGAGGGTCGCATGATCTGCCGCGTCTTGAACCTCGTATCGATTTGCCACGCTGGCGCCACCACGGGCGTGCAATTCGCAACGCCGGGGCGCGGCCGATCGATGCGCGATGGGCCGAAATGGCCGGGCCTCCGGGGGCGCGGGGACGGAGCGGGGCGATCGCGGCACTGGCACGGGACTTGCGACAACGCTGTCATGGCGACGATCTCGCTTCGAGGATGCGGTCGCGCGCCGATACAGGGCCCGGATCGTGCGGACCGAACCGGGCAACAAGCTTTTGACAGATAAGGCAAAGCGGCCGTTGAGAAGAACAGAAAGGAAAGGACCGATATGACAAAGGAAGAGCTGATCCGATGAGCGCGATGACGGGGCGACTGGCCGGGCAGAGGGTGGGTTTCTTCGGGCGCGGTGGTGGCGGCAAGAGCACGTGTCTGGTGCTTTTGGCGAAGGCGTTATCCCGGGAGGGTTATCGGGTTTGTGTCGTGGATGCGGACTCGACCAACGAGGGATTGCCGCAGGCCCTCGGCGCGGACCGGACTCCTGCCCCATTGCTCGATTGGTTTGGTGGCACCGTCTTTAGCGGCGGCCCGGTGACTTGTCCGGTGGACGACCCGGTCCCGATGGCCGGGGCGCGCCTGGGCGAAGGCCAATTGCCACCCGAGTATATCGCAGTGGCTGGGGATGGGATACGCGTTTTTCTCGCCGGGAAGATAGGTCCCCTCGGCCCGGGTGCTGGGTGCGATGGGCCGATGACGAAGATTGCCCGGGACTTTGAGTTCCGGGTGTCGGATGGGGATGCGGTCACTCTCCTGGATTTCAAGGCGGGGATCGAGGATGTCTCTCGGGGGGTCGTGACCAGTTTGGATTGGGTGGTGGTGGTCGTGGATCCGAGCTACGCCGGGTTGCGCGCTGCGGTTACGATGAAAGCCTTGCTGGAGCAGATGCGGGAAGGCCATCTGCCGTCGACGCGTCACCTGGATTCGCCGGAGGTTGTCGAGATCACGCGTCGGATGTACCGCGAGGCGAGGACAAAGGGCGCGCTCTACGTGCTCAACAAGGTGCCCGATGCCGAGACCGAGCGGCGCCTGCGGGACTCCCTGGAGGCGGAGGGCATCCGGGTCTCCGCCATCATTCGCGAGGACGCCGACATCCGCCGGGCGTGGCTGGCGGGCGATCGGATCGATGGCGCGGGGGCGATGAGCGCGATCGCCGATGTCGTGAGGGAGCTGGAAGGGGGACCATGAGATCCAGGGCCGTGCGGCACGTCTTTGGCCCCGTTCCCTCCCGTCGGCTCGGCCGATCCCTGGGGGTGGATCTGGTGCCATTCAAGACGTGCAGCTACGACTGCATCTACTGCCAGCTGGGCCGCACCACGGAAAAGACGATCCGGCGGAAGGCGTGGGTGCCGGTGGGGGAGATGCTGGACCAGTTGCGGGCGAAGATGGATAGCCGGCCCGATTACATCACGATCAGCGGCTCGGGCGAACCGACATTGCATTCGGGCTTGGGGGAGATCATCGCGGGCATCCGGGGGATGTGCGACATTCCCATCGCCGTGCTGACCAACGGCTCGCTTCTTTGGGACCCGGGGGTGCGGCGTGCGCTCGCCGGCGCGGACCTCGTCATGCCCTCTTTGGACGCGGGGGATGAGGAGATGTTCGAGGCGGTGAATCGCCCGCTTCGCGGGATCACTTTCGAAAATTTGCTCGCGGGCCTGGAGGCATTCCGGGGGGAGTTCGCTGGCGGCCTCTGGCTCGAGGTGATGCTGCTCGCGGGGCACACGGGCATCGAGGCGCACGCGCGGAAGATCGCGGGACACGTGCGGCGCATTCGCCCCGATCGCGTGCAGCTCAACACCGCGGTCCGTCCCCCCGCGGAGGAATACGCCGTGCCGGTGTCGGCCGGGCGCCTGAAGGCCCTCGCGAGGCTCTTTGGGCCGAGGGCCTCCGTCATCGCCGGGTACCGGGGTCGGCGCGGCAAGGGGGATCGCCTGGAAAGTGATCAGCGCGACATCCTGGCAACCCTCGGGAGACGCCCTTGCACCGAGGCTGATCTTCGCTCGTCCCTCGGATTTGGGCCCGTGGAGATCGCCAAGCACCTCGATGCGCTGGTCGCGATGGGAAAGATTGTCAGGAGGGGGCACGGGGGCGAAGCTTTTTATAGCGTGAAAGGAATGGGTCCATGACGGTCGGGCTTGCGCCTCGGTTGGAGTGTGTCGCCTGCCTGCTGCGGCAGGCGAATGAGGCCGTCCTTTCGGCGACGGCCGACGGCGCGATGCGCGAGACGGCACTGCGCCAGTCGCTGGAACTCATGGCGCAGATGGATTGGAGGCAATCCCCTCCCGCCATGGCCCAGAAGCTCCATCGTCTCATCCGGGAGGTGACGGAGAACTTGGATCCCTACGCGCGGGTGAAGGAGCGGCTCAACCGGCGCGCCGCCGAGATAGAGCCGGAGTGGCGGCGGCGGTTCGGCGAGGCATTCCCGCCCTTCGAGGCCGCGGTCCGAACGGCCATCGTCGGCAACCTGCTCGACGTTGGCGCCAAGACGCGGCTGGGCGATGCCGACGTGATGGCCGCGTTCGAGGGGGCCCTGACCGCGCCGCTCGTGGGCTCGGTGGGTGAGCTGGAGTCGGCCGTGGCCGGGGCGAGGGACATCCTCTATCTTGCCGACAACGCGGGCGAGATCGTGTTCGACCGATGGCTGCTGTCGCTGCTGCCCCTGGGGCGGGTCACCGTGGCCGTGCGCGGTGGCCCGGTGCTCAATGACGCCACCTTGGAGGATGCGCGCTGGATCGGGCTGCCCGATTTTTGTGACGTCATCGCGAATGGGTCCGATGCCCCCGGCACGATCCTGGAGGACTGCTTGCCGGAATTCCGGGAACGGTTCCGGGAGGCGGACCTTGTCATCGCGAAGGGGCAGGGGAATTTCGAGTCGTTGGCCGGATGCGGGAGGGACGTCTTTTTTCTGTTCAAAGTGAAATGTGATGTGGTGGGTGAATCCCTGGGCTGTCCCCGCGGCAGCCTGGTGGTGCACCGGGAGATGGAGTGACAAATGGCGAGCGCAGGAGGAACCATGGAAGTCAGAGATAATCCAGCGGACAGCGGATGGGTGGGATACCGGCCCCAGATCAAGGTGCTGGACTGCACCATCCGGGACGGTGGCCTCATGAACAACAGCCGCTTCGAGGATGGCATCGTGTCGGCCGTCTATCGCGCCTGTGTGGAGGCCGGTGTCGATTACATGGAGATAGGCTACCGGAATTCGCGGAGAATATTTTCCCCGGACCAGTACGGCGCGTGGCGCTATTCCCACGAGGACGACATCCGCAGGATCGTCGGTGACAACCCGACCGCCCTGAAGCTGGCGGTGATGGCGGACGCGGAGAAGAGCGATTACAGGAACGACATACCGCCGAAGTCCGAGAGCGTGGTCGATCTCGTCCGGGTGGCGTGCTACATACACCAGATCCCGCTGGCGCTAGACATGGTCAAGGACGCGCATGACAAGGGGTACGAGACCACCGTGAACCTGATGGCGGCGTCCGTCATCCAGGAGCGTGATCTCGACGAGGCCCTGGGGCTGGTGGCGAACTCCGAGGCCCTGGGGATCTATCTGGTCGACAGCTTCGGGCACTTCTACAGCGAGAAGATCCGGTACCTGATCATCAAGTACATGCAATACATGCGGTCCACGGGGAAGGTCGTCGGGATGCACGCCCACAACAACCTCGACCTGGCTTTCGCCAACACGATCGAGGCGATCGTCCTCGGGGCGAACATGGCCGATGCGACGATGGCGGGGCTTGGACGAGGGGCGGGCAACTGCCCCATGGAGCTGCTCATCGGGTTCCTGCACAATCCGAAATACAAGCTCCGGCCGATCCTGGACTGCGTCGAGAACCACATCGAGCCCATGCGCAAGGATCTCAAGTGGGGTTTCGACCTGCCCTATCTCATCACCGGGCTGCTGAACCGGCACCCGCGGCTCGCCATGAAATTCAACGAGGCCCCCGAGCGGGGTGACATCCTGGAATTCTACGACAAGACCCTCGCCGGGGAGTGAGGGACGGGATGGTGGTGAAGTTTGCGATCCTTGGCGCCTCGGTCGGGCTGGTGTGTTTACTGCGGTGTTCGATCCCGGGTCGGGTGGAGCCCATGCGGCGCAGCGAAACCATGATGTTGGAGGGAGGAGCGATGGGCAAAGAAGTGATCTGCCAACCGATCGGGATCATTCGCTCGCCATACGCCGAGACGAAAGGCACGCCGATCCAGGGCGTCTTCGGCGACGAGAGGGAGGCGTTTGTGGAACTCGGGTCCGAGTACGCGCCCGGCCTGAAGGACTTGGATGGGTTCAGCCACGCGTTCGTGATCTATCATTTCCATAGGTCGGCTCGGGAGGAAGTCCTGGTCAGCCCCTATCTGGAGAAGGAGCGCCGCGGCGTGTTCGCCACGCGGAGCCCACACCGCCCGAATCGCATCGGACTCTCGGTGGTCCGAATAAAATGGATCGAGGGCAATCGCCTGTATTTCACCGAGGTGGACATGCTGGACGGCACGCCCGTCCTGGATATCAAACCCTACATCCGGCAGTTCGATTGCCGCACCAACGCGGTGAGCGGGTGGGTCGAAGAACATTTCCGGGACGGTGCGGTGCCGGAGGGCAGGGCCGATCGCTAAGGGGGCTCGGCTGCGCCTGAGATCTCGCACGATGGGGGGGTCGGCGCGCCGACCCCGCGCATCAGATGCCGGCTCTTGAGGATCACTCCCATCGTTTTGGGATCCTTACGCGAGCATTTGGGTTGATCCCAAAACGAAACGTGAGGCGATCGCCTCGACTGAGAGACGCTCGATGACCTGTATAGAACGACTTGACCGAGCGACCGGATGAAATTAGTATTACGTTTTAGTATTTCAGCGGCGGCAGACTGAAGTCCTTCGAGGGATCGATCCATGAATTGCGGCGTTGGCGGTGAGGTTTTGGTCCCCCGGGGCAAGGGGGATTGGGGAGTCTTTGTTTTGGCCTTGGCGGTCGCGTCGGGGATTTTCCATTGTGGGGTGGTGGTGGGGGCGGATGCGCCGAAGGCGGCGGTGACGGAGGCTGAGGCGAGGGCGGCATACGAGGGAGCGGCGAAGGCGTCGGCGGAGGCGGAGGCGGCGGTGGGCCCGCTGAGGGCGGCGATGCAGAAGGCGGACGGGGCGTACGCGGAGGCGAGGAAGGCCGCCGATACGAAGCGGCAGCAGGCGACGGAGGCGAAGGAACTGGCCGGGGAAGGGGGCGTCAAGGCCATCAAGGAAGCGGAGGACAACGTGGCCGTGGCCGTGAAGGGTTTGGCCGACGCGACGAGCGCGAAGCCGCCGCTGGACAAGGCGTTGGCCGATGCCAAGGCGGTGGCGCTCCCGCTGCAGCAGGCCCATGATGCGGCGGAGAAGGCGGCGAAGGAAGCCGAGGCGGCGGCGAAGGCGGCATCCGACGCGGCGAATCGGCCCGAGGAGGAAGCCAAGCGCGCGGCGGCGGAAGCGGCGGTGAAGCGCCGGGCGGCGGATGGGGCGAAAGTCGCGCTGGCGCGGGCGCGGCAGGGGGAGGAGAAGTTACAGGCGCAGGTCAACGAGGCGGGGCAAGAGCTTGCCGTTGTCGAGAAGGAGAAGAAGGCGGCCGACGAAGTGTTGGCGAACGCCAACAAGCAACTGGCCGCAGCCGCGGCGGCGCATCAGGCAGCCGAGCAGGCCGCGGCGGCGGCGGCGGAGAATGCGAAGCCGGTGACGGAGGCCGAGAAGCAGCAGGCGGCGGGGGACGCGGCGACGAAGCGCAAGGCGGCGGAAGAGGCCAAGGCCGCCTTGACCAAGGCGCAGCAGGCCGACCAGCAGGCGCAGGCGCAGGCCACCGATGCCGCGCAGAAGTTGGTGTCGGCGGAAGGGCAGAAGAAGGCCGCGGATGAGGCCTTGGCCAACGCCAAGAAACAGCTCGCCGCGGCCACGGCGGCCTATCAGGTTGCCGAGCAGGCGGCGCAGGCGTCGGCGGCGAATGCGCGGGTCGTGCCGGTCGCCGAACTGGCCCAGGTCGCTGGCGAGGCGGCGGCGAAGCGCAAGGCGGCAGACGATGCGAGGGCCGCATTGGCGCAGGCGCAGCAGAAACAGCAGGGGGCGCAGGCGGCGGCCGAGGCGGCCGCCAAGAAGGGGGCGGGGGCGGAAGCCGAAAAGAAGGCGGCAGACGAGGCCCTGGCCAATTTGAAGAATCAGGCGGCGGCGGCGGCGGGCACGCAGCAGGCCGCGGAGCAGGCGGCGCAGGCGGCGGAGGCGTCGGCAAAGGCGATGGTCGAGCGCGCGGGGAGGACCGAGGAGCAGATGAAGCAGGCCGCGGCGGATGCGGCGGCCAAGCGGAAGGCGGCGGACGATGCGAAGGCGGCGCTGGCGCAGGCGCCGCAGAAGCCGCAGGAGGCGCAGGCCGCCCATCAGGCGGCCGAGCAGGTGGCGCAGGCGGCGGCGGCCAACGCGAAGGCGGTGTCGGCCGCGGAGTTGGCCCAGTCCGTGCGGGAGGCGGAGGCGAAGCGCAAGGCGGCCACCGATGCCGGCGCCGCGCTGGCGCAGGCGCAGCAGAAACAGCAGGGGGCGCAGGCGGCGGCGGATGCGGCGGCCACGAAGCTGGGCTCGGCCCAGACCGAGAAGAAGGCGGCGGACGAGGCGTTGGCCAGCGCGAAGAACCAGGTGGCCGCGGCGACCGGTGCCGCCGATGCCGCCGAGAAGGAGGCGCAGGCGGCCGAGGGCAAGGGGCGTGGCATCGCCGCCCTTTTCGGGAGAACGGATCCCCAGAAACAGGAGGCGGCGGCGGATGCGGCGGCCAAACGGAAAGTCTCCGACGAGGCAAAGGCGGCGCTGGCCCACGCCCAGCAGGGCGAGCAGCAAGCGCAGGGCCATGCCGGCGTCACGGCGAAGGCCCTGACCGACGCCCAGGCCCAGAAGAAGGCCGCCGACGAGGCCTCGGCCAACGCGAAGAAACAGTTGGCGGCGGCCATCGGCGCACAACAGTTGGCTGAGCAGGCGGCCCAGGCGGCGGAATCCAGGGCCAAGGTGATGGCCGAGCGTGCCGCTCGCACCGAGGAGCAGGTGCGGCAGGCGGCGGCCGATGCCGAGGCCAAGCGCAAGGCGGCCGAAGCGGCCAAGTTGGCCCTGGCGCAGGCCCAGGCCGCGGTGCAGGAACCTCAGAAGCTGGCCGCCGCCGCCGCGGAGAAATTTGCGGGGCCGGCCTCGCGGAAGAAGTTGCTCGATTCCGCCATGGCCAGCATAAAGAAGCAGGCCGGTGCCACTGCGGCAGCGGCTGACGCCGCGGAGCAGGCCGCCCAAGCCGCTGAGAAACTGGGCGCGGAGAAGCGGCAGGTGGCGGATCAGGCGGCGGCGAAGCGCAAGGCGGCGGCGGATGCCGCGGCCGCGCTGGCCAAGGCGCAGCAGGGCGAGCAGGGGGCCGGGGCACAGCTCGCCGCCGCCGCGCAGAAGTTGGCCGAGGCACAGGCGGGAAAGAAGAAGGCGGACGAGGCGCTGGCGGCCGCGAGCCAGCAGGTGGGTGCGGCGACCGCGGCCGCTCAAGGAGCTGAGCAGGCGGCGGCGGCGGCGGATGCCGCGGCCAAACAGGTTGCGGCGGATGCCGCCAAGCCAGACGCGGAGAAGAAACAGGCCGCCGATGATGCCGGCGCCAAACGCAAGGCCGCCGATGGGGCCAAGGCCGCGCTCTCCCAGGCCCAGCAAAAACAGCAGGAGGCGCAGAAACAGGTCGCGGCCGCCGCGGGGGTCGTTACGGCCGCGGACGCGCAGAAGAAGGCCGCCGATGACGGCTTGGCGAACGCCAGGAAGCAGGTCGCTGCCTGCGCCGCCGCCAACGAGGCCGCCCGGGCGGCGGCCAAGGAACTCCTGCAACTCGATGCGGCGAGCCAGCAGGCCGCGGCCGAAGCGGCCGCCAAACGCAAGGCGGCCAACGAGGCGAAGGCGGCGCTCGACCCGAAACAGAAGGCCCTGGAGCAGGCGACGATTCAAGCCAACAACGCGGCGCAGGCGCTGGACCGTGCCGAGAAGCGGAAGGTATCGACGGAAGAGACGCTCGCGAACCTCAGGAAGCGGGTCGCCTCGGCCAAGGAGACCCACGTGGCGGACGATAAGGCGGCCGGGGAGGCGGAGGCCGCCGCCGCGCCGTTGAAGGCGGAGGCGGAAAAAACGCGCGCGGCTTATCTGGCCGCCCAGGACGTCTCCGACGAAAAGCGCGCCATGGTCCAAGAGACCAAGGCCGCGCTGTACCGGCTGATCGCCGCGGCTCGCGTGGCGGGTCTCCTCGAGGGCCCCGAGCCGCCGAAGCCGGGAAACCGGGTCGACGAAATCATCTTCGCGAAGCTGAAGGCGTCGGGCATCGAGCCGGCACTCTGCACCGATGCGGTATTCATCCGCCGCGCCTATCTGGACCTGACGGGCAAGTTGCCCGCGGCGGATGAGGCGAGGGCGTTCATCCGCGACGGGGACAAGAACAAGCGCGTCGCCCTGATCGATCGCCTGCTCGGCCAGACCGCGCACGTCGATTACTGGGCGATGAAATGGAGCGATATCTTGCGGATCAAGGCCGAGTTTCCCGTGAAGCTCTGGCCCAACGCCGCGCAGGCCTATTATCGCTGGGTCTGGGAAGCCATCGCCAAGAACATGCGGTACGACAAGTTCGTCCGGGAACTGCTCACCTCCAGCGGCAGCAATTTCCGCGTGGGGCCGGTCAACTTTTACCGTGCGATCCAAGACAGGAGCCCGGAGGGCATCGCCGCGTCGGTGGGATTGGCGCTGATGGGGACGCGGGTCCTGTCCTGGCCCGATGAGCGTCGGGCATCCATGGCGGCCTTCTTCTCGCATGTCGGCTACAAGCCCACCAGCGAGTGGAAAGAGGAGATCGTGTTCTGGGACCCGCTGAAATCGACCGCGGTGCCTGGGAGCATCGCCCCGGGCGTCGATGCCGTCGCCAAGGCGGTGAGCGTCGCCAATCAGATCCCCCAGGCGCTGGCGCAACCTCTCATCGAGAACGGTCCGCTTGCGGCAACGTTTCCGGATGGCACCAAGACGACGATTCCCCCAGACCGCGACCCGCGCGAGGTTTTCGCGGATTGGCTGATCCGCGCCGAGAACCCGTGGTTCGCGAAGGCGATCGCCAATCGGACCTGGGCCTGGGCCATGGGTCGCGGCATCATCCATGAACCCGACGACATCCGGGAGGACAACCCGCCCGCCATTCCCGAACTTTTGGCCTACCTGGAGAAGGAGTTGGTCTCGAGCGGCTACGACCTGGGGCACCTGAAACGCCTGATCTTCAGCTCGACCGCATACCAGTTCTCGTCCATGCCGAGGTCCAAGGGGACGGAGGCGGTGGCGGATTTCGCGAACTACCGCCTGCGCCGGGTGGAGGCCGAGGTGCTCATCGATGCCCTGAACGAGATCACCGGCACCACGGACCTGTACACCAGTGCCGTCCCGGAACCGTTCACTTATATTCCGGAGGACATGCCCGCGGTGGCGCTGGCCGACGGCAGCGTCACGAGTTCGTTCCTTACGCTGTTCGGGCGCTCCACGCGCGCCACGGGGATGGAGAGCGAGCGCGTGAGCGAACTCGCCTCGCCGCAGTGGCTACACATGCTGAATTCGGCCACGATCCAGCAGAAGCTTCAGGGCGGCCCGAAACTTGCGGCGCTCATCTCCTCGGGCGGCAAACCTGAGGAGATCGCCGAGAGGCTCTATCTGGCGATCCTCTCGCGGTTCCCGACGGAGGCCGACGTGCGGGCGGCAGAAGAGCACGCCAAGACCGGCGCGGCGAAAGGAAATGACGTCTGGATCGACCTCGCCTGGGCGCTTGTCAACAACCCGGAATTTTTGTTGAGGCATTGATTGCGACGCGGTCGGTCGGGCGTAATATTTGGCAGTTTCGTTTCTGGCACGATGAGGCAGGTGGGCAACAAAGGAGAAGGGAAGCTATGAGCGCAGGGCAAGGTCCAGAGGGTCGAGGGAACATTTCGCGGCGCGAGGCCGTGAGGCGTGGCGTCTGGGGCGCGGCGGGAGTGGTCGCCGCTGGCGGGCTGGGTTTCCGCGCGTTGGCGGAGGATCCCAAGGCGGCGGCAGCGCCCGCGGGCGGCGAACCGAAGGCGGCGCCGGACACGGCGGCGAAGCCGTTGCCGAAAGGCAAGGTCAAGTCGGTCATCCAGGTCTTCCTGTGGGGCGGGATGTCGCACAATGACACGTGGGATCCGAAGCCCGGCACCGGCTACGATTACCTCGGGGAATTCGACAAGTTCATCCCGACCAATGTCGATGGGATCCAGATCAGCTCGCTGTTCCCGAACCTTGCCAAGCAGGCGGACAAGTACTCCTTGATCCGGAGCATGACCCACGGCATCGATGGCCACGAGACGGCGGCCTACCTGATGCAGACCGGCCACAAGCCCGGCGGGCAACTCGCCTACCCGAGCGTGGGCGCCATATTCACCTACTTCAAGAGGGAGGAATACAAAGGGTTGCTCCCGCCTTACATCGTGATGACGCAGGCGGCCGGACGGTTCTCTGAGGAGGGGTTCCTGGGCCCGGCGTACAAGCCGTTCGCGACGGGGGGCGATCCCAACGCCGACCGCTTTGAGGTGCAGGGGATCGTCAATCGCGGGATCGACGACAATCGCCAGAGGGCGCGCCGCGAACTGGTGGACAAGATCAACACCATGGGTTACGGGCTCTCGGAGGTGCCGGAGGTAGCCGAGGCCGAGGCGGCCCGGCAGAAGGCCTATGGCCTGATCCTGGGCAAGGGGAAGGAGGTATTCAATCTCGACAACGAGTCCAAGGTGATCCGGGATCGCTACGGGCGGAACACGTTCGGGCAGGAGTGCCTCGCGGCGCGGCGGATGGTCGAGGCGGGCGTGCCGTATGTCACCATCAGCTTCCCCGGTGGCTGGGACACGCACTCCAACCACTTCCCGACGATGAAACGGCAGTGCCCGTGGCTCGATCAGGGCCTGGCGACGCTGCTCGCGGACCTGAGCGAGAGGGGATTGCTCGACAGCACGCTGGTGTGGTGTACCGGGGAGTTCGGCCGTTCACCCAAGGTCTCTTGGGAACCGCCGTGGAACGGCGGCCGCCATCACTACGGGAAGGTCTTCACCGTGCTCGTCGCGGGCGGCGGATTCAAGGGCGGTCGCGTCGTCGGTTCCTCGGACGCCAAGGGCGAGGAGGTCAAGGACCGGCCCGTCTATCCGGCGGACCTCTTGGGCAGCTTCTATCAGTTGGCCGGCATCGACGCCAGTGCCACGCTGCCTAACCCCCTGGGGCTCGATGCCCGCGTCCTGGACGCGCAGAACGAGGGGATGAAGTCGGCTGGGCTCCTGAGAGAGATCATGTGACCGCCGGAGATGGAGATGCCCATGAGTAGATTGCCTGTAGGGTGGCCGGCCCTGGCCGACGCGTTGGATTTGCGCCCTGTTTTCAAATGTGCCGTCCTGGGCCTGCTGCTGGCGGCGGCGTGCGCGGGTCGCGCGCAGAACCAGTACATCGGCTACGTCTATCCGGCGGGAGGGCCGCAGGACTCGACATTCCAGATCCGGCTGGGCGGGCAGGGGCTTCTCGAACCCAGCGAAGTGGTCGTGACGGGCGAGGGAGTCTCGGTCCGGATGGTCGATTATTATCGGGTGCTGAACAATCAGGAACTGGATCTCCTGCGGCAGCAGCTCAACGAGCTGAAGAAGAAGGAGACGGTGGTCAACGAGACCATGGTCGCCAAGATGGCGTTTCTCGAGTTGCCCGAGCGCATCGAGCCGCCGAAGGTCGAGGGGGTGATGTGCCCCGCGTGCGGGCGCCTCAACCCGTTGGGCACCACCGTCTGCAGGGACTGCAACGCGTCCCTGGAAGACGCGAAGGAGCTAAAGGCGGGCGAGGCGAAGGAGGAGGCCCCGAAGTCCGAGCAGGAGGTGGCCAAGGCGAAACTGATCGATCGGATCGAGAGGATCTTTGCGGAGGACGAGCGGAATCCTGCGGTGCCGGCCCATTGCGAGCTCGTGTTTGCCGAGGTGACGGTGGCCCCGGACGCGAGGCCCGGCGCGCGCGAGATCCGGGTGATCACCAAGCGGGGGGTGTCCAACCCGCTGCCATTCTTCGTCGGCCAGGATCCTGAAGTCGCGCGCAAACCGATGAAGACCTGCCAGAAGCAGGTGCTGGGCAAGGAGCATCTGGCCCAGCGGAAGCGGCCGCCGGAGGAGGAGGAGGTACAGATCGCGGTGCCGTGCACGATGAATGGCCAGATCGGCGCGGGAGAGGTCAACCGGTATCGATTCTCTGCCATGAAGGGCCAGCGCCTGGTCATCGTGGCGAAGGCCCGACAGTTGTCCCCCTACGTTGCCGACGGCGTCCCCGGATGGTTTCAGGCCGTGCTGACGCTGCGCGATGCGAAGGGTAACGAGCTGGCCTACAACGACGATTTCCGCTTCGACCCGGACCCCGTCATGTTCTTCGAGGTCCCCGCGGATGGCGAGTATGTGCTGACCATCAACGAGGCGCTGTTCCGGGGTCGCGAGAGCTTCGTGTACCGGGTCACGGTCTCCGAGGCTCCTTTCTTGAGCGGCATCTTCCCCTTGGGGGGGCGGGCGGGAGAGCCGGTCAAGATCGAGATGAGCGGGTGGAACTTGGAAAAGGCCACGCTGGCGGCACCGCCCGGCGATGCAAAGCCCGGGCGCCACCGGATCGTGGCGAGCAACGGGGACGTCATTTCCAACGAGGTGCCTTTCGTCCTGGACACGCTGCCGGAATGCATGGACAAGGAATCCAATGACGTGCCATCCAAGGCCCAGAAAGTCAGCCTGCCCATCATAATCAACGGCCGGTCGGATCGGCCCGGGGACTGGGATGTTTTTGAGGTGGAGGGCAAGGCGGGCGCGACGATCGTTGCGGAGGTGACCGCGCGTCGGCTCGGGTCACCGTTCGACTCCTTCGTCAAGGTCACGGGCCCCGACGGCAAAGTCATCGCGCTGAACGACGATTATTACGACGCGGCATCGGGAGAGAACACCGACCATGCCGATTCCTATCTCATGGTCAAGTTGCCCGCCGACGGGAAGTATCATGTCCATCTGGGGGACACCCGGAGGCACGCGGGGAAGGAGTATGCCTATCGGCTCCGGATCAGTCAGCCGAGGCCGGACTTCGAGCTGCGCCTCATCCCGTCGCGCATCGTGATCGCGGGGGCGAAGTCGGCGAACGCGACGGTCTTCGCCATCCGAAAGGACGGTTTCGATGGGCCGATCCAGCTCAGATTCAAGGACCTGCCCAAAGGGCTCGAATCCCCCGGCGCCACGCTGGCCGCGAAACAGGAGGCGATCGGCCTGACCCTGAAATCGACCCTCGCGGAGATGGAGAAGCCCGTCAACCTCACGGTCGTCGGCAGCGCGAAGGTCGGGGAGCAAGAGATTGTCCGCGAGGCTGTCCCGTCCGAAGATAGGATGCAGGCCTTCCTGTGGCGGCACCTGTTGCCCGCCAACGACCTGCCGGCCCTGGTCTTCAACCCGGCCTACCAGCCGCCGGCCGATCGCGTGCGGCCGGATATCCGCGACGAGGACCGGCCCAAGGATGCCAAGCGCGATTTGACGAAAAGCTCGGTCGACTGGTACCTGAAGCAGATCGATGGCCTCTACCAGCTGTGGCTCCTGACGGATGAGTTCGCCAATCGCCAGGTCGCGAACATCGAGGCCAGGCTGATCCGATAGCGGACGAAAGGCTTCGTTGCGGGGGCCGCGGCGTCACCTTTTTCGGGTGGGAGGCAGTGCCCCACAGCCGGGACACCGCCGGTGGAGAATTTCCGCAGCCGTGAGCGTGAGCGAGCGGCGCGTCGGCTCGCTCACGCTCGCCGGTACTTCCTTTGCCGATTTTTGAGCGAGCCCCGCGTTGCTGGAGCGCGGGAGGGTTGCAAACCCGCTGGCGGCGACGTAGAAATGGGGGTGATACAGCAACGAACCCGCCTATGAAATTCCATCTCGGTCTTCTTTCGCTTCCGATCACCTTGTCGTGCCTCTGTTGGATGGCGCCGCTTCGGGCGGAGGGATTGCCGGCGTACAGGTCGGAGTTGTTCTTCCGCACGAAGCTCGTGTACGAGGACGCCTTCGACGGGAAGCTGGATGCGGACTTTTGGGAGGTCCGCCAGAACACCACCTGGGAGACAAAGGACGGCGTCCTGACCGGCGGCCCGTCCTCGAAGGAATTTCAGGAGAAGAAAGTGGCCAGCGGCGATCGGGCACACGCCGGGTTCAAGCCGGTGATCTGGCTCAAGAAGGTGCCGGAGAACTTCGTCTGCGCCATGCGGGTGCGTTACGACGCGAAGGCCTACCAGCGTGGCTTTCCGCTCTTCGACCTCGGTCACCACATCCACACGTTGACATTTGGCGAGGCGGCGACGACGCTGACGATCAAGAAGGACGTGGAGACCCTCACGGTGGCGAGGCCGCTCTTCACGCTAAACGAGTGGCATGACGTGGTGATCGAGTTGAAGAAGGGAAAGATCCTGCTCAAGATCGACGGGAAGAAGCACTTATTCGAGAGCGAGAACATCGACATGGCCGGGCAGGCGCAGATCGACTTCAAGGCCATCGATGGCGGCACGTGCCAGATCGACCACATCAGGCTTTGGGAGGGGCAGTAGTGTCCGGCGCCGGGCTGAGTGCTATTGAAAGGAGAGGAATGTCATGAGAACTGCATCCACCTTTGCGAAAGCCGCGGCGCTGGGAGTGATCCTGTGCGCCGCCGTATTCACCCGGGCCGCGGGAGAGACGCGACCCCCGAATATCCTGTTCATGTTTTCCGATGATCACGCGGCGCAGGCGATCAGCGCCTATGGTCACCCGCTCAAGCTGGTCCAGACCCCGAACATCGACCGGCTCGCGAAAGAGGGCGTCCTGTTCGAGCGCTGCCTCGTGCCGAACTCGATCTGTGGGCCCAGCCGCGCCGTCATCCAGACGGGGAAGTATAGCCACCTCAACGGCTTCTTTCGGAATGGCAATCGGTTCGACGGGGCGCAGCAGACCTTTCCCAAATTGCTGCAGGCGGCGGGCTATCGGACCGCGGTCATCGGCAAGTGGCACCTAGAGAGCGATCCCGCCGGCTTTGATCATTGGCACATCCTCCCGGGCCAAGGCATTTATTATAACCCGCCGATGATCCGGGATGGGGAGAAGGTGACGCACGAGGGATACACCACCGACATAATTACGGATTTCGCCATCGAGTGGTTGAAGGACCGCGACAAGACGAAGCCCTTCATGCTCATGTGCCAGCACAAGGCGCCGCACCGCGAGTGGGCGCCGGCCCTCCGGCACTTGGGCTGGAATGGGGATCGGGAGTTCCCCGAGCCGGACACGCTCTTCGATGACTACGCGGGCCGCGGCAGGGCGGAGCGCGAGCAGGACATGACGCTGGAGAAGACATTCAACGAGAGGGACGCGAAGCTGGCGGCGCCCCCGTATCTGAACGAGACCCAGCGCAAGGCCTGGGATGCCTTCTACGGGCCGCGAAACGAGAAATTTCGCGCTGCCAATCTCTCGGGCAAGGATCTGGTCCGTTGGCGCTACCAGCGCTACATGCACGACTACCTAGGCACGATCCTCGCGGTCGACGAGGGTGTGGGCCGGCTGCTGGACTTCCTCGATGCCGAGGGCTTGGCGAAGGACACGCTCGTCATGTACTCCTCCGATCAGGGATTCTATCTGGGCGAGCACGGCTGGTTCGACAAGCGCTGGATCTACGAGGAGTCGCTGACGACGCCCCTGCTGGCGCGTTGGCCCGGGGTGACGAAGCCGGGCAGCCGGAACGCCAGCATGGTCTCGGTCCTCGATTTCCCGGAGACATTCCTCGACGCCGCGGGGCTGGCGGTCCCGAGCGATATGCAGGGCCGGAGCCTGGTGCCCCTGCTGCGCGGCGAGAAGCCTGGCGATTGGCGCACGAGCTTCTACTACCACTACTACGAGTTCCCTGGTCCCCACAGCGTGCGCAAGCACTACGGCGTCGTCACCGACCGGTATAAGCTCTTCCACTTCTATGAGCCCGAGATGAATTACTGGTCACTCATCGATCGCCAGGGGGACCCGAAGGAGCTCAGGAATGTGTATGACGATCAGGCCCACGCGGAAGCCAGGAAGGCGCTGCACGCCGAACTCGACCGCCTGCGGGCGGAGCTAAAGGTCCCGGCACAGGATCCACCCGAATCGCTGGCTCCGGCCGCGAAGTCAGGGGTTCCCGGAAAGAAGGGGAAGGCCAAGAAGAAATAGGGGGCGATCATGAGATTTGAGCAGGCCATTGCGGTGTTAGGCGCGCTGCTGACGGCCGTTGGGCTGTCGGAATCCGCGGAAACGCGCGGGGCGCCGAACATCGTCCTGATCCTTTCCGACGACCAGGCGTGGACGGACTATGGTTTCATGGGGCACCCGGTGATCCAGACACCGCACCTGGACCGATTGGCCGCGCGGAGCGCGCTATTCACCCGAGGATATGTGCCGACGGCGCTTTGCCGGCCGGCGCTTAGCACGCTGGCGACAGGGCTGTTTGCGCATCAGCACAGGATCTCGGGGAATGACCCGTCCCACGCCCTCGCGCCTGCCGATTCGCCGAAGTATGCCGAGTTGCGGGAACGGCTCATCAGCCACATCGACGGGCATCCGACGTTGCCGAAGCTGCTGGCGGAGCGCGGTTATCTCTCGCACCAATCCGGCAAGTGGTGGGAGGGATCCTATCGCCGCGGGGGATTCACCCACGGGATGACCCGGGGGTTTCCGGAGAAGGGCGGGCGACACGGGGACGACGGGCTCAGGATCGGGCGGGAGGGCATGCAGCCCGTCTTCGATTTCGTGGAGCATGCGATGGGGGAGAAGAAGCCTTTCTTTCTGTGGTACGCGCCCTTCCTGCCGCACACGCCGCACAATCCGCCCGACCGGCTGCTGGCAAAGTACCGCGACAAGGTCGAATCCCTCCACGTCGCGAAGTACTACGCGATGTGTGAGTGGTTCGACGAGACGTGCGGGCAGCTGATGGATTTCCTCGATGGGAAGGGGCTCAACTCGAACACGCTCTACGCCTATATCGCCGACAATGGCTGGATCCAGGATACCGCCAGCCAGGGCTACGCGCCGAAGTCGAAGCAGTCGCCCAACGAGGGCGGCGTGCGCCAGCCCATCCTGTTGAGCTGGCCCGGCGTAATCCGGCCCGGCAAGCGCGATGAACTGGTCAGCAGCATCGATCTGGTGCCCACGATGCTGAGTGCCGCTGGTGCCACGATCCCCGGGAACCTGCCCGGCCTGGACCTCCTGCCATTGGTCCGCGATGGTGTGCCCTTGGGTCGGGACACGATTTTTGGCGAGGGGTTCGCCCATGACATCGCGGACATCGACAGGCCGGAGG
>JAANMX010001879.1_pt1 | contig 22503 bp, 24 predicted proteins | sample 7279681 | NCBI WGS metagenome assembly JAANMX01 (sample SAMN14094542, study PRJNA606508) | bioreactor metagenome | isolation source: A lab-scale SPAN reactor treating ammonium-rich wastewater day 351 | place: Ireland: Galway | collected 2018-01-01
ACGCGATATTGGCCGCCGCCAAGCGAGGTCACGCGCGCGTGGTTCAGTGCCGCGCGCAGGTCGGGCAGGAAGATCGCCTGGTCGGCGGCGCGGCCGATCGTCAGCACCTCGCCGTAGTGGATGTCCTCCTCATACGAGACGGAGCTCTTCCCCTTCTTGAGGACGCGACGGATCAGCCAGCGCATCGGCTTGCCTCGCGTCCGATCGGGTTCGGATTCGGCTGGCTCATGGCTTGCCGGGCGCCTACCAGTAGAAGAACACTGAAACGATGTGGCCGATCAGGGCGGCGAGCAGGGTCACCGACAGCGGCACGTGGATGTACAGCCAGATCTCCATGATCGCCTGGTACTGGATGTCGCGCGCGACGCGATCTGGACCATCGTCCTGGTTTCCGGACCACTGCTGGGCGTTGGCCTGATCGTCGGCGTCGCGATTTCGCTGGTGCAGGCATTGACGCAGATTCAGGAGCAGACGCTGGTGTTCGTACCGAAAATTCTGGCGATCTTCGTGACGCTGGTTCTGGCGCTGCCGTTCATGGCCGATGCGCTGCACGCCGAAATGCTGCGGATTTCATCGCGAATCATCGGCGGCTGATGCACAGTAGCGCGAGATGCGCATCGATATCTCGCTTCTGCCCGCCCTTGGCGCCGCCTTCATGCTGGTCTTTGCCCGCATCGGGGCGATGGTGATGCTGTTGCCCGGCTTCGGCGAGGGCTACATTCCGGTGCGGGTGAAGCTGGCCATCGCTCTGCTTCTGACCTTCATCATCCTGCCGCTGCATCGCGCCGCCTATCACGTTGACATGCAGTCGGTCGCGCCGCTGGCGGTCCTGCTGGTGCATGAGATCATCATCGGCGTAGTGCTGGGCGCTACGGCGCGCGTCACGCTCGCGGCCCTGCATGTGGCGGGCTCGGTCATCGCACAGCAGCTCGGGCTTGGATTTGTCACGTCGGTGGATCCGACGCAGGGTCAGCAAGGCGCGTTGATGGGCAACTTCCTGACGCTTCTCGGGATCGCGCTGCTGTTCGCAACCGACACCCACTATCTGGTCATCGCCGCGCTGAATGACAGTTACAAGATATTCTCGCCGGGCGAACTGATGCCGAGCGGTGACGTGGCGGCGCTGGCGACGCGTGCTTTTGCCGGCGCTTTCAAGATCGGCCTGCAACTGTCGGCTCCGTTTCTGGTTTTCGGACTGGTCTTCAATATCGGGCTTGGCGTTCTCGCTCGGCTGATGCCGCAGATGCAGGTCTATTTCGTCGGCGTGCCGCTCTCGATTTTCATCGGTTTCATGATCTTCGCCGCCGTGCTGGCGTCCATGATGGGGACCTACATGGATTATCTGATCGGCGTGATGCAAGACCTGACGTCGCCGAACTGAGAACCCCGCGATGGCCGACGAGAGCGACGATACCGAGAAGACAGAAGACCCGACGCAAAAGCGTCTCGACGATGCGCTCGAGCGCGGCGATGTCGCCAAGAGCCAGGAGGTCAACACCTGGTTCGTGATCGCGGGCGCGACGCTGGTGCTGTCCACGTTTTCAGGCTCGATCGGAAACGGATTCGAGCTGCCATTGCGCAACCTGATCGCCAACTCCTGGCAGATCCGAACCGACGGCCCCGGCCTTCTGGCGCTGGCCGAGCAGATCGGATACCGCCTTGCCGCCGTCCTCGGCGTGCCGCTGCTTCTGCTGATGATGGCCGCCGTCGCGGGCAATGTCATTCAGCACCGCTTCGTGTGGTCGGGCGAAACGCTCAAGCCGAAGCTCAGCAAGATTTCCGTGGTGTCCGGCGCCAAGCGGATTTTCGGCAAGCAGGCCGCCGCGAACTTCGCCAAGGGACTTTTCAAGGTGCTTGCGCTCGGCGCGGTCATGACGGCGGTGCTTTGGCCGGAACGCTCGCGGCTCGACGCCATGGTGCGGCTTGATCCGAACGCCCTTCTCGGAATCACGAAGAGCCTGACGCTGCAACTGCTCGGCGCCGTGATCGTGATGCTCGCGCTGGTCGCGATCGCGGACTACCTGTTTCAGTATCGGCAATGGTTCGAACGCCAGAAGATGTCGCTGCGGGAGATGAAGGAAGAGTTCAAGCAGTCGGAGGGCGATCCGCATATCAAGGCCCGCATCAGGCAGTTGCGCCATGCCCGCATGAAGAAGCGCATGATGGCCGCTGTTCCGCAGGCCTCGGTGATCATCACCAATCCGACGCACTATTCGGTCGCCTTGTCTTATGAACGCGGCATGTCCGCCCCGGTCTGCGTGGCCAAGGGCGTGGACAACATCGCGCTCAAGATCAGGGAAATCGCCCGCGAACATGACATTCCGGTCGTCGAGAACGTGCCGCTGGCCCGCGCGCTGTACGCCGCTGTCGAAATCGACGACGAGATCCCGGTCGAGCACTATCACGCCGTGGCCGAAATCATCGGTTATATCATGGGCTTGAAGCGCGGCCTTTCGGGACGCCGGGTCTGAGGCCGGCCAACGGGCAATGGGAACAGCATCGGGGCAGGGAAAATGGCGGGAAATGAACCCAATGAGGCGCTTGCGCTGCGGACCCCGATTCAGGCACTCAGAACCCGGCGCAAGCGCATCCCGCGCCCGCCGCGACAGGCTCCGCCAAATTCCATGACGCCAGATCCCGACATCGATTCACCGCAGGTCGGGCAGGAGCCGGCGCGGCGGAGCGGCAGCATCCTCCTGGTTCTGCTGGTCGCGGGAGCGATCGTCACGGCCGCCGTGGCGTTCATGGCGCTGGGACGTACCGAGGCCCAGCCTTATATTCTGGCGCTGTTGGCCTTGCTGGCGATGGTCGGCCTGTTCACGCTGTTCGCGTTCGCGGCCGGGATCGTCCGCTTCGCGGACCGCACCGTCGATGATCCGCTGATGCGTCCGATAGCCGATCATGCCTTCGACGGTATCGCCGTCACCGATTCCGGCGGGCACATCGTTTATGCCAACTCTGCTTATCTCACCCTGACCGGAGCTGCGTCGATGCAGGACGTGCGGCCGGTGGAGCGCATATTCATCGGCAACCCCGATGTTTCAGAAGCGGTGTTCCGTCTTTTGAAGGCGGCGCGCGAGGGCAAGCGCCAGCAGGAAGAGGTGCGCGTGGCCGCCGCCGACGGCACCAACGGTCGCTGGCTGCGATTGCGGGTTCGCCCGCTCGCGCAGGCGAAACGGTACGCCAGATATGCCGTATGGTCGATCGCCGACATCACCCGCGATCGCGAGCGGCAGGAAGATGTATTCCAGGAACTGCGCCATGCGATCGAATATCTCGATCATGCGCCGTGCGGCTTCTTCTCTGTCAACCAGACAGGCGATCTCGTCTATGTCAACGCCACGCTTGCCAACTGGCTGGATCACGATCTGGCGGAGATCGGCTCGGGCGGCCTGAAGCTGACCGACATCGTTTCGGGAGACGGCGCGGCTTTGCTGACGTCGATCATCGCCGCGCCCGGCGAGGTCCGCACCGAGGTCTTCGATATCGATCTGCGGATGCGCAACGGCAAGACCATGCCGGTGCGCCTGTATCACAAGCTGGCCTTCGGCGCCGACGGCGCGCCGGGACCGTCGCGGACGCTGGTGGTCAGCCGCGCCCGCGACGAGCGTGTCGATCCGCAACGGGCGGCGGAAGTGCGCTTCATGCGCTTCTTCGACCACACGCCGATGGCGATCGCGACGGTCGACAAATCCGGCGCCGTCGGTCGCGCCAATGCACGGTTTGCGAAACTCGCGCAAAGCCTTAGTCCGGGTGGCGCCGCCGCCAAGTCGATTCTGGCGGCTGTCAACGAACGCGATCGTGGCCAACTGAACGCGGCGATTCACGCTGCGGCGGAGGGGCAGGGTGATATTCCGCCGGTCGAGGTGATGCTTGACGGCGCGCGCGAGCGATGGGGGCAGTTTTTTGTCACCGCGGTGGAGGACGATCACGATGCGGAAGCCGCGATCGTCTACATGCTCGAGACGACCGAGCGGCGCACGCTCGAGAGCCAGATCAATCAATCCCAGAAGATGGAGTCGGTCGGCCAACTCGCCGGTGGCATCGCGCACGATTTCAACAATGTGCTGTCAGCCATCATGATGGCGAACGACTTCCTGCTGAATGCGCACAAGCCGACCGATCCGTCTTTCCAGGACATCATGCAGATCAAGCAGAACGCCAACCGCGCCGCCGCCCTGGTGCGGCAATTGCTGGCGTTCTCGCGGCGGCAGACCTTGCAGCCGAAGGTGCTCGATCTCGGCGACACCCTGAGCGACATCGGCATGTTGCTGAAACGTTTGATCGGCGAAAAGGTCACTTTCCCCGGCGTCGTTCACGGGCGAGACCTGTGGCCGGTCAAGGCCGACGTCTCGCAGTTCGAGCAGGTGATCGTCAATCTGGTGGTCAATGCGCGCGACGCCATGCCGGACGGTGGCAAGCTCGCGATCCGCACCGCCAACGTCGCGGCCGCGGAGGTCGCGACGTTCGGCCACAAGGGCTTGCCGCCCGCCGACTATGTGCTTGTCGAGATCAGCGACACAGGCACCGGCATTCCGCCCGATATTGTCGACAAGATTTTCGAGCCGTTTTTTTCCACCAAGGAGGTGGGCAAGGGAACCGGGCTCGGCCTGTCCACGGTCTACGGCATCGTGAAGCAGACCGGCGGTTTCATCTACGTTAACTCCAGAACGGGCGAAGGCACGACGTTTCGAATCTTCCTGCCGCGCCATCACCCCCAAGCCGAGGCGCCGCCGGCGTCGACGGGCCTTATCGGCGCGGCGAAGGAGCCGTCATCAACCGCCAAGCCGGTGAATACCGATCTGACCGGGCAGGGCACCATCCTGCTGGTGGAAGACGAGGAGGGGTTGCGCTCGCTCAATGCGCGTGGCCTGCGTTCGCGCGGCTACAGCGTGATCGAGGCATCCAATGGCATCGAAGCGCTGGAAGCGCTCGACGAAAAGGACGGCGCTGTCGATCTGGTGGTCTCCGACGTCGTTATGCCCGAAATGGATGGGCCGACTCTGTTGCGGAAAATGCGGGTGCGCAATCCCAGTCTCAAGATCATCTTCGTGTCGGGTTACGCGGAGGAAGCGTTCGACAAAAGCCTGCCGGAGAACGAGCAGTTCGCTTTCCTGGCGAAGCCTTTCGCGCTCAGTGCGCTGATTGCCAAGGTCAAGGAGACGATGACGGCATCCTAGAGCATTTCCGCTTTTTGACAGAATCAGAATGATTATGATCTGACGCGTTTTACGGTACCAAGTTCATGCCTAGGCTTAAACTGAAAATCGATTTAGTGCCGCGCCCTCTGTGGGGTATCAATCTTAGATCTAGATTAGGGCAGTATCGCTGGAAGAAACTGCGGGATGAGGTCGCTGCCAAACAGCGAAAATCTTGCAGGGTTTGTCAGAGCGACGGTAGCGGGTATCCCCTGCACGGCCATGAAGTTTGGAAATACTCACGGCGCGCACCTTATGTTGCAAGCCTAGTTGACGTGCATATGGTCTGCCGTCGCTGCCACGACATCTCACATTGGGGACGGACGCGCTTGATGATCAATTTTGGTGTTTACGACCAAAAGGCGCTTTCTGGCCTCAAGCGGCATTTTCGTAAGGTGAACCAGTGCCTACAGTCTGACTTTAACCGGCACGAAGTCCTTTCGTTTGCCGTTTGGAAGCGCCGCTCAGAACTAAAATGGAAAGTAGATTGGGGACCGTACAAGCGTGCCATCCTCGATGCCCGTCAGGGAAGAAAGCTCTGGCATGCCCGCAGGGGTACCGTGGGTTTGTGAAGTATAAATATAGCCTTATTTTAGCTCTGGGGGGGGCAGCATTCAACACGTCGTGCGGGCTTTTATCCCGTCCATCTCTTTGATCTGCTCGGTCTTTCAAGGACCGGTGTCGGCATAAAGCCAGCTCAGAACAGTTCAGCTCAATCTCATCTGCTCATCTATCCCTTGGATGGATTGCGTCCGGTTCCGCGCGCGATAGTTGCCGTGCCGGGTTGTAAAGCGCCGGGACGCCCGTGCGCCTGCGCTATTCGCATGCGATTGCGTCCGTCATCATAAAGGGCAGGACGATACTTCGCCCGCGCTTCCGTCATCGTGGCTCCGCGCCAGGCCGCCAGCATGATTCGGGCGGAGCGTTCACTGAGCACATCGTAGAGTCGCGCGAGCCGGTAGACCTCGGTGACGGAGGTGCCGATGGCGGGATCGAGAAATAGCAGAATCTGCTGGAAAATTCGTGGGGGGATACCGATGGCCTTGGCGGCGCAAGCCAGCGGCTCGCCTCCCTGATCCTTCACCACGCGTTCGGCGATCGCGGCGGGAAGCATCAAGGTCGCGCTGATTTCGGTCGCGAAGTTTCCGATATCGGACGCGAAGGCGGCCATGTGCAGAACCTCGATCGCGCGCGCGGCACGGGATGGATGAATGTGCGGCGATGGCCGCAGCGGTGCCGTGGCGAGGTTGTGCAGGATCAATGCGCGATCGTTGGAGTTGGCGCCGAAAAACATCTCGCTGATTTCGGCGGCGTCGCGCGGCTCCATCGATAATATCGCAACCGGACGGGTTCTCGTCTCCGCAGGCGGAGCTTTGAGAGGCGTGGCTTGCGGCGGCGGGCTGTCTAGCTGCCGATCGGCGGCGAACGCGCCGAGCCGCAGCTTGCTCATGATCGCCGCCGGCGTGCGCGGATAGATCGACAACCGGGCCCGCACAACGGCGCGGGTCGCATCGTCGACATGATCGATCAGGCGCGAGGTCAGTTCGACGAAGTGACGCTCCTCCTCGACGGTATGCGTGCTGGTCTGCACGTAAAGGTCGGTCAGGACCCGCAGCAGGGTGGGGCGGATGTCAACGCCGTCCCGGCGGGACAGCGTCAACAACCCGTCAAAGCCGGGAAACATCGGAGGTGCGGTCATGTCGGCTTACGCTTACGGGGAAACTGTTCGTCTCAACCTAGCGCGACCGCTTTAACAGGCCGTTAACCATGCGAGGTTCTAAATCCCGCCGCGTCGCCGCTCAAATCGCGACGAGCGCTGGGACCGAGGAGAGACTGGCATGGGCACCGTTATTGCGTTTCCGGCGGATGGAGCGTCGCGGCGGGGGTCAGCGGTCAATCGCTCCCTGGATCAGGTGATGGGAACGGTGGTCATCCTGCCGGTGATTCGCATCGATCGCATGACCGACGAAACCCACGGCGGCAGTGATCCCGAGCAGGGGACGGCTGCCAGGCGGCGGCGACGCCGGCGCGCCCGCTCCTGATTTTTCCGGACTCACCCGATGCAGAAGACGCCGCTCGCGACGCCAGGTCTGGGACGATCGCGTCTCGCTTCGCTTCTTTCCGTGATTCTACTGGGTGCAGCGCTCGCCGCTTGCAGCGGCGGCGACTTCGGTCGCGTTCGTCAGGACGCACGCAACGACGACATGCACCGCTGGATGGGCGCGGAAGCGACCGGCAGCATCGGTCGCCGGCCGTCGCGGTTTCAATTGACCGACAACGAGCGGCAGTTGCGCGATCTCGCCTATCCGCTGGTCGAGCCGCCGCATTCGCGGCCTGCCTGGAAGAGTGTGTTCGGCAACTACGACCCGCTGGCTGCGCCATGGCGGCAGAAGCCTGCATTCGATCGCTCCGCTTACGGCCGGCTGCTTCTCGACGAGCCGCATCGATCTCACGCTTCGCGCTATGCGCAACTGATCGATGACGTTCGCGACGACCTCACCCGTTTCGACCCGTTCTTCAACACCGCCCGGCAGGTTTTCGATCTCGACAGCAAGCGTAACGCCAGCTTGAGATTGGTGTCGGACCTGTCGCCGCGCGAGCGCGCTGACGCCGTCGCCCGCATGGAGGAAAACACTCTGATCGTGCAATGGGTGCAGCAGTGTCTCGAGCAGCGGATCGCATCCTATCGCTGGGCGCTCGAGCATCTGGTGATTCATGCGCCGGACGGTGTGGCAGCTGACGCAGACCGCCTGATCGGGCACCTCGCGGTGTTGAGCGCCAATCCGCCCGTGGCCTCGGCTCCCGTGATCGGCCGCGCCTTGCGCACGCGTGGATAGCGTATCCTAGCGTTTTCAAACGAAGCCTATCCTCGGGCTGAGTCCTAAGGATGGATGATCTGTTCGCGTGAAGAGAACGCGCCAAAGTAATATCTATCGTTTCGCTTCCGGCTTCACCACGGGCGGCTCGGTTTGCAGCCGGCATTTTGCGGCGGCGAGTGAGGATCTCGCCTGCTCCATCATGCCCGGCTCAGGCGCCAGCGCCTTGAGAACGATCAGCCCTGTCGTCGAGGGAGAATCGATGATGAGACGGTCCGCGGCTGTCACGTCCTCTTCTTCGGGCAGATCGGCGTGTTGCGCCTCGGTCATCAGGTTGAGTTCGATCACCTTGCGTCCGGCCGAGCGGTCGTTGATGGCGTAATAGGCGACGTTGCTTTGGGTATAGAACGACACCGACGTATACGCCTCGCTCACAGGCACCGTGAGCTTGATCGATCCGTCCGACAGGTCGTAGCGGCAGATTGCGGTGGCGAATGCGGGATCCATGTACGGCATCAGCGAGTTGGCGGGCGCCGCCGGCGGCAACGGCGTTACGGCGTTCAGTGTGGTGATCTCCGTCAGTCGCGAATAGGCGTCCTGGGATGCGATCCGCGGCAGCGCCAACACGCTGACGAGATGAACGATCCCGCCAAGCAGAATGCCCCCGACGATCGCAAACAGCAGGCGGATCATGAGCACTTCTCTGTCGTGACCGAAGGCATGGGTGCGTCGCGTCGGGTTCGCGTGCCCACCCCGACGGGAGTATCATAAAGGCGAAGCATCAGCACATAGCGCTCGATGCCGCCGGTCGGCAGCCAGTTGCCGGCGCGCGCGCGCGCCGCCACATGCACGATGAATGAGCCGTCGGAGTTCCGCACGATCTCCTGGCTGGTGAAGCCATGGCGTTGCAGCGCGTTCGCGACCAGATAGCCTTTGCGGTCGTGGAGCGTCAGCGTCCAGAACCGCGCCGCTGGCGTGATCCCCGCGATGATCACCTCGCATCGGCCATCGAGCGGCCGCTGTGCGTCATCGGCCTTGGCAAGGAATGCTATGCCGTCTCCAGCTCCGATCGGTAGTTCTCCGCTCCGCGCGATTGCGGCGCGTGAATAGGGATCGATCTCGGCGGATCCGATCCTTGGCCTTGCCGTCCATGCGCCGATGGTCAGCGTGCCGAGATTGGTGCCGCGCGTTGCGGTGATCCAGGTGGCTCCAAGGCCGATCGCGGTGGCGAGACCGAGACCCAGCAAGGTGATGATAATCAGCCGCACGGGTCGGCGCTCCGGTGTTGAAATCCAACGATCATTTGTAGATCAAATAAAAAGACGGAGTCTTTCACGGTTTCCATGAAGCGGTGGAGGACTCTAGAGCATGATTCCGAAAAGTGGAAACCGGCTTTCGGAAAAGATCATGCTCAAACAAAAAGATAAGCGACGAGCCTGATTCAACGCGGTTGAATCGGGTTCAACGCAGTTGAAACAGACTCTAGTTCTTGCCTGGCTTCGGGATTGCCCGGTCGCCGGACGCGGTTGCCACATTCCTGGCGTTGCCGTTGGGGGAGGTGGGATTGAGGGCGTCCGAGCGCACCGGATTGACCGCCCCTCCAGCCGAGGTTTTTCCGATTGTGCGGGCTGCTTCATCAAGCATCTTTTCCACGCGGACCAGGATATCGGCTCCGCGCCTGGTCAGGATAGGCGGAGGCGCCGGGGTTGCATTGTCCTGGCTGTCGGCGGTTTTGGCGGTCATGCCTGCGGCCGGTTTCGTTGGCGTGGCAACACCGGGGATGTCCTTGATCTCGATGCCGCGATGCGCGGCTGCCATGATGTCGTGCCAGGTTTGGGCGGGCAGCGCACCGCCGGTCAGGCGGTTGGTCGGTGAATAGTCGTCATTGCCGTACCAGACCCCGCATGCAAAATTGCCAGTGTAGCCAACGAACCATGCGTCACGATAAGCGTTGGTGGTGCCGGTCTTGCCCGCGGCGGGGATGCCGTCAAGGATCGCGCGGCGCGCGGTGCCTTCGCTGACCACATGACTCATCATGCCCGCCATGTCGGCGGCGACTGAAGGAGGAATGGCTTGGCGCGGTTGGGGACCGTCGCGGTCGTAGCGCCACACCAGATCGCCGGCGCCGGTGCGGACCTCGAGAACCGCATGGGGCGTCACCGCCTTGCCCTTGTTCGGGAACGTCGCATAGGCAACGGCATGTTCGAGCACATTGACCTCGTCGGCGCCGATCGGCAGCGATGGTGTGTCCGGCAATGGCGTGACGATGCCGAACTTGCGCGCGACTTCGACGATCTTGGCGCGGCCGGCCTTGGCAGGATTCTTCGCGCCCTTGCCGAGCGCGATCGAGAGCTTCACCGGCACGACGTTGATCGAACGCGTCAGCGCTTGGGTCAGCGTCACCGTGCCGGAGTAGGAATGACCATAATTCTGCGGGCACCAGTTGCCGAGGCAGACAGGCCCGTCGACGATCTTGGATGTCGGCTTGAAGCCGTTGAGCAGCGCCGTGGTGTAAACATACGGCTTGAACGAGGATCCGGGCTGGCGCAGGGCATCCGTCGCGCGATTGAACTGGCTCGCGCCATAATCGCGCCCGCCAACCATGGCGCGTATGCCGCCGTCGAGATCCGCCACAACCGTTGCCGCTTGCGTGGCGTGATAGTCACGGCCGAACTGCCGCAACTGGCTCTCGATCGCCTCCTCCGCCGCGTGCTGCACGTTCATGTCGATTGTGGTGCGCACGACGAACACGCGCTCGGTATAGGAGCGCGGAAATGTCTCGACCAGCCTGCGCATTTCTTCGAATGCCCAGTCGAGATAATAGTTCGGTGAGTTCTCGTCGCGGCGGTCGACCGCGGTGGCGGGGTTGCGCCGCGCGCCGAACACCTGACCTTCGGTCATGAAGCCTGAATCGACCATGTTGTCGAGCACCTGGTTGGCGCGGGCGCGGGCAGCGGGCAGGTTGATGTGCGGAGCGTATTTGGTCGGCGCCTTGAACAGGCCGGCGAGCATGGCGGATTCCGCGAGATTGACGTCACGCACCGACTTGTTGAAGTAGAAATGCGCCGCGCCGTCGACGCCGAAGGTTCCGCCGCCCATATAGGCCCGGTCGAGATATAGTTTCAGGATCTCGTTTTTGCTCAGCCGGGTTTCCAGCCAGACGGCGAGGAAGGCTTCATTGACCTTGCGCTCGATGGTGCGCTCATTGGAGAGGAACAGGTTCTTGGCGAGTTGCTGGGTGATCGAGGAGCCGCCCTGCCGCACGCCGCCGGCCTGCGCGTTGGTCACCACCGCGCGGAAGGTGCCGCCGACGTCGATGCCGAAATGATTGTAGAAGCGGCGGTCTTCGGTCGCGAGCGTCGCCTTGATCAGGTTGTCCGGAAACTCCTCCAGCGGAATTGAATCGTTGTGTTTGATGCCGCGGCTGCCGATCGGATTGCCGTAGCGATCGAGGAAGGTCACCGCGAGATCGGATTTCTTCAGCCAGTCCTCGTCGGCGGTTTCGCGGAACGCTGGTTGCGCCAGCGCCAGCAGGAGGATGAGACCGCCGAGACCCAGGGTCGCGGCTTCCGACAATGGCTCGACGAAGACCCAGCGTTTCCAATGGCCGACATAAAAGCGGTCCATGAAGGTGGAGAAGCGCTCATAAAGTTCGCGCGCGCCGACCGCTGATGAGAACAGGGTGGAATCGATGCGCGCGTCGAGATCCAGCATGATATGCCGGATTCGCTTCTTCCAATCGGGGGGCAGGATGTTGAGCACCGGGGCCTGTGATCGATCTGCGGCATGGCGGCGCCTTTGATCCGGGACACCGCCGCCACCTCATGCAAGAACGTTACGGCAAACCCAAGGCACTCGTGAAGGCGTCTCCAAACTCCGCTGGAACGACGTTCAGGTATTCTCGGGGAAGCCGGTTTTCTTCTATCCGAGCGCGGGTGATAAACCAATGGCCGGCCGTGACCTCAGCCCGGCGCGGCCGCGCTCGCGGCGTCCCTGATCCCGCGTGGCGCGCTTGCGCGAAGTGCCGGCGAAGCCCATAGACGGAGATCGGCATTCTCTGACACAACCATCGGCGTACTCCATGACCGAAAGACCCGCGCAATCCTCGGAACAGAAGGGATTCTTCTGGAAGACCAAATCCTTGGATGAAATGTCGCCCGCCGAATGGGAAAGCCTGTGCGATGGCTGCGGGCGCTGCTGTCTGGAAAAACTGGAGGACGAGGATACCGGCGACATTTACTTCACGCACGTCTCCTGCCGGCTTCTGGATGCCGGGCTCTGCGCCTGCAAGGATTATCCGAAGCGCTCCGAGCAGGTTCCGGATTGCGTCCGCCTGACCCCGGACAATGTCCGCACCCTGAACTGGCTGCCGCCGAGCTGCGGATACCGGCTGGTCGCGGAGGGGCGCGATCTTTACTGGTGGCACCCGCTGATTTCCGGTGATCCCAATACCGTCCATGAGGCGGGTGTTTCGGTGCGCGGAAGGGTGCGTGGCACCGAGGACGAGATTCCCGATTCCGAACTCGAGGATCACATCGTGCAGTGGCCGGTTCTGTTGCCGAAGCGCGCCCGGCTTCGCAAACCGCCACCCCGGCGTTGACCCGTTCCGATCACAGATTTGCGATCGTGGATTGGCGATCTTTTTGTTGGCCCATCGCTGTCAGAAGGCGCCTGCCGACATTATAAAATAGCAAAGTAGAGAACCGCGGCAGCTTCCCGCGCCTTTGAGCCAGATCATATTCCGTCCGCATGAATACCTATGAGCGCCTGGGTCGGGGTCGGTCCGGTCCCCCGATTTCGTCCGGCGAAGACGCGGCGCGTCCCGGTCTGGCTGAAGGTGAGGGCGATGCGCCGCCGGTCGTGGCGCCCGCCCAGCCGGGCGGGAGCGAGATCCGCACCATCCTGGTCAGCCTGATGCTGACCATGTTTCTCGCCGCCCTTGACCAGACCATCGTCGCAACCGCGCTGCCGACCATCGGCCGCGAGTTCCACGATGTCACCACGCTGGCATGGATCATCACGGCCTATCTCCTGGCGTCGACAGCGGTCGCGCCCTTGTTCGGCACGCTGAGCGATATCTACGGTCGCCGCGCCATGATCGTCACCGCGCTCGGCCTGTTCATCGCGGGTTCGGTCCTTTGCGCGCTGGCGCAGAACATGACGACGCTGATCGTGGCGCGCGGCGTGCAGGGCATCGGCGGCGGCGGCATCCTGCCCGTGGTGCAGACAATCATCTCCGATGTGGTGACGCCGCGGGAGCGCGGCCAGTATCAGGCTTATTTCAGCGGCGTGTGGACCGCGGCCGGCATCGCCGGGCCGGTGCTGGGCGGCGTATTCGCCGAGCACTTGCACTGGTCGATGATCTTCTGGATCAACGTGCCGCTTGGACTCGTCTCGCTGGCGTTGCTGTTGCCGAAGATGGGCAGCATCCCGGTGTTTCACCGCCGCCGCAGAGTGGACTGGACCGGCGGCCTGCTGTTGATGACGTCGGCTGTGGTGTTCATGCTGGTGCTGACATGGGGCGGCAACCGTTTCGCCTGGTTCTCGCGGGAAATCGTCGCCATGCTGGGAGTCTCGCTGGCGCTCGCCGCGGTCTTCGTCTGGCACGCGCGGAAGGCGTCCGAACCATTCCTGCCGCTGTCGCTGATAGGCGGGTCGGTGGTCCCGTATGCGATAGCCGCGAGTGCTCTCGCGCTCAGTGCGATCATCGGGATCACCGTGCATCTGCCCTTGTATTATCAGGTCGTCCATCATCTCGGCGTCAGCGAATCCGGACTGGCGCTGATTCCGATCGCAGCGGTTTCGACCGGCGGCGCGATGCTTGCGGGCCGCGCCATGACGCATACCCTCCATTACAAACGGATCGCGATCGTCGGCACCGCTTTTGCGGCTGTGATGGCCGCGATTATGGCTGCGGTGACGATGCCGCTATGGCCGCTGCTGGCGATGCTCTCGCTGTTCGCGTTCGGTCTTGGCACCATCTTTCCGGTCAGCGTGGTGTCGCTGCAGAATGCGGTGTTGCGCGAGCAGGTCGGAACCGTCACCGGCGCGATGAATTTTTTTCGCGCGCTCGCCTGTTCCTTCGTCGTCGCCGCGTTCGCCGCCATCCTGCTGATGACGCTGGGAACCGACGCCATGATCGGCCATGAGGGCGGCGGCCGGATCAGTGCGATCCAGGCGTCGGACCTCACGACGGCATTCCGTTACGTGTTCGCCGCCACGGCCGCGATGATGGCCGTCGCCGCGCTGCTGCTGGCGCGAATGGAAGAGCGGCCGCTCGCCGGACCTTCGGCCTGATCCGCGCGGAGCTTCGTCGGTAGAGCGTTTTCGAGCGAACCATGTCCTCGGGCTCGACCCGGGGATGGAATCCGGCTTGCGTAAAGAAAACACGTCAAATCAGAAAGAGCATGTTTCTTTTGGACGAACTCAACAGCCCGCCCATGACGGATCAGCTTTCGTCCAGAACAAATCTGCTCCAGCTTTAAGCATTCGTTCAGGGCGTCGCTTAGGGTCTGGGCAATCTTTCGCCTTTAAGTTGCAAAAAGGAACGCGGAATATCGCGGGATCCAGATAGCGGAGTTGGGCATTGCGCCGCCTTGCAAAGTTTGCGTCGGAATTTCTGTGGGACACGTCAGGTGCGACGGCGATCGAATATGCGCTGATCGCTTCCGGCATCAGCATCGTCATCGTGGTCGCGGTGAGCGGCATCGGCGGTTCGCTCAGGGAGCGCTTCGACGCCCTGAACGGCTTGCTGAAATAGGTCCGGTGCGCGGTAAAAATTCCTAGGAAAAAATACCTTGACAGCGTGACGCTCCCGGAGTAGGTTTACGCCATGCTCCACAGTTGCGCCGGAACATCACACGATGCTTACCGGTTTGCCTGGTCATTCTCCGCGTCCCCGGGTGATTGATGCAAGCCATTGGCGGCGCATCTTTTACACGGAACCTGACGAAGGGGTCAGACGTTTCCCTCCTCAAATATGAGTGTGTTCGAGAGACGTGTGTTCGGGGCTAGACCGGAAAAGAACACCGGCCGCGAGAGGGACGCGCGTTCCGATCGGAACAGTGGAGTCGCGGTTTCAGATTCGACGTTGCGTAAAAGCTCCAGTCGCGTGGATCGCAGAGGAGAACCGGCATGACGACGGAAGAACGCCGTCAAACCGCGAAGACATCCATGGAGATCGGACAGGGCGAAGTTGAGCTCTCCGCTCTTCTGCTGTTGACCATTAGCACCGGGCTGGCTTCGCTGATCATTTGCCTGGTGTGGCTCGTATTCGTCCACCAGTGAGTTCGACGTAAGACCTGTCTGACACGCGAGCGAGTCACCCAACTCGCTCGAAAACGCCATGGCGGCATCGGTTCCGCTTGAGGGGGTTCTGGATATTCATGTGTGCGACGCGAACCGGCAAACCGGCACGCAAGCCGGCGGCGGGGCGCGCTGCCTCGCGCGCAGAGCTGACGCCATCAAGCACCAGAATGTCCTCCGCATCGAAGAAAACGGCGGCGTCCCCGGTTTCAGACAAGCCGCTCGCGCCGATATCGCAACCCAGGACCAGGAAGGCGAAGACGGAAGCAGCGACGAAGCGGAGCGCGACCGGCACATCGCCAGCCGGCAAGACACGCGCCGCCGTTGCCGCGCGCAAGGCGACGATCGCCGCCACCACGCGATACGTGGATGACGCGCCCATTATTCTTGAGGAGCACGACGATGCGGCGAAGGCTGGATTGAGCCGGCAGCGCACGCGGGTGACAACCGTTCGGCGCAAGGATCAGCCGAGCCCGCGCATCAAGCGCACCGCGGTGGAGCGTGTCGACGATCCGCCGCCGGCGACGGGCGCGGTTCTGATCGAGCGGGTAACGCGCGCGATCGAGCGCGAATTGTCCCTGATCGAGGTGATCGTCGGCGGCAGTCATTTGAAACCTCAGCAGCGCACGGAAGCCGAACGCCGCGCCCGCACGCTGGCCAGTCTCGCGCGCACGCTGGGGGAGGTGACGCGGCTGCGCGCCGGTCAGGAGAAGGTGAAGCCCGCCGATGACGACGCCGTGCCCCGCGACCTTGACGAGTTCCGGCGCGCGCTTTCGCGCCGACTGGAGCAGATGGTCGTCCCGCCAGCGACGCCTCCTGCTGGAGAGCATGAGTGAAGCGGAACTCGGATATCTTGCCCGGCAGTGGGATGTTTTCGCGCATCCGCATCAACGGCCGCCCGAGCTCGCGCCGAACGGCGCGCCGTGGCTGATCTGGCTGATGATCGGCGGTCGCGGCGCCGGAAAGACCCGCGCGGGAGCCGAGTGGATTCGCGCGCAGGCATTGGGCTTGCCGCCGTTCGCCAGCGAGGCGGTATCGCGCATCGCGCTGGTCGGCGAAACCGAACATGATGCGCGCGAGGTGATGATCGAAGGCGTTTCCGGGTTGCTCGCGGTTCACGCCGCTCACGAGCGGCCGTCATGGTCGCCGTCGCGCAAGCGGCTGGAGTGGAGCAACGGCGCGGTGGCGCAGGCATTTTCCGCCGACGACCCTGAAAGCCTGCGCGGGCCGCAATTCGGTTGCGCCTGGTCCGACGAGATGGCGAAGTGGCGCTACGCGGAAGCTGCGTTCGACATGCTGCAATTCGGCTTGCGGCTGGGGTTGCAGCCACGCCAGCTCATCACCACCACGCCGCGGCCGACCGCGCTTTTGAAACGGCTGATGAACGATCCCGCAAGCGTGGTGACGCGCGCGCCGACGCAGGCCAACGCCTTCAATCTGGCGCCGACCTTCCTGCAAGGCGTGATGGCGCGCTACGCCGGAACGCGGCTCGGGCGTCAGGAACTTGACGGCGAGATCATCGAGGACCGGCCCGATGCGCTGTGGTCGCGTGCGCTGCTTGAGCGATGTCGCGTGAGCGATGCGCCGCCGCTGCAACGCATCGTGGTCGCGGTCGATCCGCCGGCGAGCGCAACCAGGCGCGCGGACGCCTGCGGCATTGTCGCGGCGGGGCAGGCCGCCGACGGCGCTGTTTACGTGATCGCCGACGAGACCGTGGCGGGCGTGACGCCGGCGCAGTGGGCGGCGAAGGCGATTGCGCTGTGGCGGCGATGCGAAGCCGATGCGCTGGTGGCGGAAGTCAACCAGGGTGGCGACATGGTGAAAGCCGTGATCGCGGAGGTCGATGCTTCGGTGCCGGTGATCGCGGTGCGCGCGACGCGCGGAAAATGGCTGCGCGCCGAGCCGGTGGCGACGCTCTACGAGCAGGGCCGCGTCAGGCACGCCGGCGGCTTCGCCGCGCTTGAAGACGAGATGTGCGACTTCGCCCTCACGGGCCTGTCGTCCGGCCGCTCGCCGGACCGGCTCGACGCCCTGGTGTGGGCGGTGACATCGCTGGCGCTGGTATCGCGCGCCCAGCCGCGGGTGAGGGGACTGTGAACGCTGCTCCTCTCCTCGGGTGCGGGGAGAGACAAATAAAGGATCGCCAATGCGCTTGCGCTTGAAAAACATGTTTACCCCGCCCGAGACAAAAGCCAGCCGCACGGCCAGGCTGCTCGCCTTCGAAAGTGGTGGCCGCGCGCGCTGGACGCCGCGCGACTATGCGGCGCTGGCGCGCGAAGGCTATCTGGCCAATCCCGTCGTGCACCGCGCGGTGCGGCTGATCGCGGAGAACGTGGCGTCGTGCAGCTACCTCGTGTTCGAGGGCGCGCAGGAACGCGAAGCGCATCCGCTGTCGCTGCTGCTTGCGCGCCCGAATACCCGGCAGGACGGCGGCGCGTTTCTCGAAACGCTGGTGTCGCATCTGCTGCTGGCGGGCAATGCTTATGTCGAAACGGTCACGCTCGACGGGGCGGTGCGCGAACTTCATGCGCTGCGTCCCGATCGCATGAAGGTGGTGCCCGGCGCCGAGGGTTGGGCGGAAGCGTATGAATACAGCGTCGGCGGGCGCAGCGTGCGCTTTGATCAGGCCTCATCCGCCGTGCCGCTGATCCTGCACCTGACGTTTTTTCATCCGCTCGACGATCATTATGGCCTTGCGCCGATCGAATCCGCCGCCGTCGCCATCGACACCCATAACGCCGGATCGAAATGGAATAAGGCGCTGCTCGACAACGCCGCCCGGCCGTCGGGTGCGCTGGTCTATTCCGGGCCGGAGGGCGCGGTGCTCTCGGATTCGCAGTTCGACCGGCTCAAGCGCGAATTGACCGATACCTATCAGGGCGCGGTGAACGCGGGCCGGCCGTTGCTGCTCGAAGGCGGACTGGACTGGAAAGCGATGTCGCTGACGCCGAAGGACATGGATTTCCTGGAGGCCAAGCACACGGCCGCGCGTGAGATCGCGCTCGCTTTCGGCGTGCCGCCGATGATTCTCGGCATTCCCGGCGACAACACCTACGCCAATTTCCTGGAAGCCAATCGCTGCTTCTTTCGCCAGACCGTGCTGCCGCTGGCGTCGCGTATCGGCAATTCGTTCGCGCAGTGGCTGTCGCCGCAGTTCGGCGAGAGCATCCGTATCGTCGTCGACACCGACAAAATGGACGCGCTCGCCGCCGATCGTACGGCGTTGTGGGAACGGGTCAGCGATGCGGCCTTTCTCACGCTCAACGAAAAGCGCGAAGCGGTCGGCTATGCGCCGATCGAGGGCGGCGACCGCCTGGAGTGAACCGTCACTCTCCCGCAAAGGGAAAAAAGCAGGAAGATCGTCATGTCTGATCTCATCCGCATCTTCAGCGATCGCGGCGATCTCGCTCATCTCGCGCTGTTTCTCTGGGCCAGCGCCGCGAGCGCCGGTCTGCTGTTTGCGCTTCGCGAACTGTCGGCGGCTTCGCGCCGCTTCGACGATTTCGTTCGCGAGTTGCAGCGCTTCAACCGCACGGCGCATCGCCGCGCCGAAAACATCAAAGAGGATCTGGACTGATGGATACCCTTCACCGCGTTCTCCGCTCGTTCGGCACCGAGACGAAATCCTCGCGCGATCATCTCACCGTGTTTCGCGAGTTTCTCGCGCATCTCGATCGCGCGCAGCGCAATCCTCCCGTGGCCCGCGCGCCTCGCGCGAAGTCGCAAACGCGACGCAAGCCGGTGAAGCGCGGCCGCAAGGGATGACGTTTATCCGGTAACGTCCGGCGCGCCACGCGCCGTCTTCAAATTCAAGAATTCCACTCCCTTGCCCGCTGCGAGGCCGATCATGCACGCTCCGTTGTCATCCGTGTCCCGCCTGTCGTTCTCCGGCGACGGCATGGTCGAAGGTTATGCCAGCCTGTTCGGCGAGATCGATCAGGCGCGCGACATGATGATGCCCGGTGCGTTCACGCAGACGCTGAAAACGCGGGGGCTGCGCAGGATCCCGATGCTGTTCCAGCATGATCCCGCCGAGCCGGTCGGCGTCTGGCTCGAACTGCACGAGGATTTTCGCGGCCTCTGGGCGCGGGGAAAGCTGATCCCCGACGTGACGCGCGCGCGCGAGTTGCTTTCTTTAGTCGAGGCCGGCGCGGTGGACGGACTGTCGATCGGCTATCGCACCGTGCGCGGCCGGATCGAGCCGCGCACGCGCGTGCGTCATCTCTATCAGGTCGATCTGTGGGAGATATCCATCGTCACCTTCCCGCTGCTGGCGGGAGCGCGTGTCCGCGCCGTGAAGCAGGCGACGTCCCCGTCGCCGCGCTCGCGTGCGCGGACACAGGCCGAGCGCGAATGGCGGAGCATGAGGCAGGCCGCGGATGAACCGGCGCCGTCGCTCCGCCCGCGCCCGGTGGTGACGTCGCTGCGTGGCAGGGAAGCACGGCGCGCCGCCCTGTATGGCGCGATGCGCGCGCCGTTGGCGGGAGCGCGCTGATGGCAAGTTATGCTGGCATATTCGAAGCGGCTCAGCGTGCGTGTTGGATGCGGCCTGACGCCTACAGATGGATCCGGCCGGACGCCGCGCGCTTTCTCGCTCCCGGCACCGATCCTCGTGACGTCCTTCCCGCGCTTCAACGCAAGTTCAATCCGGACCAGCCGCGCGTCCCCGCCGGCAATCCGGACGGCGGGCGGTGGACGGATGGCGGCGGCGGCCGTCTCGAGCAGATTCAGCATCGGCCGAACAAGCGACCCATTGACCTGCTGGAAGAGCGCAGCCTGGGTGGCCACGCCATCGAAAGGCATGTCGGCCTGAGCAACGCTTCTCTTTTGAAAGCGGTTAACGATGCGGCCAGTTACGCTCGCCGGAACGGCTCGGCGTTCGGTTTGAGGGAAGGTTCCTTTCCCTCGCTGGAGGCGGCGAACAAGCTGGTCAATTCGACGATTGCGCGAAATCCGGACAAGGTTGATAAAGTCGTCAGCGGGCTTTCAGGGAAGGAGAACCTTGACGCCATATTCGGTTCGCCGGCCGGGAGCGAGGCCTATGCGGCGACCGAGCACTCGCAGCCTTATATCAGGGAAACTTACGGTGTCCGGGTCGTGATCGTGCGTGATCGCAGGAGTGAAAAAAGGTACAGGGTTGAGACCGCGTTTCCGCAGAATTTGGAACGTTAGCCTATGGCGAGATATAAAATCCAAGTTTGCATCGCGCCAACGGATATTCAGATGTATCTGCAGTGGCGTGACGAGCGCGAGTACTGGCTGGGACGGAAGTTCCTTGCCGAGATTGACGATTATCCGGAATCTCAGCGCCAACAGGATCCCAGTCATATCGAATGGTATTATCTGAACGAAGACCAGTTCGAGAAATTGACGAAGTTCCGCAAGGAACTACGCGCGAAACGCAAGGGCCGTTAGACACGCGTTCGCCTGGCTGATGTCGGTCTCGTCGGCGGGCGTATCGGATCACCGCTTGAACGCCAGCCCCAGCGCGAGACCTGCGATGGCTCCGATGCAGATCGCCGCGCCGCCGGCGGCCATGGTCCAGTTCAGAAGATAAAGCGCTATCGACAACATCGTTTTGTCGCCGTGGACGCTCGTCATCAAAAAGGATGACGCGAACGTTGCCAGCAAAACGACGCAGGCGGCGATCCCGATCCAGGCGGCGCCTCGCCTTGAGGGCCGCATCGCAAACCACGCGCTGGCGGTCGCGGCGACGGCCAGGGTTATCCAGACAAAGATCAGAAATCGCATGGTTCGCCTCGACGTGCTCCCGTTGCAGGCCGCCATTCTAACGCACACTCACGCGCAAGTCTTGTGCTCAAACAAGTCCAAACGTCGGACAGGACGGGGACGAAATCATTATCACCAAGGAGAGAATGAATGGACTTCGATATCACCGACATGGCGCCGGAGCATAAATCCGGCGGCGCCGTCCGCGGCGGCTATGACGACTTTCGCGTCACCTTCGAGGAGTTCAAGGCGGCCAACGACGAACGCCTGGCGCGGCTGGAGCAGAAACACGGCGACGTGCTGCTGGAGGAGAAGGTCGATCGCATCAACGCCGCGCTCGACGCCCAGCACAGGCGCATGGACGAACTGGCGCTCAAGCACGCCCGTCCAGCGCTCGAGGGCCGCTCCGGAATCGTCGGCGGCGCGGCCTCAGTCGAGCACAAAAGCGCTTTCGAGGCTTATGTGCGGGGCGGCGAGACCGGCGCCTTGCGCGCGCTGGAGACCAAGGCGATGTCGGCCGGCTCCAATCCGGACGGCGGCTATCTGGTCCCTGTCGAACTCGAGCACGAGATCGGGCAACGGCTGGCGGCGATCTCGCCGATCCGCGCGCTGGCGTCGGTTCGCACCATCTCGGGCAATGTCTACAAGAAGCCGTTCATGACCGCGGGCCCCGCCACGGGGTGGGTCGGAGAGACGGACTCGCGGACGCAAACCACCTCGCCGACGCTGGACGCTCTGAGCTTTCCGGCGATGGAGCTTTACGCCATGCCGGCGGCGACCGCGACGCTGCTCGATGACTCCGCCGTCAACATCGACGAGTGGATCGCGCAGGAAGTCGAGCTGACATTCGCGGTTCAGGAAGGCGCCGCGTTCGTGAATGGCGACGGCACCAACAAACCGAAGGGCTTTCTGCAATCCGACACCGTCGCGAATGGCTCCTGGGTGTGGGGCAAGCTGGGTTTCGTCGCCAGCGGCGGCGCGAGCGGCTTTGCGTCGTCCAATCCTTCCGATGCGCTGGTCGATCTGGTTTATGCGCTGAAGGCCGGCTATCGCCAGAACGCCGCGTTCATCATGAACCGCAAGACGCAAGCCGCGATCCGCAAGTTCAAGGACACCGGCGGGTCCTATCTGTGGCAGCCGCCGGCGCAGGCTGGTGGGCGCGCCTCGCTGATGACCTTCCCGCTGGTCGAGGCCGAGGACATGCCGGATGTCGCGGCGGACTCGCTGTCGATCGCGTTCGGCGATTTCCGTCGCGGCTATCTCGTGGTGGACCGCGCCGGCGTGCGCGTGCTGCGCGATCCGTATTCGGCCAAGCCCTACGTGCTGTTCTACACGACCAAGCGGGTCGGCGGCGGCGTGCAGGACTTCGACGCCATCAAGCTGATGAAGTTCGCGGCGAGCTGATCGCTCGTGTCCCGGTACGATGAAGCGTGCATCTCCGCGTTGCTAAAACG
>JAANMX010001883.1_pt1 | contig 22463 bp, 16 predicted proteins | sample 7279681 | NCBI WGS metagenome assembly JAANMX01 (sample SAMN14094542, study PRJNA606508) | bioreactor metagenome | isolation source: A lab-scale SPAN reactor treating ammonium-rich wastewater day 351 | place: Ireland: Galway | collected 2018-01-01
CGCTGGTGACCACGGTAGGGCGCAGGAAGATGACCAGCTCGCTTTTGGTGTTGTTGCGCTTTTTGTACTTGAACAGTTCACCCAGCATCGGCACGCTGCCCACGACCGGGGTCTGGTCGGTGCTGGAGGATGCATCCTCGCGCATCAGGCCACCGAGCACGGCGGTATCGCCGGAGCGCACCTTGATGACGGACTCCATCTCGCGCGTCTGGATCTGCGGGATGCGGCTGCTGACCTCGGCAATATCGGCCCCCCCCGAACGGGCCTGCGCCAGATAGATGGGCACCGCCGGGTCTTCCACATAGCCCACTACCCGCGAGAGGGTAGGACGCAGAATGAGCGTGACCTGGTCGCCCTCGCCCACCTGGGGCATGACGCTCATGACCAGACCGACAGACACGGAATTGGGTGTAGAGGTGAGCGTGAAGGTACCCGCTGCGCCGTTCTGACCCGGGGTGAGGTCGGCTTTGAGGGTGAAGTACACGAGGTCTTCCGTCACCTTGAGCAGGGCTGCCTGGTTGTTCAGCGCACTGATCTTGGGGCTGGAGAGCACCTTGGTGTTGCCGAACGATTCCAGCAGGCGCAGTGCCGCAGCGATCTGCGTCAGCCCGCTGGCGCTGGTGTAGGTGGGCGTGAAGGCCGCCATGCTGGGAATGACGCCGCTGACGGGCACACCCGACGGCATGGACGTACCCGCAGGCCCGACCTGCAGCAGCGGCAGGCCCCGCCGGAACAGGGTCCAGTTGATGCCCTGCTGGTATTCGTCGGACAGATTCACCTCGACGATGGTGGCCTCGATCATCACCTGCCGCCCGGCACTGGCCATGACCCGGTCCATGAATTCGCGCACCCGCATGTGCTGCCGGTACGTGGCGCGCACCGAAATCACGCCCGTTTCGGGATTGGCGATGACGGAGGCCGACTCGCGGAACCGTGCCGCAGGCAGCGCCGCCACAGGAGCTACCGGGGCGGCACCCGCCGCTCCCGACGCAGGGATGACCGGTGCGGCCGGTGCCAGAGCGGCGGGCGCGGCGGCAGCGCCACCCTCGGCACCTTCGGGCATCAGCTTGTCGGTCTCGCGCAGCAGGTCGCGCAGATTCTGGGTCAGCGTCTCCCAGAACTTGTTGTTGGAGGTGTTGTTCAGCGAACTGCTGGAGCTGTTGCCCCCGGTTGCCCCTGCCCCGCCGCTCCCAATGCTGCTGCTGGCACTGACTGCGCTGCGCGCCTCGCGTGCCACGTTCGGGTAGTCGACCCGGTAGTGCCGCAGCACAGGCGAGTCAGGCATGACGAAGAGGTTGCGGCCCTCCATCTCGTAGCGCATGTTCACCTGCATGGCGGCGCGGTCGAGGATTTCGGGCAAGGTCTGGTCGATCGCGTTGATGCTCACCGTGCCTGCCAGATCGGGGTGCACGTCCAGGTTCAGGCGGGCATCGCGGGCAATGGCGAACAGCAGATTGCGGACGTCCACGTTGTGCACGCTGACCGAAAACAGTTCGGCGCGCGCGCGCGCCCCGCTGGCCGGCGGCGGAGGCAGCAGGGGCGCATCCACCAGCGCGGGCGGCTTGCCCGGCGCCACGGTGTCGGGCCGCAGGTGGCCCGGCCCGGCCACCGGGGAGGTGCCTGCACAGCCCGCCAGGGCGAGGGCCAGCAGCACGCCCAGGCTGCCGGGGGAACGCAGCAGGCCACGGACCCCTCGGCGTTCGGACAGGCGGTAGTGGCCCTGCAACCGTTGAATCGAAAAAATCATGGGGGTCATGCTGTTCATGTGGGCGCACGCTCGGGATAGGCCTCGACGCGCAGGCGACTCAATGTACGAACCAGGGGACGATACACCTTGATGGCAGGCGGAAGATTCTGCAGCGCCTGCAGCGCCTGCTCCCGCGACGCATAGCGGCCCATGTAGACGGCCCACAACACTGCGTTGCCGCCCTGCTGACTGGCATACATCCGGTCATGGGCCCAGGGCTCGCCGCCGGCCTCCCTGGCCCGCGCCAGCAGGCGCAGCGCACCGGCCGAATCCCCGGCAATACCGATCTGCAGCACCCAGAACTCCTGGGCCGGGTCGTCGAACACGGCACGGGTCTGGAGCACAGCATCCCGCAGCAGCACCGGCAGGTGGGCGTACCGCGTTGCCTGCGGGCTCGCCGCCGGGCCGGACTCGGATGCAGCCAGGGAGGACGGGACCGCCTCCCGGGGTGTGGCGGCCACGGCGTTGTCTTCCGGTTCGGGCGATGGCGCAGACGCCGCCACAGGGGCCGAAGCCGCAGGTTCTGCCCCTGGCCCGCCAGACAGCGCTGCCGTTGCGGAGGGTGTCAACGGTGCGGCGGTGTCCTTGGCCGGGGCAACCTCTTGCACGGCCGGGGGGACGGGTGTGCCGGGGCTGCGCTGCTGCCCCAGACCATAGCCCACGGCCACCCCTATCCCCAGGACGCCCAGGCCCCATGCCCCCCAGGCCAGCGCCCGGTGGCGCAGGCCCGCCGCGGCACCCGGCCCGCGGGCCGCCAGCGAACCCGCCTGAAACTCTGCCATCGCCATCTGCACATGCGAGCGCCCGACCTGTCGCTCACCCTGCGCAAATGCGGCCAGCAGCGCCTTGTCGGCCAGCAGGTGAATGGCGCGGATGCGTCCGCCCGAAGCCTCGACCAATTGCTGCAGAGCCCGGGGCTCGAACAGCGCGCCGCCCTGCCAGCCCGCGCGGCGCAGGCGGTGGTCGATGTAGGCGGCCGCTTCCGATGGGTTCAGGGGCTGCAATTCAAAGCGGTGCACCACCCGGTCGCGCACCTGGCGCAGGCGCGGCTGGGCCAGCAGTTCGTCGAGTTCGGGCTGGCCAAACAGCACGATCTGCAGCAGCTTGCGCTGGGCCGTCTCCAGGTTGGACAGGAGCTTGACTTCTTCGAGCGACTCGGGCGGCATGGCCTGCGCCTCGTCGATCAGCACCACCGCGCGGCGGCCCTGGGCGTGGCGCTCAAGCAGCGCCGCCTGAATGGACAGCACCAGGGGCTGGCCCGCGGGCACCTTCAACCCCCAGTCGGCCACCATGGAATGCAGAATCTCACGCGGCCCGAACGAGGGGTTGGCCAGATAGACCAGATCGACCTGGTCGCGCGGCAGACGATCGGCCAGCATCCGGCACAGCATGGTTTTGCCGCTGCCCACCTCGCCCACCACGGTGATGATGCCGTCGTCGTCGAGCACCGCATGGTGCAGCGCCTCGAGAATGGCGCCGCGTGCCTGCCCCTCGAAAAAGAATTTGCCGTTGGGCGTGATGCCAAACGGTGCTTCACTCAGCCGAAAGTGATCCAGGTAGAGAGAAGACAAGGTAAATTCTTTTCAAATCAATAGTTTAGGTGCAATTATTGAAAATGATAGTGCATTGATACGCCACAGGGGAAGAGTTGTAACCCTTTGTTGACCCCCATGTGGCGCAAATCCTGCAAAGTACTGCGCTTATTCCTCTTCAAAATCATTGGTGTCCAGGCGCGAAGCCGCAGGCAGTGCGGTAGCACGACAAGGCGAAGCAACAACGACACGGGTGATTTGGAAATGGAATTACCGGCGCTGCCAGACGGCGGCAAAGAAGCCGTCGGTCTGGTGGCGGTGGGGCCACAGGCGCAGGTAGTGGCTGCCGCTCTCGCCGCCGCTGCACAGACTGGCGGCCTCGGGCACCTTGAGTTGCGCCAGCAGTTCACCGGCGTCAAGCGGCGTGAAATCAGGGTGCGCCGCCGAAAACGCCTCGGCAATGGCCTCGTTCTCCTGCGGCAGCACGCTGCAGGTGGCGTACACCAGGCGCCCGCCGGGTTTGAGCAGGCGCGCCGCGCTGGCCAGGATGGCAGCCTGCTTGACCACCAGTTCCTCCAGCGCCTGGGGCGTCTGGCGCCATTTCAGGTCGGGATTGCGGCGCAGGGTGCCCAGGCCCGAGCACGGCGCATCGACCAGCACGCGGTCGATCTTGCCCGCCAGGCGCTTGACGCGCTCGTCGCGCTCGTGCGCCAGGGCGGCGGGGTGCACGTTCGACAGCCCGCTGCGCGCCAGCCGGGGCTTGAGCGCGTCGAGCCGGTGCGCCGCCACGTCGAAGGCGTACAGCCGCCCGGTGCTGCGCATGGCCGCACCGATGGCCAGGGTCTTGCCGCCTGCGCCGGCGCAGAAGTCCACGACCATCTCGCCGCGCTTGGCGTCGAGCAGCAGGGCCAGCAGCTGCGAGCCTTCGTCCTGCACCTCGATGGCGCCGCGCATGAAGGCCGGCAGCTTGGCCAGCGCGGGCTTGCCCACCGCGCGCAGGCCCCAGGGGGAATACGGCGTCACTTCTGTTTTGATAGCTGCTTGCGCAAGCTCCTTCTGCACTTCAGGCCTTTTTTCCTTTAAAACGTTGACACGCAGGTCCAGCGGTGCGCTGCTGGAAAGGGCCTGCACCAGGGGCCAGAAGTCGCTGCCGAGCTGCTCCTTGAGCGGCTGGGCCAGCCACTCGGGCAGGTTGTGGCGGTGGCGTTCGAGCAGGTCGCCCTCCTGCACGGCGTCGCATTGCTCCAGCCATTGTTTCTCGCGGTCGTTCAGGGCCGCCTGCAGGAAGTCGCGCGGGCCGTGCACGGCCTTCGGATTGCTGCGCCGGGCTTCCTCGTCCTGCCAGTGGGCAAAGCCCAGGATGGCCAGGCGCCGCTCCTTCGGCCCGGAGCCCGAGGGCGCCATGTGGTCGAACAGCAGCTTCTTGCGCAGCACGGTGTAGACGGTCTCGGCCAGGGCCGCGCGCTCGCGCTGGCCCAGACCCCGGTGGTCGCGGAAAAAACGGGACACCACGGCGTCGGCCGGGTGTTCAAAGGTGAGGGTGAGCCTGACGAGTTCGGAGCAGGCTTCCAGAAGGGCGTTGGGATGCATGGGGCGATTGTCCCACCCTTGCCTCCTCCCGGCACCGGCCGGGGCGGAATCAGCGCACGAACACAGGGTCCGCAGCGTGGCGGCGGATATCTTCCAGCGTCGGCGATTCGCCCGCCCACAGCGCCAGAACCGGGCCCGGCAGGCTGAGCTGGCGCTCCAGGCGGCGGCACAGGTCAAAGCGTTCCTCATCGTCCAGCCCGGGCAGTTCGACGAACAACAGATAGGCCCGGCGCCGCGGAAACTCGCGCAGGTGCTTGCGCACCAGCCAGGCCTGCGCCACAGGCAGGTAGCGGATCAGTTCGGCCTGCAGTTCGGCCTGCTCGAAGGCGCTGAGGTCGTGCCGGGTGACACGGCTGAAGAACGGCGAGCCCGACAACTCTTCCCAGGCGCGATCCTCGGCCTCCTGGGCGCGCTCCAGGCGCTTGCGCCACTGTTTGAAGGCGGCGGCGTCGTGCTCCATGCCGGGCCGGGGTGTCTCCAGCTCGGCCAGCGCGGCGCGTGCGGTCCACCAGCGCTCGGCGTCGTCGGCGTCCCACAGGCGATGCAGGCATTGCAGCCGGGCCTCGCGATCATCCTCGGGCAGACACTGCACCAGCCCACGCAGGGCCCCCGGGTGCTCGGCGCTGCGCTCCAGGGCCAGTTCGTAAAGCGGGCGCACCGCAGCACGCGGGTCGAGGTGGCGCTTCAGGCGGGCCAGCTCCACCAGTTCATTGGCATTGTTCTGCGCCATACCGGCGCTGAGCACCTGCACACGCTCGCGCACGCGGGTCAGCCAGGCGTGGTGCAGTTTCCATTCGCTGGCGTGGTCACGGCACCACTGTTTGTCGAATCGGGCCAGCCATTCCTTGGCGTCCGAGCCCAGCAGGTCCAGCGCGCCACCACGCGACCAGTCGGGCAATATAGGCGGCGTGTCCAGCGCCTCGATACGGTCCCGCAGACCGGGGTGGGTGTCGTCCACGCTGCTGATGCGCCTGAGTGCCTGGCGCAGCGCGTCGTTGGCAAACGCCGCGTCGGGCATGCGCGCCAGGCGACGCCGCATGGAGCCATAGGGCCCCACAGGCAAGGGGCGGTCGGCTGCCTTGCTCCAGTGCCGCGCCCAGAACTCGGTCTGCAGCCAGGCGCCACGCACCTCGATCTCGGTCAGCGCCGCTGCCGCCACGTCGCGGCCCAGGAGCTTCCCGGCGATGCGATCGGCCTCGTATTCGTCCTGCCTTGCCAGGGCAAAGGTCTTGGCCGCGAAGCGCGGGAAATACCAGCGCATGAACGCCTGCGTGGCCAATGCCACAGGACCGGTGTCGTCCCGCAGGCCTTGGTGCAGGCGCATCCAGGCCAGGCGGGTGCGGTAGATCCAGGCGGCAAATCGGCCATGGTCGCCGCGCAGGTGGCCGTATTCGTGCGCCAGCACCGCCAGGAAGCGCGGCCGGTCCAGCGCCATGAGCAGCGGCAGACCGATGGTGAGGTGGTTGACCGCGCCGCCCAGCAGACCGTAGCGGGGCAGCTGCTGGATGCTGGCGTTGAATTCGTCGTTCAAATAAACGCGGTGAATCGGTGGCCCCTTGATCTTGCGCCGGATGCGTTCGAGCGCATCGAACAGGGCAGGCGCCTCCACCGCAGTGATCTCGGCGCCGCCCGGCGCATCCAGCCGCACCCAGAGGGCGCGCAGGCTGGTCCAGAACAGAGCCAGAGCCGTCAGCAGCAGCAGAACCAGCCCCAGGCGCCAGCGCCCTTGCAGCAGCTGCGGCACCACCCAGGCCACCAGCGCCGCGCCCAGCACCAGGCAGCCCAGTACCCAGGCGTAGCCCAGGGCCGCGAAAGCGGCTACGCTGCGCCGGTACGCACGGCTGTTCTCGGCACTGGCATGCTCGCTCAGGCGCACCAGGTGCACAAAATCTGCCTGCTCCACGGATGTCCCCCGGATGTTCTTGTGACCGCCATCCTACCTATGAACGACGATCTGCCCCCGATCATCCCTACGCCGCCGGGTCTTTACCGGCACTACAAAGGCTTTCTCTACGAGGTGCTGGACACCGCCCGCCACAGCGAAACACGGGAATCCATGACCGTCTACCGCGCCCTGTACGGTGAACGTGGACTGTGGGTGCGGCCCACCGCCATGTTTGAGGAAATGGTGCTGGTCGATGGCGTGCCACGCCCCCGCTTCGAGCGATTGCCAGAAAAATGAATGAAAAAAGCCTTCAGCGCAATACCAACGGGCGCTGATAGCTATATTTATTGCAGCAACCGAGCCACCGCCCGCGGATAGATCAGATGCTCCTGCGTCAGCACGCGTGCCGCCAGCATCTCGGCCGTGTCGCCCGCCAGCACCGGCACCACGGCCTGCTCGACGATGGGGCCGACATCCAGCTCCGCCGTGACCTGGTGCACCGTGCAGCCGGCGAACCGGCAACCGGCATCGATGGCACGCTGGTGCGTGTGCAACCCCGTAAAGGCGGGCAGCAACGACGGGTGAATGTTCACCAGCCGCCCCGCATAGTGCGCCACGAAGCCGGGCGTGAGGATGCGCATGAAACCCGCCAGCACCACCAGCGCGGGACTGTGGCGGTCGATCACGGCGGCCAGTTCGGTGTCGAACGCTTCACGGCTGGGGAACTGCTTGTGGTCCAGCACCTCGGTGGCAATGCCCTGCTCGCGCGCGAACCGCAGCCCGCCAGCATCCATCTTGTTGCTCACCACCGCCGCCACGCGCGCGCCCAGGCGCCGCTCCCAATGCTCCTGCTGCGCGGCTTTCACGATGGCCGCCATGTTGGAGCCGCCGCCGGAGATCAAAATCACGATGTTCTTCATTTGTTGCAATTATCCCCGCCATGCCCTTCGACCCCACCACCCGCCCCCTGACCGCCAACGAAGCCCGCGTGCTGGCCACACTGATGGAAAAGGCCCGTACCGTGCCCGACAGCTACCCGCTCACGCTCAATGCCGTGGTCACAGGCTGCAACCAGAAGACCACGCGCGACCCGGTGATGAACCTCAGCGATGCCGAGGCCCAGGAAGCGCTTGACGCCCTCAAACTGCTGACGCTGGTGTTCGAGACCAGTGGCGGCCGCACCACGCGCTGGGAGCACAACTTCCAGCGCGCCGTGGGCGTGCCCGAGCAGTCGGCCGTGCTGCTGGGCCTGCTGATGCTGCGTGGCCCGCAGACAGCGGGCGAGCTGCGCATCAACGCCGAGCGCTGGTACCGCTTCGCCGACATTTCCTCGGTCGAGGGCTTTCTCGACGAGCTGCAGGAGCGCAGCGCGGAGAAAGGCGGCCCGCTGGTGGTGCTGCTGCCGCGCGCGCCGGGCGCCCGCGAGCCGCGCTGGGCGCACCTGCTGTGCGGCCCGGTGGATGCATCCGCCCCGGCTGGCGCCAGCGCAGACGGGCACGCGCCCGCCCTGCAGGCACGCGTGGAGGCGCTCGAAGCCGAGGTAGCTGCATTGCGCGCCACGGTGCAGCGCCTGTGCGCAGAACTCGGGTTGTCCCTGAACGCGCCTGTCGGCGACTGAACGGGGCCATTGTCTCCATTTGGACAGGCGAAAAACGAACGACCGTGCTACAAATACGACTTCTCAGGAGACACACCGTATGGATCTCGCATTTACCCCCGAAGAACAGGCCTTTCGCGAAGAAATTCGCGCCTGGGTTCACAGCAACCTGCCCAAGGAGATTTCGCACAAAGTCCACAATGCCCTGCGCCTGACGCGCGATGACCTGCAAGGCTGGGCGAAGATCCTGGGCAAAAAGGGATGGCTCGGCTTTGGCTGGCCCCAGCAATTCGGCGGCCCCGGCTGGACGGCCGTGCAGAAGCACCTCTTCGAGGAAGAGTGTGCTTTGGCGGGCGCCCCGCGCATCGTGCCGTTCGGCCCCGTGATGGTGGCCCCGGTGATCATGGCGTTTGGCAACGCCGAGCAGCAAAGGCGCTTCCTGCCCGGCATCGCCAGCGGCGAAGTGTGGTGGAGCCAGGGCTACAGCGAACCGGGCTCGGGTTCGGACCTGGCCTCGGTCAAGACGCGCGCCGAACGCGTGGGCAACAAGTACATCGTCAACGGCCAGAAGACCTGGACCACGCTGGGCCAGTACGGCGAGTGGATCTTCTGCCTGGTGCGCACCAGCAACGAGGGCAAGCAGCAGACGGGCATCAGCTTCTTGCTGATCGACATGAAGTCGCCCGGCGTGACCGTGCGCCCGATCAAGCTGCTCGACGGCGAGTGCGAAGTCAACGAGGTGTTCTTCGACAACGTCGAAGTGCCTGCCGAGAACCTGATCGGCGAGGAGAACAAGGGCTGGACCTACGCCAAGCACCTGCTCAGCCATGAGCGCACCAACATCGCCGACGTGAACCGCGCCAAGCGCGAACTCGAACGCCTCAAGCGCATCGCCAAGGCCGAGGGCCTGTGGGACGACCAGCGCTTGCGCGACCAGATCGCCCTGCTTGAAGTGGACGTCGTGGCCCTGGAAATGCTGGTGTTGCGTGTACTCTCGGCCGAGAAGTCGGGCAAGAACTCGCTCGACATCGCTGGCCTGCTCAAGATCAAGGGCAGCGAGATCCAGCAACGCTATGCCGAACTGATGATGCTGGCGGCCGGCCCCTTTGCCCTGCCTTTCATCGAAGAAGCCATGGAAGCGGGCTGGCAGGGCGACTTCCCCGGTGGCGATGCATCCCACGCGCCTCTGGCCTCGACCTACTTCAATATGCGCAAGACCACCATCTACGGCGGCAGCAATGAGGTTCAACGCAACATCGTTGCCCAGACCGTGCTCGGCTAAGGAGACAAGAACATGGATTTCGATTTTTCTGACGACCAGCAGCAACTGCGTGACGCCGTGCGCAAGTGGGTGGACAAGGGCTATTCGTTCGAGCGCCGCCGCGCCATCGTGGCCGCGGGCGGTTTCGACCGCGCCGCCTACGGCGAACTGGCCGAGCTGGGCCTCACGGCCCTCACGGTGCCTGAACAACACGACGGCATGGGCCAGGGTGCCGTCGACGCCATGGTGGTGATGGAAGAACTGGGCCGCGGCATGGTGCTCGAACCCCTGGCCCACGCCTTCATCACCAGCAGCGTGCTCTCAAGCTATGCCCCGGCCGCCGTGCAGTCGGCCTGGCTGCCGCGCATCGCCAGCGGTGAAGCCTTGGTGGTGCTGGCCCACCAGGAACGCAAGGCCCGCTACCGCCTCGACGTTTGCGAAGCAAAAGCGACTGCAGCGCCCACTGGTTATGCGCTGACAGCTACCAAAAGCATAGTCCCCGCTGGCGACCAGGCCGACGCCTTCCTCGTGCCTGCGCAGCTGGACGGCAAGCTCGCCCTGTTCCTGGTCGAGCGCGCTGCCAGCGGCGTCACCACGCGCGGCTACGTCACGCAGGACGGCAGCCGCGCCGCCGAGCTGCAGCTGTCCAACGCCCCCGCCACACTGCTCACCCAGGACGGATTGGGCGCGCTGGAACTGGCCGTGGACACCGGCATCGCCGCCACCTGCGCCGAGGCCGTGGGCGTCATGGACCAGACCGTGGCCCTGACCGTGGACTACATGAACCAGCGCAAGCAGTTCGGCGTGGCCATCGCCACCTTCCAGGCCCTGCGCCACCGCGTGGCCGACATGAAGATGCAACTGGAACTGGCCCGATCGATGAGCTACTACGCCAGCCTCAAGCTCGGCGCCCCCGCCCCCGAGCGCCGCGCCGCCATGGCCCGCGCCAAGGTGCAGCTGGGCCAGTCGATGCGCTTCGTGGGCCAGCAATCGGTGCAGCTGCACGGAGGAATCGGCGTGACCGACGAATACATCGGCAGCCACTATTTCAAGAAGCTCACGCAGCTCGAAATGACCTTCGGCGACACGCTGCACCACCTGGGCGAGGTGTCCAAGCGCATGCAGGAGACGGCGGGGGTGTTTGCCTGAGACAATTTCCACCAGGACGTCAGGCAACCTGCCCCCTTTCACCTTGCGTCATGAACCGCCGCGTGCTTGGCACCCGGCGGTTTTTCATTGCGCTGTCCCGGTACGCAGCTGTACCCGAAGCCGCCAAGCGGCGTGGCCACACCTCTGTAGCAACAGTGGCTTGCGCGCCCTCCCCATCCACACCAAGGCTGCATTGCGAATCCGGGATAATTACTGGTTTCGCGGGGCATGCCGTATTGCCACTGTGTGGCGGCCACCGCTTCCGATGCCTTCTTCCTCCATTTTTTCATGAGCGCTACCGCCACCGTGTCCGACCCTAACCGCAAGCACCTCGAAGCCGCGCGCACGCTGATTGCCAAGGGCGATCTCAAGCAGGCCGCCCTCACCCTGAACAAGGCCCAGAAGCAGATGCCCAACGATGCACGGGTGTTCATGCTCGCGGGCCTGATGGCCGAGAAGTCCGGCAACACCAAGGGCGCGTTTGAGGCCCTGCGTCGCAGCGTTTCGCTGGCGCCCGACTGGGGGCCCGGCCTACTGGAGCTGGCTTTGCTGCTGGCCCGGCAGAACCAGTTCCAGGAAGCTGTGGAAACCGCAGAGAAAGTCGCAAAGCTCGAACCCACCAACCTGCAGGTGCTCGCGGGCGTGATAGACATCGCCCACCGCGCAGGGCACACCGAGATGGCCGTACGGCACCTGCGCCGCGGCCTTGAACTCGTGCCCGGCGACACCATGCTGCGCCGCCTGCTGGCACGAGACCTGAGCGAGCAGGGCAGGCATGAGGAATCCCTGGCGCTATGGACGGAGCTGGTGGCCGAAAGCCCCACCGACCCGCAGGCGCTCGTCGGACGCGTGCAAGCCTGCATCGCCAGCGGACAGCCGGCTGAAGCGCTAGCCAACACGCAGGCCCTGCTGGCCCTGGCGCCCGACGATGCGGTCTACCAGTACTACGCGCAGCTTGCCCGCGGTGAGACCCCCACCCAGCAACCTGCCGAGCTCACCCGCCCCATGTTTGACAGCATGGCGGAGTTCTATGACATGCACATGGTACGGGGCCTGAAATACCAGTTGCCGAAGCTGGTTGCCGACAAGATCCTCGCCCGATACCCCGACAAAAAATTGAATGTGCTCGACCTGGGCTGTGGCACCGGACTGCTGGGTGTCTGCCTGGGCCGCCTGGATGGATTCCTGATCGGCGTGGACCTGTCACACAAGATGGTCGAGCAAGCGGCCCGCCACAACGTGTACGACCGGTTCCATACCGTCAATCTGCACGATGCGCTGGCCAACACTCCTGATGCGCTATACCAGGTTATCGCAGCACTGGATGTGTTCATTTACGCGGGCGACATCACCCGGGCCATCCCCGACGCCTTCCGCATCCTCACCCCGGGCGGACAACTGATGTTCTCCTGCGAGACCACCAGCGAAGCCGGCCCTGATCTCGTGCTGCTGCCGATGGGACGGTATGCCCACAAGCGCAGTCACGTGGAAGCGCTGTGCAAGGCCGCAGGGTTCGACGCCATCGAGGTGGAAGAATCCGTACTGCGCCATGAAAACAATACTCCCGTTCACGGTTTTGTCGTGGTCGCCCACAAGCCTGCCTGACACGCAGCAAACCCTGGCAAAAGGCCTGCAGAACAGCCTGCAGGCCTTTTTTTCACGAGAACTGTCGTTGTAGCCGCGCGGCGTGGCCCCGCCTGTGCTTCGCGTCAGATCAGCCGGTAGTTCGCGGGCAGCAACGAGGGCAGAAGATTCGCAAAGCCCTCACACCAGTAGCCGCGACGACCTCGGCACATGCGCCATCAGAAACTCCATCTGGTCCGCCAGGATGCGGCGGTTGCGCAGGATGAAGTCTTCCCACAGGCTGGGCACATAGGGGGTGTAGAGCAGCGGCATGTGGGCCTGCTCGGGCGTGCGCGGGCCCTTGCGGTGGTTGCAGGGGCGGCAAGCGGTGACCACGTTCATCCAGTGGTCCTGCCCGCCCTTGGCAAACGGCACGATGTGCTCGCGCGTGAGGCTTTCCTCGTGGAAATGGGCGCCGCAGTAGGCGCAGATGTTGCGGTCACGGGCGAACAGCTTGGCGTTGGTCAGGCCCGGCTTGAGATCGAAGGGGTTGATGGCCGGCACGCCCTTGGTGCCGATGATGCTGTTGACGGCGATCACCGACTGCTGCCCCGTCACTGCGTTGTGGCCGCCGTGGAAGACGGCGATTTCCCCGCCAGACTCCCAGCGCACCTCGCCCGCAGCGTAGTGGATCACCGCCTGTTCCAGCGAGATCCACGACTGGGGCAAGCCCTGGGCCGATAGCTTCAAGACCTTCACAACGCGCCTCCTCGAACAACAAAGCCAGCAAGGAATGGATGCAGATGTCGGGTGCCAGACCTGCGCGCAGTGCGGCCAGGAGCGGCTGCGTCACAATATACGCTCATTTCAAGTCCAATCGATGTCCTGCGCTTGGTGGCCCTGCGCAAGGCGCTATTAAAAAGATAACGCTCCATGAAGATCTTTCGCGGTTTTCGCCATCCCGGAATTGCCCCCGCCTGCGCGCTGACGATCGGCAATTTCGACGGTGTGCACCGGGGCCACCAGGCCATGCTGGCGCTACTCAACGGCGAAGCGGCGCAGCGTGGCGTGCAAAGCTGCGCGCTCACCTTCGAGCCCCATCCGCGCGACTACTTCGCCGGAGCCCTGAACAAACCCGAACTGGCGCCCGCGCGCATCGGCACGCTGCGCGACAAGCTCTCGGAGCTGGCGCGCTACGGAGTGCAGCAGGCCGTGGTGCTGCCGTTTGACGCCCGGCTGGCCTCGCAGTCACCGCAGGAATTCATCGACGAGGTGCTGGTGCGCGGCCTGGGCGCACGTTACGTGCTGGTGGGCGACGATTTCCGCTTCGGCCGCCAGCGCGCGGGCGATTACGCCATGCTCGACGCGGCGGGAGCACAGCAGGGTTTTGATGTGGCGCGCATGATGAGCTATGAGGTGCATGGCTTGCGCGTTTCCAGCTCCGAGGTGCGTGCGGCCCTGGGTGCCGGGCGCATGCAGGACGCGGCGCAGCTGCTCGGGCGCCCTTACGCCATCTCGGGCCACGTGGTGCACGGGCGCAAGCTCGGGCGGGCGCTGGGCGCCAGTGCCGAAGACGCGGACGATGGTTTTCGCACCCTGAACCTGCGCTTCAAACACTGGAAGCCCGCGGCCAGCGGCATCTTCGCCGTCTGGGTCCATGGCCTGCACGATGTGCCGCTGCCCGGTGTGGCCAACCTGGGCATACGCCCCTCGCTGGACCCGCGCGATGTGAATGGTGGCCGCGTGCTGCTCGAAACCCATTGCCTCGAATGGCCGCAGCATCTGGGCGCGGAAGGGGCCTACGGTAAAATCATCCGCGTGGAACTGCTGCACAAACTGCACGACGAACTCCGGTACGACAGCCTGGATGCCCTCACCCAAGGCATCGCGAAGGACTGTGCCGACGCGCGCGCCTGGTTTGCCGCCCACGCCGAAACGCGCCGCCAGACCACGCGCGACCGAATTTGACGCGTTGGCACCGCCCGCCGCCTTCGACAGGCTCAGGCAGGCAGACCGCCGACACCCCTCCCACCGTCCCCCGGGCCGCCCAGGCGCCCGGGCCGAGCTTGTCGAGCCCCCCGAACCCCTTCGCCATGTCCGACACCAAGACCCCCGACTACCGCAGCACCCTGAACCTGCCCGACACGCCCTTCCCCATGCGCGGAGACCTGCCCAAGCGCGAGCCCGGCTGGGTCAAGGAATGGGACGAGAAAGGCATCTACAAGAAGCTGCGCGACGCGCGCTGCGGCGCGCCCAAGTTCATCCTGCACGACGGCCCGCCCTACGCCAACGGCCAGATCCACATCGGCCACGCGGTGAACAAGATCCTCAAGGACATGATCACCAAGGCACGCCAGCTCGAAGGCTTTGACGCACTTTATGTGCCCGGCTGGGACTGCCACGGCCTGCCGATCGAGAACGCCATCGAAAAGCTCCACGGCCGCAACCTGCCGCGCGACGAGATGCAGGCCCGGGGCCGCGCCTTTGCCACCGAGCAGATCGCCCAGCAGATGGAGGACTTCAAGCGCCTGGGCGTGCTCGGCGAATGGGACAACCCCTACAAGACCATGAACTACGCCAGCGAGGCGGGCGAGCTGCGCGCATTGAAGCGCGTGATGGAGCGCGGCTACGTGTACCGCGGCCTCAAGCCCGTGTACTGGTGCTTCGACTGCGGCTCGTCGCTGGCCGAGTTCGAGATCGAGTACCAGGACAAGAAGAGCCAGACGCTGGACGTCGCCTTCAAGGCGCACGACCCGTCCAAGCTCGCCGCCGCCTTCGGCCTGGCCGCGCTGGAGAAGGACGCCTTCGCCGTCATCTGGACCACCACCGCCTGGACCATTCCCGCCAACCAGGCGCTCAACCTCAACCCCGAGCTGCCCTACGCGCTGGTGGACACCGAGCGCGGCCTGTTCGTCATGGCCGCCACACTGGTCGATGACTGCATGGCGCGCTGGGGCCTGCAGGGCCAGGTGCTGGCCGTGGCCCAGGGCGAGAAGCTCTCGGGCATCGAGTTCGAGCACCCGCTGCACGACGTGCACGAGGGCTACCGCCGCCTCTCGCCCGTGTACCTGGCCGACTACGCCACGGCCAGCGACGGTACGGGTATCGTGCACTCCTCGCCCGCCTACGGCGTGGAAGACTTCAACTCCTGCGTGGCGCACGGCGTGAAGTACGACGACATCCTCAACCCCGTGCTGGGCAACGGCCGCTACGACGAGTCGCTGGCCCTGTTCGGCGGCATGAACATTTGGAAGGCCTGCCCCGTCATCATCGAGACGCTGCAGACCGCCGGCCGCCTGATGGGCACCACCACCATCACGCACAGCTACCCGCACTGCTGGCGCCACAAAACGCCCGTGATCTACCGCGCCGCGGCCCAGTGGTTCGTGCGCATGGACGAGGGCGAGGGCGTGTTCACCCAGGACAAGGCCCCCGGCACGCTGCGCCAGACGGCCCTGGCCGCCATCGAGCAGACGCACTTCTACCCCGAGAACGGCAAGGCCCGCCTGCGCGACATGATCGCCGGCCGGCCTGACTGGTGCATCTCGCGCCAGCGCAGCTGGGGCGTACCCCTGCCCTTCTTCCTGCACAAGGATTCGGGCGAGCTGCACCCGCGCACCATGGAGATCATGGACCAGGCGGCTGCCATCGTCGAACAGGGCGGCATCGAGGCCTGGAGCCGCGTGACGCCCGAAGAAATCCTGGGCGCGCAGGACGCCGCGCACTACACCAAGAGCACCGACATCCTGGAAGTGTGGTTCGACTCCGGCTCCACTTTCTGGCACGTGATGCGCGGCACGCACGCCGGCATGCACCACGACAGCGGCCCCGAGGCCGACCTCTACCTTGAAGGCCACGACCAGCACCGCGGCTGGTTCCACAGCTCGCTGCTGCTGGCCAGCGCCATCTTCGACCGCGCGCCCTACCGCGGCCTGCTCACGCACGGCTTCACGGTGGACGGCCAGGGCAAGAAGATGAGCAAGTCGGTGGGCAACACCGTCTCGCCGCAGGAGGTGAGCAACAAGATGGGCGCCGAGATCATCCGCCTGTGGTGCGCCGCCACCGACTACTCGGGCGACCTGGCCATCGACGACAAGATCCTCGCGCGCGTGGTGGACGCCTACCGCCGCATCCGCAACACGCTGCGCTTCCTGCTGGCCAACGTGAGCGACTTCGACCCCACGAAGGACGCCGTGCCATTCGAGCAGATGCTGGAGATCGACCGCTACGCGCTCACGCGCGCGGCGCAGTTCCAGCAGGAGGTGCTGGCGCACTACAAGGTGTACGAGTTCCACCCCGTGGTCGCCAAGCTGCAGCTCTACTGCTCGGAAGACCTGGGGGGCTTTTACCTCGACGTGCTCAAGGACCGCCTCTACACCACAGCCCCCAAGAGCCTGGCACGCCGCAGCGCGCAGACCGCGCTGCACCAGATCACGCACGCCATGCTGCGCTGGATGGCGCCCTTCCTCTCGTTCACGGCCGAGGAGGCTTGGAAGGTGTTCGGGAGTTCCGAATCCATCTTCCTCGAAACCTACGGCACCATTCCCACGGGCGACGAGGGCCTGCAGGCCAAGTGGGAGCGCCTGCGCGCCCTGCGCGACCTGGTGAACAAGGAGATCGAGGCCCTGCGCGCCGCCGGCCAGGTGGGCTCGTCGCTGCAGGCCAGTGTGAGGCTGACCGCAGCGCCCGAAGACCATGCAATGCTGGCAAGTCTGGGTGACGATTTGAAGTTCGTTTTCATCACTTCCGCTATTGAGTTAATAGCTGGTGACGCACTTCAGATAAGCGTCAAAGCCAGTTCTGATGCCAAATGCGAGCGCTGCTGGCACTACCGGGCAGATGTGGGCCACGACACACAGCACCCCACGCTGTGCAGCCGCTGCACGAGCAACCTGTACGGCTCCGGTGAAAACCGGGTGAGCGCCTGAATGGCCCGCACCACGATGGGCCACCGCGCCAGCATCTGGCCCTGGCTGGCGTGGGCGCTGTTGATCCTGATCGCCGACCAGTTCACCAAAACGCTCATCCTGGGCTACTACCAGCTCGGTGACGCCACCTACGTCACCAGCTTCTTCAACATCGTGCGCGCACACAACACCGGCGCGGCCTTTTCCTTCCTGGCCAACGCCGGGGGCTGGCAGCGCTGGTTCTTCACCGGCATTGGCGTGGCGGCTACGCTGTTCATCGTCTGGCAACTGCGCCAGCACCCGGAGCAAAAACTGTTCGCGTTCTCGCTCGCCAGCATCCTGGGCGGCGCCGTGGGCAACGTGGTGGACCGGCTGCTGCACGGCTACGTGGTCGATTTTCTTGACTTCCACTGGGCCTTCCTGAACGGCATGTTCCACGGAGGGCATTTTCCGGCGTTCAACATTGCCGATGCGGGGATCAGCGTGGGGGCGGCGTGCCTGATCCTCGACGAGCTGCTCAGGGTAAGGAAGACGTAACACCCCCTGGGACGTTGCGCGCCCCCTGGGCCGCGCCTGCTTACGTGCCCTGGATTGCGTTCAGCGGCCAGCGCGGCTTGACGTCGAAGGCGTAGTCGAATCGGGCCTGCTGCTGGCCTGACTGCAGGCGCATGGCTGCGGCCATGGCGATCATGGCGCCGTTGTCGGTGCACAGGTGCAGCTCGGGGTAGTGAACGCGCACGCGCAGCTTGGCGCAAGCGGCATCGAGCTGCTCGCGCAGCTGGCGGTTGGCGCCCACGCCACCGGCCACGACGATGCGCTGGAGCCCCGTCTCCTTCAGCGCCGTGAGCGATTTTTTCACCAGCACCTCGACGATGGCCGCCTGCGTGCTCGCGGCCAGGTCGGCCTTGCGCGCCTCCAAGTCGCCGCCCAGCTTGCGCGCCTGGGTCAGCACCGCCGTTTTCAGCCCGGCAAATGAAAAATCGAGGTTGCCGCTGTGCATCAGCGGGCGCGGCAGCTTGAAGGCCGCCGGATCACCTTGCGGGGCCAGGCGCGAAAGAGCCGGGCCACCTGGGTAGCCCAGGCCCATGAGCTTGGCCGACTTGTCGAAGGCTTCGCCAGCCGCATCGTCGATGGTTTCGCCCAGCAGCTCGTAGCGGCCCACGCCATCCACCCGCATGAGCTGGGTGTGACCGCCCGATACGAGCAGGGCGACAAAGGGAAATTCCGGTGGATCGGCACTCAGGAAAGGCGAGAGCAGATGCCCTTCCAGGTGGTGCACGCCCAGCACCGGCTTGGCCAACGCCGCGCCGAGTGCGCAGGCCACGCCCGCGCCCACCAAAAGCGCCCCGGCCAGACCCGGACCGCGCGTGTAGGCGACCACGTCCACCTCGGCGAGTGACCGGCCCGATTCGGCCAGCACGGCCGTGGTCAACGGCAGCACGCGGCGGATATGGTCGCGGCTGGCCAGCTCGGGCACCACCCCGCCATAGGCCTGGTGCATGTCGATCTGGCTGTGCAGGGCGTGCGCCAGCAGCGTGGGCACGCCTGTGCCTTGCGACTGCACCAGCGCCACGCCGGTTTCGTCGCACGAGGATTCGATGCCTAGCACCAACAGGGTTTTCTGCTCTTCCATGGAGGACGCAAGTGTAGGGCCTGCGCCAGGCCCGATCGGAAGTAAGAACGTGTTTACGTTCTAAGGGCGCAAGCTGGCAGGGCACGCGCACCCTGCCGCCACGGAGGTGTCAGTGCTGCGCCAGCGCCTTGGGTGCGGCGCCTTGCAGCGCCCCCTGTGCCTGCACGTTCGCCGGAGCACGGCCTGCCGGAGCAGCCCACGAGCCACCGCCTTGCTGCAGCTTGAACGACGCTGCCAGGCTGGCCAGCTGGCGCGCCTGCTCCTGCAGCGCGCTGGACGCCGCCGAAGTCTCTTCGACCAGTGCCGCGTTCTGCTGGGTCACACCATCGAGGTGCGCCACGGCCTGGTTGATCTGCCCCAGGCCCATGGACTGCTCGCGGCTGGCCGAGGCGATTTCGTCCACGATGTCGGCCACGCGCTGAATACCGCTCACGATCTCCTGCATGGTGGACCCCGCCTGCGCGACCTGCTCGCTGCCCACCTCGACCTTGGCGACCGAATCGGAGATCAGCGCCTTCACCTCCTTGGCTGCCTCGGCGCTGCGCCCGGCCAGGCTGCGCACCTCGCTCGCCACCACGGCAAAGCCCCGGCCCTGCTCACCCGCGCGGGCCGCTTCCACAGCGGCATTGAGCGCCAGGATGTTGGTCTGGAAGGCAATGCCGTCGATCACGCCGATGATGTCCACAATCTTGCGCGACGAGGTGTTGATCGCCTCCATGGTGTCCACCACCTGCGCCACCACGGTGCCGCCGCGCTGTGCCACACCCGTGGCCGACGCCGCCAGCTTGCTGGCCTGCGCCGCACTGTCGGCGTTCTGCTGCACGGTGCCCGAGAGCTGCTCGGTGGCCGACGCCGTCTGCTCCAGCGCGCTGGCCTGCTGCTCGGTGCGCGAGGCCAGGTCCTGCGTACCGGCGGCCACCTGCGTGGAGGCCCCGGCGATCGTGTCGGCTCCATGGTGCACCTGCCCGATCACATGGTGCAGGTTGCCACGCATGGTTTCCATCTGGGCCAGCATGACGCCGATTTCATCCTTGCCCTCGGATTCGATGCGGTGCGTGAGATCGCTGGCGCCAATGGCAGAGACTGCCGCGTTGGCGGTCCGAAAGCCCTTGACCATGCGCGTCAGCAGCAACAAGGCCATCAGCGAGGCAGGAAGGCCGAGCACGAAAGTAGCCAGCGCAAAAACCCACAAACCGATCTCGTAGCGCTGCTGCGCGTCCTGGTAGGCCGCGTTGGCACGCTTGACCTGGTGGTCCCGGAAAGCCGCCATGGACTTGACCACGGCCTCGCCCTCCGCACGGCCCGCCGCCAGGAAACCGGCCATGATCTCGGGATTGAAATCCCCTTTCGCGATGGCGGCCGTCACCCCATCGAGCTTCGCGCGCCAGGCCTGCCGGTGCGCCTGGGTGGCGTCCAGCAGCTTCTTTTCCTCGGGGTCGGTGATGCCCTGCTCCATCGCCTTTTGCAACTCGTTGGCCTTCGCCCTATTGGTGGCAATGGCCTCCAGATGCATGTTGGTGGGGTGGCTGTGGATGCTCGCCAGCACGCTTTCAGGGGCATGCTGGAAGGCCAGCAGCACTTGCAGACGGTTTTGCACGGTGAGGTCGATCGACTGGTCCGCCAGCAGGGCCCGGTGCATGGCCTCGTCATGCAGGGTCTTGAGACTGTCGCGCGCAGATGACAAACCCCAGTAACTCACCGCAATCACGACTGCGCCCGAGAGCCAGAATGCGCTCAGAATAGCGACATAGCGCAGCGTGATACGAAGGTTGTTTAGCATGCTTTCTTTCAATTTGTTACGCGCGAACCATCATAACGCCCGCACAAGCCATCTCATGCGCATCTGAGCACAATAGTCGGACACTGGCGGCAGTGCGCCGACATCGGTAGCCGCCCGCCATGGGACAATCGCGCCCCATGAATCCGGAACAGTACGTCCAGCAAAAGGCTGCCGCCTCAGGCAGCAGCTTCTATTACGCCTTCCTGTTCCTGCCCCGCCCCCGGCGTGCAGCCATCACAGCGTTTTATGCATTCTGCCGTGAAGTGGACGACGTGGTCGATGAAGTGACCGACCCCGGTGTGGCCCGCAACAAACTGGCCTGGTGGCAAGGTGAAGTGACGCAAGCCTTCAAGGGCCAAGCCACGCACCCGGTGATGCAGGCACTGATGCCACACACCGCGCACTACGAGATCGAGCCGCGCCACTTGATGGCCATCATCGAAGGCTGCCAGATGGACCTGGAGCAGACCCGCTACCTCGACTATCCGGGCCTGCAGCGCTACTGCCACCTGGTCGCCGGTGTGGTGGGCGAGGTGGCGGCGCGTATTTTTGGCCAGATCGACCCCGCCACCACGCAGTACGCACACCGCCTGGGGCAGGCGTTGCAATTGACCAACATCCTGCGCGATGTGGGCGAAGACGCCATGCGCGGGCGCATCTACCTACCGGTGAACGAGCTGCAGCAGTTTGGCGTGAAGGCGCACGAAATCCTCCAACGCGAATATTCCGAACGCTTTACAGCGCTGATGCGCTTTCAGGCCGCGCGCGCGCACGGGTTGTACGAAGAAGCCCTGGCGCTGCTGCCCGACACCGATCGCCGCACCCAAAAACCGGGCCTGATGATGGCCAGCATCTACCGCACCCTGCTGCGCGAGATCGAGCACGACAACTTCCAGGTGCTGCACCAGCGCATCAGCCTGACGCCGCTGCGCAAGTTCTGGCTGGCCTGGAAGATGCAGGCCCTGGGGCGCATGTAATTGGCACCACAACACGCATGAACGTTGCCATCATTGGCGCCGGCTGGGCCGGCCTGGCGGCGGCCATTGCCACCGTCCAGGCGGGCCACCAGACCACGGTATTCGAGGCCGCACGCACGGTGGGCGGACGGGCGCGCGCGCTCACCACACCCGGCGCAGACGGCACGCCCCTGGTGCTGGACAATGGCCAGCACATCCTGATCGGCGCCTACACCACCTCGCTGCGCCTGATGCGCCTGGTAGGCGTGGATATTGATGCTGCCTTGCTGCGCCTGCCCCTGGTGCTGCGTTTTCCCGACGGCAGCGGCTTGCAATTGCCCGACCTGGCCCCGCCCTGGGACGCCTTGCTGGGTATCGCCCGGGCACGCGGCTGGTCCTGGCGCGACCGGCTCGCCCTGCTGCGCACGGCCCATGGCTGGCAGCGCGCGGGCTTTGTCTGCGGCCCGCAAGATACGGTGGCCTCCCTGTGCGCCCACCTACCGCAACGCCTGCTCGACGGCTTCATCGACCCGCTGTGCGTGGCCGCGCTGAACACCCCCGCCCCCAGGGCCAGCGGCCAGGTGTTTTTGCGCGTGCTGCAAGACAGCCTGTTCAGCGGGCGCGGTGGCTCTCACTTGTTGCTTCCGCGCGTGGATCTGGGCACGCTGTTTCCCGAGGCCACCACCACCTGGCTGACCGGCCAGGGTGCCATCGTGCGCACGGGCGAGCGCGTGCAGGCCCTCACGGCCCCGGCTCCCGGTCAGGGCTGGCTTGTGGACGGCATCCCTTTCGATGCCGTGGTGCTCGCCACCTCCAGCACCGAAGCGGCACGCCTGGTCTCGCATAGCGCGCAGACGGCCCCT
>JAANMX010001884.1_pt1 | contig 22460 bp, 25 predicted proteins | sample 7279681 | NCBI WGS metagenome assembly JAANMX01 (sample SAMN14094542, study PRJNA606508) | bioreactor metagenome | isolation source: A lab-scale SPAN reactor treating ammonium-rich wastewater day 351 | place: Ireland: Galway | collected 2018-01-01
CGGTTTTTCCTTTGGTGTAGAATTCACTCTGCATGATATAATATTCGCGGTCAACTTTAGGTAATCCCCCTGCTGGTTCCACTAAAATTAAACCGTACATCCCGTTTGCAATGTGCATTGGAACGGGCGCTGCGGCACAGTGATAAACAAAGAGACCAGGATTAAGTGCTTTGAAATTAAAAATTGCAGTTTTTCCAGGGGCAACGTTAGTCGCTTCAGCACCGCCGCCAGGTCCGTTTACGGCATGAAGGTCGATATTATGTGGCATTACGCTGTTGCTGGCATTTTTAAGGTGTAGTTCAACTTCGTCGCCAACGCGGATACGGATGAAAGTTCCCGGAACGGTACTGTTGAATGTCCAGAATTTGTAAGTAACGCCATCGGCAAGTTCGCCTTCTTCTTCGGTAGCTTCCAGATGTACGATAACTTTTTTCGCTGCGCGGTCTCCGATTGCGCCTGGAAGCATTGGGGGATTAAGTTTCTGTTGGGTTTCTGTTTCGCCGCTGACTTTGATCTCCATTGCGTTTTCGGTTGAATTTGCAGAAGATTCGGTGGGATTCTGTTTACATGCCTGAAGGGCTAAAAGGGCGATAGCAAAGCTTGTGATAATCTGTTTCATATAAATTTTATTTAGTAACGTTTTTAATAGGACAAATTTATCCTAATTAAACAATTTTTGGAAATTTTCTGGTATGAGTTATATCATTTTGAATAAATTTGGTTTTTGCCGACAATACCGTTACAATATATGAAATACATTTAATCTTTAACCCTAAAAAATGATTTTAATTAATTTGTACTATCTTTACGTAGTGATTTAATCAATTAAAGGAGCTTTTTTTTGATTAAAATGTAGAATACAGAAAAACAGGAATATTTATTACTAACCTAATTAATTTATGAGAAAACTCAATCTTTTATTATTACTCGGTCTGTTTTCAGGAAGTATGAAACTGGCTGCGCAGGAAAATTTCATAGGACAGATTATGATTGTTCCTTATAATTTTTCTCCATTAGGATGGCACGATTGTGACGGCGCCTTGATGCCGATAGCCGAGTACGATGCCCTTTACTCTTTAATAGGAACTACTTATGGCGGAGATGGTGTGACGACTTTTCGGTTGCCGGATGCCCGCGGAAGAGTCGTGGTGGATGACGGAACCGGACCGGGGTTCAGCACGATGACTCTTGGACAAATAGGTGGTGTTGAAAACGCTACGGTAACAATCGCACAGCTGCCTTCACATACCCATATTGTAAATGCTGTAAATACAGTGGGAACAAAAGAAGCGGCTAACGGAGCCCTTCCTGCAAATACAGGCGTATTGGACAAAGAGTACTCCAATGCGGCTCCGAATACAACGATGGCTCCAGGAATGATTTCACCTGCAGGTTCCTTCCAGGCCCACAATAATATCCAACCGTTTGTAACGCTGAAATGTGTTATCGCACTTTACGGAATGTATCCTCAACAAAACTAATATTACCATGAAAAAAATTATTTTAACCGCAGTTCTTTTTTTATCAGTCGCCAATTTAAAAGCTCAGGCCGCAGAACCTTTCCTCGGCCAGATTGCTTTTGTGCCTTATAATTTTGCTCCAAAAAACTGGGCCGAATGTAACGGACAGCTTATGCCTATAGCTCAAAATGCAGCTCTTTTTTCCTTGCTTGGAACGCAGTATGGCGGAAACGGACAAACTACCTTCGCCTTACCGGATATGAGGGGACGCGTTCTTATCGGGGACGGTAACGGTCCAGGGTTATCACCTTATACAATGGGGGAGACCGGTGGAGAAGAAAGGCATGTCTTAACCATTAATGAAATGCCAGGTCATAGCCACCAGGTGAATGCAGTAACTGTTGAAGGAAACCAGAATTTACCTACGGCCTCCTTACCTGCCAATACCAAAGCATTGGATAAAGAATATTCAAATGCTGCCGCGAATACGCAAATGTCTCCGCTCATGATCAATCCTTCGGGAGGCGGTCAGGCACACGAAAACAGACAGCCATATCTTGTTCTTAAGTGTATCATTTCTCTTACGGGAATTTATCCATCAAGAAACTAATATTATGAGAAATAAATTTATTCCTTTAATCCTCGTTTTTGGAAATTTGGTTTTCGCCCAGAGCACCATTTCCTTCAACGGATGCCATAACCTTTTTGAAGACCAGAATTTTACTTTCTTCAGAACAGGAGTCGACGGCCAGAATAAGAATATATATATCACCAATCCCGTAGACGGCGAACAGCCTTGCGGTGGTTTGGGTACCTGCGAATTTAAAATCCAGTGGAATAACACGCTTACGAGATGGGAGTTTCTTGCAGATTCAGGTAATGGAAATTTTATAGACCCTTATCTGATCTATTATAATTCTACAGGAAACAGCAGCGCACTGAATCCACCAAGCAATAATGTTGGAACATGGGTTGAAAATGTGGAGGTTACTGAAAATGCATGCGGCGGAAATCTTACTGCAGACAATTCTACGATGACCGGTGATGTACATACGACAACACTTGCTGTCAGCAATTCCAGTAAAGGGAAAATACAGATATTCCCGAACCCGGTCTCGGACTATATCAGTTTTTCAGGAGTTAAGAACGGTAAAACGCTTCAGATTTTTAGTGCGAACGGACAGTTCATCAGTGCAGAAAGTTATACGGACAAAATGAATGTAAACAGACTTTCACCGGGCATGTATGTCTTAAAAGTAATTTTTGAGAACGGTACTTCCTCGGAATTTAAGTTTATTAAGAAATAGTGTTGCTTGCAAAAGAAAAAAAGGCTGCGGAATAGCAGCCTTTTTTTTGGTTTAAATTTCCCTAAATTTTAACGGTCTGAAAGTTTCAAAATTAGCGGTTCGTAGATATATTTCTGCGAATAATACTTGGCTTCACATACATTTGATTTCAGCGTATAATTTCCTTTGGAAATTTTAAAGTGATTTTTACCGTTTCGGGGAATTGGAAGATTGTAAATCTGACTTCCGTTTACTGCCACCAGCCTTACAATAATGTTACAGTTCGAAGTATTCTCGATAACTGTTGCAGTATAGGGATCTTCCGGCTCCGGATCGTTCAGGAGATAGGTGAGGACCTCTGCAGTCTTCTGCTTTTTGTTGACCTGGTCTTTTTCCATCAAATCGGCAAACTCTTTATTTTCATTCGGAATTCCAGGTGTCGTGGCGCCGGGTTGGTAAACCGGAAAGTTTGATGGTAAAACATCGCACTGAATAAAGAAAAAAAGGAGCGCAGTTATGCAAACGTTTTTCATAGATCTGTGTCATTTTACATGCAAAACTAACTATTATTTAAATACCGCAATATGTGACCTGGTCAATATCAAGATAAAACTACTATATGTTCATAATTTTTCGGGAATTTACTATAAAAATTGCCCTAATGATAAGGATTTCTTGTGAAACCGAGTATTAAAGCATATTTTAGCGCCCAATTTAAAATATTTATATACAATGAAGAGATTTTTATCTATTGCTTTGACTGTAGGTTTTGCAGTAAGCGCATTTTCGCAAAACTTATGGAGCGACAATTTTAATTCTTACACTACCGGGAACTTAGGTACACAGGGAGGATGGGAAAGATTTGGTGGTAGTAATTCAATGGCTAAAGTTGCTAATATTGATACTGATCACGGAAAATCTTTTCAGTTCGCAAGTACAGCTGCTAATGCTGATGGTGTTTTTATTTTCCATGATACTAAATGGTCCACAAGAACATCATCGAATGGCATTTTTGTAGCAGAATTTGATGTTTACACCGGAAGTGCATCTGCAGAAATTCAGTTTTATGATGTAGACTCCGATTATTATGTGATTGCTGATCTCTATATGAGTCCTGTCAACGGCGTATTTTTGGCTGACCAGGATGATTTCGACAATGGAGAAACTGGAATAGAATTGCCTCTAGCAGTTACAGCAAATACCTGGTACAAAGTTAAATTTACTTACGATGTAATGGGTACTGGTGAAATGACTGTAACTATTAATGACGTTACCTATGGTCCTTACGAAAAAATGTCTGGTTGGTTCCCTACAGAAGTTGATTTCGTAGCAAGCGGTACCAATAATTCCGGATTCGACAACCTTAAAATAAGTGCTGTTGAAACATTATTAGCGGTTTCTGATGCCTCTGGTAAATCTGTTGTTTCTGTTTATCCTAACCCTGCAACAGATGTAATCAATATTAAATCTGCTAAAAAGATTGTTGATGTTACGTTATTTGACCTTTCAGGCAAAGTAGCTAAGAAGTCTACTGAAACTACATTTAACATTGAAAATCTTGCAAAAGGTTCTTACGTGGTAAAAATTAATTATGCTGACGGATCTACTGAAAGCAAAAAAGTGATCAAAAAATAATTAACTAGGTTTTGAAACAAAAGGGCTGCAGTTTTCTGCAGCCTTTTTTTTTATTTTAAATTAATCGAAAATTTTATAGCGAATAATTCGGAGCCTCCTGAGTAATAATCACATCGTGCGGATGAGATTCTTTTAGACCGCTTCCGGTAATCATGACCATTTTCCCATCTTTCTGTAAAGTATCGATGTCTTTTGTCCCGCAGTAGCCCATTCCCGCACGGATTCCGCCGGTTAGCTGGAAAACCACTTCTTCTAACTTTCCTTTGTGCGGAACTCTTCCTTCAATTCCTTCCGGAACAAATTTCTTTGCTTCGCTCTGGAAATACCTTTCTTTTCCGCCGCGTCTCATGGCTGAAAGCGAACCCATTCCCTGATACGCCTTAAATTTTCTACCCTGAAAAATAATTTCTTCGCCCGGTGCTTCGTCAGTTCCGGCAAGAAGAGAACCCAGCATTACGGCATTCGCGCCGGAAGCGAGGGCTTTCACAATATCTCCGGAAAGTTTAATTCCGCCATCAGCAATCACGGCTACATTTTTAGTTTTCGCATATTCGAAAACATTATAGATCGCTGAAAGCTGAGGGACACCAACTCCTGCGACCACTCTTGTTGTACAGATAGAACCTGGACCAACACCTACTTTCAGGATGTTTGCACCGGCTTTAATTAAATCTTTTGCGGCGTCTGCGGTGACAATATTTCCGCCGACGATATCTAAATCGGGAAAGCTTTTGCGGATTTCCCTGATTTTATCCAGAACACCTTTTGAATGTCCGTGTGCGGAATCTACTGCGATAATATCAACACCTGCTTTTACCAGTGCAGAAACACGGTCCATCGTGTCTTCGCCAACGCCAACTCCGGCGCCTACGATCAGTCTTCCGTTTTTGTCTTTATTGGCGTTAGGATATTCAAGCTGATTATCGATATCCTTAATGGTAATTAAACCTACGAGTTTAAATTCTTTGTCCACAATAGGTAGTTTCTCTACCCGGTTTTTCAATAAAATCGCTTTCGCCTGTTCCAGATTAGTATCTTTATCGGAAGTGATGAGTTTGTCTTTGGTCATCAGTTCTTCCACCTTCGCATTCAGGTTTTCCTGATATTTTACGTCGCGATTGGTGATGATTCCAATGAGTTTATTATCCGCATCTACAACAGGTAAACCGGAAATTTTGAAGTTGGCCATCATTTCCTTAGCCTGGGCCAAAGTGTGGTCTTTTGATAAGGTTACAGGATCGGAAATCATTCCGTTTTCGGAACGTTTTACACGGTATACCTGAACGGCCTGTTCGGCAATCGGCATGTTTTTGTGAATGAAACCAATACCGCCAACTCTTGCCATTGCAATTGCCATTTCGCCTTCTGTAACAGTATCCATTGCAGCGGAAACGATTGGGGCGTTGAGCGTAATTTTGTCGGAAAGTCGTGATTTTAGGGAAACTTGATTAGGTAAAACTTCAGAATAAGAAGGGATGAGAAGCACGTCATCGAAAGTGATGGCAGTTTCTACGATTTTGTTGTGAATAGACATCTTTACTTTCTTGCAAAATTATGCTTTTTTTTTGAAAATGAAAACTATGGTTTTTTTGAGCGTGATTTCATTAGAAAAACGGTGGTAAATAGCCCTGATGGAGCGGCGTGTCTGAGCTCTTTTTTCGGCGGCGGCGAAGCCGCCGCCGAAAAAAAGCGAGTAGCGACAGCAGGTTCCCGGCTCCAAAAAAAAATAACCACAGGAAAATCTGCGGTTATTTCAATTTAATTTATTTGGAAACGAGTTTTTTCACGTCTTTATTTTCGGAGTAGTTGATAATTCTTGATATATCATCGGAGGTAAATTTTCCCGAAACATCTACAAAAACCAATTCGTTGCCGGAGTGTACAGTGATCAGAAGTTTCCTGATGACTTCTCCCTTTTGTTTAGCCTGAAATTTTATCGTCTCATTTTCTTTTTTCACGGTCATCCATTCTTCAAACCGGTTGTTGGTGAGATATTTGGTGAAATCTGTAAGCATTGTTTTGTTGCCGTTCTCAACCGTCATGACTTTAATATCGGATATTTTTCTGATGAGGTTAATGAGTTCTTCGCTTTCACCGTCTTCTTTCAGAGCCTTTTTAACCATTGGTTTGGCGAGAAACATGGGAACATTAATACTGGTAAATTTAGCGTCTTTATAATCGTAATGCTGATTATCAAAGAAACCCATTTTTGGTGTGCTGGATACGATGCAGGACTGCAGACTCAGCAGTAATAAAGCTATAGGAATAATGATCAAGTTTTTCATGGTTAAAGTTTTTATAAAGGTTTCATTGATGCTCCGCCGGTAAGTGCTGCATTACGCTTTACATTATTGTTGCTGCGGTATCTTACGCTGGCACCCGAAGTTCCTGTAACGTTAATGTTTTCAGTTGCGTTCACTTTTATATTTGCCGCTGAAGAAGCGTTGATTTTTGATTTCTGTGTTTCAAGATCCTGTGCGTTCACTGTTGCCGCGCTGGAAACATCGAAAGTTGTTGCTCTTATTTTTCCGTATAATGTTGCTGAAGAACCGCTGGTTGCACTCATTTCAAGCTCGTCGGCATTTACGTTCAGCCTTACATTGGAACCGGAAGTTGTGGAGAGTTCTACTTTTCCTTTAGTATCCAGGTCGGCTTTCAGATTTGCTCCCGAAGTTGCGGCAATCTGAAAATAATCACTTTTTACCGTATTCAGTGTGTTAAAATTTGCGCCTGAATTTACCGCGATTTTGCTCAGTTCCGGAGCGGAAACAGTCACACTCAGTTTTTTGAATTTCAGATTTCGGTTATTGTTGTTATCGACATAAATTTTCAAAATATCGCCTACTACTTCGGTTTTTACAAATTTCGGTCTGTCGGAATCTACCACTACTTTTTGTTTAGCATCCTGAGTGAAGGAAACATTGATACCCGATGAAACCTGAATGCCGCTGAAACTGGCAACTTTACGTACTTCTTCACTTGCTGAGCCGGAAGAAGTTGAAAAGTTATTACCGCCGGATCCACCCATTGCATACATTTGCGTCTCGGTAATAAGCTTGTTTACATCATCCATCGAAATTTTTCCGTCGAGCATCATCAGCACAGTATTGTCTTCAGAATTGATGCTCAGCAGCAGGTTTTCGAGAATTTCGTTGGTTGCGTCAGACGACAGAAATTTAATCTTGTTGTCTTTGTTGTTCACGGTCATCAGCTCCTCATATTTCATGTTTTTGATGGAGTTTGAAATGTCGGCCTGCAGATTTTGAAAAATACCGTTTTGTTTTCCGTCTGTGGCTGATTTAGTATCCGGTTTTTCAACAATAAGGATTTTCAAACCGTTGATTTTGCTTAAAAGCGGCTTGATCTGGTCGAGCTCAGAATCATTAATATTGAGTTTATTCAGCATACTGAACATAGGTTTGGCGATTTTTATGGAGGTTACGCCTTCGGTTTCCTGATATTTTTCAAACAGTTGGTCGAGTTTCTCTTTCTGTGCATTTACATTAAGAAATGAAAAGAAAAAAGCGAGTATGAAGAGTAATTTTTTCATGATTTTAAATTTTTTTAACGGAGAATTTATTTAAATTTTTTCATTCCCCGGCTTAATGGTTATTCGTTGAAGTTGGGCAGCACATCGGTATGCGCTACGGTTTTCGAAACATTTTCCGACAGAATCTGAAGCGAGTATTTAGCCAGATCGATTGCTTCCTGCTCGTTTTCGATTTTCTGTCCGTTGATGATCACGTAATTGGATTCGTAACCTGACACGTTTTCGTTTATTTTTTTTGCAGATTTTTCAGCATTGTCGTTCTGCACGTACACTGGCCTGGAGTTTATTTTAATTCTTCCTCTCTTTGGAAGGATTTTATCCATCAGATCTTCATCAGTTCCGATTGAAACTGAATCGGTAACCAAGCTGTCTGAAGCTGTTTTCAAGGAATCGTTGCTGTGCACCGCTACAATTTCATTACCGTTTCCGAAATCGTCTTTCTGTTTAATAATTTCGTTTTTCACCAAATCATTCTGTTCCTGAATGCTGCTTGGTTGTATAAATTTAAAGAACGCTCCCACTGAAGCAAGCAGTACAAGACTTGCTGCAAGCCAATAGAATTTCGGGAAAGATGCGCTTTTCTTTTCTGAAATTTTAATGACAGGTTTTTCTTCTTTTTCAGCTTCCGCCAGAAAATCCTCAAAATTCCATTTCATCTTTTCGTCCCTGAGTTCCTGGAAGATTTCGTTGTATTTATCCTGTGATCTGTCGGTTTTCATAATTCATTAATTGTGTGATCTGTTCTTTAATTTTCTGCCGGGCCCGCATCAGATTCACTCTTACTGCGTTTTCCTCAATTTCCAGCAATTCTGCGATTTCCGAGATGTCGTATTCTTCTACATCTTTCAGGTGAATTACGGCTTTCTGTTTTTCCGGAAGTTGCCTGATGAAATCCAGAATGTGTTCCTTCAGATTATTGGTCTCGATCTGGTAAAGCTCACTTCGGTGAAGTTGAAAATCTGCAAAACCCATTTTCACGTCGTGATGCTTTAATCTGTTCAGGCATTCATTTTTTACTGATCTCATCGCGTAGGATTTGATGTTTCCGAAGGTAGCCAGTTCCTCTTTCTTCTGCCAGAATTTCATCATCAGATCCTGTACAACATCTTCGGCTTCGTCACTGCTCATCACGAATCGCTTCGCAAAACGGTACATCTCATCCTTGAGACAGAAGACCGTTTCCTTAAAGATTGCGTGAGTCATAGCTTAGTTTATAGGTAAGACAACGAAGTTCGGAATTTTGTTACATCGAAATAAAAAAAACTTCAAAAATTGTTTTTGAAGTTGAATTAAATTGCCTTGGGATGCGCCTTGAGTTTCCGAAGTGCGTGAAGGTTTTTTATAGATTTTAATTTCTTACAAATCCGTCACCTTTTTGTCAATTTTATAAACGGTTCCGCGAAAAGTCGCAACCAAAACTTTGTGTTGATTGGTGATAGAAATATCATATACACCGGTTTTTCGCGTATCGGATATTAAAACACTTTCAGCGGTTAAAGTATCGCCCAGTCTCACGGCTTTTGTAAAGTTCACCGAGCAGTGCAATGCCACAGAAGCATCATTCGTATTGTTGCTTGAAAAAGCGAGTGCAGAATCCGCGAGGGAAAATGTAACGCCTCCGTGAACGGTTCTCAAACCATTGATCATTTCTGCTTTTACAGGCATTTCTATCAGGCAGTATTTTTCGCGGACTTCAATCAGTTTTATTCCCATCCATTGCGAGAATGCGTCCTGATTGAGCATATATTGGGCGAGTTCGAGTGGTGTCATTTTTAAGTAAAAGTTTAATGAATTATTTTCTCTTGCTGAAAAAGTTTTTGTAGCCGACAAAAACAACCACCACAGACAGCGTGATTAGCCATTTCTCCTCAAAAAATGTCATGAAATCCTGATCGGAATTCAACAGGAATTTGGTCATAAAAAAACTGAGAATGGTAAGAATAATAAATGAAACTACCATGGAAACAAGAGCAGGAAGTATTTTCGGATTCATAATTTTAAATCTTTTTTAAGTTACATTTTCTTTAACAACGGACTTTGGCGGTACCGCTCTTCCTGATATTCTTCGTAAAGATTCTGAAGTGTTTCAGAGATTTTATCGAAGCCGATCTCTTTACCCCAGGCGAGTAAACCTTTCGGGTAATTTACGCCTTTTTGTATGGCGAGTTCCAGATCTTCATCACTGGCAATTCCGAGTCTTTTCGCTTCCACCGCCTCGTTGATGAGCATAGAAATGATTCTCAGGAAAATTGTTTCATAAAGTTCTTCATCCTTTTCCGGGAAAGGCTTTTCCGCGCCTTCCGAATATTCATAAAATCCCTTACCGGTTTTTCTACCCAATAACTTCGCCTCGCTCATTCTTTGCTGAAGCAAACTCGGTTTGTATTTTGGATCGTAAAAATAATCCTGGTAAACAGTTTTAGTAACGGAAAAATTAATGTCAATTCCAATCAGATCCATCAGTTCAAATGGCCCCATTTTGAAATTCCCCAGCGTTTTCACTACATCATCAACCTGCACGGGTGTCGCGATATTTTCTTCAACAATCCTTAAAGCTTCGCCATAAAATGGCCGTGCAATCCTGTTGACAATAAAACCTGGGACATCTTTGGCAATAACGGGAATTTTGCCCCATTCTCCCATTAAATCATAAATTTGCCGAGGCAGATTTTTATCCGTTAAAAGTCCGGGAATCACTTCTACCAAAGGCATAATCGGAGCAGGATTAAAGAAATGAATGCCGATAAACCGTTCCGGTTTTGTAAGTTCTGCAGAAAGAGAAGTGATCGAGATTGATGACGTATTACTGCCAATCACACAGTCTTCAGAAACAATATCTTCCAGTTTTTTGAAAACTCCGGTTTTAATTTCTTTATTTTCTATGATGGCTTCAATCACCAGATCACAGTCTTTAAGATCAGAAAGGTTTGAGCATGCTTTGATGCGCTTGAAGATCTCTTCACTTTTTTCGAGTGAAATTTTCTCTTTTCCTACCAATTTGTCCAAAGTCTTCTGCAAATTCAAAACTGATTTTTCGGTTTGGGCTGCATTCGCATCATAAAGAAAAACTTCGCATCCGGAAGTCGCCGCCACCTGCGCAATGCCGATTCCCATGGTTCCGGAGCCGATTATTCCTATTCTATTCATTTTTGTACAATGTAAAATGTACAATGTAGAATGTATTTTTGCCGTACATTGTACTTTATACATTTTACATCATACATTGATTTATTTTCCCTGATAATTTGGTTTTCTTTTGTCTAAAAACGCTGCAACACCTTCCAGAAAATCAGCGCTTTCCGCAGCTTCCTGCTGAAGGATTCCTTCCAGATCCAGCTGCTGGCTTAAATTGTTATCGTAGGATTCGTTAAATGCTTTTTTGGTTAAGGAAATTGCTTTTGTTGGCAAATTGGAGATTTGTTCTAAAATCCCCATCGAATTCACCATAAAATTTTCATCTTCGAAGACATCGGCAATCAAGCCCATGTTTTTTGCTTCTGTAGCAGAAATTTTCTTGCCCGTAAAAGCGAGGTAATTTGCCTGTTGACGACCAAGAAGTTTTGGCAACCAATAGGTTCCGCCGGTATCCGGAATCAAACCGATATTTACGAAAGCCTGAGAAAAATAAGAAGATTCTGTAGCCAGGGTAATATCGCAGATCAGTGCCAACATTGCGCCGGCGCCTACTGCGGGCCCATTCACCAAGGAAATAACGGGTTTTCTGCATTTTGCGATTTCCTTTACCATAGGATTGTAATAATCGATCACAATTCTCTGGATCACTCTCTCGTCATCATCGCTACCGTAAGACATGGCATCTTTCAGGTTCTGGCCCGAGCAGAACGCTTTTCCACGTCCGGAAATGGCGAGACATCGTACTTCGGGATTTTTAGAACCTTCGTGCACGAAACTCCGGATTTCTTTCAGTAAAGTTTTGTTTAAACTGTTGTATGTTTCCGGCTGATTGAGGTAGGCGATCTGAAGTTTGCCTTCAAGATGGGTTTCTATTTCGAGATGAGTGTACATGGTTTGATGTGATGATTAGTTAATGAGGTGATGTGAGAATCAGATATGCTTTATGTTTACTGATTGTAACAAAGATAAAATTTTAATTATATTAATGCTAAATCGTTGCGATGCTTAGAATAATGAATTTCACATCATCAAATTTACACATCTGCAAATCATCAAATCAATTTAATGACATTTAAAATAGTCGAAAGGTTCCAGACAGTCGTTGCACTGATAGCTTGCTTTGCAAAGGGTAGAACCGAAACGGCTGATCTGTCTGGTGTTTTCCGAACCGCAGCGCGGACATTTTTTTGGAATATTTAAGTGGTCCTCGTGAAAGCCTTTTTCCGGTGGCGTAATTCCATATACGCGGAGTTTTTCCCGTGCTTCATCGGTAATCCAGTCCGTCGTCCAGACCGGAGAAATTTTGGTAATGACTTTTGCTGTAATTCCTTTTTCCCTGAATAATTTAATAATGTCTTCTTCAATGTTAAACATCGCCGGGCACGCAGAATAAGTCGGTGTAATCACAATTTCAGCTTCGTTTTCGGAAATCATTTTTGCACCGCGCACAATCCCGAGTTCCACAATATTGATTACGGGAATTTCGGGATCGGGAATCTTGGAAAGTAGTCCGAATAAATTTGCTTCTATTTTAATCATAGAATTTTCTAAATTTTAGCCATAATCACCTCCGTGAAAAATAATAAAGTGGTATAAAACAGGAAGCTCTGATCCGCCATCAATCATCAACCATTAACCATCAACCATTAACCGCTTACCAAACACAATTCGGATACGTTCGCTGCATATATTGAAGTTCACAGAGTATAAATCCAAAATATTCCGTATGATAACCGGTTCTGGAGCCTTTCTGCATGAATTCGCTTTCCGGGATTTCAATACCGAAATTTCGGAAATCCTCGGCAACTAGAAATTTCCAGTTTTCATAAAGATCCTGCGCATTTGGTGCAATTCCTAGATGGCCCAGATCTGTTTCGCCTTCGGTTTCTGCAAACATTCCGGCAGTATATTCCCAAAGGTTTTCCACGGCGTTTTTGAGTCTGGTCTGGCTTTCTTCGGTGCCGCCTGCAAACATTTTAATCCAAGTCGAGGTGTGGGTGTAATGGTATTTTACTTCTTTCAGGGACTTTTCGGCAATCGCAGCAAGCTGTTCATCGCTGCTTTTCGTCAGAATCATGTACAGAATTTTCTGATAAAGGGAAAAGAAATAGACTTTCAGCAGTGTATTTGCGTAATCGCCGTTGGGTAATTCCGCGAGCTGGCAATTCAGATATTCTTTTTCGAGCCTAAGAAAGGCAAGATCATCTTCGGTCTTTCCTTCACCCTGAACCTGGGCGGCGTATTTGTATAAATTGCTGGACTGTCCCAGATAATCCAAGGCAATATTTGTCAGCGCAATATCTTCTTCCAGATACGGTCCCTGACCGGTAAGTTCGCCTAAACGCTGTCCGAAAATCAAAGTGTCGTCGGCAAGTTTCAGGATATAATTAAAAAGTGGATTCATTGTTATTGTTGGGTGTTAGATGTCAGATGCTGGGTGATTGGTGTTGTCAAAAAAATATCTGAACTCCCGCTTCCAGCATCCAACATTTACATATTTTTCACGTCGTTCGGAATCTGATAAAAAGTAGGATGGCGATACAGTTTATCATCAGCCGGATCAAAGAAAGCTTCTTTATCAACCCCTTCCGATGTTACCATAAATCTGCTCGGAACTACCCAGATTGAGGTACCTTCCATTCGTCTTGTGTACACGTCGCGTGCGTTTTGCAAAGCCATTTCGGCAGTTGGTGCCTGCACGGTTCCTGCATGTTTATGGGATAATCCGGGTTTTGTCTGGATGAATACTTCCCACATATCTAGATTGCTCATTACGTTTTAATTTATGGTTTTAAAGATATAGATTTTTACTGAATTCCGTACCGCTCGAATGACTGCCAGTACTTATCCTTATAAATTTCGAAAGTAATAATGTACTCTGGATATCGACGTACCGTCTCTGCAAGGACCTTAGAAATCTTCCGGAAATCTTTGCTCGCAAAATATATTTCTCTTAAATTTTCTGCAGTTTCACGTCCGATATTCAGGTCACCTTCTTCGGGTTTCAGGGTCAGCATCATTTCATCTTCAATGGTATCCAGCATCTCATAATCTTCATTATCCGGGAAACCGGTGAACTCATCGCCAATATATTCAATCCGTAAGACCGAGATCCAGGGATGCGATGCTTTTTTATCCCATTGCAGCAGATCGGTGTTTACCGTTGCCAGTAGAGAAAAACCATTTTCTAATCTTGCTTCTATAAGTGAATAGGAATCGTCACTGGTTTCAATCTTTGAACCTTTATACTTTTCGGTAAATTCTGTTTCTCGCCAACTGAGGTAATCTTTCAGCTTTTCAATCGGAATAAGTTCCTTTTCGACCTCTTCTTTTCCGGTAATTCTGAAGTTGTCAATTTGGGTAAGAAAATTCAGCTCACCTAAATAATTATCGATGAAGATAAAGGTTCCGTTTATAATTTCATTTCGGTTATCTTCGTTTAAATCCTTATGTATAAAGGTTAAATCGATTTCGTCGGGATAATTTTCATCATCGTTTGAATAAAAGAAAATTTCATCTTTGGTGAACACGTTATCGCCCATCTTAATCGTGGAACTGTTTAGGTCAGACTCTGGTTTTAGTGCTGTGAACCGCCATTTTTTGAGTTGTGGTGCGGCTGCAATAATTTCCTCCGCGTAAACAATATCTTTGATGCTTCCGTCCACAGTTATAATCAGTTCGGCAGTGTTTTCATCGAACATTCCTGTCAGCAAAAAGAAATCCTCATTGATCATTTTCAGTTTGGGTAAAACTACGTCCAGAAATTTTTCTTCTGCGTGCTCATAAGCCTTTACAACATCGAAGAATTTTTCTTCGTGACTTATGAAATAATCCCAGAACACTTTATACGCTGGATTTATATTTATTGTTTCCTCCATTATTATTGTTTAATACCGTCTATATAGATGCTATGAGCCGTCAAACTTCCCTGTTGGTAAAGTATATTCTGGAAATTATCAGTTTTAAAAGTGACCAAATCTGCTTTCTTCCCTTTTTCTAAAGTTCCGCGGTCTTCCAAACTTAAAGCGAAAGCCGAACGGAAGGTTATTCCTGCCAAAACTTCTGCGGTAGAAAGTTTCTCAAAAGTTGCCAAAATGGAAGCCTGTGTAATTAGATTTCCCATCGGCGCAGAACCGGGATTCCAGTCGCTCGCGATGGCAAGAATTCCACCGGCATCCAGAATTTTTCTTGCAGGCGTAAATTTTTCACCCAAACCTAAACTCGCGCCGGGAAGCGCAACAGCTACTGTGCTTGAATCTGCTAAAAACTGAATATCCTCATCAATCGTCGCTTCCAAATGGTCTGCTGACTTGGCCCCTATTTCGACCGCGATTCGGGAACTTCCGGCGGTGAACTGGTCGGCATGAACCGTAATTTCAAATCCCATTTCTTTAGCTTTGAGAAGAAATGTTTTGCTTTCTTCTGGCTGAAAGGCTGATTTTTCAATAAATATATCAACACGGTTTGTGAGGTTTTCTTCTTTTACTTTCGGAAGGATTTCATCCAGAATATAATTCAGATATTCTTCATTATTTCCATCAAAATCTCTCGGTTTTAAATGAGCAGAAAGGCATGTCGGAACCAATGTTGCCTTAGTGAAACTTTGCGCTTTTTTGATGACCCGAAGCATTTTCAGTTCATTTTCAACATCCAGTCCGTAACCGGATTTTATTTCGATGGTTGTAATTCCTAAAGAAATCAAAAAGTTGATTCTTTGTAAAGTGGTTTTAAGAAGTTCTTCTTCCGAAGCGTTTCTCGTATGCTGCACCGAGCTCCAGATTCCGCCGCTACTTTCTGCGATTTCAAGATAGGATTTTCCTGCATTTCGCATTGCGAAATCATTCGCGCGGTTTCCGCCGAAACAGATGTGCGTATGCGAATCGGTAAATGCCGGTAGTGCGACCTGCACTTCATCAATAATTTCAGTTCCAATATCCGGAAATTCAGACTGCAATTCCTCGAAGTTTCCGACTTTTTTGATGATTCCATTTTCAGAAATAATTCCGCCGTCTTCGATGATTTCAATCTGATTATCGCTTAGTTTTCCGCGCAAAGGAAGATTGGCAAGTGTAACAATTTGTTTAAAAGGACCAATTAGTTTCATAGTGGTAAATTTAATGTTTAAACCCAAAATACAGCAACTTTTTTCTGAATCTTAAGGATGCCAGCTTGTAGCGCACCGATTCTTCGCGGCTTAGTTTTCTTAATTTCAATAAAAAATTCTACCTTTGAAAATATACAAATAAGAACAAATGCCCGATTTTTTGCACGCCGACAGAGAGAATTTTTCCGATGATGAACTGATGCAGGAAGAGAAAATCCGGCCCCAGAGTTTTCAGGATTTTGCCGGACAGAGAAAAACGCTCGATAACCTGGAAGTCTTCGTCGCGGCTGCTAAAAACCGCGGCGGCGCGCTGGATCATGTTCTTCTTCACGGTCCGCCGGGACTCGGAAAAACCACTTTAGCAAATATCATTGCAAACGAACTGGGTGTGGGATGCAAAATTACCTCCGGACCGGTTTTGGACAAACCCGGAAGTCTTGCCGGATTACTCACCAATCTGGAGGAAAACGATGTGCTTTTCATCGATGAAATTCACAGGCTTTCTCCTATTGTAGAGGAATATCTTTATTCAGCAATGGAGGATTATAAAATCGACATTATGCTCGAAACCGGACCGAATGCACGTTCCGTACAGATCGGTTTGAATCCTTTTACTTTGGTTGGAGCGACAACAAGAAGCGGAATGCTGACCAAACCCATGCTCGCCAGATTCGGAATCCAGAGCAGACTGGAATATTATACGATTGAACTTCTCGGGATGATTATCGAAAGAAGTGCGCGGGTTTTAGGGGTGAAAATCTACGAAGACGCGGCGCTTGAAATTGCCAGAAGAAGCCGTGGAACACCGAGAATTGCAAACGCGTTGTTAAGAAGAGTGCGCGATTTCGCAGAGATCAAAGGAAACGGAGAAATCGAGATAGAGATAACCAAATTTGCCCTGAATTCATTAAATGTCGATGAATTCGGACTTGATGATATGGACAACCGTATTATGCGCGTGATGATTGAAAACTTCCGCGGGAAACCGGTGGGGATTTCAGCTTTGGCGACATCGATTGGAGAGAACCCGGAAACTTTGGAAGAAGTTTATGAACCGTTTTTGATTCAGGAAGGTTTTATTATCAGAACTCCGAGAGGAAGAGAAGTGACTGAAAAAGCTTATAAACACTTAAATATTTCAATTCCGAAACGACCTGATACGCTATTTTAAACTATTTTTATTATTTATGAAGCAAATTCTAGCTGTAATCATATTTCTTCTGTTTAATGCGTGTGCCTCTAGAAAGGATACTCAGTATTTGCAGCTTGGAAAGGCAGAAATGGCCAATCAGCATTTTGATGAAGCCGCAAAATTATTTACTAAATCGATAGAAAAAAATCCCGCCAACGCCGAGTCGTTCTTTGCGCGTGGACTGAGTTACAATTTGTTGAAGGATTTTGAAAGTGCTGTGTCCGACTTTAACCAGGCAGAAAAATTGGGCTACACGGATGCAAAACTCTATACATTACGATCCTTTGCGTACAATATGACCGAAAAAAATGATCTTGCCCTTCAAGATCTGGACAAAGCCATTGAAATGGATCCTGATTCATATGCAGGAAATTATTATAACAGGGCAATGCTGCAGCTGTCATTGAAAAAGCCTGATCTGGCTATGCTGGACTTAAACAAATATGTTGAGGCAACACAGGATCCTAACGGATATTTTGCCAGAGGAAAAATTGTTTTAGGTAAAGGCGATCTGAAAAGCGCTTGCGAAGATTTCAAAAGAGCAATTTCTTTCGGAAGTACCGACGAAGAACTGCTGAAAATATCTGATGCGATCTGTAAATAACGATTGATAAAAGTTAACGCCCAATATGTACATCCCAAAAATCTACAGAAGTGAAGATACGGAACTGATGAAAGAAATCATCAGTGAAAACGGTTTTGCCCTTTTGATTTCCGATCAGGAAAAACTGGCGGCAACACATTCCATGTTTTTGATGATTGAATCGGATGGAGAATTTTATCTGGAAACGCATATTTCGAAAGGCAATTTACAGGCGAAAGTACTGAAAGACGGCGATGAAGTTTTATGTGATTTTCTCGGTGCGCACTCTTATATCTCCTCTTCGTGGTACGACCACAAAAATGTTTCGACCTGGAATTATGAAGCCGTGCAAATCCGCGGGAAAATCAAACTGATGACGGATGAAGAACTTTACGAACATCTGCGGAAGCTGACATTCAAATATGAAAAAGTACAGAAATGCCCAATGTTGGTAGAAAATATGGGCGACGATTATGTAAGGAAGGAAATGAAAGGAGCTTTCGGAATCAATATTTTTCCGACTGAAATCTATGTCGCGTCCAAGCTTTCACAAAACAGAAACGAGGCAAATGCGGAACGAATTATTAGCAATTTAATCGAAGCAGATGATTCAGACTCTAAGAAAATCGCTGAAAAAATGAAGAAAAACAGGAATATTTAAACGCAAAGTCCGCGAAGAAATAATTTCATATACCTCTTATCATTCGCAAAGGCGCTTCGCTTAGCAAGGGTAAAATGCGGTAATAATTATATAAATCCGAAACAATTGATATGACCGAGAATGAGATATCAAAATTAGTTTTTGAAACCGGGCTGAAGGTTCATAGAAAGTTGGGCATTGGATTATATGAATCTGTTTATGAGGCGTGTCTGGTATATGAACTAAAAGAGCAGGGTCTACAAGTAGAGATGCAGAAGGATGTCGCCATAGAATATGAAAAATTAGTTATCCAAAGGCCTTCAGGTTAGACTTATTTATTGAAGGAAAAGTAATTGTTGAAATTAAAGCAGTGCCTGAAATAAACAGTTATCATACCTATCAGCTCCTGAACTATTTGAGAATTACAAATTGTAAATTGGGAATGATTCTTAATTTTCATTCAGTTTTATTTAAAGATGGTGTCAAAAGAATCGCCAACAATTTATAGAGAAAGCCTTTGCTAAGCGCAAGCGCCCTTGCGGTCTTAATAACAGGGTTAAATAATTAATAATCTTTGCGCCCGTTGCGTTAAAAATTAATACTTTTAAATAAGAAATCACAAAACAAAATATATGAAACTCTATCCTATACAGTGCGGAAAATTTAAGCTTGATGGCGGTGCCATGTTTGGCGTCGTCCCGAAGACCATCTGGGAAAAGACAAACCCTGCAGATGAAAGAAATTTAATCGAACTCGGGACACGCTCCCTTTTAGTGGAAGACGGAAAAAAATTAATCCTTATCGATTGCGGCCTCGGAAACAAACAGGACGAAAAATTCTTCGGACATTATTCACTATGGGGTGATGATTCCCTGGATAAAAACCTCAAAAAATACGGCTTCGTTCGAGAAGATATTACCGATGTTTTTCTTACTCACCTTCATTTCGATCATTGTGGCGGCGTGATTGAATGGAATGATGATAAAACCGGTTACCGTCCCGCCTTTAAAAATGCGCACTTCTGGACCAATGAAGAACACTGGAAATGGGCCACCGAACCGAATCCAAGGGAAAAAGCAAGCTTTCTGAAAGAAAATATACTCCCGATGCAGGAAAGCGGTCAGCTTAACTTTTTGCCGACTCCCAACAACGGAAATTACGGTTTTGCACCAGACCTTAAAATGGATGTGATCTTTGTAGACGGACATACCGAAAAGCAGATGCTTCCCGTAATTCAGTATCAGGAAAAAACCATCGTTTTTGCGGCAGATTTAATCCCGACAGCCGGGCATATTCCCCAGGTTTATGTGATGGGTTACGATACACGTCCGCTGTTGACGATGGAGGAAAAAGGTAAATTTCTGAAGCAGTGTGTAGATAATGAATACCTGCTCTTTTTTGAACACGATGCCCACAACGAACTTGCCAGTCTGAAAATGACTGAAAAAGGCGTACGTCTGGATGAAACTTTCAGCATGAACGACGTTTTCGGATATTAAAATGATGGAAGATCCAATACAGAATTCTGAAACAGCAGCCCAGAAAATCATCGGGTTAACTGGCGGTATCGGTTCCGGAAAAACTACGGTGGCCAAATTCATAGAAGAAGCAGGCTTTCCGGTTTATTATTCGGATGACCGCGCCAAAGACATTGTAAATGTTGATGAGGATTTAAAACATCGCATCATCAATCTTTTAGGGCAAGAAGCCTATAATGAGAACGGTTTTTATAACCGCAGATATGTTGCAGAAAGGGTATTCGGTAATCAGGAATTATTGCTAAAGCTCAATTCTTTAATTCATCCTGCTGTTAAAACTGATTTTGAAAGCTGGGTAGGAAGTCAGGATGCTGAATTTCTCTTTAAAGAAACCGCTTTGCTGTTTGAATTAAAATTGAATGAAAACTGCTATAAATCAATTCTGGTAACCGCTGATGACAATATCAGAATTAAGCGCGTGATGGACAGAGACGGCAAAACCTACCGCGAAATTGAAGCCGTGATGGACAAACAGATGCCTGAAAAAGATAAAATAAAACGCGCTGATTTCATCATTTTTAATAATGATGGGATTGAAGAGCTGAAAACAGAAACTGAAAAGATGCTCATTAAACTCACCGCCTTAAGCGAATGATAATCAAATTCCAAAATAAAAAAACCTGAATATCCGTGGAATTCAGGTTTTTTTATGGCGTTGGTTTTTGCTATTCTCTGTTCTTTACCAGCACCCAGCCGCTGTATTCGGTCACAGTGCTTGATCCCGGTTCCTTCCATTTCATCACATACCAGAACGTTCCGGTACCCAGACTTTTTCCGGATATTTTACCATCCCAGGTAAATCGGTTGTTTTGGTCTCCGGTGAAAACCAGTTTACCGTAACGGTCATAAATCTGCAGGAATGCTTCCTCTTTTTTAAGTAGCGCAGAGTAATTCAGCACATCATTAATCCCGTCTCCATTGGGAGTAATAGCATTGTAAAGTTCAATAACATTAATGGTCGCGGTCACAGGAGTACAGTTGTCAGCAGAAATTACGGACACAATGTGGTCGCCGCCTCTCACGTTGGTGAATACATTGGAGGATTGATATGCGCCGCCGTCAATTGCATACTGATAAGGCGCGTTTCCACCTGTGGCAGTCACGGTTACCGTGCTTCCCTGTATTACCACACCGGTGATTTCCGGAAGCGAAACTGCAGTCACAGCAACTGTCTGTCGGTAAGTACATCCATTATGCGTGAGATCTACCCAATACTCACCTACCGTAGCACTGATTGAAGGGGTAGTTTCACCTGTACTCCACAGGTATTTGTCAAATCCGGAACCCGCATTGAGCACTGTGGTAGCCTCTGGACAGATTTGCCTGTCGGCAAGTTGTGTGGATTTTTTTGGAATCTGAATATTGACGGTCAACTTCGCAATAACATCACAGAAATTATTTTTATGGAATCTCAGATAATAAGTTCCGTTTCCATTAACGCTCACCTGATTCGAAATTGAATTGGTCTTATTGTGCGCATCAGCCAATGTCTGGTAATAGGTGGCGGTTACTCCGGTATCTGTGGTAAACTGTTGTCTGTAATTCGCCAGGTTAACCGTTCTAACTGCATCGGAGTCATCATCGCATTCTTTTACGGTGGCGTTTGCCTGAAGAAGCGGAAGTGAATTCCCAACTTTAAAATCAATTGGCTTAGATTCAGTAGGACATACCGGTGAAGTGGCTTTAATATAAATCGTAGTATCTGAAGAATACGTCCAGGACGTTGGATTAGAGATGAGGTTTTGCAGGTCTTTATCGGTATAGTATTGTACTGTAAAAAGGCTGTGATTGGTCAAAACGGCAGGCGTCACTTTTGAGAGATCAATTTTAATGACTCCGTCGAAATCATCATCACAATGCGTTGCGTTATAGGCAGCGACATTCCAGATTGGTTTTGGTGAATCTGTTACCGTAATGGTTTTGGTGAAAACACAGCCGGATGCATTGGTAAATGCTACGGTATAAACCCCCGCAGAAAGTACGGCGCTTGATGTTGTAGAGACCGTTGCCGTTCCTTTTTTCCAAAGCCAGGCAATATAGGTGGATTCTGCATTAAGAGTGACTGAGCTGCCCTGACAAACCGTGTAAGCGTTGAGCAGCGCAGTTGGCGTTGCCGCTTTCAGTTCCATATTTAAAGTACCAATCACATCGCAGAAACCTGTTTTCTTGAATCGGTAATAAAAAGTTTTGTTTCCGGTAAGTGCCTGTGCAGCACTTATTGTCGGAGTATTTGCCTGCGCGTTTGCTAAGGTGGCGAAATATCTTACGCTCGCCGCCGCATCGGCAGTGAATAGATTTCTGTACGTGGCAAGATTAATATTTTCCGTACCGTTCACG
>JAANMX010001892.1_pt1 | contig 22443 bp, 8 predicted proteins | sample 7279681 | NCBI WGS metagenome assembly JAANMX01 (sample SAMN14094542, study PRJNA606508) | bioreactor metagenome | isolation source: A lab-scale SPAN reactor treating ammonium-rich wastewater day 351 | place: Ireland: Galway | collected 2018-01-01
ATTACATCAAAATTTTACATTCACATGATGGCTATTCATTAAAAATACTCTCATGAATTTTACTTTTGCACTCTGAAAAAATTATTTTAAATAAAATTCAAAGAAATGAGAAAGACAGCATTGATTTTGATAGGCGGAAGCCTGTTATTGGCTTCCTGTGTAAGTCAGAAAAAGTACAAAGCACAGGTAAACAAGTATGATACTTTAAAAACAGATTATGACAAACTGGATTATCAGTTGAGTGCCTGTCTGGCAGATAAAGATAAAAACGCAAAGAAAGTAAGTGATTTGGAACAACAGGTTGCTTATCTGAAAGCCAACAGCACCACCATGCTGAAACAACTCTCTGACTTGTCGGTGCTGACAGCCAGCCAGAGTGAAAGCATCAGAAAATCACTGGAAAATATCAATGCAAAAGATATGTACATTCAGGATTTGCAAAAGGAGATGAACAGAAAAGACTCATTGAATATGGCACTTGTTCTGAATCTGAAAGGAGCTTTGAAAGATGTGAACGATCAGGATGTGCAGATAAAAGTTGAAGGAAGTGCAGTGTTTATTTCCATTTCAGACAAAATGTTGTTTAAGAGCGGCAGTTATGAAATAACACCACGTGCAAAAGAAGTATTAGGAAAAGTTGCCGCAGTAATCAAAGCTCAGCCTGATGTACAGTTTATGGTGGAAGGTCATACGGACAACAAACCGATTCATACCGGATTTATCAAAGATAACTGGGATTTAAGTGTGTTGCGTTCCACATCTGTTGTTCGTGTATTGCAGAAAAATTATGGAGTTGACCCCACCCGTATGATTGCAGCCGGAAGAAGTGAATACATCAACTTAGAGCCTAATACCACTGCAGCGGGCAGAGCACTGAACCGCAGAACACGTATTGTAATTCTGCCACAGTTGGATCAGTTTTTTAAATTGTTGGAGCCAAAAGGAAGTCAGAAATAAAATAGCTAAGATATAAATAAGAGAGGCTGTGCTTACAAGCACAGCCTCTCTTATTTTTCAAAATACAGTTATCTGATAAGTGTAACCGTTCCTTTAAACTCTTCCTGTTTATCAAAAATATTTCTGACAATCACTTTATACACATACACACCTTGCTGACAAATGCTGCTTTTAAACATATTTTCGCCCTGCCATGCAGGATTGTCTGAAGTCTGATTGAAAACCAAATTTCCCCAGCGGTCGAAAATCAACATCTGCAGTTGTGTGTAACCAATACCACTTGCACTGAATACATCGTTGCGCCCGTCATTGTTTGGTGAAAAAGCATTGGGTATGTAAATAGTGAATGCACCGCCCACATGCACTTCGCCATAAGCAGTATCTGTACACTGATGTTCGTTGGCAGCTACCATCACAATCTGGTAAATTCCGGTATCGTTATAAGCATATAATGGATTTGGCTCTGAAGAAACTCCTCTGCTGTCACCAAAATCCCACTGATAATATGCTGCGCTGATGCTGTGATTATAAAATTCAAATCGCGGGTCCAAAATGTTTGTCTCGGTACGGCTGATGTCGAATGCTGCAATGGGATTATCAAACACCGAAATCAAATCATCCAATACCAGATTGTTTTCACAACCTTCATTGCTGATGGCATATAAACCTACACTATACACTCCCGGGTTCTCGTAAATATGAACCGCTGATACTGCTGAATCTTTGTCACCGTCACCAAATGTCCACTGATAGCTAACGGCATTTGTACTGAGATTGTTGAATGAAACTGTCAAAGGCACACAACCTTCTGTATCGAGAGGCTCAAAATTTACCTGTGGCAAAGGATTTACAATAACTGTACTCAATGCCTGTGCAGGTAACACTGTGCATCCATCATTGACCAATGCTGTATAAACCGAAGTTGAAGCAGGAGTCACTGTAATGGACGATGCAGATTGTCCGTTCCAGGTGATGGAATAAGGCCCTCCGTTTCCTCCTGAAGCATTTGCAATAAGTGTTACAGACTCGCCCTGACAGATGGTATCATCAGGACTTACAACAACACTCAGAGGAGGATTGACATTGACATTGGCATAACGCAATGGCGAATTGCAACCTGCATTATCGGTGATGAATACATTATACGAAGTAGTAACAGAAGGATTAATCTGCAACACTGCTCCTACATATCCTGTATTCCATTTGAATGCATAAGGCGGAGTTCCACCTGAAGCCGAAGCCGTAAGTGTAGCCTGCTGACCAATACAAATAGTTGGATCGGGTGATATTGAAACTGCAATTGCCGTAGGCTGACTTACTGTTGCTGCAAGTTGGGTAGTACATCCATTCAAATCAGTAACAACAACAGAATAATTTCCCTGGGTAATATTTGAAACTGAAGAAATGGTATCGCCAGTATTCCAAACGTACTGATAAGGCGCCACACCACCGGTGACTGCTACTGTGACTGAGCCGTTACTTTGACCGTTACACAATACATTCTGCACTAGCGATGTTGCCACAAGTAAATCAGGTTGCGTCATCGTGTCGTTGATGCTGAAAGTACAACCATTGCCATCAGTAACAATTAAAGTGTATGAGCCTGCAGCAAGGTTTGAAAAAATATTTGACTGCTGCCCTGCTCCACCGTTGACGGCATATACGAAGTTGCCAACACCTCCGGATGCAAGCAGACTGATGGTGCCATCAGCTCCACCGAAACAACTTACCGGACTAACCTGAGTAGTTGCTGCAATAGCCTGCGGTTGTGTGATACTTGTAGCAATTGTAGTGGTACATCCGTTGGCATCCATAGCAGTGATGGAATAATTATTGGGTGGAAGAGAATCAAAAATTAAACCTGACTGATAACTCATACCGCCATCAATAGAATACTGAATTGCCCCTGTTCCTCCTGTAGCAGCTACCGTAACAGAACCGTTATTGAATCCAAAACAACTTACATCTGCAGTTGTGGCTGTAAGCATTAAAAGTGGCGGTTGCTTTACATTAACAGAGTCGGTAGTGCTGCAGTTATTTGCATCAGTCACTACCACCGTATAAACTCCTGCAGCAATATTCTGAACTGTTTGTGTTGTATTTCCTGGAACATTCCAGTTGTAAGTGTAAGGACCGGTTCCACCTGATGCATTGACAGTGGCCGTGCCGGTAGTACCTCCATTACATAAAACAGCTGTTGATGCAGTTTGAGTGATTAACTGTGCCGGCTGACTTAATGCAGCGCTGACAGAATCGAGACAACCATTGGCATCCTGCACATAGAGCATGTAATTTCCTGCAGGCAATCCGTTGAATAAGGTAGATGATTGCCACGTTACTCCCCTGTCCAAACTATAGCTAAACGGAGAAGTTCCTGAGGCAGTACTTAAATTAACCGAGCCGTCAGAAAAATTATAGCATGAAATATTGGTTGAAGAAATGAGCGATAATATCGGTGCCGGAGCACTTGAAACAGCTATGCTGTCAGCAATCTGACAATTATTGGAATCCACAACAATAATTTGATATGTATCAGGAGGCAGGCCTGCAAATATTCCTGACGGTTGATATGTAATACCTCCGTTAACGCTGTACTGATATGCGCCTGTTCCACCATTGCCACTGAGTGTAAGCATAGCATTTGCATTGCCACAGGTTGCAACAGAAGAAGTAACTGAATATGTAAGTAATGGTGGCTCATTGACAACAATGAAACTGTCAGCCACACATCCGTTCTGATCCACAACAATTATATCATAATTTCCTGCAGCAAGATTGTTAAATACATTTCCCATTTGCAGCGTCTGACCATTGTTGATGCTGTACTGGAATGGACCCGTACCGCTGCTTTGTGTCAATACAATTGCACCTCCGTTATCACCATTACATTTTAAATCAGTAACAGCAATATTGGAAATCACCGGCCCACTGATATTATTTATCACTGTGGTTTGAGTTGCAGTACATGCATTTCCATCCTGCAATACAACAGTGTAAGTTGTCGCATTCAGTGAATCAAACATTACAGATGTTTGCCATATATTTCCGCCATCAACACTAAACTGATAGTTGCCTGCACCTCCGGAAGCATTGGCTACTGTTATTGTTCCGTTGCTGTTGCCACACGTAGCTGCGGTTACATTTAAAGTAAAGTTTACAGGTGCGGGTTGTGTTATCAGTTCAGAAGAAGAAACTGTGCAGCCATTGGCATCAGAAACTACAATGCCATAAGTGCCAACTGCCAAGTTTGAAAACTGAGCAGAAGTCTGATACGAAGAACCGTTGTTGATGGAATAAGTTAAAGGAGATGTACCTCCTGAAGCGTTTACAGAAATACTTCCATTGCTGAAACCATTGCACAACACATTAACAATTGTTGAAGGTGATAACACTGGCCCGGGTGCATCGGTTACAGTCACAGCTGTTTGTGCAGTACAATGATTTGAATCCTGAACCACTACAGTATAACTTCCTGCTGAAATCAGGTTGAACTGCGCAGATGCCTGATACGTTATTCCACTGTCGGACGAATAAGTAAGTATTCCAACTCCTCCGGCAGCAGTTACATTAATCAAACCGTTTGCATTGCTGCAGGTAGTACCAGTTGCAGCAGCACTTACAACCAACTGAACTGGCTGCTGAATGATTGCCGATGACGTTGCCGTACATCCGTTGGCATCCTGCACCACAATCTGATAATTTCCCTGTGGGAGATTACTGAAATAGTTTCCTGACTGAAAAGTACTTCCGTTGTTGACTGAATATTGCAAGGCTCCTGTTCCACCGTTGGCATTCACTGTTACTGAACCATTGGCCAATCCAAAACATTTTACATCGGCAGCAACCACATTTGTTACTGATGGTGCAGCCTGATTGGTGATGACAGATTGCGCACTTACCATACATCCATTGTCGTCCTGAACAACCACATTGTAAGTATTTGCAGCAAGGTTTGTAAACGAATTTGAACTCTGAAAACTCACTCCATTATCAATAGAATAATTAAACGGAGCTGTTCCTCCAATGACATTGAATGTTAAAGCTCCATTTGCATTTCCACAGGTAGAAGGAGTGTTTCCGGTATTGAATAATAATGCATCAGGCTCGGTAAGTTGCACACTATAAGTTGACTGACATCCTGCAGCATCCTGTACGATGATGGAATAATTTCCCTGAGCCAGGTTTGAATAAGCATTAGCAGCAGAGTACGTATTTCCATTATCAATGGAATATTGAAGTGCGCCTGTTCCTCCGGTTGCACTAATCGTAATCATACCATCGTTGCTGCCATTACAGGTCAGTGAAGAATAAGATACGTTAGATATAACCGGTGCATTTGTATTGCTTATTGAAGCAACATCAGTTGCAATACATCCGTTTGCATCCTGAACAATGATCTGATAATTGCCTGCACCCTGATTGGGGAAACTTCCGCCCGCCTGATACGATGAACCATTATTTATAGAATACTGCAATGTTCCTGCACCACCGCTTGCATTCAGCGTAATGCTTCCGTTTGAAACTCCGCATGAAGCATCTGTAACTGCAATATTGATAACAATCTCATCAGGTTCGGTAATGATAACATTTGCAGTTACCGAACATCCCTGAGCATCGGTTACAAGTACAGTATAGTTGCCTGAAGTAAGCGAAGAGAAAATATTTGATGATTGTGAGGTTATTCCTCCATTGATGCTGTAACTTAAAGTGCCCGTACCTCCTGTAACATTTACAACCACCGAACCATCATTATATCCGAAACAACTTACGTTGGTAACAGGTGAGGAACTCACCACAGGTGATGCTGTATTCAATACACTTGCTGCTACTGAAGATGTACAACCATTTGCATCCTGCACCACTACATTATAATTTCCGGCAAGCAAATTCAAAAACAATGAATCACTCAGATAATTTACACCACCGTCAATGCTGTAAGTCAATATTCCTGATCCTCCTGCAGCAGAAACAGTAAGTGTTCCGTTTGCATTTCCGCAGGTTGCATCTGTTGATGATGTAGTTAATGCAATTGACTGCGGCTCTGATAAAATTGCAGAAGAAGAAACCGTACAACCATTGGCATCCTGCACAAGTACCTGATAGCTGCCTGCACTGAGGTTAGCAAATGCATTCGCACTTTGGAATGTAGCACCATTATCAATTGAATACTGAACTGGTGCAGTACCATTGCTCACAGAAATGGTTATTGTTCCATTACCACTTCCGTTGCAGTTAAGATCGGTATGAGCAACATTATTTATCACCGGTGAAGGAGCTGAACCCACTTGCACAGCAGATGATGCTGAGCAACCATTTGCATCAGTAATCACCAACTGATAATTTCCTGATGCAAGAGATGAAAACTGATTGGTAGTTTGGAAAGTCAACCCGTTATCAGAAGAATACTGATAAGGTGATGTACCGCCATTTGAGCTGATTGTAATGTTACCATTTGCATTGCCACAGGTAGAACCTGTTGCTGTTGAAGTGAAAGTAAGCAAAGGTGGTTCGGCAACCGTTATTGATGAAGTTACCGTGCATCCGCTTGCATCCTGCACCACTACTGTATAACTTCCGGGAATTACATTACTGAATAATGGTGACGACTGATAAGTAGCACCATTGTTGACAGAATATTGCAATGTACCTGTACCTCCGGATGCATTGATGCTGACAGTGCCATTGTTCAATCCGTTACAGGTTACATCAGTGCCGTTTACTGCACTGATTACCGGAGCAGCATTGTTGCTCACTGCAGCTGTAACTGAATCCATACAACCGTTGGCATCCTGAATGATGATGGTATAATTTCCGGCAGGAAGAAAATTAAATACTGCTGCCTGCTGAAATGATGAACCATGATCAAGAGAATATACGAAGGCACCTGTGCCACCGCTTGCATTTACGGTAACTGAGCCATCAGCCTGATTGCAATTGGCATTTACGGTAGCAGCACTTAGTGTTATGGGTGATGGCTGACTGACAGAAGTTGCTGCAGTTGCTGTACAACCATTTGCATCCTGAACGATTATCTGATAATTTCCACCGTTGAGGTTGGAGAAATTATTTCCAGCCTGAAATGTTGTTCCATTATCAATTGAAAACTGTAATGGTGCGCTTCCTCCTGTTACAGTTACATTGATATTTCCATTGGTGAGGCCACTGCATGAAATTGGTGTAGCAGTAACATTGTTAATCACAGGTGAAGGTGCTGATGGAACATTGATTGTTGAAGAAGCTGTGCAACCATTGGCATCCTGAATTATTACTTGATAATTTCCACCCACTAATCCTGAAAATGTATTCTGCGGTTGAAAAGTAGAACCATTATCATTAGAAAAAGAATAAGGCGATGTACCTCCTGCTGCTGTTACACTGATGTCGCCATTTGCAAGCCCGCATGTTGACTGTTGTGCTGAAGCATTAATAGTTAACAAATCAGGTTCGGTAAGTGTTGCCTGTGAAGTTGTCGTACAACCCGAAGCATCGGTGACAACAATTGCATAATTACCGGGAGTTAAATTATTGAACACACCCGAAGACTGATAAGTATTTCCATTATCAATGGAATATTGAAGTGCTCCAGTTCCTCCGTTGGCATTTACAGTTACTGAACCATTTGCCGCGCCATAACAGGTGATATCTGATGATGCAACAGCAGAAATAACAGGAGCCGCATTGCTGTTTACTGTTGCTGAAACAGAAACAGTACAACCGTTGGCATCCTGAACAATTACGGTATAATTTCCCGAAGTAAGAAATGCAAACTGCGATGATGACTGATATGATACTCCGTTGTTGATAGAATACTGCAGTGCACCTGTTCCCCCTGATGCATTGATACTGGCTGAGCCATCAGCTTGTCCGCAGTTGGCATTGACAGTAGCAGCAGAAGCAACAATAGCAGCAGGTTCAGTAACTATTGCCGATGATGAAGCAGTGCAACCATTGGCATCCTGAATTAATATCTGATAGGTTCCTGCTGAAAGAGCGTTAAATGTTGTTGCCGGTAGATAACTGTTTCCGTTATCAATTGAAAACTGCAAAGGTGTTGTTCCTCCCGCAGTATTTATTGTAACTGCTCTGTCACCCGAACCATTACAGGTAAGATCATTAACATTTACTGCATTAATAACAGGAGATGGTGCGTCAGTTACCACCGCTGCCATTGCTGAAGTACAACCATTGGCATCACTTACAACAATGTTGTAGCTGCCTGCATTCAGGTTCGAAAAATTTGATGATGTCTGATAAGTGTTTCCATTATCAGAGCTAAACTGATAAGGTGATGTGCCTCCATTTGCATTGATGGAAATTGCACCATTCGCATTGCTGCAGGTAGTTCCTGTAATGGAAGGAACTAAAACCAAAGGCGCTGGTTCAACAATGATAATTGCTGAACTTGCCTGACAACCTGATGCATCCTGAACTATTATCTGATAATTACCGGGCGCGAGATTGCTGAAAGAAGTATTCGAGCTAAATGTATTTCCATTATCAATAGAATATTGCAATGCTCCCGTGCCACCGTTAGCACTGATGGTCAGTGAACCATTATTCAAACCATTGCAAGTAATATCAGTTTGACTTACATTGTTGATGACAGGTGCTGCGAGGTTTTGAATTGCAATATTTCCAGTAGTGCTGCATCCATTGACATCAGTAATTACAACCTGATAGTTGCCTGCCAATAATGATCCGAAATTTCCATTGGACTGAAATGTACTTCCATTATCAATAGAATATTGAAGTGGAGCTGTACCTCCATTTCCATTTATGTTTATTGTTCCGTTTGCATTACCACAATTAGCATCAGTAACTGCACTTGTGTAGGTTATTTGCAATGGTTCTGTTACAGATACACTTGCAGTGGCATTACATCCGTTGGCATCCTGAACAATGATTTGATAAGTGTTTGGTGATAATCCTGAAAAACTATTTCCTGACTGATAGTTGCTGCCGTTGTCAATGGAATATTGCAAAGGACTTGTTCCTCCGTTGGCATTGATGGTGATACTTCCGTTGTTGGCTCCAAAGCAATTTGCATCAACTGTTGGGGTTGAACTAATCACCACCTGAGTTGGCTCGGTGATGTTTACACTTGCAGTTGCAGTACATCCATTTGCATCCTGAACAAAGATTTGATAAGTGTTTGGTGATAATCCTGAAAAACTATTTCCTGACTGATAACTACTGCCATTGTCAATGGAATACTGCAGAGGACTTGTTCCTCCGTTGGCATTGATGGTGATACTGCCGTTGTTGGCTCCAAAACAATTTGCATCAACAGTTGGTGCTGAACTTATCACCACCTGCGTTGGCTCGGTGATGTTTACACTTGCAATTGCAGTACATCCATTTGCATCCTGAACAATTATCTGATAAGTGTTTGGCGATAATCCTGAAAAACTATTTCCTGACTGATAACTACTGCCATTGTCAATAGAATACTGCAGAGGACTTGTTCCTCCACCGGCATTGATGGTGATACTGCCGTTGTTGGCTCCAAAACAATTTGCATCAACAGTTGGTGTTGAACTTATCACCACCTGAGTTGGCTCGGTGATGTTTACACTTGCAGTTGCAGTACATCCATTTGCATCCTGAACAATGATCTGATAAGTGTTTGGTGATAATCCTGAAAAATTGTTTCCTGGCTGATAGCTGCTGCCATTGTCAATAGAATATTGCAAAGGACTTGTTCCTCCGTTGGCATTGATGGTGATACTTCCGTTGTTGGCTCCAAAGCAATTTGCATCAACAGTTGATGTTGAACTAATCACCACCTGAGTTGGCTCTGTTACAGATACACTTGAAGTTGCTGTGCATCCATTTGCATCCTGAACAATGATCTGATAAGTGTTTGGAGATAATCCCGAAAAACTGTTTCCTGACTGATAGCTGCTGCCATTGTCAATAGAATATTGCAAAGGACTTGTTCCTCCATTGGCATTGATGGTGATACTTCCGTTATTTACTCCAAAACAATTTGCATCAACTGTTGGTGTTGAAGTAATTGTTACCTGAGTTGGCTCAGTGATGTTTGCACTTGCAGTTGCAGTACATCCATTTGCATCCTGAACAATGATCTGATAAGTGTTTGGTGATAATCCCGAAAAATTGTTTCCTGGCTGATAAGTACTGCCATTGTCAATGGAATACTGCAACGGGCTTGTTCCTCCGTTGGCATTGATGGTGATACTTCCGTTGTTTGCGCCAAAGCAATTTGCATCAACAGTTGGGGTTGAACTAATCACTATCTGAGTTGGTTCTGAAATAACAACTGAAGTTGAAACTGTGCAACCATTTGCATCTATCACAACAACTGAATAATTCCCGGGAGCCAGACCTGAAAAGTTATTAGACGATTGATAAGGTGCTCCACCGGTAATACTATACTGTAACGGAGCCGTGCCATTACTTGCATTAATATTCAGAGTGCCATTGTTGGCGTTGTAGCATGTAGCATCTGTAATGTTGGTTGCATCAATACGTGGTCCGGGTGCATCAGTAATATTTACACCTGTCGAAACACTGCATCCATTGGCATCCTGAATGACAACAGTAAATGATCCTGTTGCCAGTCCTGCGAAAGAATTTGCAGACTGAAATGTAGAACCTGCATCAATGCTATACTGATAATTGAGTGTGCCGCCATTTGCATTTACAGTAACTGAACCGTTCGACTGACTGCATGTTGTATTTACAACAACTGTATTAACTGTGAGCTGTGAAGGTTCTGTTAAGAAAACAAAAGTATTTGCTGTGCAACCATTTTCATCCGTAACTACTACAGAATAAGTTCCTGCAGTTAATCCTGAAAAATTATTTCCACTCTGAAAAGTCACTCCGTTATCCAAAGAATACTGAAGTATGCCGGTTCCACCGCTTGCAGTAATATTGATATTGCCATCAGCACTTCCAAAACAACTTACGGAAACAGGAATGACATTATCAATAACTGGAGATGCAGCATCAGGCACAACAACCGGTAATGAAGCTGTGCATCCATTGGCATCCTGCACTTGTAAAGTATAATTACCGGATGGCAATCCATTGAAAATATTCCCTGACTGAAATGTAGCTCCATTGTCGGAAGAATATTGTAATGCGCCTGTTCCTCCTGATGCATTTATGGTTAAAGAGCCATTTGCCTGAGAGCAGGTAGATCCGGTTACTGATGCATTTATCTGCAAAGCCGGAGGATCTGAAATACTCACTGAAGTGGTAACCTGACAACCAACAGCATCCGTAACCACCACACTGTAACTTCCAGCACCTAAACCATTGAAAATATTTCCTGATTGAAAAGTAACACCGTTGTCAATACTATATTGCAATGCACCGGAACCTCCTGTTGCATTAATGGTGATGGTTGCATTAGAACCTCCATTGCACAACAAAGCCGTGGTAGCAGAAGAATTGATGACCGGAGCAGAAGAATTATTGATTGAAGCATTGGTAGAAACAGTACATCCGTTGGCATCAACAACCACTACAGAGTAATTGGATGCAGCAAGATTGCTGAATGAGTTTGATGACTGATATGGTGCACCGCCTGTAATGCTGTACTGAAGAGCACCTGTGCCTCCTGATGCATTGACAGTAAGTGATCCATTGCTGCTGCCACAGGTTGCATCAGCAGTAACAACACCTGAAATTACAATTGCCGGAGGATTAGTGACAGAAACTGTTGAAGTCACTGTGCAACCATACACATCTGTTACCATCACTGTATAGCTTCCTGCAGCCAAACCGCTGAAAGCATTACCTGCCTGAAAAGTTGCGCCATTGTCAATGCTATACTGCAACGGTGGAGTACCGCTTGATGCATTTATTGTAATACTTCCGTTACTGCCTCCGTTGCAGGTGACATTTACCGTGGGTGTTGCGTTTATTACAGGAACTACAGAGGGTGCAACATTTACAGTTTGTGAGGAAGTACATCCATTGGCATCGCGCACCACAACAGTATAACTGCCTGCTACAAGATTTGTAAATCCGGATAATGAATTATAAGTTGCACCATTGTCAATACTGTACTGTAAAGGTGCTGTTCCTCCGCTGGCTGAGATGTTTATAGCTCCGTCATTTCTGTTACATTTTGTTGCAACAGTGTTTACCGAAAGATTAATGGCCGGAGGAGCTGCAACAGTAAAATAAGTAGTTGCTGCACATCCATTATTATCCACTGTAGTAAGGCTGTAATTACCGGGAACAAGATTTGGAAGTGCATTGGAACTACTCACATTATTCAATTGCATAATAGTTGTGCCTGCACTGTTTTTCCAAATATATGACCAAGGTGATGCTCCCTGTGCAGTGCCTAAGGCACTGCCTACACCACCGGGACAATTTGGGTTTGTTACATTTACAATGGGAGGTTGACAGCAAGCAGAAGTTGCAAAAAATTCCGTAATCGGGTCGCCTGTGCATGCCAGTGAAGTCCATGAACCTGATTCTCCATCACCATACGTATCAATACTGATATTAAGACTTGCACCCTGCACACATTGCGCCTGTGATTTGGTGCGTATGCTCCAGCAAAAAGTCCAGTCACATAAATTAAGTGGATTATAATCACCAAAATTATTTCCGGGATTTCCATCAGAGAATCCAAATGGACTACCCAGTGGTGATTCATAATAAAAACCCGGACCATGTGAAACACCTGTTGCCGAGCTTACAATATTGGTGTTATACCATCCCCAAACACCATCACCCGAGCAATTATTTGGCATTGTTACAGTAAGTGTACTCATATCCCATCCTGCGCCAAAAGTTGGAACAACTGCATGCAACCAGTTAGAAGAAGTCTGATTATAATCTGATATGGTATAACAAAAGTTTACCAACTGTCCGGCAAGATAAGTTCCGTTAACAGGGGGTGGATTTACCGTCAGATTGTTTACAATAACACAACCTGCACAATCATAATTATTCTGCAGTCCCAATGTGAAATCGCATTGATCAGTAAGGCTGCCACCGCTTACCTGGAGATAATATGTGCCTGCGGCTAATCCGACAAAGCTTGTGTTGAGCGTTCCACCTGCACCTATAGCGCAACCTCGTCCAACAAGGTTGGTGCAATTTGTTCCTGAGTAAAGTGCAACATTGGGAGTTTGAATTCCTCCTGTAATCTGAACATTGAGCGTTGGTCCAGTAAGATTAAAGCGATACCACACATCACTGGCAGGGCTTGCCATATTTCCTGAAGGTTTGCAACCCGTGAGTGTTGTATAAGGCATTTCCGCAGTTGCACAGAGATTGGTTGTGTTGGTGTATTGCCATGCGCCAATGCCACTTGGGCAAGCTGCAGGTACAGGAATCAATCCAAGATTCTGTGCTCCGCTGCAGGCATCATTCGATGGAGCAGGACCACCATTACATGTTTGCAAACAACTGCCTCCGGCAGCACAGGCAATGCAACTGATATTGGCTACCCATCCACCTGCATTGACAATAATATCAGAGGTAAAAACAAAAGTGAGACAACCTGATGTTCCAAGAAAGGTCCCAGGAGTTGTTGTTCCGGTAAAAGTTCCTAATAAAGGAGATGCAGTATTCGGGCCATTATAAATGCTCAAAAAATCATATCCGTTTTCAAGATTGAAAGATGTAAAAGAGATAGAAATACATTGCCCTGCAGTGCTCGAGCAAAATGTCATTGTTACATTCTGATTGTTGCTATAATTTGATCCTGCTCCTCCTCCATCATAAAAGGTGCCGCCACAAGTAGATACATTGGTATTACTCATGAGGTAATTCTGTGCGCTGGAATAGCTACATGCTGCAGATAGAATTAAGATTGCGATGAGTTTCTTCATAATTGGCTTTTTTAATTGAAAAAATATGGTGGTTGGAAAACAATGGACTTGATAAACCTGACTCCCTATGAAGAAGTGTGAGGGTATAGGAGTAAAAAAACAGGTAAAAAATCGCCATCATTATACAGTTTAAGTTGGAAATAATGAATTGAGCGCGTCTGAATTCTACCGAGTCAAATAAATATGTTTACCTAAGTCGGGGTAAATTTAATGTAATTTTCATAAAAACAAATGACTCTTGTTACAAAACAGAACTTTTGTTTTCCACCTTTTAATTTTAATTACGATTACCAAAATGTAATCAATCTTAACTATTTGTTCTCTCCGAAGTGTTACGAGAAAAAACAAAATTAATTTCTTGAAAATAAGTAGATTAAAAACAATTTGAACAAAATACTCAGTCGTCTGCAACTTTTTGGAGGTTCGAAACTCTTACTATCAGTTCCGAAGCCATGAAACTTGGAAATTAGCTGTGGAAATAGCTCTGAAAACTCATAAAGGAACGCCTGTCAAAAATAGAATTCGGTTTTGGTTAGTCATTTTTTTGGCAGGCTCCTTTTTTTTACTCAACCAAAGCCGTGTGATAAGTATAGCTCAATGATTTCTTTTCTTCTGTATCCTTATTATGTAAGTATCGGATAATAATCAGACTCGAAACATAAAAAGGCAGAAGCGGAATACGGTAACGCACCAGACTACCGAAGTTACTGGTAGATATTCCAACAGAAAAAGCAAAAAACAAACTGAATATTAGTGAGAAGGTAAGTAAGTGATGCCTGGTGAAAAATTTGAATATACCAAAAAACCTCACCTTAATAAGAATATAAATGGTGAATAATAATATAAATGTATTTTCTATTCCCGATACCATCATCATCAAATTTCTCGACTCGATTATGTAAGGTCTGAAAAGAGCAGCGTTTATTGCTGCAGGTGCATGGGCAAGCATACTTCCAACAGTTGGTTTAATTTCTCCTATATCAAATGAGTTCCCTCCATAATAATCAGCTTTCAAATCGTTATTACTTGCAACTGCTACATCCAGAATATTGTCAATATCAAACTTACCCAGCTCGTCACCCATTACATTCAACAACATAAAACCCGATCCACTGAATATGATCAGCAAAACAGGTAATGTGACACCCCGAATAAAACTACCTCTTATTTTGCTGGTATATTTCCTCACCAGCCAAATAAGAATTCCCGGCATCAGACCAATGAATATATAGGACTTGATTGCGATGATAACAGCGGCAGCAATGACCATCACAATTAAATTTTTAAAAACTTTTTCAGGTTTGATAAAAACAAAGTAGAAACTGTAAACAAAATATCCCAGTGCACTAAAAGTAATAGAGTCTTTGAGAATTCCTGAACCCCAGAAAAAAAGAGATGGTAAGAAAAAGAAAGTAAGAGCCAAAGGTTTTTCCAGTTCAGGGAACTCTTTAATAAACACCTGAAACATCCGCCATACTCCACCAAAAGAAACCACTGCCAACAAAATTACAGTTGCAATCATTGACTGCAATCCGAACAGAGTAAATGGCCAGATTATCCGCGCTACAAAAAACGATTCAGGACTCCGGTAATACACAAAGGTTCCTGTGGTGCTGTCCAAATAACTGAATTTCTCAATTGTAAATCCATTAACGACCACATCAAAAAAATGGGCAGGGTTTTTAAACAACAGGTTGGTCAGCGTCATGGAGTCGAAGAAAAAATAAACAGTATCACCTCCTGTATAATAAAAGCTATACACGAGCACTACCATTATGCCACCAACAATTTTAACAAGCAATCCCGCAAGGTAATATTTGTATGATGGATTTTCTTCTATTTTTCTGTCGCGAATAGATTTGGCAAAATAGAAGATTATTACAACAAGAAACAGTGGATAAAAAATATCTATACCTGAGAACTTATAGCTATCGCCTCTTGCGTACAGATATTGCAGTAACATGATTTAATGTGCTGGTTTTTCCGGATTAACAATACCCTCAATTTTCATATTGAGTTTCTGCGAAAGCATATCTGCCAAAACTCCGACATCAATTTTCTTGGCAATAATTACCTTATTGCTATCCAACAAAAATATCTGAGGGGTACTGGTGATATCAAACTCATATCTGAAATTATTCTGATACTTTGGGTCAGCTACATTTATCCAGTCGAGCTTTTTCTCCCTGATAAATTTCTTCCATTTATCCATTTCTGTTTCTGTACACATGGCGTATATCTCTACTCCTTTTCCCTTTACAATATCATACAGCTTTTTTACTTCAGGAACTACTTTCTGACAATGCCCACAATCAGGATCCCAGAATAACAAAACAGTGTAAGGCGTTTTGATATTGTATAAAGAACGATATGTTCCGGACGTGTCTTCCAGTATCAAATTTTGAACTTTTTTGCCAATAAGAATAGGTTCCAGAATCCTTACACGTTCCTGTATTTTATAAAGTGTAGTTGAATCCACCCAGGTAGCCTGATCCTTGGTATAATAGGTCTTGGCCATGTGAACAAACACTGCATCCATACCCATGATATTGGATGTTTCGTAGGTATTGGTAAGAAACCATACTACATATTTGAACACTTCAGGGTTTGCTCTTGCCTTGGCTACCAGCATATCGGCTTCCTTATCAATACTATCAGGAATCTGCATAACCAATTTCTTTATGTAGGTATCTAATTTTGTATGGAATAAAGGTGTACGCAATAACCGTGCATCAGAAAAATCAACATTGTCGAAATAGTGTGCTTTGTAATAGCGATAAGCAAATGTTGAATCTTTACGACCATCGGGCAACATGGGAGCCTCGGGAACCTGCGGCTCCTGAGATGTTTTAAATACCTTGCTTAGCAGAAAATCGGGGTAATCATTAATATATTTAGTCTTATAATCAGTTACTTCTTTACCCAAAGCAGTTAACTTATCCTGAGCAGCAATGCTATCCTGTTTGCTTTTTGCACCGCGTATTTGCGCCTGCAAATCTTCTGCTTCTTTCTGTTTATCTACTATAAATTTCAAATAGTCATAAAACTTCTGATTGTCGCCTGAATTTTTTACCACCATGTGTTTAACCATGTCAGCAGTGTCTGTTTCCAGCGAAAAATTTTGTTCTTTGTCCACTATCAGTTCAAAGTATTTTTTAGAAGGAATAACAAAAAGATAAATTCCTCCGGGGAGTTTTTCATTACCTTTAAAAGTAATCCAGCCTGAAGCATCAGCTTTGGCTGAGTCCTGAATGTATTGTTTTTCGCCAAAGTAATTTGCAAGATAATACATTGAATCCTTTTCAACAGGAGTAATTTTTACTTTAATCTGGTAACCATCCGCTGCAGCCAGACTGATCTGACTTAAAAACATGGTTATCGCAAAAGCAATAAGTAATTTGTATTTCATACGAATATTAAAGTTTGTAAAAGTAAGAATTATACGTGTTATTTTATCTGAGGTTTGTAAAACTAAACTCAAAATTGTGAATTGAAAATGAAACTAACCTTTACTTTTGTGTGTGCCGAATGATCACTTTTGTAACGGTGCATACAATTTATTTTACTTTACCAAGTTATTCATGCTAACGCTTAAACACACTTTTTCTATGTTGAAAAAAATCAGTTCATTATTTGCAGCACTTTTGTTACTACCGATGCTGATACAGGCATTTTCACCCGGATTTAACAAGGAAGAAATGCGTGATATGATTGCAATTTGCAACAGTTTTACTTTTATTGACTTATACAAAAGTGATGAGGCTATCATTCCAAAGGGTTACAACAAGGTTTATACTTCGGGAGTATTTGGAATGGATAACCGCTATCAGGTTTACAAAAACGGTAATGTTGCTGTTATAAATTTCAGAGGCTCCACTGCAAAACAGGTAAGCTGGCTTGAAAACATTTACGCTTCCATGATACCGGCAAAAGGCACCATGGTAGTTGAAGGTGAGAATTTCAATTATCAGTTTGCGGCTGATACTATTGCTGCTGTTCACAGCGGATATGCCTTAGGGGTTGCTTTTATGCATCTTGACCTGATAGATCGCATTCGGGTACTGAACAGTGATGGTATTTACAATATCATTATCACAGGTCATAGCCAGGGTGGTGCACTTGCCAATCTTGTTACCTGTTGGCTTAACTATATCAAGGGAAAAGATATTTCCATTAAGAATAATTTTAAAACGTATGCATTTGCTGCGCCTATGGTGGGCAACAAGGTTTTTGCTGATGAGTATAACAGACGTTATTGCCAGACTGAACGTAGTTTTAATATTGTAAATATTTCAGACCCCATACCTACTTTTCCAATCAGTTATAACGACAGTGCTTCGCTGAAAAACAGTATTTGGGGAATGCTTTTTGACCGTGAATCAGTAAGTACAAAAAAAGTTGCTACTGAACAAGGCATACTTATGTTTGAAGACAAACTGGGACAAATGCTACGCAGTGTTTCTGAATCGGCACGTAAGAGAATTATAAAAAATGTTGGTGATGTAGAACTTCCTGATTATAAAAAAGAGTTCAACTACCAGCCATTGTGTAACCGTATTGAGTTGCAGGAAGCTCCCTACCCAAAGATGCTGAAAGATTCTACCATTCTGCAAAACGATTCGCTGATGCGTGTTTATAAACGAGATGCTTCAGGAAATTTTACGGATGCAACGCTCTATAAAAGTCCGGGTTGGGGATGGCAGCATAAGCCTTACAATTATTATGTAACTATATTGCGAACATATTTCCCATCGCAGTATGCAGCATTGCCAAGAAAATATCTTCCTGAAAATTTATAAACTTATCTCGAATAAACTGCTGTTCCGTTGTCAGCAGCATTACCTAGTTTTGCTGTATAATTAATCGTAATGGCATCATGGCTGAATAATCCTGACCCAGACATGAGATAGCTGTCATCAGTCTGCGAGGGAATAACTATGCTGTTGCCACTCACTAATGCCATTACTGAAGTATTTCCACCCAGATTATAAAAATTATAAATAATCACTGTATCGGCAGTGCCTGATTTGGCAATATTCACACTGTATAATGGTTGCACGTCACCTGTTGATTTACTCGAATCTCTACACGTCCAGCCACCTGTAAAACTGTCACGGTCGTCTCCTGTAGTTTCATTATCAGGTGTACAAGCCGAAAACAACAGAAGTGTTGCTATCAGTACAAATGTAACGTCACGATATATTTTATGCATTTATTTTTTTAGCAAAAATAATGCACTTAGCTCAAAGTTTTATGAACTTAGTATGGCTGTTATTACCGCAATCAATAAAATAAACTCCCTGTGCCATTCCCGAAACATTAATTACTTTTTTGCCGGGCTGTTGATTAATCTGACAGTCCATTAATTGTCCTGCAGCGTTAGTTATTCTGATATCAAGATTTTCATGAGCATCCAGATAAATTTTATCCTGTACCGGATTTGGATATAAACTGATTGAATTACCTGACGTTTCATTGATGCCGGTAGTTTCAGATTCATAAGCTCCTAAGTCGGGATTTCCATTACGTGGATTTCCATCCAAATCATTCAAAGGTGCATTTACAGTTGTTCCTGCATTTATACAAAGACTTCCTGGTGAGAGACGATAATTATTATTTGATGCATTAACAAAAAGTGGATTTATACTTAACGTAGCAGGTCCTACATTGGTTATTCCGTAAATATTTTCAGCATCAGAATAATCTATTGAACTCAAAACAGGCACACCACCCTGATCATATAAAATATCTGATGTAAATCCCCATAAAATGGAATTGTAAATTTCAAAATTAGATCCATTGGCGCGGAACAAAACTTCACCATAGCCGCTTAATGATACATTGTCAACAACAGTACAATTCATCATACTTACCCTCGATGAATAATTGGCTATTACTCCTCCGCCTCCTAAACCACCTGTTATATTACGTGAAATTTCCACATTTCTTAATACTACTGTTCCTATAGTACTGAAATTCTCGTAACAAGCCAATCCTCCACCGGCAACAGTCGAATTATTGTCTGTAATAATTGTGTTTTCAATGATTGGAAAGGAGTGCAGCCATACACTTACCCCTCCACCGTACTCTGCCGAATTGTTTACAATAATCATATTAGATATTGTAGGTGATGAACCCACTACACTTGGATTTGAAGTGAATGCATGAGGTGAGTCGCAAATAATTCCTCCTCCAGCTACTACAGGCGGAAAGCCCATGTAATATGACCAGTTGCGAATTGTACCTGTTCCGTTAGTAACAGTAAAACCTTCAATTTTTGCATTGTTGGTTTCCTGATTAATAAATTTTACGACACTGCCGTTTAAACCACCATCAATAATAGTTGTGTGTCTGTCATTGACAGGGTTGGGTGTTCTGACTGTGATATCCTTTCCGATGAAATCAATGTTTTCATAGTAAGTTGTATTGGGTTCTACCAAAACTGTATCACCGGGCACAGCAGCATTAATTGCAGACTGAATAGTTGAATACTGCATAGGTACTTTTAACGTTGCAGCAGTCAATACATGGCCTTGTAAAATCAAAGCAGCAATTAGCGTATTTCTCAATTTCATATCGTAAAGGTTTTTATTTTATAGCAAACTTATATTAATGAATTGAGAAACAGAATAGCTCTTCTGCAATATTTATTTCAGTCTTTCGCGAATATTCAAGCGGTGTTTGCGGGCTGTATCTGCAGCGATATCATACCCTGCATCCAAATGCCGGAACACTCCCATGGCAGGATCGTTATGCAACACACGTTTCAGTCTGCGTGCCGCATCATCAGTGCCATCGGCCACAATAACCATTCCTGCATGAATACTGTAACCAATACCTACTCCACCGCCATGATGCAGGCTTACCCAACTTGCTCCGCCTGCTGTGTTGATGAGTGCGTTGAGAATAGGCCAGTCGGCAATAGCATCGCTGCCATCTTTCATAGCTTCCGTTTCGCGATTGGGTGATGCCACACTGCCACAATCCAAATGATCGCGACCGATGACTATGGGTGCAGATACTTTACCTGACTTCACCAATTCGTTAAATGCAAGTCCTGCTTTCTCGCGTTCGCCCTGTCCCAACCAGCAAATGCGGGCAGGCAATCCCTGAAATGCAATACGCTCCTGCGCCATTTTTATCCATCGGTGCAGTGCTTTATTTTCAGGAAACAACTCTAATATTTTAGCATCCGTTGCATAAATATCTTCGGGCTTGCCGCTTAATGCTGCCCAACGGAATGGACCTTTGCCTTCGCAAAAAAGCGGACGAATATAAGCCGGCACAAATCCCGGAAAATCAAAAGCGTTTTTCAGCCCCATTGCGTAAGCCTGACCTCGTAAGTTGTTTCCATAATCAAAAGTTACGGCTCCCTTCTTTTGAAGTTCAATCATGAGTTGCACATGCTTTACCATGCTTTGTTTGCTTCTCAGTTTATACTCTTCGGGGTTGCTTTCGCGCAATACCTTTGCCTGCTCAACAGAAAGCCCTTCCGGAAAATATCCTACCAGTTCATCATGCGCACTTGTTTGATCCGTCAATGTATCAGGAACAATATTTCTTTCAATCAATCGTGCCAGCATGGTGATGGCATTACCAATATATGCAATAGAAACTGCTTCGCCTTTATTTTTTGCTTCAACAGCTCTGTCAATAGCTTTATTAAGGTCATGATATTTTTCATCGCAATAACGCGTGTGAATACGTTTGTCAACACGCCATTCTTCCATTTCAGCAGCCAGACATGTACCTTCATTCATGGTGATGGCAAGAGGCTGAGCGCCACCCATACCACCTAATCCTGCCGTAACATTCAGCGTATTTTTTAATGACCCACCAAAATGCTGACGTGCAACTTCAGCAAAAGTTTCATACGTACCCTGTACAATTCCCTGAGAGCCTATGTAAATCCAGCTTCCGGCAGTCATCTGTCCGTACATAATCAAACCCTTGGCTTCCAGCTCACGGAAATAATCCCAGGTTGCCCAGTGACCTACCAGATTACTGTTGGCAATGATCACACGGGGTGCATCTTTATGCGTAGGTAAAATTCCCACAGGTTTTCCGCTTTGTACCAAAAGTGTTTCATCATCATTCAAATCTTTAAGAGCTTTTACAATCAGATGAAATGATTCTACATTGCGTGCTGCCTTGCCTGTGCCTCCGTAAACAATCAAATCTTCGGGGCGTTCTGCTACATCAGGGTCAAGATTGTTGTGCAACATTCGCAATGCTGCTTCCTGAATCCATCCTTTACATGATATTGTATTACCGGTAGGTGTTTTAAGTTTGCTTATGTCTAATTTTTCTGAAATGGTTGCCATGATCGACTTTATTTAATCATGCAAAAATATAATTTACACTCTAAATTTTAGCATTTTTTATTATAGCAACAATGTATATCTGTAAAACTTCATTGAAAACAAATGGCCGCAGCCATAAATAAGCAAAAGACAATAAAATGCTTACCTCAAAATACAATTTAAGCTAAGTAAAATAATTCCTTTTACTGCAAAAATTGATGAGCTTAAATGCAATACTCATCAGATGCTGATCCAGTATGTATTATAGTAAATTTCCTGCAAGATTGGCTAACTCACTGCGCTCGCCTTTTTCGAGAGTAATATGGGCATACAGATGAGAGTTTTTCATCTTGTCA
>JAANMX010001898.1_pt1 | contig 22413 bp, 19 predicted proteins | sample 7279681 | NCBI WGS metagenome assembly JAANMX01 (sample SAMN14094542, study PRJNA606508) | bioreactor metagenome | isolation source: A lab-scale SPAN reactor treating ammonium-rich wastewater day 351 | place: Ireland: Galway | collected 2018-01-01
GCGCTGGCTGGCCCAGGCCGGGCAGCATCTCAAGGCATTTGACCTGCGCCGTGGTATCGAGATCTGTGTGGACAATGCCAACCAGGCCATTCTGGGTGCTGCCGAATCCAATCCGCAGTACTCCGGCATGGGCACCACGGTGGTTGTGGGGGTGTTTCAGGGCAGCCGGCTCATGCTGGGGCATATCGGCGATTCGCGCTGCTATCGCCTGCGCGCCGGTGTGCTGGAGCAGATCACGCGCGATCACTCGTGGTTGCAGGAGCAGATCGACGCAGGGTTGATCACGCCACAGCAGGCGGCACTCTCCAGCAGCCGCAATCTGGTCACACGCGCCCTGGGGGTCGAAGACCATGTGCTGGTCGAGATCAATGAATTCAAGGTCGAACCGCAAGACCTCTACCTCATGTGCTCGGACGGTCTCAGCGAAATGGTGGACCATGCCGCCCTGACCGCCCTGGCGGCAGCCAGTGTCTCACTGGAAGAAAAAGCGCGGCGCCTCATAGACGCCGCCAACGCCAATGGGGGCCGCGACAACATCAGTGTTGTTCTGGTGCAGGCGGGCTCGGCCGAGGGCGGCAAACGCAGTCTCATGTCGCGGTTGTTGCGACAGGCATAGCGTTCATTTATTCAATTTCACATGCATTGGAGTGGGTCATGGCCAAAATGATCGTATCGATCGACGGCGTCGTTATCAAAGAGGTGCAACTCACCAAGGAGCGCACCATGCTCGGTCGCCGTCCTTACAACGACATCGTGATCGACAATCTCGCGGTCAGTGGAGAGCACGCCGTGATGCACATGACCGAGCACGAGGTCGAGGTGGAAGACCTGGGCAGCACCAACGGCACCTACGTCAATGGCAAGGCCATCAAGCGCCAGGTGCTGCGCAATGGCGACACCATCGAGGTGGGCAAATACAAGATCCGCTTCCTCCAGGAAGAGGAGGACGGTGGTTACGAGAAAACCATGATCTTCAAGCCCGGCATGGTTCCGCCGCCTCTCGCGCCACGCCCGGCAGCGGCCACCGCCCCGGCTGCGGCGCCCGCCACTGCATCCGCCGCGCCCTTGTCTGCCGTGATTCGCGTGCTCTCCGGTGCTGCCGCAGGGCGTGAAGTGGCATTGACCAAGGTGGTCACCACCATCGGCAAGCCCGGCGTGGCCGTGGCCTCCATCACCCGGCGCCACCATGGCTTTGTGCTGGCCCATGTCGAGGGTCCAGACACCCCCATGCACAACGGTGCGCGCATCGGCCAGGCGCCTGTGCCATTGCACACCGGCGACATGCTGGAGCTGGCCGGCACTGAAATGCAGTTCATCCAGAGCTGAAGGCGCGATCACCCGCACCGTGCAGCCAGGGGCAGGCCATGGGCGATCGGGGCTTGACGAGACCGGGCAGACGCTTTGCAGGCGTGCTGCGCAGGCGCTGGCGGCGCATGGCGGTGGTCATGCTGCCTCTGCTGCTGGCGTTGCTGCATGCCACAGGAGCCTTGCGCATTCCGGTGATGGAGCGCCTGGACCAATGGATTTACGACGCCCGGCTGCGCGCCACCATGCCGCGCACGCTGGATGAGCGCATCGTCATCATCGATCTCGATGAGCAAAGCCTGGAGCGCGTGGGCCATTGGCCCTGGGGGCGCGACACCATGGCCCGCTTGACCCGGGAACTGATTGAGCGCCAGCAGGTCGCCGTGGTGGGCTTTGATATTGTCTTTGCCGAACCCGACGGCAGCTCGGGGCTCAAAAGCCTGCAGCAGCTGGCGCAAGGGCCGCTGCGTGGGCAGCCGGGCTTTGTTGATCAACTCGCGCGGTTGGCGCCCGAGCTGGATTTTGATGCGCGCTTTGCCCGCGTGCTCGAAGGGCAGAACGTGGTGCTGGGCTATTACTTCACCAGCGACCGCGATGGCAAGGCACGTGGGTCCCTGCCCGCGCCTGCGCTGGACGCAGCCCTGTTGCAAGGCAGGCAGTTGCGTGCCACCACCTGGAATGGTTACGGCAGCAATATCGCCCCGCTCGCGCAGGCCGCACCTCTTGCGGGCTTTTTCAATGCCATGAACGATGCCGATGGGGTGGTGCGCTCGCTGCCCCTGCTGGCCGAGTACCAGGGCCAGTATTACGAATCGTTGGCCCTGGCGGTTTTTCGCACGCTGCTCGACAAACCGCAGGTGCGCCCGGTGGTTGCCCGCACGGATGCCACCGGTGGCGCCCAGGCGCTCCAGGCTATCGAATTGCACCAGGATGGCCGCACCCTGCAGTTGCCGGTGGATGACCAGTTGGCCACACTGGTGCCCTACCGGGGGCCGGGTGGCCCTCGGGGCGGGTCATTTCGCTACATTCCCGCCGTCGATGTCCTCGAAGGGCGGTTGGCACCGGCCAGCCTGCAAGGGCAGATCGTTCTGGTGGGGTCCACGGCGCCCGGCCTGCAAGACCTTCGCGCCACACCAGTGGACGGTGCATACCCTGGGGTGGAGACACACGCCAATGTCATCGCGGGTTTTCTGGATGGTACGGGTACGGTGCGGCCGGACTATGCCGCCGGGTTCGATGTGTTCCAGATCCTGTGTACGGGGCTGTTGCTGGCATTGGCGTTGCCGGTGCTCAGCGCCAGCGCGGCGGTGGCGCTGAGCGTCGGGGTGCTGGGCAGTCTGGTCGGCCTCAATGGCTGGCTGTACCAGGCCCACGGCTTGGCCATGCCTCTGGCCACGGTGCTGGTGCTGGTGCTGCTGGCCTATGCATTGAACATGAGCTACGGCTACTTTGTGGAAAGCCGGGCCAAACGCGGCTTGGCGCACCTGTTCGGCACCTACGTCCCACCCGAGCTGGTGGACGAGATGGTGCTAGAGCCCGAGCGATACAGCATGCAGGCGGCCAGCCGGGAACTCACGGTCATGTTCTGCGACATGCGCGGCTTCACCGCCATGTCCGAGCGCATGGAACCTGTGCAACTGCAGGCCCTGCTCAACACCATCTTCACCCGCCTCACCCAGATCATCCGGGCTGAGCGTGGCACCATCGACAAGTACATGGGTGATTGCGTGATGGCTTTCTGGGGCGCACCGGTGCCCACGCCGGAGCACGCCACGATGGCGGTGCGCGCGGCACTTCAGATGGTGCAGGCGGTGCAGGTGCTCAATGCGGAACACCGCCAGCTCGGCTTGCCGGCGATTGGCGTCGGTGTCGGCCTGAACACCGGTACGATGTGCGTGGGCGATATGGGCTCAGACATCCGGCGCAGTTACACGGTGATTGGCGACGCCGTCAACCTGGGCTCGCGGCTGGAAGGGTTGTGCAAGGTATACGGCGTTGAAATCGTGGTCAGTGAAAGCACCCACGCCCAGGCGCCGGGCTTCGTCTGGCAGGAACTCGACCGGGTGTGCGTCAAGGGCAAAGAACAGGCCGTGGCCATTTACCGTCCCATTGCCCCCGTTGGCACACTGACCGCCACGCAGCAGCATGCACTGGATGTGTGGCACGAATGGCTGGCTGCCTTTCGGGCGCAAGACTGGCCGCGGTGCGATACCCTGTGGCCGGCACTGCACGCTGCGGACCATGCACCGGCATTGCTGGCGTTTTATGACCAGCGCCTGCAGGCCCAGCGGGTGTTACCCTATAACCCCGACTGGGACGGTGCGACCCATTTCGACACCAAATAAACCACGGCATCCACATGAAAGTCCGCGTGCTCGGTTGCTCCGGGGCCATTGCCCAGGGTTGCCGCACCACCTCGTTTCTGATCGACGGGCGCATCCTCATTGACGCGGGCACCGGCGTGGGCGATCTCACGCTCGATGAAATGCGGGCTATCGACCACGTCTTTCTGACCCACTCGCATCTGGACCATATTGCGGCACTGCCGCTCATGCTCGATGCGGTTTCGTCGCTGCGCAGCACGCCGGTGCAAGTGCATGCCTTGCCCGAAACCATCGTGGCCCTGCAGGTTCATGTGTTCAACAACGTCATCTGGCCGGACTTCAGCCGCATCCCCAGCACCAGCGCGCCCTTCTTGCGCTTCACCGCGCTGGCCGTGGGCCAGACGCTGAACGCCGCAGGCACGCTGCTGGAAGTGCTGCCCGCCGAACATACCGTACCCGCCGTCGGCTATGCGGTGCAAGGCCACAGCGGCTGGTGGGTGTTCAGTGGCGACACAGGGCGCAACCCGGCCTTCTGGCAGCGCGTGAACCAGATCCCCATGGCCATGCTGGTGGTCGAAACCGCTTTCAGCAACCGCGAAAGCACCCTGGCCGAGCGCGCCCTGCACCTGGCGCCGCACACCCTGGCGCTGGAACTGGCGCAACTGAATCCTGCGCGCCCCTGTCCCATCTACATCACCCACACCAAGCCGTCGGAAACCGAGCTCATCATGGCGGAGATCCGGCAGTTCGATGCGCGTACCCCCCATGGCTTTGACGCACCGCACGATATTCGGTGGCTTCTGGCGGGGGATGTGCTGGAGGTGTAAGGGTTTGGGTTGTGAGTGACATAGATGCGCGACAAAAAAGTCACTCCGATGAATGAAAGAGAGGGCTTGTTACACTTTCGACGACCTCACCGCATAGGAACAGTTTATGCAGTCATGTGTTGTTACACGATAGCTTGGCACGAAATCTGCTTTTTCACAACGCATTTGCAATTTTCCTAGGAGATGTATATGAAGCGTTTCATGCAAAAGGGTTTTACCCTGATCGAATTGATGATCGTTGTGGCGATCATCGGTATCTTGGCTGCAGTGGCTCTGCCCGCGTACCAGGACTACACCATCCGTGCCAAGATTTCTGAGGCCGTGATCGCGGGCTCTTCTGTCAAGAGCATGTTCAGTGAGGCCTTCCAGACCGACGGCATCACGGGTCTGGATAACGCTTCAGCGGCCTATGCCAAGGTTGCCAAGGTTGAAAAGCAGTCCAAGTATGTGGATGACATCACGGCGGCTGCCACTACTCCTTGGACCATCACGGTCGCGGTGGCTGCCAACGCAGGCAATGGTATCCCGACCGGTCTGCAAGGCCAGACCATTACGCTCTCGCCCAACGTGCAAGGGATCACCCCCGTCGCTACCTCGGCGGGCGCAATCGACTGGGCTTGCGGCTCGGTGACCACTCTGAATGCCGCCGCTCGCAAATTGAAGAACGTTGCTGCCGGTACCCTGCCTGCAAAGTATGCGCCTTCCGAGTGCCGTTAATTTTCTTGCGCTGAAAGGCGCTTGAAATCCCTCAGACGCCCGCTTACTGCGGGCGTTTTTGTTGGTTCGCGTGAGTTCTTGTTTTTCTATGCCGACTAGAAATTTTCCATTGCTGTCTTGGTTTGCAGCCACGTTGCCTTGGGCTGTGCGTCATTTTTGGTTGTCGTTGGGAATGGCGATATTGACGGCGCTGCTCGTTTTCGGGGTGTGGTACCCTGCACCTTTCCGTGAGATATCCGGTGGCTTGTCGTTGTTCGTGCTGATGCTGGGGGTGGATGTGGTGTGCGGGCCGGTGATCACACTGGTTCTACTGCATCCGTCGAAATCCCGCCAAGCGCTGGCCGTTGACATGGTCTTGATTGCCGGTTTGCAGTTGGGCGCTTTGGCCTTCGGGTTGCACTCCCTCAGCCATGCGCGCCCAATCGCGCTGGTGTTCGAGGTGGATCGCTTTCGGGTGGTGTCATATGCCGACATTCAAGAAGTTGACCTGGCCAATGCCCCTGACTGGGTGAGCCCCTGGCGCTTCGAGGCGCCCCGGGTGTTGGGCACACGGACAGCACGAAGCGGCGCTGAAAAACTCGACAGCGTCGATGCCTCGCTGCAGGGCGTGGAGCCGGGCCAGCGGCCCGACTGGTGGCAGGACTATGCCTTAAGTGCCACGCAGGCCAAGGAGCGGGCGCTGCCGCTGGAGGCCTTGCAGCAGTTGAACCCCGATCGGATTGACCGCATTCAAACGGCCGCAGCACAGGCCGCGCTGGAACCCCAGGCCAATGAAACCAGCAGCCCGAATGCACTGCGCTGGCTTCCTGTGGTGAGTCGCCAGACGATGGATTGGGTGGTGTTCGTTGACCCGGTAACAGGGCGGGTTCGCGGATATGTACACGCCAGTGGTTTCGCTCCTTGAGGTGTACGAGAGGCGGAGCCCCCGCCTCAAGGCTCCGAAACTGTGAATCAACGCCGAGGGGTCAGGTCGGCAACACGGTTGCGCGCCACAGCCACCAGCAGACCCAAGCCGGTTGCTTGATTGGTATCCAGTGGCACGGTGGGGCCAAATGTCGTGGCCGCTTGCAGCACCTCGTCCCAGCGGTTCTGCTGCGCCAGGCTGTAGGTCAGTGAGGCAAGGGCTACCGGGCTGAAATCTTTGTGCAGGGCGGCAATCTTGGTGGGCTGTTCCAGCCATTCGCGCCCCAGCATTTCCATCGCGTCATAGTCGCGCCGTGCGGAGGCCTCCAGCAGTGCAAAGATGGGGCGAAATTCTATTGGCATGCTTGCGCAGCGCGCCCATACGGGTTGAATCCACACGCCCTGCAGTTCGGCGGAAGTCAGATGCCCAATGGTCAATTCGGCCAGTTCGCGCAGATGCAACGAAAACGAAGAGGATTGCTGAGGACTCCACTGCGATGAACATCGAGCTAGCAGCGCCTTGATCTGCACCGCAGCCAGAGTCGCCTTGTCGTTGAGTCGTCCATCGGTGTCTTCTTTCGTTGCCTCGCCGCGCATCGCAGCTGCCAGAGCCCTGGCCCGCAACGTATATATGTCGGCAATAAAGTGATCCAGCGGAGAGGGCATCACATCCGGAGGCATCGGTTGCCGTACTCCCAGAGTTTCCAGCAACTGTGGCAGATGAAATGGGAGGGTCAGTGTGCCATTGGCCGCCGAATTCATGTAGCGCGCCTTCGGGGCATTGAGGCCGAGCACTGGGTAGAAGTCAGAGTTTGCCGGCAACCCGGCGTAGTGGCGAGATATTCCGCGCAAGATGTCTGCGTTGGCAATCTTGCGGAACGCCAGGCGCTGAGTGCTGTCGAGGTGCAAGCGAGCCAACTCGGCTTTCAGCAGCGGGGAGGCAAGCACCCTTTGCGCATCCAGTGGCGGCAAAGGCCCGTTCTTGGTGGCGATGATCAGCAAGTCCGTGCTGTTGGAAAGCCATGCGCCATAGTCACTGAAGGAGGTCGTGAGTCCCGCCAAGATGGAGGCGATCAAGCGGTCGTCAATTTCGTACAACTGTACCCATTGGACGAATAGGCCGTCATCGTTCAGATGTCGAGGTATGAACTCGTAAAACTCTTTGGAGAACAACGCCCCTACGCCACTGATCCATGGGTTGGAAGGCTCGGAGACGATGATGTCGTACTTTTTCTTCTGCCCGGAAAAGTACGACTTGGCATCGTCGATGACGATGTGGGAGCGAGGATCGGCATAGGCGCGCTCTACGCGTGGACCAAAAACCCTTGCGCCTTCGATCATAGCCGGTTCAATTTCAATGGTGTCCACGCGTTCAAGGCGCCTATCGCCAAGCAAGGTGTGGGTGGTCAGGCCAGAACCGAATCCGATCACCCCCACCTGTCTGGGAGCATCCAGCATTGCCAATGGCAAAGTTGCTGCCATCACCATCGTGGGTTCATCGTCGCTTGGAGGATGGTTGCCCGTCATCTGGATCGCAGCATCAGGTTTCCCATTGGTCGAAATATGAATGCTGCCGCCGCGCGAGGCGACCGATGCCACACTGGCCGTTTTTCCGTCTTTGTAGTAGAGAATCTTGTCGCCCTCCGCCAAGCTGGTTTTGCCGTGACGGAATACTCCTGAAGCCATGGTCATCGGGTCGAAAGGAATGCGCACTGCCACAATCAGCGCCAATGCGGTTAGCCCGACAGCCGCAGCAAAACGCAACGTTGAGCGCCTGTCTTGAACCTGCACGCGCAACAATACCAAGCCAATGCCCATATCGACCAGCGCGGCAATGCACAACGAAAGCTTCAGGCCAAGCGTGGGAATGAGCAGGTGAATGGCGGCAAACACGCCAACGATGGCGCCCAAGGTGTTCCATGCGTAAACACGGCCGATCGCCCGCTCGCCCTGTCCGGCTCGTAGCAGCGCCACAGTGAAAAGTGGCAAGGTTGTGCCAGCGAAAAACGCGGCGGGCAGCATGATGGCAATGGCAATCGTGGCAGTACCCAGATTGAACAGCGCATAGCCCCCTTCCGTTTTGGCAAGTGCCTGCATCAACCACCCGACCCAGGCAAAGGCGTTGGCATATACGGCCAGGGATGCCAGGGCGGCCACACCCATGAAAATCTGCATCCAACCCACTAGGCGAAGCGGAGAGTCGGTCTTGTCGGCGTGTTTGCGCACCCAGAGTCCGCCGAGCGCAATGCCCGCGATGAACGATGCGAGCATCAACTCGAACGCATGCATGGTGCTGCCAACGGCCATGCTGAGCATTCGAATCCAGATGATCTCGTAGGCAAAAGATGCCGCGCCAGACAAGGCCGTCCCGAACAAAACGGTGCGTAGCAAGGGGCTTTTGCTAAGTGCTTGTTCTGGAGCGCTTGTGCCGGGCGCAACTGCGGCGGGGATGGGTTCGGGTTCGCGCGCCAGCCACCAGGCCAGTGCTGCAACGCCAAAGTTCAGAACGCCTGCAGTGATCATTGCGCCGGGCAGGCCAACCCATGGCAACAAGACGAAAACAGCCACCAGCGCGCCGATGGCAGCGCCAATGCTATTGGTGAAATAGAGGCCGCCGAGCAGGTTGCCCGCACTGCCTGGATAGCGCCTGATCAAGCCTCCACTCATCAGTGGAAATGTCATGCCTAACAGAATCGTCTGCGGCAAAATCAGCAGAGCGGCGATCAGCCACCGGGCAAGGTTGACGGCCCAAGGTGCATCCAGTGAGGGGATTAACCAGTCGTAGCTGAACGCGGCGACGCCTGTGAAAACCCAGTGAAAAACAAGGCCCAGCACACCAATGACGGCCTCAATCACGGCATAGACGCGAATCAGGTTGCGCCAACGCTGGCCGGCGCGGGCAATCCAGGCCGCGCCAGCCGCCATTCCACCCATGAAGATGGCCAGCACCAAGGCCTGCGCATAGGCTGCGTGCCCCAGGAACAGGCCGAGGTAGTGTGACCAAATTGACTGGTAGATCAATCCAGCAAAGCCAGACAAGACGAAAATGGCTAACAAACCATGTCGTGGACTGTGACGGGGCGAGGTTGTCAATCGAAACTCCAGTGTTTGGTCGCAATACATCGCAGATGCAAAAATGGTTCCGTTCTCTTCGGAAAACGACGCTGCTTCCGAACGCATCACAGTGAATTATTATCCAATGCAAATCTGGAACGATTTTTGCTTTAATTGTAACAATTCATTGTACAAAGGAAGCAAAATGACAAACCAAGGCCGCATGAGAGGATTTACATTGATTGAGCTGATGATCGTTGTTGCGATCATAGGCATCCTGGCCGCCATTGCTCTACCCGCCTACCAGGACTACACCATCAGGGCCAAAATAACCGAGGCCATCGTTGCTGCGGCACCTGGTAAAGAGTTGTTAAGCGAGGCTTTTCAGTCCAACGGAATCGCCGGCATGAACGCGGCAGCAGCCACCTACAACGCGGTGCCGGTAGCGCAAAAAAGGTCCAAGTACGTTAGTGACATCCAGATCACAGGAGCGGCCACTCCGTGGCCTATTGTGGTGAGCATTGCCGCCACCGCAGGCAACGGTATTCCGACTGGTCTGGATGGCCAAACCATTGTTTTTTCGCCAAATGTGCAAGGCGCAACACCGATTGGTGCGTCACAAGGCGCCGTGGACTGGGCTTGTGCCAGCGAATCGGCATTGACGGCCACAGCAAGGGGGCTTCTGAACCGCACCCTGGGCACGCTGCCCGCCAAATACGCGCCAGCAGAGTGTCGCTGAGGGGGGGCAGTTGGCCGAGCTGAACGGAACGAATCAGTCACTGATTGGCAGGTCGCTTGTGTTGGCGCAGACCCCACGGCGTGAGCAGCTTGCGACACGCGGACCTCGGAGCCGTAGAGTCAAGTGCCACAAAGCTGTGGGGGTGGGTTTGACTCTGCATGAGCACGCACAACTGCTGCCGAGTGCGCTGCGCGGCTTCCGGGCTTGAGGATTCGAGTATGAGTTCGAATTGCATGATGCCGCCTGCGGCGTTGTCTGAAGGTCTAGTCGTCACCCTTGACGAAACCAATCTTGACGGCGCCCAGCCCGCTAGCATTAGAACGTGTCCAGCCCCCTCAGAAGCGGTTGTTCCCTTCACCAGCAAACGGTTGCCTTCAATACCCATGTCCGGTGTTGGGCCTTGGTAAGTATCTGCCAGGGGATGAATGCCTGGCAACAACATGCCCTTTTCTGCTCGCATTCGGGCCAATGCCGCATCACGTTCGTCCAGTGAAAGCGCGAAGAACGGCCGAAAGCAGTTACATCGCGTGTCCCAAACCTGCACTGCTGTTTGACTCGCCGGGCTGTCGGGAATGGCGCGCAAGAGCTTAGGTGGATCACCTCCTGCGTGGCCACTGCGGCGCAATCCTTCGTGGGCGGCGTAAGTCACAAAAGTCATGTAACTTGAACCGTTGAAATCAGCCGGCACCCAATGCGTTACCTTTGGCGATTGCTGAAGCACCATCCGAGCGTGGGCGTCGAACATCGCTTCGCGTTGCTGGTCATCAGGGCGTACCGAAACGACCTGCCAACCCATCAGAACGGCAAAAAGCAGACATGCCAGCCACTGCATGCGCTGGAGGGCTCCGTTCCATGGCGCAGCCCAGACGAGGCAGATTAACAGCCATGGTGCCCATAAGTAACGAGCATGTATATTCCATGGTGGATTGCTGACCGCTAGAAACGCCAGTGGCACCAATGTAACGATCAAGGCTGATGCGCTCATCAGAACCCAGGCAAATGACCTGCGGCTGCCGGCAATCAACGCTAGCAAGACGAGCGCCAAGGACGCCAAACCTCGTATCCCGTCCCCAAACAATGCACTAGGGATGGAAGACAGGCTTTGAATGACATTCATTGCCTCCCAGCTACGTGCTCCTCCACCGTAGTAGCCCTCAGCGCCACCAAACAGCATGACCCGAACAACGGTGTACGCCAACGCCACCAGCATAGCCGGCACCACATGAACGACCATCCCTTTCAGCGTTGACTTTAGTACCCACGGTATGACGAGCCACATCAGAATCCAAGGGACATATATTTCTTTGCATAGGCAAGCGAGGCCATAAAACATCGCGCTCGCGAAGCTCAGAGCGAGAGCAGTGCCAGGCGAAGCCTGTCGGGCTTGCACCGCTCGTATCAGAAAGATCAGCCCAATGGAGACGAACAGCAACCCATAGAGGTAATGTCCCACCATCAATTGCTGAGCCATCTGAAATGTGGGAACACCAGTCAATAACAATGCGGGAGCCACCCATGCATGGCGCGCGGGTAACCACTGCCTCAAGAGCGCATACACGCCAGCGGCACCAGCGAAGAGCGACAGCAGGTGATGGGCGTAGTAGAAGTGCACATCAGCACCAAAAAAAGCGCCATTGATGTAATAAAGAAAGAGATTCCAGGGTGCGAATTGATTGCCAGAGACCGATCGCAGCACCTCTGGATCAAGAAAGACACTACTCCAAGAATATTGGGTGGTGTGCAGCAAATGCATGCCGTCATCCCAGCGCCAAGATCCAGATAGTGCGCTATGGTGAAAAACAAAGGTCACTACTATCAATGCGGCCAATGTAAAAAAATCGGCCTGATATTTCCAGTTGCGAATCATTTGCAACCTGGGTAAATTTTAAAAGTACTCAGCATACGTGAAATAACGGTGTGCAAGATAGTTCAGTATCGGCAATGCAAGTACAGTCATTGCGATGCCTACTCCGTAGTGCCAGCTCATCCACTGAACCAATGTCGAAAATAATATTGTAAATATAAAGCTGGCTGCTGTAGTAAGAGTGTAGTGCAGGACGGATTGACGATTCATGCGCGCTTGGAAACTCCACCGGGTGTTGCATATATACGCAAATACGGTTGCTATCCAAAATGCCGCGCCATTTGCTGCAACAGGTTCGAATGCCAGCAGATCTATCATAGATACCGCAAGGGCGACATGCAGCAAGGTGGTCCCAAGCCCTGTAACAGAAAAGCGCGCGAATTGTGGCGAGATGAATTTCATCTTGGCTCAAGAACAGCAAGTATGGATACACCGAAAGGGAATGTGTGCCGCCGCAGCCAGAATGCCTCTGAGGAAAAAATATGCCTTAATAAGAAGTTGACCCAGACCAAGGGTAACTGCATATCGCTGCTGGAGTGACGTCCTGAAAATAGGCGTTGCTTGGTGCGGTGGAGAACCACCAAGGGGAAAAGCCAAGTGTTGAAGTAGCCGACTCGTTGGACGCGCCAGCCGGCCTGTTCTGCCAAGGCGCGCAGTTTGTCGGCGCTGTACCGTCGATGGTGATGATGTGCTTCGTCATGCGGACTCCAGAGCCACTGGTAGGCCGGTACTGTCAGCACAAGGTGGCCACCTGGTTTGACCAGCCGGTGTAAACTTTGAAGAGCTGCGAGGTCGTCTGGAATATGTTCGAGCACATCGAGCAGGCAGACAAGGTCGTGTGCGGGTAATTCCGGGATTTGTATTGGTAAATACCCGGATAAAACAGGACAGCCGCTGCGAATTTGAGCATGTTTGCGTGCAAATTCATCCATTTCGACAGCCGTGACCGCCCCGAATTCGCGGAGCATTTCAAGATTCCCCCCCGTCCCGCATCCAATTTCAAGTACCTGTGGGGCAGTGGGCAAGGATAGTGATTGCAGAACCTTGCGCAAAATGGTGCGGCGGGCAACGAACCACCAATGTGTGTTCTCCAGTTGCGCCATTTCCAGGTAGGTCTCAGGTGACATTGTCTGGATAGGTTGAACGAACGATGTAAAGCGGTCGTTGCATTGACTCCGAGTGAATGCGGCCGATGTATTCACCGAGAACACCCAGACCAATTAGTTGAACACCCCCTAAAAACAATATAACAGTGAGAAGCGACGGATAACCTGGAACATCGACCCCCCAATACAAAGTTCGGATGATGATGTAAAGGCCATGGCAAAATGAGGCGAAAGCCACACTGACGCCGATGTAGGTCCAGATGCGTAAAGGCGCGGTACTGAACGAGGTGATGCCTTCAAGCGCCAAGTTCCATAAGTTCCAAGCCGAAAACTTGGTCGTACCCGCCAAACGGGGTTCACGAATATAGTCGACAATGGTTGTCCTGAATCCCACCCATGAAAGCAGTCCTTTCATGAAACGGCGCCTCTCCGGAAACCGTTGAATAGCCAGCACAACTTTTCTATCCAGCAGTCTGAAATCACCGACATCAGCAGGAATCGGCCGTTCAGCCAAGATATTGTGAAGGCGATAAAACGCGCGGGCGGTACTTCGCTTAAGCCAACTGTCGGAAGAACGATCCGTGCGTCGAGCAAGCACCACCTCATAGCCTTCGCGCCAAAGCGAAATCATTCTTGGGATGAGTTCTGGGGGATCTTGAAGATCGGCATCAATGATGATGACAGCAGATCCCTTGGAATGATCGATAGCAGCCGAGAGTGCCGCCTCCTTGCCAAAATTTCGGGAAAGGTCTATGACCCGTACTGCGGGGTTGCGCAGTGCATGGGAATGAAGCAAGGTCAGTGTGTTGTCCGTGCTGCCATCATTGACGCAGACAATTTCGTACGCCATGCCCAAGCTTTGCAACACAGGTACCACTCGCTCCATAAAGGAATCGATTCCGGTTGCTTCGTTGTAGAAGGGGCATGCCAAAGAAATCATCATGAGATGATTCTAGGGCGATCAAAGGCGTGACAGAGAAAGAGCTTTTGGTCCTGCACTTCCTAAGGGTAGATAAAATCTTGGTGCGTGAAAGCTCGCGGGTCGAGAACGCCGATGGGATGGATGTGGTCAAGCTGCCAAGTCCGGCAACGATTTGGTTGAAGGGGCTGTTCGGATATTCAAGCAGGGCGATCGAGCCTGTCAGAAACTTTGTGTGTGAGGCATAGCATGTCAACAAGGAGCATGAATGCCACGCAAGACGAAGACCACCGCAGTTGCGGACAAGGCGGCGCAGCCGCAATTTTCAGCCGAGTTGCTGGAGCAGCTCATCCCAGGGCCGGTAACACCAGCCGAGCTTGAGGGCATCTTCCAGCAGTTCAAGAAGTCGGTTCTTGAACGCGCGCTGGGCGCCGAGATGAGTCACCACCTGGGCTACGCGCCCGGCCAAGCCAAGCCCGAAGGGGCTGCCCCAAATCACCGCAACGGCAAGAGCGCCAAGACCGTGCTGACCGACGTCGGCGCCTTGCGCATCGACGTTCCCCGCGACCGCGAGGGCTCGTTCGAGCCACAGCTCATTGGCAAGCATGAGCGCCGCTTCACCGGCTTTGACGACAAGATCATTGCCATGTACGCACGCGGCATGACGGTGCGCGAGATCCAGGGTTTTCTTGCCGAGATGTACTCGGTCGATGTCTCGCCCGATCTCATCAGCAGTGTCACCGACGCGGTGATGAGCGAGGTCACGGCCTGGCAGAGCCGCCCGCTGGAGTCGATGTACCCGGTGGTGTTCTTTGACGCGCTGCGGGTCAAAATCCGCGAAGATGCTGTCGTGCGCTCCAAGGCCGTCTATCTAGCCCTGGGCGTGCTGCCCGATGGTAGCCGCGACATCCTGGGAATCTGGATCGAGAACACCGAGGGGGCCAAGTTCTGGATGAAGGTGTTCAACGATCTGAAGACGCGCGGGGTCCATGACATCCTGATCGCCGTGACCGATGGCCTCAAGGGCATGCCCGAGGCACTGCAAGCGGTGTTCCCGGCCACGACGCTGCAGACCTGCATCGTGCACCTGATCCGGGGCAGCCTGGACTTTGCGTCATGGAAGGACCGCAAGGGCCTGGCCGCAGCCATCAAGCCGATCTACACGGCCGTGAGCGCGGAGGCGGCCGAGGCTGAACTGGATGCGTTTGCCCAGGGGCCATGGGGCCAGAAATTCCCGACCGTCATCAACGCCTGGCGCAGGGCCTGGGACAAGGTCATCCCGTTCTTCGCCTTCCCGCCCGAGGTGCGGCGCGTGATCTACACGACCAACGCGATTGAGAGTGTGAATGCGCGGCTGCGCAAGATCATCAAGACCAGAGGACACTTCCCCAGCGACGACGCGGCCACTAAGCTGATCTGGCTGGCACTGCGCAACATCACCGAGGACTGGGGGCGGGCGGCCAACAATTGGAAATCAGCGATGAACCAATTCGCGATCCTCTACGAAGACCGGTTCACCAAATCGAGAACGTAATATCTTCAACCAGCGTCACGAAAATGGTGAAGGTTCAATGAGCCTCACACACGGAAATTCGGACAGGCCCGGGCGATCTATCATCTGTCCCTCTTGCGTCGTCCTTTCATGTTCCTTGCCTCACTCGCAGCCCCGCTGATGCCACTGGCGGTCGCGTTGCCATTCCTGTTCCCTTACACCCAACCGCCCTCCACCAACTTTTGGCCCTTGATGGTCGCCGGGTTGAGCGGAGGGTTGATTGTGGTCGCGTGGAATGCACGCTCACCAAGCGGTCTTCAAACTGGGAAAGACGTCTGGCCCGATCGGTCCGAAATGACTGCCTGGCTCAGCGCCGGCCTCTTGCTGGCCGCGCTGCTGGCCAGTGCCATCGGTCTGCTGCAATATTTTGGCGCTGCCACCGGTCTCGATCCCTGGGTGCATGCCTCCAAGCCCGGTCAGGCCATGGGCAACCTGCGCCAGCGCAACCAGCAGGCCACCTTGCTCAGCATGGGGCTGTGGGCCTTGCTGTGGGTGGTGGCGCAAACCGAGGCGCATTTGCGTGCGCCATCGGCTGGGGAGGGCTCGGCGCAGTCCGGGGTCGCCTTGCATGGGGGCGGCCGGCCGAGGCCGTTGTGGTGGGTGGGGCTGCTCATGGCCTGGGCCCTGGCCCTGCTGGCGGTGGGCAGTGCGGCCACGGCGTCGCGCACGGGGCTGGCGCAGTGGGTGGTGATCGGGGTGCTCTTGGCGCTGTGGCGCGCTTCGCTAGGGCGCCTGGCGGTGGGGTTGGCGCTGGTGGGGCTGGTCATTTATGGTGTGGCGGCATGGCTGCTGCCCGATCTGCTGCTGCAATGGACAGGCTTTCGGGCCGATGGGCTGATGGCGCGTTTTGGCGATGCGCCGGGCTGCACCAGCCGGCGCGTCCTGTGGTCCAACGTGCTGCACCTGATCGCGCAGAAGCCCTCGCTCGGCTGGGGCTGGGGCGAGCTGGATTACGCCCACTACATCACGCTCTTTCCCGGGGAACGCTTCTGTGTGCTGCTGGATAACGCGCACAACCTGCCCCTGCATCTTGCGGTGGAACTGGGGGTGCCCGTGGCTGCGCTGGCGTGCGTTGCCGTGCTGGCCTGGGTCGGCGCATCGCGCCCCTGGAGCGAGACGGACCCTGCGCGGCAACTGGCCTGGGGGATTCTGGCGCTGGTGGGCTTGCACAGCATGCTGGAGTTTCCGCTGTGGTACGGGCCGTTTCAGCTGGTGACGGTGCTGGCGGTCTTCATTCTCTGGCGCAGGCCGGCGCCCGAGCGTGGCACTCCGCAGGGTGATGTCTTCGTGCAAAAAGCGCCTTTAGGGCAGATATGGAAAGCGCTGATAGCTCTCATTGCCATAGCATTCATGGGCTACGCCAGCTGGGATTACGCGCGGGTGAGCCAGGTGTACAAGCCGGTGCATCTGCGCTCCGAAGCCCTGCGGGAGAACACCCTGACCAAGGTGTCCGGCACCTGGCTGTTTGCCGATGCCGTAGATTTTGCGATTCTGACGACCACGCCCGTCAACCCGGAGACCGCGCAGCGCATGTATGTGCTGGCCACGGCCCTGCTGCACTATTCCCCCGAGCCACGGGTGATCGAGCCACTGATCGAAAGCGCGGCGCTGTTGGGGCGGGATGATGAGGTGGTCTTCCACATGCGCCGTTACCGGGTCGCGTATCCGCAGGATTTCGATCGCTGGTCTCGCGCCAACCGGGCCTTTGCCGCCCCGGTGGACGACTGAACGCTGCGGCGGGCGTCAGGCCTACGGGCTTGGCGCCACGTAACTCCCCGACTTGCCACCGTGCTTTTCCTGCACGCGCACGTCGTGGATCGACATGCCACGGTCCACGGCCTTGCACATGTCGTAGATCGTGAGCAGGGCGATCTGCACGGCGGTCAGGGCCTCCATCTCGACGCCGGTGGGGCCCACGGTTTCGACAGTTGCAGCACAAAATATGCCGATAGCACCCGGCAGGCGTGCGCTGGCAGCTTCAAATTCGATAGCGACCCGGGTCAGCGCCAGGGGGTGGCACAGGGGGATGAGGTCGCTGGTCTTCTTGGCCGCCTGGATGCCGGCGATGCGGGCAATGCCCAGCACGTCGCCCTTTTTGGCGGTGCCGGCCTCGATCAGGGCCAGGGTGGCGGGCAGCATCTCGATGCGGCCGGTGGCCACGGCGATGCGGTGCGTGGCGGCCTTGGCGGCCACGTCCACCATGTGGGCCTGGCCCAGGGAGTCGAAGTGGGTGAGTGCGGACATAGGGTGCGAACCGGGTGAAGGGGGAAACTTTGGCAGAACGGGGCATCATACGGTGATGTGCCATGGCAGACGCTGCCGTCGGCGTTGGCCGGGGCAGGGTGTTCTCTGATGCAAGGTTTCAAGCAAAAAATGGCTTCAAGGCTTACTGTGAAAGCGCTGGCAGCTTCACTTTTGATAGCATTTGTGCCGCAGGCCGTGCTGCCGGTGCAAGCCCAGCCCCAGTTGCCCGCCCTGGGCGATGGCGGCGACATGACGGCCAGCGCCGAGCGCCGGTTGGGTGACGGCATCATCCGCCACCTTTACCGCGACCCGGACTATATCGACGACCCGGTGCTGGTCGAGTATGTGCAGACGCTCTGGCAGGCGTTGCTGGCGGCAGCGCGCGAGCGCGGCGAGCTTCCGCCCGAGCTGGACGAGCGCTTTGCCTGGGAGGTGCTGCTCGGGCGCGACCGCACCGTCAACGCCTTTGCACTGCCCGGCGGTTACCTGGGCGTGCACCTGGGGCTGATCGGCGTGGTGGCCAGCCGGGACGAACTGGCCTCGGTGCTGGCTCACGAGCTGAGCCACGTCACCCAGCGCCATATAGCACGCCTGATCACCCAGCAGAACCGGCAGACGCCGCTGATGATCGGCGCCATGATCCTGGGCGCGCTGGCCGCCAGCAAAAGCCCCCATGCCGCGCAGGCGCTGGCCATGGGTGGGCAGGCCCTGGTGGTGCAGAACCAGCTCAACTTTTCGCGCGACATGGAGCGCGAGGCCGATCGTGTGGGCTACGGGCTGATGGCGCCGGCGGGTTTTGCGCCGCAAGGCTTTGCCGCCATGTTTGAAAAGCTCCAGCAGGCCAACCGCATCAACGACAACGGCTCCTGGCCGTACCTGCGCAGCCATCCGCTGACCACCGAGCGCCTGGCCGACGTTCAGGCGCGCCAGCTCCAGGCGATGCCTGCCCCGCCGCCCACCCTGGAACATGCGCTGCTGGCGGCGCGGGCCCGCGTGCTGGCACAGCCGGGTGTCGAGGTCTTGCGCCAATGGATGGCCGAGCCCGAGGGCGGTGGCTTTACGGCTTTGCCTGCCGCGCGCCGCGCCGCCGCGCTGTATGCCGCCGTGCTGGCGGCCAGCCAGCTGCGCGAGCCAGCCGTCGCACGGGCACTGCAGCCGCGCCTGCTGCAGGCCGTGCAGGGCGACACCGCCGCACTGCGCCAGGCCCGCTTGCTGGCCGCCGAGGTGGAACTGGCCGCTGGCGATGCCGCAAGCGCGTGGCGCCTGGTGCCTGCAGGAGAGCAACGGCCCGAGCGGATGCTGCGCGCCCAGGCCGGACTGCGCGCGGGGCAGGTGGGCGATCTGGCCGGGCCACTGCAGACCTGGGTGGCGCTGCACCCGCGCGATGCGGGCATGTGGCAGTTGCTCTCCAGCGTGTGGCAGGCGCAGGGGCAGCCGCTGCGTGCGGTGCGCGCCGAGGCCGAGGCCCATGCGGCGCGCTACGACTATGCGGCGGCGGTGGACCGTTTCAAGGCCGGGCAGGACCTGGCGCGGCAAAGCCGGACGGCCGCCGACCATGTCGAAGCGTCGATCATCGACACCCGCCTGCGCGCGGTGGAATCACTTCTTCGAGAACAGGCCGCCGAGCGCTGATTCGATCAACAGGCCGAGCACCGAATAGATCAGCGAACCCAGCAGCGCCGCGCCAAAGCCGCTGACATGAAAGCCGCCGAGCACACCGGCGGCGGCCCAGAACATCAGCGCGTTGATGACGAACAGGAACAGCCCCACCGTGACGATGGTGACCGGCAGCGTCAGCACCACCAGGATGGGGCGCAGCACGGCGTTGAACAGGCCGATGACGAGGGCCGCGATCAGTGCCGACGTAAAGCTCTCCACCTGCACGCCGCTGTAAACATAGGCAACGAACAGCAAGGCAGCGGCGCTGAGCAGCCATTTGACAAGGAGTTTCATCGGTCAAAGGATAGCACTGCCCCCGGTGCGTTGCAGCGCGCCAGTCCTGGAGCCGCCATGAAAGAAGGCCCCGAAGGGCCTTCTTTGGTGGGGTGTGCGCGGAGGCTTCAGGCCTGAGCGGTAACAGTGCGGCGCGCCAGAATGGCCTTACCGGCCGCCAGCACCAGCAGGGCACCTGCAATGTGCGAGGCCCAGTACATCAGGTCCGAGATCACAGCGATGCCCTTCTCGTCCACGCTGCCCCACTTGGGCAGCCATTCGACGATGCTGGGATTGACGAAGGCGGGGTCCGTCACCAGCATGCCGCCGGCAATCCAGCCCAGCAGCATGCCGCCGAAGGTGATGATCATGGGGAAGCGATCCATCAGCTTGATGACCAACTGGCTGCCCCAGACGATGATCGGGATGGAAATCAGGAGGCCCAGAACCACCAGCAGCAGCTGGTGTTCTCCCGCGTTCTGTGCGGCGCCGGCAATGGCGATCACGTTGTCCACGCTCATCACCAGGTCGGCCACGATGATGGTCTTGATGGCGGCCAGCAGCTTGTCGCTGCCCTGCACGTCGCCATGGCCTTCCACGTCGGGAGCCAGCAGTTTCACGCCAATCCACACCAGCAGGACCGCGCCGACAAACTTCAGGAACGGCAGCGACAGCAGCGTCATGGCAAACGCGATCAGGATCACGCGCAGGATGATGGCGCCGGCGGTGCCCCAGATGATGCCCTTCGTGCGCTGGGCAGGCGGCAGCTTGCGGCAGGCCAGGGCAATGACCACCGCGTTGTCGCCACCCAGCAGGATGTCGATGATGATGATCTGGCCGAGCGCAATCCAGAACTCGGGTGAAGACAAAAATTCCATAAATTCCTCGGTATCAATGGGCAAATGAAGAGCCCGGCACCAGAGGCTGGCGCCGGGCCCGTCGAGAGCAGTGGGTCCGGTGGCCGCAAATCAGGGAATCTGGCCACACACAGGTGTGATGCCGGAGGATAGCCTTGATCAGCCCGCACCGGGCCCATCAAAGGTCTTGCTCGATCCGGTAGTGCGTGAAACCGGACCCGGGCTGCCGGAAGCCTGAGGCTTCGTATTGACGACAGTTCCGATACCCCATTGCTGCAGACCCCGTGGGTTGCGTGGGCAGCATAGGGCGGGAGCTACTCCCCTTTGTCCGTGGATTAGACACCGCCCGCCGGAGCCTGACAACTGTGGGTATTACGCATGAAGCCCGCTCCAGGCGGGCGCCATCGATATCATGGGCATGCCCATGGCCACCCTCCACATCACCGACATCGAAGCCGCCATCAACCACTGGCGCGAACGCGCCCCGCGCCCGGACGATCTGGCACTGGCGCCGCCGCTGCAGGCCCTGGCCGAGGTGTATGCCCTGATGGTGTACCGGCAGCACGATGCGATCGACGATGCCGCCCTGTCGCCCCAGGCCATGGCGGCCTGGCTGGACTGGTACGCCAGCACGCCCGACACTCCCTGCATCGCCATCTGCTCCACCAGCCAGGGCGACGACTGGTGCAAGGGCTGTGGGCGCAGCTTTGACGAAGTGCAGCACTGGCCGGCCTACAGCCCGGCGCAAAAGCGCGCCGTCTGGCGGCGCATCACGCTGCAGGGTACGGCCTGGCGGTTCAACCGCTATGCCGAGCGAGCGCAACAAAATTTAGCCGAAACAGCCTCTGGCGCTTGATGAACGAGCGTTGGCAGCTATCAAACCAAGAGCAACTCATGCGCCGTCTCACCCAGGCCCCGAACATGGCCCTGGCCACCCTGTGGGTGGACCTGCTGTGCGAAGACGGCATGCCCGCCACGGTGCAGCGCCAGTACCTGGGCGCCGCTGCCGGGCACCTGCCGCCCGACGAATGCCTGCCCGAAATCTGGCTGCGCCACGACGAGCACCTGGAGCGCGCCAGAACCTTGCTGGATCGCTTGCGCAATCTGCCCCAGCACCGCTGGCAGTGCGTGTGCGGTGAAATCGTCGAAGGTGGCTTTGAGCAATGCTGGGCATGCGGGGCGCTGATGCCCCGGTGATGCGGGCTACTTCCAGCGCACCGGCTCCACATGGACGCTGCCCTGCGTGCTGCTCAGCGTGATGGCGCCTTCCTGCACCGTGGCCTGCAGCTGCATGCTGCGCTCGGCTAGCCGGGCCAGCTCCTGCGAGGCTTCGGTGGGAATGCGCCAGACCTGCAGCTTGTCCAGGCGCGAGAGCTTGGTTTCAATGCCCTTCCACCAGATCTCGGACGCGTGGTTGAAGCAATAGACGATGACCGAGTCGGCCTTGCTGCAGGCCTTGGTGAGCGGCTTGTCCTCGGGCTGGCCCACCTCGATCCACACGCGCTTGCGCCCGGTGAAGTCGGTCAGCGAGGCGTCCGGGTCGTCCGGGTCGGACAGGCCCGCGCCAAAAGCCAGTTGGCCATCGCCATTGCACAGGTCATTGAGCTGGTGCGCCTGAATGGCGAGCGCGGCCAGCCGCACCATCATGCGCTCGTCGGTCTCGCTGGGGTGGCGGGCCAGCGTGAGCGCATGGTCGGCGTAGTAGCCGTGGTCGATGTCGGCGATCTGCAGATTCGCCTTGAAGATGGTGGATTTGATGGCCATGGGCTGTCAGTATAAAAATGATAGCTGCCAGCGCTTGTTTGATAAGCGCTGGAGGCCAAAAAGGCTTGAAGAAACGGTCAGACCCGGCGCGCCAGCTCAGCGGCCTTGCCCACGTAGCTGGCGGGCGTCATGGCCAGCAGGCGGGCCTTTTCGGGCTCGGGGATGTCGAGCGAGCGGATCAGGCCGTGCAGCGCCTCGGCGGTTACCGTCTTGCCGCGCGTGACTTCCTTGAGCTTCTCGTAGGCGCCCTGCACGCCGTAGCGGCGCATGACGGTCTGGATGGGCTCGGCCAGCACTTCCCACGAG
>JAANMX010001910.1_pt1 | contig 22321 bp, 19 predicted proteins | sample 7279681 | NCBI WGS metagenome assembly JAANMX01 (sample SAMN14094542, study PRJNA606508) | bioreactor metagenome | isolation source: A lab-scale SPAN reactor treating ammonium-rich wastewater day 351 | place: Ireland: Galway | collected 2018-01-01
TCGAGTGGCACAACGAGAATGCCAAGCCGTACAAGTGGACCTACACCGGCCAGCCGCTCACCAAGTAGCTGCCGGAAGACTTAGCTGACGCCGTACTAGGCGCAGATCCATTCGCGCACGGGGTGGACGGCCGCGTCCACCCCGTGCGTTTTGCCTGCGCGATGCCGCTTTCCCCCGCCGCTGCGGTTGTTAAACATACTTGCACAAATGACGGAGATCCGCATGAACGCCCTTGTCCGCCGCATCACTCACCCGCTGATCCTGCTGTTGATCGCGACTTCGGCCTTCGTGGCTTCCTGCCAGATTGACCCGCTGACCGGCAAGACCACCGTAAACCTGTACAGTTACGAAGACGAAAAGCGCATGGGCGACGAAAACGTACAGCCCATCCTCGCGGAACTCGGAGGCCTGTACCCCGACCGCTCAACTCAGGATTACGTCAACGGCGTGGGCCAGAAGGTGGTGGCGGCCGGGCGCACGCGCCTGAAGGAAGAAGCCGAGTTCCCCGACTGGGAGTTCAAGTTCTACGTCGTCAACCACAGCATGATCAACGCCTTTGCCCTGTCCGGCGGCCACGTGTTTGTCACGCGCGGCATCCTGAACCGCATCAAGGACGAGGCCGAGCTGGCCGGCCTGCTGGGCCATGAGGTCACCCACGTGTTCGCGCGCCACAGCGTCGAACGCATGACCGAGGTGATGCTGATGCTGATTCCGGTGGCGCTGCTGGCTTCGGTCGAGGAAACACAGGGCGTGGCGGTGGTGGGCATGGTGGCCGTGCAGTTGCTGGCCATGAAGTACAGCCGCGGCAACGAGGAAGAGTCCGACCACTTCGGCATGCGCTTCGCCGCGCGCGCGGGTTACGACCCGGCGGGCGTGATCGGCGTGATGCAGATGCTGAACGATTACACCCAGGAGCACGGCGGCGGCGGGCCCGAGTTCCTGTCCACGCACCCGGACCCGGGCAACCGCGTGAAGTACCTGACGGACCAGTTGAACAAGGAATACCCCGACGCCGCCCAGGGCGGTTACGTGCGCAACGAGCAGCAGTTCACCACTGCCATGGTCGAAATGCGTGCCGCCCAGGCCGCCTACGACCTTGCGGACCAGGGAGATGCCGAGATGGCCGAGGCCTTCAAGCTGTACGAGAGCGGGGGGCACCAGGCCGCGGCGCCGAAGTACCGCAGCGCCCTGAGCTACTACCAGGCTGCGGCGGCAAAGCAGCCCGACCACGCGATCCTGCACGTCAACGTGGCGCAGGCGCACTACTACCTTACGGATTACCAGGCGGCCGAGGACTCGATCGGCAAGGCGCTGCGGCTGGAGTCCGGCACCTTCTGGCCCAACTTCATGGGCGGCCTGGTGGCGATCCAGCGCAACGACAACGCGGCGGCGCAGGCGCGGCTGAAGAACGCGCTGGCGCTGATCCCGGAATCGCCGGTGGGGCTGTTCTACCTGGCCGTGAGCTTTGAGCGCGACAACAACAAGCCGGACGCGGTGACCAACTACCGCGCCTGCTATGACGCCATGCAGGGCGAAGGCGACCTGGCCGAGAAGGCGCGCCAGAAACTGATCGAGCTGGGCGAGCCCGACCCGAAACAGCAGTAGGGATTGTCCGCGACCGCCTGGTCGGCTTTCCGGGCGGGACAGGCGCCGGTTACTCCTGGACCTGCGGACCGGGCCGGCGTTTCGCGTGCTTGGGGCGGAAGGCTTTGCAGTACTCTTCGTCGGTCTCGAGGTACGGGCCCTCGAGCAGGTCAACGCAGTACGGGATGGCCGGGAACACCGCCATCAGGCAGTCGTGTATCGCCGGCGGGTTGCCCGGCAGGTTCACGATCAGGGTCTTGCCGCGGATGCCGGCGGTCTGGCGCGACAGGATGGCGGTGGGCACGGCCTTGAGGCTTTCGGCGCGCATCAGTTCGCCGAAGCCGGGCATCATCCTGCTGCACACGGCCTGGGTAGCGTCGGGTGTGACGTCGCGTACCGCGGGGCCGGTGCCGCCGGTGGTGACGACCAGTGCGCACTGCTCGTCGTCGCACAGGTCGATCAGCGTTTCCTGGATGATGTCGATTTCGTCGGGGATCACGACCTCGACGGCTTCCCAGTCGCTGACCAGGATCTTGTTGAGTTCATCGAGGATGGCGGGCCCGCCCTTGTCCTCGTACTCACCGCGTGCGGCGCGGTCGGAAACAGTGACGATGCCGATGCGTGCAGGTTCATTCATGGGTTATGCTTTTAGCGGGATGTCGGTCCGGGGAAAACACTCTCGGCTGCAGGAAATGCGCTTGCTGTTTCAAGCTTCCGGCCGCACCGGGGCGGCGGGCTGCGAAGAAAACCCCGCGCCGGTGAAGGGGGCGGTCGGGTTACTGCATCAGGGGGATCAAGCTGCGGATCAGCTGATCACGCGCAGGACGGCCTCGGCGCCCTTCTGCACCACGCCGTCGCCGGCGTCGATCTCGATGTAGCCGACGCTTTCACTGAGGCTGGTAATGGCGCCGGAGCCCTTGAAAGTGCTCCAGGCCACGTCGTGGTCGTCCACGCGCACCGGCAGCAGCAGTTGCTTGGTTTTGTCCTGCTTGACCTCGTGGCCCAGCGTGACGACTTTCTTGCGCAGCTCGTGGAAGTGGTTGTGCGCCAGGCGGCGGATCGCCGGCGACAGGAACAGCTTGGCGGTCAAGAGGCAGCTGGTCGGGTAGCCCGGCATGCCGAACACCCCGCACTTTCCGATGGTGCCGAACAGCACCGGCTTGCCCGGCTTGATGGCCACGCCGTGCACGTGCACGGTGCCCAGCTCGGCGACCGCCTCGCGCGCGTAGTCGCGCGCGCCCACGCTGGTGCCGCCGCTGAACACGATCAGGTCGTACTTCTCAGACGCCGTCTTCAGTGCCTTGGTAAGGTTGGCCAGCGTGTCCTTCACGTTGGGCTGGTAGGTGACCTCGGCCCCGGCGCGACGCGCAATGGTCATCATCGCGTAGCTGTTGGAGTCGTACACCTGGCCGGCCTTCAGTTCCTTGCCGGGCGTGACGATTTCGTCGCCGGTGGTGAAAATCAGCACGCGGGGACGGCTGACCACCTTCACCTTTTCGCGCCCGATGATGGCCACTGCGGCGATCTGACCCGGCCCCATCACCGTGCCGCGCTTAAGCACCAGGTCGCCCTTGCCGATGTCGGAAGCCTTCAGCCCCACGTTTTCGCCCCGGGCGACGGGCGCGCGAAAACTAACGGCCTGGCCCACCAGTACCGCGTTCTCGACCATCACCACCGCGTCGGCGCCCTTGGGCATCGGCGCGCCGGTAGCGATTTCGACGCACTCGCCCTTCTTGATGGTGCCCTTCCAGGGCGCGCCGGCCAGCGCCCTGCCCGATATCCGGAGCATGCAGGGCTCTTCCAGGTCTTCGCTGCGCACGGCGTATCCGTCCATGGCGGCGCGGTCGAAGGCGGGCACGTTGATGGTGCTCTTGATGTCCTCGGCCAGGATGCGCAGGTCGGAGTTTTCGACTGCAACCGGCTCGGTGCCCGTGACGGGCCTCAGCTTGGAGAGAATCAGGTCCAGCGCGTCATCCGCGCTCACCAGTGTACCGAATCCGCTTCGCTTGCTCATGGCTGTCACTTCTGGCTGTCGTTCAACCTGGCGCGCGCTTTCTCCAGCGCTGCCTTGGCGTACGGGTCATACTCGCTGTCCAGCGCCTTCTGAAGCAGCGCATCCACTTCCACTTCCTTGTCCAGCAGCCCGGCGCGCAACTTCCAGGTCACCAGCGCGTCGCCTGCTTCGCCGCGGATCGAGCCCGTCTCGTGCTTCAGGGCCTGCTGCAGCAGCTTCGGCACCGCGTCATCGGCCAGCGTGGCAATCACCGGCAGCAGCAGCCGGATGCGCTGCGGATTCTGTTCGGCGGGCGTCAGCTCAAGCTGCTCGCGCAGACGCGCCAGGCACACCGCGCGCGCCCCGGGCGTGCCTTCGGCCAGGGCGTTGCGGGCCCCGTCGCGCACGTAAAACACCGGGTCATCCAGCAGCTCGATCAGTCGCGCAACCGCGTCACCGGTTTCGTAGTTTCCCAGCAGGCCGGCCGCGCGATGACGCACGCGCTCAGTTTCGCTGCGCGAGATATCGATGATCAAAGGTACGGCGTCCTCGACCTTCCATTTGGCCAGGGCGGCCAGTTGCGAGAGGCGCGGCCCCAGGCTCTCTTCGCTGGTGGCCTGGGCCAGCAGCGCGCCTGCGGCCTTGGGGTCGTTCAGGGTGGACAGCAGCTCCGCCACGTTGCGGCGCGCTGAAGCGTCCTGGTGCCCGATGTTCGCTGCCAGATCGTCGTAGGCGTCGGCGCCCCAGCCCTCGAACACGGCGTTCAGGCAGCGCAGTTCCAGGCCCGCGGTGACGCCCAGCTTGGTCAGCGCAAACTTGCGGCCCTCGGCGCCGGCGGCGATGATCGCCTTGCGCGCCTCCTGTACCCTGGCGCGGTTGTCGCCGACCTCCCACAACGAGCCGGTTTTCCACAGCGCGTCGAAATCGGGCTTGGCTTCCTGTGCGCCCGCCGCACCGGCCAGCAGGCCGAGCAGCAGGGGAAGCATCACAATCCGCATCAGGCCCATCAGTACCCCTGAGTTCCGCCGCAGGATCGCTTACATTACTCGCGCGAAGCCCTAAAGCAAACGGCTTTGCGCGTGGCCCCGGCGACAATTGCAACAAAAGCTCAATGCAGGGGCTTCAGCTTGCCGATAGGCCCCCTGACCCACCCGCGTATCGCGGGACGGCACTGAACGCGGAGCAAGCCCAATGCGCACGACACTGATCACATTCGCCGCACTGGCCATCTTCCTGGCCGGCTGCACGACCATCTCCACGGTACCGCCCCAGCCCGTGACCGCCGAAGATCCGGAGCCGCGCGACATCTGGATCTCCGAGATGGTCGCCGAGCTGGGCTGGACCTACGACCGCGGTCCCGGCGCCTACGACTACACCATGAGCAGCCCCCAGGGCGACAGGGTGGTGTTCGAGGCCGGCAGCGACGTATTCAACGTGAACGGCACGCTCTGGCGCCAGGAGCGCGACGCCTTCGACCGCCGCCGCGACCTGCGCGTCCCCGAGTCCACCTTCAACTTCCTGTGCAAGCACTTCGGGCGCCACGACCTGGTGCGCGGACCCAGGCGCCAGCCCAAGGCCGAGTACACCCTCGACCCGATCACGCCGCTGCCCGAACAGGAGCCCGCCGGCACGGTCAAGGTCACCAGCACGCTGCTGAAGGGCCTGACCATCTGCATCGACCCCGGTCACGGCGGCAAAGACCCGGGCGGCATCGGCAACGGCGTGCAGGAGAAGGACGTCTGCCTGCCGGTTTCGCTGATGCTGCGCGACCTGTGCGAGTCCGCCAGCGCCAAGGTCGTCATGACCCGCACCACCGACGTCTACCCGGAGCTGGATGCGCGCTGCGAAATCGCGAACAAGGCCAAATGCGACCTGTTCGTCAGCATCCACGCCAACATCTCGCCCACCGACGACAGCGTGACCGGCATCGAGGTGTTCTATAACCAGAACTCCGAGCCGGGCGCCCTGTTTGCCAGGGCCCTGGTCGGCGCGCTGCACACCGCGACCGGCGCCAACAACCGCGGCGCCAAGAAAGACCCCCGCGGCCTGCGCGTGCTGGAAAAGACCGGTATGACGGCCACGCTGGTCGAACTCGGCTTCCTCAGCAACGCACAGGAAGCCAGACTGCTCAGCCAGAAGCAGTACCAGGAGAAGCTGGCCAAGGCCCTGTACGAAGGAGTGGTGGCTACCTGGACCCGCAACCGCGCCAGCGTAAGCAAGTAAACACCGCAAGCATGTAAAAGCCCCCGCTGCTGCGGGGGCTTGGTGTTTAACCCGGGCCCGGGTGGTTTCGTTTGTGGAACTTCGGGGCGAGCTAACCGCCCAGCAGCATCACGAACAGTGTAGCCCCTACCAGCAGCAGACCCAGCGCGATGTATTCGTAGATCATCCGTGTCTCCCTTCATAATGCCACTGCAAGCGACTTTCATGGATACCCCGTGGTTCGCCAAGGTGCCAATGGCTTCTTGATTCAGGAGTTTTAGAATTGGAACCCATGGCCGGGGGGGATCAAAAACACAACGACGCCGAGGCCCTGCGCGGCCGTCTGCGACTGCTGGCAGAACAGCACAGCCAGAACGAAATCGCTCGCCGCACCGGCGCCGGCAAGGCCAATGTCCACCGCTACCTGCGCGCCGGGCGCGTGCCTGCGGACTTCCTGCAGCGGCTGATCCACGCCTTCGGCCTGAACCCGGCCTGGCTGCTGGTCGGACGGGGCGAAATGCTGGAAGCCCGCGTCAGCGAAGCCGCAGCCGCGGAATCGCAGCAGCTGCTGGAGCTGGTGGTGAAGCTGAACGCCGTGGGCCACGAGCGCCTGGGCGCGATGGGCGAGGCGCCCGCCCGCATGGTGCGCGAACTGGACGACGCACTGGCCCGCAACCAGGAGTTGCAGAAGCGCATCATGGAGCGAGCCCGCCCCGTGTTCGTGAAACTGCTGAACGAGTACCGCGTCCTGATCGGCGAGCACCGCCACCAGGAGACCGCCGAGGTGCTGCCGGCCCTGCGCCAGCTGGTGAAGCTGACCCAGAGCCCGAGCATGCAGGCCAACGTGGACATGCTGGAGGCCGTGCAGTGCTTCTTCGAGGGCGACTACACCCGCCAGCGCGAACTTCACCGCTCGGCGCTGGCGGCGCTGCTCAACGCGGGTCGCCTGCGCGACGCCCAGTTCATGCGCCTTACCTACAATACCTGCGTGGGGCTGGCCTCTGCCGGGCGCCTGTCCGAGAGTGCGCGTCTGGCCGACGCCGTGCTGCAGCTGGCTGACAGCGAGCCGCCGCGCTGGGTGGAAGACTGGCTGCTGCGCGTGCCACGGGCGATCCTCGACATGCAGACCGGGCGGCTGGGTCCGGCGCTGAACGAGTTGAGCCGAGTGGTAGCAGTCTGCGACCGCGAACTGGCCGACAACCTGCGCGACGCCCTGCTGTTCGCCGGCTTCCTGGCCGGCATGACGCCGCTTGAGGAAGTCGCCCGGCGCTGGACCCGCATGGCTGTGGGCTCGCCGCCCTTGCTGTTGCTGGGCCTGTGGTCGCGCGAGGACAATGCCCTGCAGCGCGTGCGCCGCACCCGCGTGAACATGCTGGGCCACCTGGACGCGCGCTCGCGCCGGCTGCTTGAAGCCACGGACGCCATCCTGGAGGGCGCGCCCTTCCCCGAGACCGCCGGCAGCGAACCGGCGCTGACAATCGAATTGCGGGTGATCGCGTGCGAGGCGCAGGTCCGCGCCGCCAAAACGCGCGCGGCGCGCAAGTCGTTCGAGTCGGCCGGGCAGGCACTTGAAACGCTCGAGCCTGAGTTCCTGCCCGACTTCATGGTACGCGCCATGCACGCGCGCCACGCGCTTGAGCTGGGCGACGAAGCCGCGCGTGAGCGCGGGGCAGCGTTCCTGCGCGACTCACTGACCCAGGGCTACGGCTTCCTGCGCCCGCTGGCGGAAGCCCACGGCATCCAGCCGGCCGGCGCGGGCGCGGCGACCCGCTGACAAGGCGGCAGGAGGCAGTCGGCAGAAGTTCGAAGTCAGAAGTCAAAAGTCAGAGGTAGACCGGTCATCGAATCCCCCAAGGCCCAAGCCTTCAACCCCTCCCTCCCCCGTCCGTCTGGCAATCCGTCTCCTCGTGTCTACAATCACTGCCATGCAGAACATCAAACCACACTGGAGCTGGTTCCTGCTGGGGCCGGCAGTGCTGATCCTGGGCGGTATCGGGGCGGTCGTGCTGATGGCCGGCGGGCTGATGAGCGTGGCCGAGGGCATGCAACGCGTGGATGCGCCGGGCGAGGCGGTGATCCGCATCGAGCAGCCGGGCGAACAGGCCATCTTCTTCGAGCAGCGCGGGGTGGCGCAGGCCAGCGCTCCGGCTGACCTCACGCTCAGCATCACGCCCCTTTCCGGCGGCGAACCGCTGAACATCAGCAGCACGATCGGCAACGTCACCTACAACGCAAACGGCGTGGCCGGCCGCAACTACGGCTCGGTGAACTTCCCGGCCGCGGGCGAATACAAGGTGGTGGCGACGACGGCCACTGGCGGCGGGCAGGTCGCGCTGGGCGGCAACCCGGGCGAGAAGATTGTGGGCTCGTTGCTGGGTTTCTTCGGCCTGGGTTTCGGCTCGTTTGTCGCCTGCGTGATCATCCTGATCGTGGTGGCGGTGAAACGCGCGCGCAACCGGAAGCTTGTGATGCAGCAGTACCACAGCCACTACCCGCCCGCTGGCGGCATGCCGCCGCCGCCGCCCGCCACGCCTGCGACCTGAGCTAGCGCGCCTTCTTCGTGGCGGCCGGGACCGGGCCGCCCTTGGCCGCCTTCTTCCGCAGCTTGGCGCGCGAAGGCAGCGACTTCTTGGGCGGCTGCTTCAGCCCCAATGCCCCGCGCAGCAGTTTGGGGTCCAGGCCGTGGTCGGCCTGGGCGTCCAGCTCGTCGATTTTCTGCAGGTGCATCTGCAGGTCGAGCTCAGAGATCACGCCCTTTTCAATCAGCGCCGCCACCAGGCCCATGCAGACCAGGGCCAGAGTGTTGATGTCGGCCTGCAGGTCAACGGCGACGCGCGTGGGCGAGGATTTACGGCCGCCGCCGGACTTCAGCGCAGTGGCAATTTCGCGAAGATGGGCAGCCTGCGCCCACTGGGGCCAGAAGAAATCAAGCAGTTCCATGGTGTCTCCTTTCGCGGGCCAAGCTTAGAAGGCGCGCCGCGGACGTCGACTACACGCCTGCATCAGGTTTGGAATCGTAACTGACACTCTTGAACAGGCTGGCGATGTCGCAGGCCGGTGTATAGTTATTCGCGGGCGCCATGGGGTGCCCGAGGTATCCGGGACCTTTGCACACGCGCTTACCTGACCCGGGGGGAGATGAAAGATGAGCAGCTTCAACAAAGTCATCGTAATGGGCAACCTGACCCGCACGCCCGAGTTGCGCACCACGCCGGGCGGCACGCAGGTCACTGACATCACGCTGGCCGTCAACGACGTGTTCACGGACAGCAGCAACCAGAAACAGGAACGCGTCACCTTCGTCGAAATCACCGTCTGGGGCAAACAGGCCGAAACCTTGTGCCGCTGGAAGAAGCAGGGCGACCCCCTGCTGGTCGAAGGCCGCCTGCAGCAGGACAAGTGGGTGGACAAGCAGTCCGGCCAGAACCGCAGCAAGCTGAAGGTGATCTGCACCAACTTCACGTTCGTCGGGCGCGCCGGCGGCGGTGACGGCGGTGGCGGAGGCGGCGGCGGAGGAGGCGGCAACCGCGGCGGTGGACGCAGCCAGGGCGGCGGACGCGGCAACTACAACCAGGGCGGCGGCCAGGGCGGCGGCGAAGAGTACGGCGGCGGCCCCGGCGGCTACGACGACTACGCAACCAGCCTGCCCGAAGGCGGCGGCGGCGAAGAGCCACCGTTCTAGACAGCGGACAGGTTGCAGGTCTCAGGGACGGCGCGGCAACGCAGCCGTCCTTGGCGTCCGCACCTGCATGAGTTTCCCTGAAACCTGACACCTGAACCCTGGAACCTGAAACGTGCCCTACTTCGTCGTCACTATCGAATACATCAAGCCCATGGACGTGGTGGAGCAGCACACGCCCGCCCATCGCGAGTTCTCGGCCGGTTTGCAGAAGCAGGGCTACCTGCTGTTCAGCGGCCCGTTCAATCCGCGCACGGGCGGCATGCTGGTGCTGCAGGCCGAGGGGATTGAAAAGGCCGTCGCCCTGTTCGAGGACGACCCGTTCAAGAAGCTCGATATCGCGAAGTACCAGATCCGCGAGTGGGTGCCCAAGGTCGGCATGGAGCGTCTGGAGTAGCCGTTCCGCGCAGGGGCAAGCCGGTGTTAACCGCGAAGGGCCGCGAAGAACTGCAACTGCAACCAGGCGTTGGAGGCTTCACTCTGCAGCAAAAGTGGCGCGGACATTCTTGTCCGCGAGTGGTTTAGAACACGAAGGAACGAAGCAACGAAGACTTCTGGCTCCCTCTGCCTGATGTTCGCGTGCTTCCGCCTGCGCCAAGGCTTCGGCGGAAGGGTCGCCACCTTCGCTTCTTCGCGGCCCCAGGCGGTGCTTCGCGGTTGATCGCAGTTGCGGTCCGGTTGCACCCGCCGTTACCGAGCCCCGAGCCTGAACCTGTCGCCGAAGACGGGGACAGTCCCCAACTTCGGGGACAGTCCCCTTGCTTTACGGTTCTTGGCGGTTGATCGCAGTTGCGGTCTGGTTGCACCCGCCGCTAACGTGGTTCCGGCCTGGGACTGTCGCCGATGACGGGGACAGTCCCCAACTTCAGGACAGCCCCCTTGCTGCTGCTGCTCGACAACTACGACTCGTTCACTTTCAACCTGGCCCAGTACTTCATGGAGCTTGGTGAGGAGGTTCGCGTCGTGCGCAACGACGAGCTGTCCGTCGAAAAGCTGCTGGCGTTGAAGCCGGAGCGCGTCTGTATCTCACCCGGGCCGGGACGGCCGGCAGGCGCGGGGGTCACGCTGGAGCTGATTGCCGCCTGTGCGGGGAAGCTGCCGCTGCTGGGCGTGTGCCTCGGCCACCAGGCAATCGCCGAGCATTTCGGCGGCAAGGTGGTGCACGCGCCCAGCCTGATGCACGGCAAGACAAGCGCGGTGTTCCACGAAGGTGCCGGCGTGTTTGCAGGGTTGCCTTCGCCGTTCACGGCCTGCCGCTATCACTCGCTGACTGTAGACCCCGAAACGCTGCCCGCCTGCCTGCAGGTAACGGCGCGCACGGAAGACGGCGTGATCATGGGCCTGCGCCACCGCGAGCGGGACTTTGAAGGCGTGCAGTTCCACCCGGAAGCCATCCTGACAGAACACGGGCACGCCATGCTGCGAAACTGGCTACACGGGGCTACGGCTTCAGAGCTGTGACCAGTTGATCGAATACGGGCGCGCCGCGAAAGACCGTCGTGCGTCCGTTGGCTTTGACTATGACAGTTGGTGCGGCCACGCCGTCCGGCGCGGCCCTGCGGAATGTATGAACACTGCTGCCTGCCAGTGCTTCCAGTTCACGCTTCTCGGCCGAGTCCTTGAGTATGTTGCACGCCGCGCAACCCTCCCTTTCGAAAATCACAATGCAGTTGGCGCGACTTGGCGTCCTGCACAGGTCTTTGGACTCCAACAACAATGGCTGATACTCAGCCGGCATCGTGTCGCTACTTGGCCCATCTCCTACGTCAAGGAAAGCCGCCAGCAGGAGGCCCGCGGCAATACCCGCAACGGGGACGACCGCGCATCGCAATGGAGATACGGTACGTCCGACCACCAGAACGAAGGACGCCCCCATCACGCTCGCACCGGCGACGGTACACGACGCACACCATGCTGACGAATCAAACATGGATTTCAGCAGGACGAGTTGAAACCCGGCGCCAAACAGAATGAGCGTGGCGCTTATCATGCGAGTGCGTGTGATTGCCAGCAGCGCAAGCAACACGGAATAGACGATACCGCCTGCAAGCGCCAGAAACACATGGAAGGGTTGTCGTGCGCTGCCACAGGTTTCGCAGATGTTGGGAAAGATCGCCGCGGTACCGGCTGCGGCAATCGCAGTCGTCAGCATGGCTCCCGCTATTGCAGCATTCCAATCTCGCGGCGACACCTGCACCATGTTATTGATACCACTGACCGGCAAGCGGAGCCGGAGCGATCGTTACACCGGGGAAGTCGCTCATCAGTTTTTGCCGGTCGCCGTTCGTGAGTATGGAATAGGGGTAGTGAACCAATGTCTTCAGTGACGGCGAAACGGAAAGCAATTCTTCGACGAAGAGTCGAGTGACAAATTTGTTGCCCGATGTGTCCAGGATTTCGAGCTGACGCGCTTCGCATAGCTGCTTCAAGCCGGTCGCCGTAATACTCGCCGTGAAGCGCACACTTAGCTCTTTTAACGACTGACACTGTTGCAGTGCAATCAACGATTCGTCCGTGATCCCGGCGTGTCCGATGCTCAAGGCCTCGAGTCTACGCGCGTTCTCCGCCAGTCGTTTAACACCGACATCCGTAACACGCTCCCCTGCGCTAAGTCGTTTCAAGTTTGGAGCCGACGCCACGGCCTGAAGCCCCTGATCACCTATACCCGGCGCCGAAAGTTCTTCCAGCATCCAGGTTTCATCAATGTTTCGATAAAACCCGTCGGTGATGCCGGTGCCACTCAAGTCCAGGTGGCTCAGCCTGCACAGTACGGACGAACAAGGCGCCAGGTGCGTGTCAGCCACCCACCAACCGGAAAGTGACAGACGCTCCAGGCCGGGAAAGCCGGAAAGCAAGTCGGTCAGCCGGTCCAGGTCAATACGATGACGACCAACCGTGAAATTGATCATCACGAGTTCCTTGAGTCCGCTCAATCGGCTCAAGTGCAGGATGCCGGCCGTCGTAATCTTGTCGTGTCGCCGAAGATCGTTGTAGTTTTCGAGCCGAAGGGTCTCGAGTTGGCCAAGTTCCGATATTGACCGGAGTAACTCATCGCTGATCGTGCCGCTGATGCTCAAGGCTGTTACATCCGGCATTGCCAGAAACGACTCAATAAAGGGATTGAGTTCCTCCTCGACGGGTCCAGAGTTGCTGCGGTACGGAAGATTGGTGGAAATATTCAGTCCGCGAACCCCGGTGAGACGCGGCAGCGCCTTCGCGGCTTCGGCAGAAAGTAGGTGGACAGCGCCAACGCTGATCCCATCAATGTTTCCGGACTCAGCCAGGATATCGATCACTTCAGGTGTCAGGGCATCCGGAGCCACACCAAGCCGATCGATCGACGGCACCGACTTCAAGTACTGCCGCAGCCACTCGAGGGGCGTGTCTCGCAACAGGCTTGCGCTCGTGGCGCCGAGTTGCATTTTTTTTTGATAACGAGGGACGACGGCTTCGGTTTCCGGTGCAGCATCGCCGTGTGGGTTCGGCACTGGCTTTGTGGGTTCATCCACCTGTGGAGAGGTATCGTTCGGCGCACTTTGAAGCGGTGTGAATGGGTTTGAGCCCTGATTCCCGGCGTTCCCCGCTTCTCTGACTTTCCGTCCGGGAGATTCGACGACATCAGGCACCAACTGAGCGGACGTCTCGCCATCGTGTCCGGACAGCGAAAAGTAGGCTGCAATACCCACCCAACACGCACCGAGAGACGCAAGTACAATGAGAGAGAATGAAACCCTTTTATTCATGGCGCGGAGCTCATGGTAGCGGTGTCGGTTCGTTCCAGCACGCAATCGCCGCAAATCATGCGTACTGTGATATCTACGCTTTCACCCGGGAGCACATTGGCGGCGATGCCATCGACGCCGCTGCCCGGTACCAGCCACTGCCACAATGTCGGACAAAGACCATAGTAGACTCCCGAGTTGCCATCGGTCCCAATCCACTTCACGAGAATCTGGCAAGGGCAGTGAACACCGGCATCCCGGTAAAATGATTGGTGTTCTTGTGTCGGGTCGGGAACTTCTTCAGTCCAATTATCATATTCCTCGCCCTCCCACCAACCTTCCGACGGAGTGGTTTCTAAGGCCCAGGCTTCCTCGGGAGCGTAAACCGGATCCACAGGGTTTTCCGCATCAGGTCGCGCCTCGCACTTGGTCTTTATCCAGAGGTTGTCTTCATCCCAAAACGGCGCCCAGCCTGCTGGATCGTCCTGCCAGTGTTTGAACCAGGCACCCGTGCCATAGTGGTCGGTCCCGTCAGGATCCACAAGGTTTCCGTTCGAATCGTACGCCGATGCAATTACTGTGGGGAATACGACTCCAAGCACGCACCGGCACTCTTGCCCTTCACCTTGAACGAAGATGGGCGGTCGATGCGCAAAAATCACCCCGACGTCCAGGAAAAAGAGCGCCATTACGCCGAGTAGGGAACAAACCATCGCTATCGCGCATTTGCCGTAGCGCAGTGGTCTCGGGTTTTGCACGTTTGCCTCCAAATGTATGGACTGGTGTCAACCTGGAGAATCTACCCGGGGGGGGGGGCTGTCCAGCGGAAACGAAATAAAACCGTAGCATTGTCCCGCAAGGGCGACAGGCGATATGTGCAAGTATGGGGCAAGCCGAATCGGCTTGCCGTGAGCTTAGCCGAAGCGGCCGGTGAGGTAGTCCTCAGTCTGTTTCTTGCGCGGCTTCAGGAACATCTCGCTGGTGGCGCCGAACTCGACCAGCTCTCCGAGGTACATGAAGGCCGTGAAGTCGGCCACCCGCGCGGCCTGCTGCATGTTGTGTGTGACGATGATGACGGTGAAGTTCTCGCGCAGGTCGAGGATCAGCTCTTCGATTTTCTGGGTGCTGACCGGGTCGAGCGCTGAACAGGGCTCGTCCATCAGCAGCACGTCGGGCTGGTTGGCGATGGCGCGGGCGATGCACAGGCGCTGCTGCTGGCCGCCCGAGAGCATGCTGCCGTTTTCGTTCAGGCGGTCCTTGATCTCGTTCCAGAGGGCCGTGCGCTTCAGGCAGTACTCGACGATTTCATCCAGCTTCTTCTTGTTGCGCTCGCCCGCGATGCGGTTGGCGTAGATGACGTTTTCGTAGATGGTCTTGGGGAAGGGGTTGGATTTCTGGAACACCATGCCGCAGCGCTTGCGCAGCTCGATGGTGTCCTGGTTGCGGTCGAAGATGTCGTCGTCACCAAGATAGACTTTCCCCTCGGTCCGCACGTTGTCGATCAAGTCGTTCATGCGGTTGATGCTGCGCAGCAGGGTGCTCTTGCCGCAGCCGGAAGGCCCGATCAGCGCGGTCACGCGGTTTTTCGGGAAGCGCAGGTTGATGCCCTTGAGCGCGTGTGACTTGCCGTACCACAGGTTGAAGTTCTCGACGCGCACGGCGGGCGGCAGCGTGGACGGGTCCTCGGCCTCGCCGTAGTGGCTGGGCCCGGTGCTGATTTTCGGCGTGGCGCGCGTTGCGGGTTGTTCTTCCACGGCTTTCACCCTGTCGTTTGCCGATACGGTAGCTTCATTCATGGCTTGCCTCACTATACCGCGCTGGTGGCGTACTTCTTGCGCAACTTGTTGCGCAGCCGGATCGCGAACACATTCAGCACCGCCACCATGACGATCAGCACCAGCGCCGTCGCGAACACCAGCGGCTTGGTGTTGTCCACGTTCGGGCTCTGGAAGCCCACGTCATAGATATGAAAGCCCAGGTGCATGAACTTGCGCTCCAGGTGCACGAAGGGCGGGATGCCGTCCATGGGCGGGTAGGGCGCGTACTTCACGGCGCCTACCAGCATCAGGGGCGCGACCTCGCCGGCGCCGCGCGCCATGGCCAGGATCGTGCCGGTCAGCACGCCCGGCAGCGCCTGCGGCAGGATCACCCTGGTGATCGTCTGCCACTTGCTGGCGCCGCAGGCCAGGCTGGCCTCGCGCTGGCTGGAGGGCACGGCGCTGAGCGCTTCCTCGGTGCTGACGATCACCACCGGCACGGTCAGCAGCGCCAGCGTCAGCGAAGCCCACAGGATGCCGCCGCCGCCGAACACCGGCGAAGGCTGCAGCTCGGGGAAGAACAGGTCGTCGATCGAGCCGCCCACCACCACGCAGAAGAAGCCGAGCCCGAAGATGCCGAACACGATGCTGGGCACGCCCGCCAGGTTGTTCACCGCGATGCGCACGGCAGAAACAATCGGCCCCTGCCTGGCGTACTCACGCAGGTACAGCGCGGCGATCACGCCGAAGGGCACCACCGCCACGCACATCAGCATGGTCATGATCAGCGTGCCCAGAATGACCGGCCAGATGCCGCCCTCGGTGTTGGATTCACGCGGGTCATCGAACAGGAACTCGCCAACGCGACCCGCGTAAATCCCCAGCTTGCCGAACAGGCCCGCCTCGTTGGGGCGGAAGGCGCGCACCACCTCGGCCAGCAGCAGCGTGGTCTGGCGGCCGTCGGATGTACGGAAGTCGTAGGTGGCCGACTGCTCGGCGTTGCGCATTTTCACCACCTGGAAGCGCAGCATGCCGAACTCGAGTGCCTGGATTTCCGCGCGCTGGTCTTCGATCTGGCGGGCGCGCTGCAGGGCAGTGGTTTCACTCTCGCTCAGCCCGAATGCCTCGCAGGCTTTCTGCCATTCGTCCAGCAGGGGCTGCAACTCGGCCAGCCAGGCCTTCAGCTTCGCCTCGTAGTCGGCCTCGGTCAGCTTGGGGTCGGGCAGCGGCTCGCGGCCCTGCCAGGCCTGGTGGGTCTCGGTCAGCTTCTCCATGGCCGCGTACAGGTTGCGCGAGTCGCGGTTTTCGTAGCGAATGCGCTTGAGCGCGTCCTCGCGATCCTTGAGCTCGAAGTTCACGCGCCCGAGTTCATACTTCTCGATCTCGTAGCGTTGCACGTGCAGCTCGCGCATGCGCTCCTGTTCGCGCTGGAAGACTTCCCAGGTTTTTTCGCGGCCGTCGCGTTCGATCTCGACCAGCGTTTCACCCTCGACCGTGACGCGCGTGACGTAGCCTGTCAGCACGCCCTTCTCGAGCCGCTCGATCAGCGCCGCGCCGGGCAGCGCGACCTGCTGCAGCACCAGCTCGTTGTAGCCGTCGAGGTTGTGGCGCTTCATGGCCTCGGGCTCGGGCAGGCCGGTGCGCACCCAGCGGAAGTAGGCGGCGTCGCCGTACAGGCCTTCGCCCTGGTTGCCCTGGCGCACCAGGATCTCGGTGGGGGTGCCGTCCACCTGGTAAGGCTTGACCGGCGTGCCGTCGGGGTTGGGCGGCAGCGCGCGGATGTCCATGGCGCGTTCACCGCGCGGCGTGCCGACCAGCACCGTGAAGTCGCGCCAGCGGTCGTCGCCCAGCAACTGCTCCATGGGCACGTGTTTGCCCTGTTCATCGAGATAGCCCCACGGCGAGGGGAACTCGGCGGGGTTGGCCAGGTAGCGCGCGGCCGTGAGCGGTTTGCCCTCGGCGTCGCTGACGACGCTGTCATTCAGGTCGGCCAGCAGCCACTCGACGCCATCGAACAGTCTGGGGAGCTGGCGGAAGTCGGCCACGCTGGCGCGGCGCGGGGTCTCGAAGCCTTCGGGCAGGGGCTTGCCGTCGATGCGCTTCCAGCCGCCGTCGTCGGCGGGCAGCACCAGCACGGCGTCGTCGCGCGAGATGAAGACCGGGCCCTGCTGCGGGTGCTGCAGGTTGTAGCGCGCCTTGCCCATCACGTAGGCGTCCACGTCGTGGGGCCAGAACGAGGTGGTGCCCTCGACCAGGATCAGCAGCAGCATGCCGACGATCATCACCACGCCGGTGGCGACGGCGCCGCCCGACAGCCAGACCCAGGGCTCGCCTTTCACGCTGCTTCGTTGTTTGGGCCGCCGGCTCATTACAACCTCGACAACTTGCGGCGCAGCCGCATGCGTACGACTTCAGCAATGGTGTTGATCACGAATGCCATCAGGAACAGCAGCAGGCCGCCCATGAACAGCGTGCGGTAAAGCGTGCCGCCGTGGGGCGCTTCCGGCATCTCGATCGCGATGGCGGCGCTCAGGCTCCGGAAGCCGTTCAGCGGCTGCAGGTCCATCACCGGCGTGCCGCCGGCGGCCATCACCACGATCATGGTCTCACCCAGCGCGCGCCCCAGGCCGATCACGATGCCCGAGAAAATGCCGCTGGCGGCGGCCGGCAGCACCACGCGCATGGTGGTCTGCCAGCGCGAGGCGCCGCAGGCCAGGCTGGCCGCGCGCAACTGGTTGGGCACGCTGGTCAGCGCGTCCTCGGCGATGGTGTAGATGATCGGGATGACGGCAAAGCCCATGGCGAAGCCGACGATCAGCGAGTTGGCCTGCTCGAACTTCCAGCCCTCGGGGCCGGTGATCCAGCGCCGGAAGTCGGCCACGCGCCCGGCCGTGGGGTGGTCGTAGCTGAAGAACGCCCACTCCAGGGCGGAAGTGGCCGGCAGCGCCAGCAGCAGGCCGACGCCCAGCAGCAGCGCGCCGAAGCCGAGCGAGATGCCGATGTCCACGGCCACCGCGCGCAGGCCCGCCGGGTTGTCGCCTTCCAGGCGCTGCTTCACGTTTTCCAGCACGCGGCCCGGGAACTTCAGCTTGCGTGCGGCCAGGCCGGCCAGCAGCGTGGTGGCGAGCGTGACCAGCATGAACAGCAGGTTGTGGCCGCCCGGGATCCACCAGCCCTTGGGCAGCACCACACCCTTTGTTTCGCTTTCGCGCGGCAGCAATGCTCCGCCGCCGGTCCAGGTGCGGAAGTCGCCGGCCGCCAGGCGGTCCGCGGCTTCCTGCGTGGCGGGCTGGAACGTGACCGGGTCAAGCAGCGCCGGGTTGGCGCCCTCCGCGGCGGGGAACAGGTAAACCTCGGCGCGCGGGCCCACCATCGAGCTCAGCCAGATGCCGAAGGTCAGCAGCGCAAACAGCAACACGGTGCTGCGCAGGGGGCCGAACTTTCCGACGAAGCTGGGCGGGCAGCGCTGCCACACCCAGCCGAACACCATGAACACCGCGGGCACCAGGATCACCGCAACCACCAGCGTGGGCATGATCGGGCCCGCCAGCGGCGCGAAGTACAGCGCCGCGAGGAAGCCCAGCACCACGGAGGGCAGCGAAGCCATCACCTCCATGGTCGGCTTCAGGATCGCGCGCATGTTGCGGTGCATGAACTCGGAGGTGTAGATCGCCGCCAGCACGCCCAGCGGGATCGCGAAAAACAGCGCGTACAGAGCACCCTTCAGCGTGCCCATCACCAGCGGCACCAGGCTGAGCTTCGGCTCCACGTCGTCGGTGCCGCCGGTGCTCTGCCATTCGTACTTGGCCTCGGGGTAGTCTTCGTACCAGACCTTGCCGAACAGCGAAGTCCAGCTCACCTCGCTGTGGGGCGCGTCCACCCACCAGTGGTGAAGGCGGCCTTGCCCGTCCAGCGCAATCAGCCCGTCGCCCTTGCCGCCGAACACAGCACGTTGCGCGCCCTCCTGCTGCAGTTCGAGGTAGACGCGCTCGGCCGTGTTGTTGATGGCGCGCAGGTTGCCGGCCACGTCGGCCACCACCATGGCCTTGGTGATGGGGGAGGCGCTGATCGCGCTGATGGCTGCCGGCGACGGGGGCAGGTTGCGGATGCGCTTGAGGCGCAGCTCGCCCTCGCCGCCCTCGATCACCTTGAACCAGCTCTGCAGGCCGCCGCGGCTGTCGCCGAACACGATGCTGCGGTCGCCCAGCAGGTAGTTCACGGCCGTGAGCTGCAGCTCGTCGTGGATCGGCGGCAGGCCCTCTTCGTCGCGCTGCTCGTTCACGAGGTCGCGCCAGGCCCAGCCCTCGGCGGCGTCGGCCTGGCCGCCGAACACCGAGAAGGCGGGGTAGCGTAGTTTGAAAGGTTCACGCTCGCTGCTGCGGCCGAAGTGGTGCACGCGTCCGCTGCGCGACGCGAGGATCAGCTCATCCTGCAGCTCGCTGACCAGGGCGAAGTCGGGGGCGGCTTCCAGCTCGCCGGTCAGCTCGGTGGTTTCGCTTTCGGCCTCGAGCTCTTCGGTGAACTCATTGAGCTGCAGCTTTTCGGTCAGCAGGCGGGTGCGCCCGTCGGCGGTGACGACCAGCGTGGTGGTGAAGCGCTCGGCCTCGTCCGGCGCGCGGTTGATCTGGCCCGCCAGCAGGCGGATCGGCTGCTTCGCGGTGCTGACGTCCAGCTGGCGCTCGAGTTTCACCAGCGGCTGGACGGTGCGGTACAGGCCGTGGGTCGGGACGTGCTCGATCACCTTGCCGTCGCGCACGACCACCTCGGGCATGTAGTCGGGCGCCTTGAACTGCTTTTCCTCGGGCCGGAAGAGTTGCTGCAGCTCGGCGGGTTCCTCGTCCAGGCCGTAGCTCTCGTAGCCCGTCAGGTAAGCGATCGTGCCGGCGAACACGCGGCCGTCGCTGGTGCCGAGCAGCAGGTGGTAGTGCGGCACGTCAAGCGCGCGCCCGACCTTGCGTGTGGTGCGCGGTCGCAGGCTGATTTCGGCGGCGGTAAGGGTCGCGTCGCCGAGCTGCGCCGGTTTCTCGCGCGAGATGATGCTGCCGTCGGCAGTGGAAAAGCTGATCACGAAACCGGACTGCTCGATCAGCACGCCCACGCGCCGGTACTCATCGACGTGCATCAGCAGCACGGGGGAATCAGCCAGCGCCGCGGGCTCCGTGGCGCGGCCGTAACGAACGCTGCCGAACAGCGGGAAAACCTGCCAGGCGATGAACAGGATCAGGCCCAGCACGGCGAAAATGACGCCGAGGCCGCCCACGCGGATGCCCGCGCCGGCGGCTTTATCTGTCAGCTTGACCCTCAGCGTGGTCTTGCGGTTGTACTGCTCAAGCGGGGTGCTGCCCATGCGAGTCCCGGTCCCGGCGCAAAAGGCGGAACGCATCGCGTTCCGCCTTCTGGCCGTCGTGTGTGACTACTTCGAGTCGGTGTACTGGTCCGTGTACTTCTCGACCATCTTCTGGCTCATGGGGAAGTAGCCGTCCTTCACCACCACTTCCTGGCCTTCCTTGCTGTGGATGAAGCGCAGGAACTCGCGCACCACCGGCGAAGCGTTCTTGCCCGGGGCGCGGTTGAAGTAGATGTACAGGAAGCGCTGCAGCGGGTACTTGCCGGCGTAGCAGTTGTCGGCGGTGGCGTCGTAAGCCTCGGAGTCGGCGTTCTTGCTGATCGGCACGGTGCGCACGCCTGCGGTCTTGTAGCCTATGCCGCTGTAGCCGATGGCGTTGCGGTCCACGCTGATGCTCTGCACCACCGCGGCGCTGCCCGGCTGTTCCTTCACGCTGGCCTTGAAGTCACCCTTGAACAGGGCCTTCTCCTTGAAGAAGCCGTAGGTGCCGGAGGCGCTGTTGCGCCCGTAGAGGACCATGTCGGCGTTCTTCCATTCACCGCTGAGGCCGGTCTGGCCCCACTTGGTGATGTCTTCGCTGTACTCGCCCTTGCGGGTCTGGCTGAAGATGGCGTCGACCTGCTGCATGCTCAGCTTTTCGACCGGGTTGTCCTTGTGGACGAACACGGCGAGCGCGTCGATGGCGACGGCCACGTAGCTGGGCTTGTAGCCGTACTTCTTCTCGAACTTGTTGATCTCTTCTTCCTTCATGGCGCGCGACATGGGGCCGATGTCGCTGGTGCCGTCGATCAGCGCAGGCGGGGCGGTGGTGCTGCCCTTGCCCTCGACCGCGAAGGTGACGTTCGGGTAGTGCTTGCGGAAGCCCTCGGCCCACAGGGTCATCAGGTTGTTCAGCGTGTCGCTGCCGACGCTGCTGATGTTGCCGCTGATGCCCGCCACGGGCGCGTACTTCTCGAGCTTGTCATCCAGCTTGGGGCCGGCGTCCTCGGCACTGGTGGGGCTGGAAGTGGCCGCCACGGCCAGGACCATTGCAGCCAGGGAAGTGGCCGCCATTGCAAGTTTCATTCGCATTCTCATTTCTCCAGGGTTCATTGACGCTGGAGAAGGTAGGAAAACGCGGTCAACCGATTATTCGGGCTTCGTGAAGATTACGTTAATCGACGCGCCGCCGCAGGCGCAGGGCCGCCAGGGCCAGAGCCAGCAGGCCCACCGGCACCAGCAGCCCGAAACCCGGCGCGCCACGGGTGGAGCAGTCGTCGCCATCGCCGCCGCCATCGCCGGAAGGCGCGGCCGGGACGGACGTGTAGCCGGTGAATGTGTAGTTGTACGGGTTTTCGTCTCCGTCGTCGCTGGCGATCGAGACTTCAAAGCTGAACGTCGCGGCCGACTGCGGGGCTACCTGCAGTGTGAAGGTGGTGGTGCCGCCGCCCGGCGTGACGGGCGAAGCCGGCGCAAGCAGCAGGCTGACGGTGCAGTTGGTTTCGCCGCTGACCGCCACTTCGGGCATGCCGGTGAGCATCAGGTCGGTTACGCCGTCGTTGCGGATGGTGTAGCTGATGTTGAAGGGTGAGATGCCGGTGTTGCTGATCGTGTCGGCGCCGCCGTCCGCAATGGACACGGCGCCGCGCAGCACGTCGATTTCCGGCTGTGCGGAAAGCACGCAGGCGAACAGGCATGGAAGCAACAGGGCAAGCAGGCGCACGGACATCCTCCAGGGCGCTGATTATGGCGGCGGATTCGGCGAGGGCAACAGAAAGGGGGAGGCGTGATCGCCTCCCCCCTGAGTTTGCGGTTGTTGCTTGTGACTAGGCCCTGCGGGTGCGGATGGCCAGCGCGCCCAGGCCCAGCAGGCCCAGCAGCAGCATCCAGCTGTACGGGGCGCTGCCGCCGCTGCTGCAGCCGCCGTCGTCGTCGTCGCCGCCGCCGGAGCCGCTGGCAGGGGCGTTGACCGTCAGGCTGAAGGCCTTGGTGCCCGAGTCATTCAGGCTGTCCACGGCGCGCACGGTGAAGTTGGCCGTGCCCGCGGTGGTCGGCGTG
>JAANMX010001911.1_pt1 | contig 22320 bp, 20 predicted proteins | sample 7279681 | NCBI WGS metagenome assembly JAANMX01 (sample SAMN14094542, study PRJNA606508) | bioreactor metagenome | isolation source: A lab-scale SPAN reactor treating ammonium-rich wastewater day 351 | place: Ireland: Galway | collected 2018-01-01
GAGTGAATCGGTTGCTGGTCTGTTCTCATGGCTGAGGGGGCCGGAGCCGTGGAGCAGGCGCCTTCAGCCATGAAGGCCAGAGGCGCGGGCGGGCGGTAGAAGAATTTGAAATCCAGTTTATTGACGGCGAGATGATAGATGCAAAACTATTCCGCGCTCTGGACGTATCACAATGTAACTTTGAGGCTTTTCTGGAAGCTGTAGAAAATTGGGACTACCAAGACAAGGTAAAAGTCATTATTGCCGTTGGTGAGGCAGGCTATAGATTTGATTTTGGAAATGACAGCCCCGATGATTTTGATGTTGATCTGTACCAGATGGACTCTTTGCGCGAACTGGCCGAACAATTTGTAGAGGAGGGGCTATTTGGTGAAATCCCAGAAAACATAAGGTTTTATCTGGATTATGATGCTATTGCCCGTGATTTAGGAATGGATTACGACACTATTCGTATTGATGATGCTAACTACGTTTATAGATGCAGTTAAAACCTGCGCCTAGAAAGCCGTTTTCATAAGAAACGGTTTTCGTTTATGTCCACCTCTTGGGGCTTTGCCCCGCCGGTTGCGTACCCGCCCGCCCGGCATCCCCGAATTTTCGTGAAATAAATACTTGGCACTGTATATTGAATTTAGGAAATGGCAGGAAAATTTATGTCCCAGACCGAAGTAGATAAAATTGATTTATCGCCAGTCAGAATTACCGAGATTGTAAAATCCAGCAACTCTGTCTCGGTCATTATGCCACGTCAGCCATGCTACTCCCAAATGACGAAAGAGATAACGAAGGGTGAACTGCCATTCTATTCATGCGAATTTCGTATTGATAATGGCAATGTCCAGCTTATCAATATTGATTTGCCATTTAAGACAGATGACTGGGAAATCAAGTGCGACGGTGCTTCTTGGCGCTGCTTTCTGCCATTTGATTTTGTTGCAGTCGGGAATGTTGTTTTAACTTTTCGGGATGAGCGTGCCGATAAAAACGCAATAATCATTACGGGGACGAAGATTTCTTTATTTATAGGCGAGATGGCTAGTGCAGAAGATGTATTGTATGTTAACCCCGAAATACAGGCTATTGCGCAAGAACTCTATGATTATATCAGCGAGCTTTCGGAAGAGGCTATATGTGCAGGCTGGATGGAGAATATTGAATATGCTCTGTGGGAGCGGGTTTTGAACGGGACTGGCAATTATTATGCTTTAGAAGTCACAGAAGACATTATCGCTAAATTACGTGACTACTCCGACCGAGCCGGAGGCTGGTGGAGTTGGGAAGACAGAGAGCCTGTATTTTTGCCTATTGAAGACTGGAATAAGCTCTATGGGAAATATACAGAGCGAAGGGTTTGGTAACGATGGTTAAGCCCCATATTCTTGTGAGTAATTCTGCCTTTCTTTAATCGTAAACTCCGGCGCTGCATCCGGCTTTTCTCCGCGCATCTCCATATAACGGCCAATATCTTGGCGCATTTGCAGTGTGGTTTGATTACGCTCTTCCCTTAAAGTCTGGATTTTATCCTGTAGCTTCTGGCGTTCCTGTAATTGCCGCTCGACAAGGGCTTGTTTCTCGCTGCGATCCCGCAAGGAACAGGCCTCGGTTTCACGTTCATTTGCCTGTCTGATTTTACGATATGCCCCCGTAAAGCGTGACCACAGACTTTTGATCCCTTTGGGAACACGCGCCATGCGCTGCGTTTCTTCCTGCGCCCATCGTTTTTCTTGTGTGGCTTCCAGCTTAGTGCGGGCAATCTTGTGTTGCTCCCGCATGGCAATCGCTGCGTTCTTGAGCGGCTGGAATTTCTTGTTCGTTTCATGCCGAATTTCTTGAATGTATTTTTCCAAAACACCTGTCATAGACTTGGAGATTTCCTGCTTTGCCTGATCGACTGAGGGCAGTTTTTTCGGCTCTCCCAAACGCTCCTGCAATTCCTTGCTCTTGCACCGTGTCCAGCGGGTGAGTGAATAAACCTCGCCCTTATAATCCACGGCCACAAAACCGCGCCGATCACCTTGTGCAAGGGTAAAACCATAACCCTGTAATGCCTGTTTGAAGGATTGCGCATTGTCCGATCTTTCCCATGCGCTGCGGAACATGGCTTTGAGCATTTGCGGGTTTTCACCTGCGCGTTTGGCCTGTTGCCATTCCTGCAACGTGAATTTGTAAGGATTACTGAAATGCCGGTCGATATGGCCCTTGGGCAGTTCCCATTCATATTTGAGGAACAGCTCTTTCGATACATCATTCAGCTTTTGTTTGAAGTGCGGCAGGTTAATGGCCTTGATCTCCTGTGCATCAATGCGTGACCAGACGCAGTGCGCGTGGCGGCGCCCTTCCTTTTCATGGAAGACAATCACGCGGGGTTGTCCACCAAGTTTGAGCTTTTGCTCTATTGCCTCAATCGCGTCTTCAAAATACCCAATAGGGGCGGTTTCTTTTTGCGGCGGGTTGATTGAAACAGAAAACAGATATTGACGGCAGCGGGTGCCATTGCTGACGGACTCCATTTCCGCAAAAGCCTCTTGAAGCGTTGAAGCAGATAAGTCTCTGATCTCATAAATTTCGACATGCTCGTTGTCTTCTGTCTTGAGCAAATGCAAGGCCAGTTCATCACCATTTCCGCGCTGTGAGCCTTTTAAGATCATGCGTTCAGTGTAGTAGGGAATAAAAGGCGCGGCGGGCGGGTTATTTCGGAGGTCTGAGGCCAAGAGCGCGGACAAGCTCTTGGCGCATGAATTTAATGTCCTTGCAGGCTTGAAGTATCGCTTCGCGTGTTTCCTTGTTCACGGGCAAAGAGCCGCTATTCATCGCCTTAGCAAGCTGGTTAAGGTTACTGGATATACGCGATGCACCCAGCATGGCCTGCACCTGCGCCAAGGCCTTTTGGTCTTTAAGCGGCCTCTTGCCGTTCCGCCTTTGTGGCTTTTCACCCAGCAAGCGTTGCCGGATATATGTGCCCAAAGGAATATTCCCGGCCTGTTCCTCCAGAAACTCGCGCTGTTCGTGTGTTAGCCTGATGCAAAAAGGCGCTGGCTTGCTTTTGTCGCGTTCATTCATAAAGCCATGATACGGGTAAAAATTCTATTTATTGGGCGTGAAATTTTATGGCTTTTGTTGCGTACAAAACGCTATAGGCGTATTTAAAGGGTATGAAAATTATTACCTACAGTGACCTTCATCTTGAATTTAAGCACGGTTGGGCTTTGCCTGCCGATGCAGATGCTGATCTTTTGATTTTGGCAGGGGACATAATCAGTTTTGCAAATTATAAGCCCCTTTCTTACCTCCTGAAGGACTGGAATAAGCCTGTTCTCTACGTTGCAGGAAACCACGAATATTACACCCAGAATCCGATGGATCGTGAGAATGGAGATTTCAGGGCATGGCTATCTGAAAATTTACCGCATGTCGTGTGTTTGCAAGATGAGGGGATCACTATCGACGGGGTTCATTTTTTCGGCGGGACGATGTGGACAAACTTTGCCAATGAAAACCCTGTGGCTATGGTTGATGCACGTAGAAACATGAATGATTTTCGCCTCATTAGAACTCCAGAAGGAGAAGTTTTTACGCCAGAATACAGCGTAAAGCTCCATAGGGTTTTTGTTGAAAAATTAATGGCTTGGTTTCAAGAGGGCAGGGGAGGGCCGCATGTTGTGATTTCACATCATGCTCCCGTTATAAACCCCAACACGCAATACAGGAACAGTCCTCTCCAGCCCGCGTTCAATTCCCTGGATATGGTGGAGATTATTGAAGAGTATCGGCCAAACTTATGGGTTTATGGCCATACGCATGAATGCGACGATCAGACCTTTGGGGACACGCGCATAATCTCCAACCAGCTTGGTTATCCTAATCGCTCGGGCGGATATGAATGCCGTAACTTTGATGAAAAGGGCAAGGCCGTTGTGGTTTCAGTCCAAAAAAGCGTGTAATAAATTGATTTTCAACAATTCTTTTTGCATCAATTACTGCTAATTTGCATGAAAATTCAATGAAAAATCTTGCAATATTAACGTAATTATTTTAAGATTGGGGTGGAGGCATACCATGAGCGCACTTGAGCAAGTCAAAAGACATCTTCGGCAGGGTAGGGTTTATCGCCGCGCCGATCTTGAGCCATGGTCAAATGCCGTTGATCGTCACCTGCACCAGTTGCAGGAAGACGGTGTTTTGGTCAAGCTCTCCGGCGGGCTTTACTACTGCCCGAAGATGACAGTATTTGGCGCAGCTCCCGCCGATGATGAAATGCTCGTGGAAGCCTTCCTGAAAGATCATCGTTTTCTGCTGACCTCCCCAAACCTCTATAATGCTTTGGGACTTGGAACGACACAGCTTTATAATGAAACCGTGGTGTATAACCATAAGCGCCACGGTGTATTCAAGCTGGGTGGGCGCACATTCCGCTTTGCCATGAAGCCGCATTTTCCATCAAAGCCGACCCCTGAATTCCTGCTGGTGGACGTGGTGAATAATCTTGGCCAGCTTGCTGAAGATCGGGAGCAGGTTTTGAAACAGGTGCAAAAGAAAGCGCAAGAATTGGAAGGGCGCAGTTTGGCAAAGGCCGTGCGTGATTATGGTGGCGCACGGGCGAAGAAATTCTTTGCCAAACTTCTTTCTGCCGATACATTACAGTATGTCTGATACTGGATTCCTACATAACCATTCTGATTTCTCCGCGCTCATTCGTATTGTCGCGGAGGAAATGGCTATTGATCCGGCGTTGGTAGAAAAAGATTACTGGATTATGCACTGCCTGTTTGGGCTGCAAAATTTGGGTATGGCTTTTGAATTAAAGGGTGGCACATCTCTTTCAAAGGGCTTTGGTATTATTCACCGCTTTTCCGAAGATATTGATATTCGGATTGAGCCGCCAGAGCATATGAATGTCAAAACCGGTCGCAATCAGGACAAGCCCGATCACTGCCAAAGCCGTAAGGATTTTTATGACTGGCTGGCCGCAAGCATAAAAATTGACGGTATTTATGATATTCAGCGCGACACGGCTTTTGATGACAGTAAGTATCGCAGTGGCGGCATTCGGCTGTACTATAAAAATCTTGGCAGCCAGATAGACGGGCTGAAAGAAGGTATTTTGCTGGAAGTAGGGTTTGACGATATAACGCCCAACACTCCGAAAACCATCAGTTCATGGACGTATGATTATGCCGCTGGCAAAGTGCCAATCATTGATAACCGCGCCGTGAATGTGGCGTGTTATCATTCTGGCTATACGCTGGTTGAAAAGCTGCAAACCATCTCCACCAAGTACCGCCAGCAGCAAGATACAGGGACGTTCCCCATCAATTTTATGCGCCATTACTATGATGTATATTGTTTATTGCAGGATGCAGAAACATTGGCATTTATCGGAACGCCGGAATACAAAACCCACAAAGAGCGGCGTTTCCGTAGTGCTGATAATCCAATTATCGCAGAAAATCATGCGTTCCTTTTACATGCCCCTAAAACAAGGGCGGATTATAAAGCGGCGTATCAATCGACCCGCACCTTGTATTACCGCTCACAGCCAGACTTTGACGAAATATTGGCGAAGATTCAGGAACATATAGGTGTTTTATAGGGCTGAAGCTTCTGTGTAATTGAACAGCAGGACTAACGATCTGTGAACTCCCGCAACCAACTGAAAATAAAAGATAATATGAATATTTTTAGCCCCTCAAAAAGGGGCTTTATTTTTGCCGTTGCCGCACCATTGCCGCATTGTGTGTGATGTATCTTAAATACCGTTCTGAAGTATTTCGCTATCTGGATCATAGCGCCCATCTTTGACTTTTTTGCGCCCAGCTTGGAAATGTTTCTCGGGAATAACGAGTGGTCTCGCTCTTAAATCTTCTAAAAGCCGCATGAGGGATTCAAACTCTGCTTTTAACGCTTGTGCATTTTCGTCAAGGGCAGTTACCCGCTTCGTGCGTTTGAGGGATGGGCTGGCCATCGGCTCGAACAAGGCGAGGGAAAATCCAGAACATATCATTTCCGTCCTGGTTATAGTTGGGGGGTATATGTGCCCAAGGGCAGGTTTCCGGCCTGTTCTTCTAGAAACTCCCGCTGTTCAGAAGTTAGTCTGAGGCAGAAGGGCGCTGGTTTGCTGTTGTCCTGTTCGTTCATATGAGTATGATAAGAGTAAAGATAGGGGTTCTTGGGTGAGACAGTTTAGTCGCTTTTTGTAAAAAAGAATTGTCCAATGTCTTAAGAAATGTTAAGCGTACTTATGAAGATTTTTCTGCCCTTCCTTGTTTTTGCTTTTATTCTCAGTAGCTTTTCGGCTGTCGCTGAGGCATATTGCAAGGGTGATTGCGTTCACACAGAGGCTTCAAGCCAGTCTTTGGATTGTGCGGATCATCAAAAACCTGCTGATGGCGAAAAAGGTTCAAACGACAAAACATCCAAATCTGTTTGTATGGACTGCTATCATTGTTGTTCGTCTCATGGGGTGGGCTTGCAATCCTTTGGTACGCACTTGGTAAGTGTTCCCGCTTCTCTTGTTCCTTTATCGCCCGATGCCATTGATCTCAGTGGCTATTTGTTCTCGCTTCTGCGGCCTCCAAAATCCCTTATTTGATCTGCGCAGGGTTTAACCCTGCTTAATCCGCTCGTTTGAGCGGGTGTGCTGCGTTGCATTTTGCAATCAAACAAGGAATTTAAAAAATGATCCCTCATTATAGAGAAGCTGTGCGTATTGCTCTGGTTTTGTTGGCTTCAACTGTTCTGCAAGCCGTCCCTGTTTTAGCGCAGGATAAACCCGCCGCCCTCGAAAAACCTGCGGTTAAAGTCACATTGACACTGGAGCAGGCCATTGCGACCGCTCTTGAAAAATCCCCTGTGCTGGCTGCCTCATCCAGCCGGGCTTATGCCTCAGAGGCTTCGCGCTCACAGGTAGGCGCATTACCTAACCCTGAATTATCCATAGAGGCAGAAAATATATATGGCGATAATGATGGATTTGAAAACGCAGAAGTGACCTACAGTATATCCCAGCTTGTGGAATTACCCGGCAAGCGGGGGAACCGTATAAAGATTGCGGATGCAGAAAAAACAAAAGCACATTTTGCCCATGATGCGGCGCGGCTGGATTTGATTTATGGCATTACCGTTGCCTACGCAGAACTTGCCGCCGTTCAACAGGATGTTCATATTTTAGGCGAGGAGCATACTCTGGCCTCCGAAGTCCTTGAAAGCGTGGCCGCGAAAGTTGAGGCAGGCAGGGAACCCCCTATCCAAAAGAACAAGGCGGAGATTGAGCGCACCGCCAGTCAGATTGCCCTCGAACGCGCCCGCCGCACACTCGCGTCAAAAAACCAGGCTTTATCGGCTTTGATGGGGGGCGGCATGGGTGATTTTACGGTCACCATGGGCAGTCTGCCGATACTCATCGCGCCGGAACCACTTGAAAGCTACACAGCAAAGCTGCTGCAAACGCCCGATGTCAAAAGCCTTGATGTGGATGTGGTGAAAGCAAAATCCAGCCTGTCTTTGGAAAAGGCTAACGCTGTTCCTGATCCGACCTTTGATCTGGGGGTACGGGAGTTTCGTGAGGATGACAGCCAAGCCCTTGTCGCGGGCATTTCCATTCCAATACCCGTTTTTAATTTGAACCGCGCAGGGATCAAACTTGCGGCACATGATCTTGATGCCGCACAAGCGGATCATCGCGGAGCGCAGCTTTCACTGGAAACAGCCCTGATTGAAATTTACGGGAATTTCAGCAGTGCGTATGGCGAAACAACAGCTCTGAAAAACACTGTCCTGCCGGGTGCGGAAGAAGCCTTTCAGTTTGCGCGGGAAGGGTATGAAGCCGGAAAATTCGGGTATCTGGATGTTCTGGACGCACAGCGCACCTTGTTTGATGCCCGCAAGCAATTCAATCAATCGGTTTTGGATTACCACCGCCAGCGTGCTGCGATTGAGCGCATGACGGCTGCGCATCTTGAACAGAACATTATGAAGGAAGAGAATAATGAAACCATCAAAAACTAGAATGATGCTCTTGGCCGGGGTTGCGATTGCCGCGCTGTTCGGTGTGAGCCTCTGGAACTTTCTTGCGCAGCCAAGCTATGCGGCTGCGGATGAACATGGGCATGAACACGGCCATGAGGAAGGTGAAGAGACGCACAACAAAGCCGAAGAACACGGGGATGGCCATGCCCACGAGGAGGGTGAAGAAAAGCACGATGAAGAAAAGGAAAAACACGGCCACGGGCATGAAGAACCAAAAGATGACGGACATGGTCACGGTGATGAGCATGGCAGCGAGGAAGGCGTTGTCAAATTAACGTCTGAGCAAGCAGATGCCTCTGGGATTAAGGTTGCCGTGATTGGCTCCGGCACTTTGGCACGGGAAGTAACTGTCCCCGGCAAAATTGTTGCCGCCGCAGACCGTATGGCGCAGATCGTCCCCAAAGTCGGCGGAACGGTGATAGAGGCCAAGAAAAACCTTGGTGATACGGTTGCAAAAGGGGAAGTGCTTGCTTTGATTGAAAGCCTTGAAATGGCGGAAGCCGTAGCCGATTATCTGGCTGCAAAACGCAGTGAAGAACTTGCCCGCACGACCTTTGTCCGTGAGAAAGGCTTGTGGCAAAAGAAAATCACAGCAGAGCAGGATTATCTGAACGCCAAAAACGCACAGCAGTCTGCGCAAATTCAGCTTGATCTCACACGCCAGAAACTACAGGCCCTTGGCCATGATGCAGAAATGCTCAAAGCTTTTGATACCGTCGAGGCGGCGGATCGTTTGCGGTTCCATGAATTACGTTCGCCGCTTGATGGGCGCGTGATAGGCCGTGAATTGACGCTGGGTGAATATGTAGATGCAACTCATTCGGCCTTTGCCGTGGCAGATTTGAGCCTTGTCTGGGTTGAAACCGCGATTGCACCGGGTGACTTGCCGTTTGTTAAAGAAGGGCAGAGTGCCAACATTATGGGCAGCGGTGGCAAAGCTACAGGTAAACTGATTTTTGTCAGCCCTGCGATTGATCCTGAAACCCGCGCTGCCAAAGCCATTATTGAGCTTGAAAATAAAGACGGGACGTGGAGGCCGGGCGAATTTGCCAATGCCGCCATTGCAACGTCTGCACAGGACGTTGATCTGATTATTTCCAAGGAAGCGGTGCAAACACTGGAAGGCAAGCCCACTGTTTTTGTCAAAACAGACACGGGTTTTGAAAAACGAGAAGTCACGATAGGGCGAGAAGACAGCCACCATGTGGAAATTCTGGCGGGCATTAAAGACGGTGAATCCATAGCCGTATCCAGCACGTTCACTCTCAAGGCAGAGCTTGGAAAAGCCGAAGCCGAACACGAACATTAAGAGAAAAGACAGCGTATTATGATCGAAAAAATCCTCCAATTCTCGCTGGCACACAGATTGCTGGTCGTGATGATAACGGCAGTTTTAGCGGCTTACGGGCTTTATTCCCTGAGCAAGTTGCCGATTGATGCCGTACCGGACATCACCAATAATCAGGTGCAAATCAATATTGAAGTCCCTTCGCTTTCACCTTTCGAGGTTGAGAAGCAAGTGACGTATCCGATTGAAACGGCGATGGCGGGCATACCGGGGCTGGTGTACACGCGCTCAATTTCCCGCAACGGATTTGCGCAGGTCACGGTCATTTTTGAGGATGATGTTGATCTATACTTTGCCCGTTCTCAAGTCAATGAACGATTGGCGGGGGCCAAGGAGTCTTTGCCCGAAGGAGCCGAGCCAAGCATGGGGGCTATCTCCACGGGTCTTGGTGAAATTTATATGTGGACGGTGGAGTATGAAAACCCAGAAAGCGCATACACAACACCCGAAGGCCGCAAGTTAGAAAGCGCCTTTGAAAAGGCAATGTATTTGCGCACCGTGCAAGACTGGATTATCCGACCGCAGCTTAAAACAGTTCAGGGCGTGGCGGAGGTTGATGCGATTGGTGGATATGCCCAGCAATATCATGTGCAGCCAGAGCCTCAAAAATTGGCGGCTATGGGCTTGTCTTTCTCGGATGTAGTCGAAGCACTGGAGCGCAACAACAGCAGCACAGGCGCAGGATTTTTGGAGCAGAAGGGCGAAGCCTATGTTGTGCGTGCCGATGGGCGGCTTGAGACGACAGAGCAAATTGCGAATGTTGTCCTATCCACGCGTGGCGGGATTCCAATTTATGTGAAAGATGTAGCCACGATTGGTCTGGGCAAAGAACTGCGCACAGGCAGTGCCAGTGAAAACGGGCATGAGGTAGTGGTAGGTACGGCTATGATGCTGAAAGGCGAAAACAGCCGTCTTGTCTCCCGCGCCGTTGATGAAAAGCTGACAGAAATCAATAAATCACTTCCCGAAGGGATCAAGGCAAAGACGGTTTTGAACCGCACAAAATTAGTAGATGCAACCATTCACACGGTGCAAAAAAACCTCGGTGAAGGCGCGTTGCTGGTTGTCGTTGTTCTGTTCCTGCTGCTGGGTAATTTCCGCGCAGCGGTGATTACGGCTCTGGTTATTCCCATCACGATGATGCTGACGGCTACGGGGATGCTCAAAATGGGCATTAGTGCAAATTTGATGAGCCTCGGCGCTTTGGACTTTGGCTTGATTGTCGATGGGGCGGTGATTGTGACCGAGAACTGCCTGCGCCGTCTGGCCGAACGCCAGCACCATGAAGGGCGATTACTCACTTTGCAAGAGCGTATGACAGAAGTGATGGAAGCCAGCTGTGAAATGATCCAGCCAGCCGTGTTCGGGCAAGCGATTATCATCATCGTCTATTTGCCGTTGCTAACCTTCACAGGTGTTGAGGGCAAGATGTTCGAGCCGATGGCAATGACTGTTATCATTGCTCTGATTGCTGCCTTTTTCCTCTCGATCACGCTTGTTCCGGCGATGATTGCCATGCTGATTACAGGCAAGGTTGAAGAAAAAGAAAACCGGATCGTCGCAGGAGCAAAGTCTTTTTATGAACCGATGCTCAGTCGCGGTCTTGATAACCCGCGCAGAGTTGTTTTGACGGCTGTGGCGTTTTTCGTTTTCTCGCTTGTGATGGGTTCACGTTTGGGGCAGGAATTTATCCCAACACTGGATGAAAAAGACATAGCCATGCACGCCATGCGGATTCCCAGCACGGGGATTTCCGAGTCAACATCAATGCAGTTACAGGTGGAAAAGGCCATCAGTGCGTTGCCAGAAGTCGCGTTTGTTTTTTCTAAAACAGGTACGGCAGAAATGGCAGCAGATCCGATGCCGCCCAACGTCTCTGATACATTTATCATTTTGAAACCGCATGATGAATGGCCGGATAAATCTTTGATGAAGCCAGATTTCATAGAAAAACTGGCCAAGGCTGTAGGGCAGGTTCCGGGCAATAACTACGAATATACCCAGCCCATACAAATGCGTTTTAACGAATTGATTGCAGGGGTGCGGAGCGATGTTGCTGTCAAAGTGTACGGCGATGATTTTGAAACCATGTCTGGAGCGGCCAATAAAATTGCCAGTACCTTGCGCAGTATTAAAGGTGCAGCCGATGTAAAGGTGGAGCAAACAACAGGTTTACCAATGCTCGATATTGACCTTAACAAAGATGCGATTGCACGATACGGCCTGAATGTTGGCGATATTCTTGATCTGATTGCCGTGGCCATTGGCGGGCAGGAGGCTGGCCTTGTGTTTGAAGGGGACAGACGTTTCCCGATTGTCGTGCGATTGCCCGATGCTGTACGGCAAGATATTTCTGCCCTTGAAAATCTGCCTGTTCCTGTCCCGCATGAAGATGGTGATGATGTCGCGTTTGTACCGTTGAAAGAAGTGGCCTCGTTTCGCCTTTCCGAAGGTCCGAACCAGATCAGCCGTGAAAATGGCAAACGGCGCGTGGTCGTTCAGGCGAACGTGCGCGGGCGTGATATTGGTTCTTTCGTGATGGATGCACAAGCTGCAATGGATGCTCAAGTTAAACTTCCCCCCGGCCTTTGGGTGGATTGGGGTGGGCAGTTTGAAAACCTGATGGCAGCGCGGGATCGTTTGATGATCGTTGTGCCAGCCTGTTTCTTCCTGATCTTTATGATGCTGTTTACGGCTCTGGGGTCTGCAAAACAAGCCTTGCTGGTTTTTAGCGGCGTTCCACTGGCTATATCGGGCGGCATTTTGACTTTGTTCCTGCGTGATATGCCGTTCTCTATTCCGGCGGCGGTGGGCTTTATCGCGCTGTCCGGTATTGCTGTTTTGAACGGACTTGTGATGATTACCTATATCAATCAACTCGTGCAAAAAGGCTTGCCTGTGCGTGATGCAATCATGGAAGGGGCTTTAACGCGATTGCGGCCTGTGTTGATGACGGCTCTTGTTGCCTCGCTTGGCTTTGTCCCAATGGCCTTAGCAACAGGCACAGGGGCAGAAGTGCAAAAGCCTCTTGCCACGGTTGTTATTGGCGGGCTGATTACAGCAACCCTCTTAACGCTAATTGTTCTGCCTGCGCTTTATAAGATGTTTTCAAGAAAGCTACACTGATTTTAGGCAAGTTGAGATTCCGACATCACAAAGCGCTGACGGCCCCTACAAGGACACGAATGGATTTGAGGGCAGATTCAAAATTAGGTGTTAGATCATAATTCGCGTAAGAAACATCTTCAACAAAACGTCTGTATTCATCAGGATAAGCCGTGTCAGTCGCAAGTATGTCCAGCATTCTCTGGAGTTTCTTAGCCTTAGGCATACCTTCCAGCGTCAAATCATTTTTGGCGCGACTATCATCTTCCTGCATGGATTTCGTAACCAAAGCTGGAAACTCAGGATGGTCTAAAACATAATATCTTAGCATGGCCAGATCGTGGATATGCCGGACAATCGAGGGATCATCATACTTACTACCGCGTATTCTGTCTGGAATACGCCACGCAAGCGCACTTAACTTGTCTGCCGCGCTTTCAGCAGGATCAATACAGCCAATAAACGGCACTTCTGGCGGCTGTTTTTGCAATTCATTGAGAAATGATGAAACCGGTAAAACAATACATTCAAGCTGAATATCTCGCGCCGTCATTTCGATCTGGATATGGGGACGTAATGAGTCCTCCCTAGGGAACGCTGTCTCATATTCCAAATCAATCGCAAAAAAGCGGTTTTCATCTCTGGCTTTCACATGATGATCTTCTATGACAAAACCATCGGCACGAAGCGCATCAATCACGGCGTGTTTGTAATTAGATAGGCTTTTACGAGACAGAAATTCAGGCTCGACCAAAATCCTGAAATCCACATCTTCTGAAAAGCGGAAAATCAAATTATGTGCTTTTGAAAGAGCGGTTCCACCTGTAAAAATGATCTCAAAACCTTTCTGATTTATGCTGACGATAGTGCTAATCACCTGCGTGACCAGCCAATCTTTCTCTACGAAAGATTCCTTCATGCGTTTGATTTTCGCAGCTTCTACGAATAGGTCTTTATCTGGTCGCGTGTTCATAACTTACATAGGTTCCATCATATCCAATCTTCCGGCTCACGCGCCCTTTAATGGCGATCTTGCGGCCAGTCGGAACCTGAGTCGTTAATCCTGAATTATAATCTTTTTCCAATTTTGTGATACCTGTTTGCACACCTAAACGCTTTAAGGCTTCTTTGGCCAATGTAGGCAGAGGGAGAACAGGCACAATTTCTCCTGTCAATTTTGAGCGTTCTGCTTTGGCGTAAAGGCCATAACCAATTTTGATAAGTTTACCGGAGGCCGCAAGTTGGCGCAGGATACGGCCAATCTGGTCGTATCCGCCTATGTCTTCAAAGTCCTCACGCACAAAGACAGCTTCATTCTTCCTCGCTATTCTTGCAGAAACTTTGTACGATAATGTTTCATATTTAGACATTTTATACCAACAAGTTAGTTAATCAAAAATACGACATGAGTATACTACAAATATACGACATTATGTAACATTTTTCAAGGTTTATCTGATTATTCTAAAAATGCCTAAAAGCGTGGCTTTTGGGGACTTCTAAACTCGTAGGAGTTAAACAGCAGGACTAATGATCTGTGAACTCCCGCAACCAATGACTCCTGCATTGGCAGGGCTTTCCGATTGCAAGCCCCCGCAACCAATTTCTCAATTCTTAATTTCTCCTGAAATATTCAGTAACGCTGAACGCTGGGAACCGAGGTGTTTCTCCCTGCGCCTCCAATCGTGTGCGGGCGGATTGGGGCGTATTCTGAGCGCGGTTTATACCATCGAACCCGCATAAAGCCAGCCCGTGTAGGCGCAGTATGCCGCCAGCATTCCGAGGCCCACAGGGCGGCCAATCCGTAGGCCGAGCCAGAGGAGGGCCGAGAAGGACAAGGCCACTGCTAACATGATCCATATATCGGTGGAAGCGATCTGTCCTGTCATGGGAATGGGTTCAACCATCGCCGTTACGCCGAGAATCGCGAGAATGTTGAAGATATTGCTGCCTAAAATGTTGCCGACAATAATATCGCTTTGTCTGCGCATTGCCGCAACAACTGCCGTAGCCAGTTCCGGCAGGGATGTTCCCACCGCGACAATCGTGAGCCCAATAACGGCTTCAGACAAACCGAAATCCCGGGCGAGTGCGATTGCGCCTTCCACGAGTAAATATGCGCCCCCTACGAGTAAGCCCAGCCCTACAAAGCTATACATAAACGCCATGGGCACGGGCGGGTGGTTTTCGCCGTCAACGTTTTCAACTGTTGTTTCGGCGTTGTCCGGCTTTTTGAGGTCCTGTACGCAGCACCAGGAAATGTAGACAAATAGGCCTGATAGCATGATCAATCCGCTGAAGAATCCGAGTGCTCCGTAGAGGGTTAGTGCGCAGAGCAGGAGGCTGGCGCCAATCATGGCCAGCACGTCACGTCTTACGGCCTGTGCGTTTTGCACAAACGGAAAAATCAAAGCCGAAAGCCCTACGATCAGAAGAATATTCGCGATGTTGCTTCCGACCACGTTTCCGAGCGCGATCTCGGGCGAACCTTTTAAAGCCGCGCCGACCGAGACTGTCATTTCCGGCATGGATGTCCCGAAACCGATAATGACGGCGCTCACGAGAAGCTGTGAGAGGCCTAAGTGGCGTGCCAGCGCGACCGCGCCCTTGATCAGGGCTTCACCCCCGAGAAAGAGCAAAAGCAGACCAGAGGCAATGAGCACAAAATCAATCATGTTCGCGTCTTTCCTTAATCGCTCATGCCCTGCTTGCGGGCAGGGCATGAGGCGTGAAGTTTACCTAAAACTCAAAGATCTCCATGATCCTTGAAAAGACGCCCTCATCTTCGCGCCCGTCACGGTTACGAAGATTTGCCCGGCCGTTCCCGTGGTCCCGAGGCTCAGGGGCGCGCCTTTCGTTAGCGGCCTCTTCCTTCAGGAACGCCATAAGTTTTTCTAACTCTCCTTTATCGAGCCAGACGCCGCCCGTCGTGGGACAGACATCGATTTCGATGCCGTAACGGTTGATTTGGCGCATGGGAGAGCCATCGATGGGGGACGTTAATAGAGGCATGGTTGTTTCCTTTTTTGAATGTTGACGATCAGGCCTTATTCTTCCATTTGATCTGGAATTCGATTTCCTCATCACCGTCGCCGCGTTCGTGCTCGATGTTGAACATCGCATGCTGAGGCACGTAGATGCGTTCTCCGGCGATCTGGATGTCAAACCGCTCTCCTTTTTCGAGACAGTCGGCCAGACGGCGCAGTTTTTCGACAAACTGCGCCGTGCTGTAGCTTTTCTCGATATCGCGGCTTTCCTTTTTTGCAACACTCATGGTTTTTCTCCTTCGTTGGCTGATTTTTTAATGATTATGGGCCGTGCGTCTGCGCGGCATTGTGATTTTTACCGGCTGCAGGCGCCGTTTCTCTGCCCCACTTGCGCCGATCTGGATGATTCGCTCCATCCTGTCCCTGATCGCGAGGCGAATTTTCTTCAGTTTGATAAGGCGCCAGCTGTCAGGCCATAGTTTTGACTGCTCGCGTTCGATTTCCTGCTGGATGCGAGCGGATTTGAAGAGCAAGGATTTAAAGAGTTTGTCTGACATATTTTCCTCCTATTGTTAGACATTCTTCAGGAGGTTTTCGGTGTCAGGTTTTTGGAAAGAACGAACCTACACCGGAAAACATGCTCCCGATGCGGTCCGACATCGCAGCAGAACGTCATTTTGTTCATACTGCCAGAGGGGCCCGGCCCGCGTTATGTTTACAGGATATAATCGCCGCGATCCCGATTTCAATCGAAAAGCAACTACGATGATATAAATCTATAGATCTATGATTTCTATTAAAATTTCTTATGATGATTGTTCCAGAGACGAAACGATATGGCCCGCCAGCATTTTTCCGGCTTGCGAGAGGCGTTCCTTCTTGATGAGCGCGATTTCCGCATCGGCCAGAAGAGGGAGCTTAACAGGGTTGCGCACAACGGTCAGGCCTTCGGGGATCATGTCCTTGGGCAGGACCGTGATTCCCAGGCCCGCCCTTACCGCGGCAATTGTTCCGGCAAGGCTGGGGCTGGTGTAGGTGATGTTCCAGGGTTTGCGGGACCGGTCGAGTGCGGCGAGAGCCCGCGCACGGTATATACAGGGTTGCGGCGCGAGAACAAGAGGGATGGGCGTCCTGATCTGATAATGCTCCGCGCACGCCCAAATCAGAGGTTCCCGCCATACTTTCGTTCCGCCCTTTACGCGCTCCGGGTCGCGTTTGACGAGTATCATGTCGTACTCACCCTTGCGGAAGGCGCTGACCAAATTCAGCGTGAGATCGCAGCGGACATGCAGTTGTACGAAGGGGTGGTGTTTTGTGAAGTTGGCCAGAATCTCCGGCAGATAATGCGTGGCGAAGTCTTCGGGCGTACCAAGGGTAATCTCGCCCTTTACCTCGGGCTGGTTGAGGCGGCTGTAGGCCTCCCATTGCAACTCGACCATGCGCCTTGCATAGCCCAGAAATATCTCTCCCTGTTCGGTCAGGGCGACCTGCCTGTTGCTGCGGTCGAACAGGGCGCAGTTTAAACCTTCCTCCAATTTCTTGATTTGAAGGCTTACGGCCGACTGCGTGCGGCCGACAACCTCTCCGGCCTGACTGAAGCTCCCGGTCTCGGCGATCGCGATAAAGCTCTTGAGAAGCAGCGTATCAATTTGGAACGGCATGATAATACGTCATTAGAAAAACTTATTCTTATGCCGATAATTTATCAATTTTATGATGGGTTGTGAAGCAGGGTTGCTGAGACGTTCTGTTTCATCTAAATCCCTTTTTTTATGTTTATTCAATCTTCAGATTATACATAACATCCTGAATAAAATTAGCTTTCTTCTCGCCTTCGTTTTTACCTTTATCGCGGTTACCCATGACATACTGGACCTTAAAGCGAAGCGTATGGGTGCCGGGCTCAAGCGGTTTGAGCAAAATCCAATAGCCGTCGGTCGCGACGGGGTAGACGCCCATACCCTCGTACCGGCCTTGAATATATCCCTTAAGCCTGAAGCAACCGGGGGATTTCGCACGGAACTTTCGCGGGTCTGGAATGATTTTATTATCGAGCGTAACTTCTACGCTCAAAAGTCTGTCGGGCTCGATCTCAGCGTGGATCTGGGCGCTTGAGCAGATCGGCTTGCTTTTGCTTATAAGCGTAAAAACAGGAAAGAATATATGCTTTCCTTTAGGGATCGTGCAGTCTCTAACATACCGAAGATCATCGCCGGGGGATCCGGCCAGAAACCAGATATCGCCGCTCTGATTATATCCGCATGACTTCCCATCAGGGTCTATGACCGGGCTTACCTTGTCTCGGGGAATGGAATAAATCCACGTCCACCAATGCACGGTGAATTGCTGGAGGGTTTGTCCGTTCAGTTCCGTTAAAACGAACGAGTCGTCAGGCGTAAGGGCAGGGGGTTGCGCGGTATTTTGCTTCTGCCCGGTTTCTTCGCCTGCTTGTATCTTTGAACCGTGTGGGTCTGTGTATGTAAGAAAATAGGCCATAGCCGCCAATAAAGCTATGACGACGATGAACAGCGAATATATGAGCTTTTCTCTCATGCTAAAGCGGCGTTTCCCCCTCATTGGGGCTTTCTATATCGCGAATTTCATCCTGTTTTCTGCTTTTGGTCTTTACATTTTCTGACGCGCCGATATGCGTATAATAATCGTCCAGCAAGGCTGCTATGTCGTTGCAATAAAGCCCGCAACTAAACATAACCATCCATTTGTGCACGCCCAAAACCTTAGCGGCGTTCATATGCTTGCGGACATTCTCAGACACGCCTTCCTTTTTATTCAACTGGGAAGCTTTAGCCAGATAAGCGATCCCGGCAATCGCGCGGGCGTCTCGGTTGTCCGGGTCGATTTTCAGAGCCTTATGCGCAGCGGTCAGCGCGTTTTCATACTCGCCCGTTTGATAGAATACGAAGCTTGCATATTCAATCAAAGGCCGGATTTGCCCGGGGCTGCTTTTTACTCTGTTTTTGAGTTCAAGGAGAAATTTATCAGGGTTGTTGAAAATACGGAAATTTGTTCGATATTTTCCTTCGCGATCGCCGATCATTTCGTAATAGCTTGATGCTGTAAAGACGCTAGAGCGATCCCCAAGATGCTCATAGCTCCAAGCCAAAGCCTGAGCCAGTTCGGGCATAGTAAAGTAACGTTGGTACAAAGCATAGTTGGCCAAAGCAGCAATTTTTCGTTCTTCGTCTATCGAGGCGTAACATTCAGCAAGAAAATGGATTGCATCACGGTCCAGAACAGGGTCGTTGACCAGAGGTTCAAGAATCTTGATGGCCGCCATGAGCGGCTTTTCATAGTACACATTAAAGATATTGAGCTTTCTGGAGAAACCATCATTCAGCAGGATCAATGCTTTGACTAATTGCAGCTCCGGTAAATGCGGCGTTTCCTTTTCCTGCCTCTCCATTATAGCTTTGGCCACAGGCAGGTCATAGGTTAATGCCTGCTGTTTGACTGTATCAAGCAGGACGGGCATGGAGTGCGCAATCCACATCCTCATATGAGGCTGAGGGAACTCTTTAAAAACTCTATCGGCGATGGCGTTGGCCTTAGCGGTATCCTTTGCCTGCGGGTATTTTTCCTGTTCCAGTAGGATCTCCGCTATAATCTTGGCGGCGTTATCGCGCACAGCCAGATCGTCGCGCTCGGACTTCAGAATAGCGCTTTTAGCCAGTTCGTAAGCCTTTGCATGGTCCTCATCCACGCCCAGCCCCAAATAATAAATCCGGGCGACGTGGGCGGTGGCTTCTAGGCTTCCGAGGTTTGAAGCGGCGGAGTAATATTCCAGAGATTTTGTGTAATCCGCTTTGGCGACTTGCCCATATTCCGTTTCAAAGCCCTCTTCGTATATTTTTCCGAGCTTGATAAGCGCGGGTATGAATTGCTTTTCTCCGGCCTTTTGGGTCCAGAAAACGCTCAGAGGGCCGTCTAAAAAGGGCGATTGGAAATCCGCATGAAGGACGCCTAAATAAAACTGAGCCTCGGCGTTCCCTGCATTCGCCGCCTTCGTCAGCCAATAAAACGCCTGGATATCATGGTAGTACCAGCGATCGGCAACCTTCATCATATTCAGCTTGCCAAGTTCAACCCATGCTTCAGGGTGGTCTTGTTTTGCCGCTTGTGTGAGCCATTTCTGGGACCTGTTTAAAGACTTTTCGATTTGATCTCCTTGAAGGTAGACCATGCCGAGCTCAAACTTTGAATTGGCATCCCCTTTTTCTGCCTTTTCAACCAGTGCATTAATGGCCTCGGGATAGGTTCTTTTGACTTCAGGTTCTTCAAAAAATGCAATCGCCCTGTGTACCCCTACGCCGCCTGCGGTAGAACTTTCGATGTGGGGATTCGAAACCTCGAGATATGTCGGGGGCAGGGATTTCGGGTCGGGCGGCAAGACGATTTTTATCCGGCCTTTACCGTTATTAAATTCAAATGCCAAGTCATCGACAGGCTCTTCTATGGGTAGAGGCTGGCAGTCGTTATTTTGGATAAAAAACGCATCCGGAGCCAGTGATCCGATGGGTAAGTTACAAATGCGAATATTCTCAATTACTCTGATTGTGTAGTTCGAGCGTATGTCGGCTGTTACGACCTTGTTTTCAGGATTTAAATCATCCGGCTCGATTTTCAAGTTCGATATTTCTAGGACAGGCGTTGCAGGGTTAAAAAATGCCGTTCCTTTTGCCTTGCCGTTAATCAGCACATTATGCCCAAGCTCAAGGGTGATTTTGTAAGTTTCGGCATAGTCCCAGGTCGATCCCTCTGAAAGGGTATAACTGAGCGTTGTATCGTCCTTCCACGAAAGTTTGCCGTTACGGTTAGGTTCAATTGTTATCGCATAATCCAGCGCTCCTTTTTCCCTCAGAGCTTTCGGTAGGGCACATTTTTCAAGATAAGATTTGCCGTAAGTCTGCTCACATCTCTTTTTGTCGATCTTCAGTTCTATGTCAAAGCTCTCACGCTCGGCCGTAAGCGTAGGCAAGAACTTATCCATTCTGAGAAATATGTTCTTCGAGTTGCTTTGCGCCGCCGGCTTTTTGTTAAGGACGCCCAAATCCGATTTGCTGCATCGGCCTTCATTGCCGTGAAGATAATCACCCGCACGGCTGATAACACAGTAATGACTGCCAGCCCAGCCTTGCTCCATGTAGGGGACATGAAGGGTTTCTTTATCTGCGATCAGGGTCACGTTCCAGGGATTGGTGCTCGTAGCTCCCATGAACATGGGGAGGTCTTTTTTGAGTAAAAATATGGCCTTTCTTTCGCCCGGATCGAACTTGAGTTCTTCCAAAATTCCCTGATTTACAAGCTGCGCCAAGCCGCCCCATAGCGGATAGTAGGGGCTGTTGATTGAATAGGCCGAACCTGAAACGACGTCCTTGGGGTCAATAAATTTGTGTCCCTGCGGAACGGCTCCTAAGAAAAGATCCCAATATTCCTTTTTGAATCCCTCAGGCTGTTTTGTCTGCGCCTCAACCTTGCCGCTGTCGAAAATTATTTCCGGTGAAGATTTAATCAGGACGTGGGAGACTTGCGGCTGCGTCTTAAGTAAGTGGGGCTTTTTGATCCCGACCGCAAATCCGACCGTCTGCTCATTGCTTCGTTGCCGCTTGGCCCGCTCACGCTCTGTGACCATTCCGTGATCGTTCAGTTTTTCCATATCGAGGCAGAAATGAATATCGGAGAACTGAACTTTTTCTTTCGGCACTCCCGTTACGGCTGCTGATATGTATTGGCTTGGAAAGAGTTTGAAGTCGCGTCTTGAGTGGTTGTTTTCCTGAAGATAAGGATCAGGGCGCTCAAGAAACGTATGAAAGCCGCCGCGCCCTTGGGCGGATTGACCAAAAACGATGATCTTGTTCAAAGATTTCGTATCGCCCTGAATATCCCAAACGATGCCCGCATGGCTGATCAAAATCAGGTTTATGGGTGTGCTTTGCTTTTCGATATGGACTTCGCCGAAGTGGGTGTAATCCGTCAAACTGGAAAATTTGTAAGACGCGGTAGCATGGGTATTTTGCATATATACAGCGTATGTCGGGCCGCCGTCAGACAAATCGGGCAGTTTACAAGCCTTGCGTGCGGCCTTTTTTTCTTCTGCTCTTCGTGTGTAGAACGAATTAAGGTATTCGCCATAAGAAATCTCGCCTGACCCGTCTTTGTCAAAAAACTTGAATGTTTCAAGAGCCTTATTGCTGACGGTCTCAACGGAAACGGGTTTTCCGTCATTCGGCAGAGCCATCAAGGCCGCGAACTCATCGGCTATTTCTTTGGTTATGGTGATAAAATTGGCCTCCGAAGGAGTTCCTATTTCTTTAGACGAAAGCGTCATATCCCCGTTCAGGTCAAGTTCCGCAAAAGGATAGACTATGCTTGAGAAAAATGAATTCGGGTGCACAGAATCCTTGGCTTTTATCATCGCGCCATAAATTCTATCGATTTCATCGGCAGCTTGTGTTCTGTGCGCTTTCCCGGCCTTATAGAGGGCTTCTACATGCTCTAATTTTACCTTGTCTTTCTCGGCGATTTCCTTGAGAGAGACAGCGCCATCAGCATTCGTATCGTAGGGGGAGAACTTATTTTTTTGTTCCTGAGAAAGGATTTTTTGAACTTCTTCTTCGTAAGCCTTTTGTGCCGCTTTGCTAATAAAGCCGTCTTTATCAACATACCCGATATGGTGAGGTGCGTTTATTATGGGGTTCTGCAGCATGTCGGAGACTTTGCGCATAAACGTCTCCGTGGTATCGCCCTCTTTGATGTCGGGAAAAGCGGTTGCAAGCCATGTTTCCTTTTTTGCCTTCTTTTCATCTTTTGCCGACGAATGAATTGAAGGGCTAAAGC
>JAANMX010001914.1_pt1 | contig 22284 bp, 22 predicted proteins | sample 7279681 | NCBI WGS metagenome assembly JAANMX01 (sample SAMN14094542, study PRJNA606508) | bioreactor metagenome | isolation source: A lab-scale SPAN reactor treating ammonium-rich wastewater day 351 | place: Ireland: Galway | collected 2018-01-01
ACAAGGGCTACCGCATTGAGAGCCGCCGACCAAGCGGCGGCGGCGAAAACGGCGGCGGCGACGGCGAAAGCAGCAACGGCGGCCAGTACCGGCGCGACGCCAACCCCGAGGGCACGCCGCGGCGCGAGACCGGCGCGCGCGCCAATCCGCGCAGCGGCGGCAGCGGTGGCGAGGGGCTGTCGCTGCCGGGCTGGATCGGCTCGTTGTTCGAGGTGATCGCCTGGATCGTGCTGATCGGCGGCGCGGCCGTGGCGCTGTTCTTCATTGTGAAGGCGCTGCTGGGCATCAAACGCAAGCCGAAGCAGAAGTCCGAGAAGTCGAAGAAGTCCGCGAAGAAGAAAGCCGGCGAGCCGGAGGTCGAGACCGTCGCCGACGAGCCCGCGCTCGAACAGGTCTTCGAGGATGCGCTCGCCATCGCGAGGCGCGAATACGACGAGGCGCTGGCCCGCCAGGACTACGCGGCCGCCACCCTGCTTGCGTACCGCATATTCTGGCTGCGCGCCGGCTGGCAGGGTTGCGTCGAAAGCAGCGACGTGCGCACCTGGCGCGATGCCCTGCGCCTGGTGCGCGCGGCCGAGACGCGCCGCGAAGTGCGCGAGTTGCTGCCGCTGGTTGAGCGTGTGCGCTATGCCGACTACCGGCCGGACCACGGCGAGTTCAACAGCTGGTCGGTGAGCCTTGGCCGCATCGAGCCGCAGGGGGTGCTGAAATGAACGAGCCCCCCAAGCCGCGCGACGAAGCGCGCCGCGAGACGCTGATGCGGGTGATCCTGGTCGGCGTGTTCGGCGGCGCCACGCTGCTGTACCTGCTGGCCGGCCTCTTCGAGCAGCCGCTGGCGCCGGACAACTTCACCAACTCGTACTCGACCTCGCCGGGCGGCCACCGGGCGCTGGTCGAGCTGCTTCAGAGCAACAACCGCGAAGTCCGCAGCGGCGACGTGAAACTGCGCCCGCCCCAGCCCAACGGCTCAGAGACCGAAACGCTGGCACTGCTCGAGCCGGGGCCCGAGTTCGTGGAGCGTTTCAGCGGCGAGTTCACGGAGTTGTTCGCGGCCGTGCGCGACCGTGACAGCAGTGTGGTGCTGGTGCTGCCCAAGCGGCACTACAGCGTGCTGGAGTCGCCCCAGGACGGCGAGCTGGTGCTGGAGGAGAACCTGCATCCCCTTGAGGAAGTGCGCGAGGTGCTGCGCGCCACGGGGTTTGACCGCTGGCTGGAAGTGTCGCGCAGCGAGGCGCCAACCACGCGAGTGATCTGGTGGCCGGAAATCGGCCGGGAGCTGACCGTCGAGGTGGAGGGCGTGGCCCAGGTGTTCCGCACGCCGCGGGACCTGCCCGGCAACTTCGAGATACTGGCGGCCAATGAAATCGGCGACCCGGTGGCGCTGCTGTACCGCGCCGAGGAACACACCGGCCAGGGCGGTGTGCTGCTGTTCAGCGACCCGGACATCTTCACCAACCGCTTCATCGCCGGGCCCGGCGCCGCCGAGATGGCGATGCACTTCTTCGAGTTAACGCCCCGCAACGGCGCGGTCCTGATTGATGAAGACCTGCACGGCTTCTCGACGGACGCGAGCCTCGAGTACCTGGCCGCCACGCCCCCCGGCCTGTGGGTGACGCTGTCGGCGCTGCTGCTGCTGGCTCTGTTCGCCTGGCGCCAGGCCACGGTGCTGCGCCCGCGCTCGGCCGAGCCGCAGGACCGCCAGGCGCGCAAGTACGCGATCGAGGGCCTGGCCCGCATGATGGAGCGCGCGCAGGACCACCACACCGCCTACAAGCGCGTGCTGAAACGCTCGCGTCTGGTGCTGGGCACCGGCGGCGCGCAGGTGCAGGGTGCGGGCGCGGGCACGCGGACGATCCAGAAGGGCAAGACCGGGCGCATCACGCGCATCCAGGGCGGCAGCGACGAAGAGCGGCTGGTAAACGCGGCGCGCAAAGTCGCGCACCAGAAGCGCACCGGCGAGGCCGACCACAGCGACTGGGATTTCGGGTAGAAAAGAGGCGACATGAACGAAGGTTTCGAGAGCGACGTGCCGGGGCAGCCGGCGGAACAGCCCGCGGCGGGCCACGCCGAGCCGGTCGAGCTGCGTATCGGCAAGTTCGCCAACGTGCTGGAATCCCACGTGGACCGCGTGGTGAAGGGCCAGCCGGGCGTGGTGCGGCACATCCTGGTCGCGCTGATGGTCGGCGGCCACGTGCTGCTGGAGGGCAACCCGGGCACGGCCAAGACGCTGCTGGTGCGCACACTCAGCAAGCTCTGCGCCCTGGAGTTCCGGCGCATCCAGTTCACGCCTGACCTGATGCCCAGCGACATTACCGGCACCAGCATCTTCCGGCCCGACAGTGCCGCTTTCGAGTTCCGGCGCGGGCCGGTGTTCACGCAGATGCTGTTGGCCGACGAAATCAACCGCGCGCCGGCGCGCACCCAGGCCGCGCTGCTGCAGGCCATGCAGGAGCGCATCGTCACCGCCGACGGCCATGACCATGAGCTGTCGGAAGTCTTCACCGTGATCGCCACACAGAACCCGCTCGAGAACGAGGGAACCTACCCGCTGCCCGAGGCCGAGCTGGACCGCTTCCTGTTCAAGCTGATGGTCGATTACCCCGCCGAGCAGGACGAGCTGGCAATCTTCCAGCTGCACGGCGCGCCGAAAACCGGCGACGAGTTTTCCGGCCTGCTGAAAGACCACCTGTTCGGCACCGGCGAAATCATGGGCATGCGCCGCGCCGTCTACCGCGTGGAAGTACGGCCGGAAATCGCCAACTACGCGCTGCAGATCGTGCGGGCCACGCGTGAGCACCCGTTCCTGCGCGCCGGCGCAAGCACCCGCGCGGGCGTGATGCTGCTGCGCGCCAGCCGCGCGCTGGCGGCCACCTACGGGCGCAACTTCGTTGTGCCCGACGACGTGCGCGAGCTGGCGCCCGCGGCCCTGCGCCACAGGCTGTATCGCACCGCGGCCGCGGAGCTGGAGGGCACCAGCACGGACCAGATTCTGGACGACATCGTGAAGCGCGTGCCGGTACCGAGGTGAAACAGGTTTCAGGTGTCAGGTTTCAGGTGTCAGGGAAGGACCACTCCCGCACCCCCAGCCCGACGCCTGAGGCGAGCCCGATTGAGACAGTTCACGATGCCACCCCTGTAACCTGAAACCTGGACCCTGAAACCGGACCCATGGGCTACTCGCCGACCAGGATTGCAATGCTGCTCGCCATCGCGCCGCTGGCGCTTGGCGTGCTGGTGCTGGCGCAGCCTTCACTGTTCATGCCCTGGCTGGCGGTCAGCCTGGGCCTGCTGCTGGCGCTGGGCGTGGACACCCTGCTGCTGCCGAGGCGCGGCAGCGTCGAGGTCGTGCGGCAGTTGCCGGCCGACGTGGGCGTGGGCGCCGGCTTCGCCATGCGACTCACGGTGTCCAACGAAGGCCGCATGGCGGTGCGCGGGCGCCTGCACGACATCGTGCCCGAGGCGCTGGATGGCCCGCGCGAGCCGCTGCCCTTCAGCATCGGCGGCGACGAGCAGGAAACCTGGTCGCTTGAATACCACGCGCTGGACCGCGGCGAGCACCAGTTCGGCGACGTCACGGTGGAAGCGCCGGGCCCGCTGCGCCTGATGCGCCGCATCCTGCGCGTGCCCGCGACCGCCGCCGTGGCGGCGATCCCCGGCGTCGAGATCCTGCGCAGCAACGAGCTGATACTGAAGGCCGCCCGCGACGCCGATGCCGGCATCACGCGCGCGCGCGGCATCGGCCACGGCGGCGAGTTCGAGAGCCTCGCGCCCTACGTGCCCGGCGACCCGCCGCAGAGCGTGGACTGGAAGGCCTACGCCCGCACCGGCACGCTGGCCGTGCGCCGCTACATCCCCGAGCGCCGCCGCCACGTGATGCTGGCCTGCGACGCCGGCCGCCTGATGGGCACCCGCGTGGGCGGCGTGCGCAAGGTTGACCTGGCGCTGGCGGCGCTGTCGCGGCTGGCCGCGGCGGCCCTGCAGCGCGGCGACCTGGTGGGGCTGGTAGTTTTCGACGGCGGAGTGCAGACGCTGATCCCGCCCAAGGGCGGCAGCGGCCAGCTGGCGCGCATCGTGCGTGCCAGCCTGGGCGTGAAGCCCGCGCACACGGAAACGGCTTTCACCAACGCCTTCGTGCGCATGAACCAGGCGCTGGGCCGCCGCTCACTGGTGGTGCTGGCCACCGACTTCGACAACGAGGCCCAGGGCTGGGAGCTGCAGCGCAGCATCGCGCAGATCAGCCGCAAACACGTGGCGATCGTCGCCGCCATGCGCGACCCGGTGTTCCATGAAACCATCGCGGCCGAGGTGAACGACGTCAGCGACGCCTACCGCCAGCTCGCGTCCCTGACGCTTCTTGAGGAGCGCTTCAACATCCTGGCGCGCATCCACAGCATGGGCGTGCACACCATCGACGCCGAGCCCGCCGAGCTGACCGGGCCCCTGCTCAACCTCTACGGCCGCGTGGTAACCAGCGGCAAGTTGTAACGGCGCAGAATCAGGCGGCGCGGCGTTTCACGAAGAACAGCCAGCCCGTGCAGATCACGAACATGACGGCCATCAGGCCGTAGCGCAGGCCGAGGCCGGCGTGGCTCTGGCGGAAGATGCCCTCGATGACGCCGGCGCTCATCAGCAGCGGCACGCAGCCGAGCGCCACGATGCTGGCGTCCATGGCCGTTTTCGTCAGGGCGCGCCGGCGCGGCAGGTTGCCCGGGTTCAGCAGCCTGTGGCCGATCGCCATGCCTGCGCCGCCGCACAATATGATCGCGCCGATTTCCGGCACGCCGTGCGGGCCCAGCCAGGCCACGGCCTCAACCCCCAGCCCCTTGCTGAAAAACAGGCCCAGGAACGCGCCCAGCATCAGGCCGTTTTTCACCAGCAGGTAGATCGTCGGCAACCCCAGCACGAAGCCCCACGCGAAACACAGGAACGCAACCTTGGTGTTGTGCGTGAACAGGCGGCCGGCAAAGACCATCTCCTGGTCCAGTGCGCCCTCCTGCGGCCCCAGCCCTTCCGCCAGGTATTCGCGGCTGGCGGAGGGGTCGCGGCCCTGCGCCAGGCCGCGGTCCACGAACAGATAGTAAGTCTCGGGCGCCCAGGTCACGGCCGTGAATGAGATGACCGTGGTCAGTACCGTGATCAGCAGCGAGAGCGCGTGGTACTTCCAGAGCCTGCGCACGGCCGCGGGCACGCCGAACAACGCGCCCTCGACGGCTTCGCGCATGGTGGGGCGTTTGCGGCGGTGCACTGCGAAGTGGGCGGTGGCGACGCCTTGTTCAATGAAATCGGCCAGGCGCTTGTCGGGGCTGAAGGCGCGCACACGCGCCAGTTCCGTGGCGCTGCGCCGGTAAGCGGCCGTGAAGTTCTCGACCACGTCCAGGTTGCGCGGCCGAGCACGCACGCGCGACCAGGCCAGACCTTCAAAGGCAAGGTAGCGCCAGCGATCCAGGGCGCGGGTCGCGGTCTGTGAGATGTGATGGTGCTGCATTCCGGCCAAGCGAACACCAGGTTGTAGGTGTTAGGTTGTAGGTTGTAGCTCAGGATTGGACGCGCAGGACAGAGACCCTACAACCTACAACCTGAAACCTATAACCTAGCGATATGCAGCCCGTATCCTACCGCGCGGGATTCACCGATGCCACCCGGCCTGAGCCGGGTGCCGACCGCGTCGGCACGCTGGCCTGGAAGCACGAGGTGATGCTGCCGGAGGACGTCAAGGCGGCCTTCGAGGTCGCCAGCCCTTTCGCGCGCTCGCTCGCGTTTCTGCTCGACATGGGGATCATCATCCTGGCTGTGATGGTGCTGTTCCTGGTCGGCATGATGGTGGCGGCTGCAACGGCCTTCAGCGGCGGGGGCAACATCACGCTGCTGCTGGTGATCCTGGCGTTCTTCTTCATCAACGTCGGCTACTTCTTCGTGTTCGAGGGCATCTTCTCGGGGCAGACGCCCGGCAAGCGCATCATGAAGCTGCGCGTGATCAAGGAAGACGGCGAAGAGATCGGCCCCAGGGAAGGCATGGTGCGGGCGTTCATGCGCTTCCTGATCATCGGACCGGTGCCGTGCCTGTTGTTCCTGGGCGTGTTCAGCGCGGAGATCCTGTTCGCGCTGGCGCCGTTCCATGCGCTGGCGATCGTGATGTTCGTGGACCGCAAGACCCGCGGCATCCCGGACTTCGTGGCGGACACTTTGGTGGTGATCCAGAAGGTGCCGCACCGCAACTGGAACACGCCGTACGTGCCGCCCTACTTCATGCTTCCGCACCACGAGTTTCCGCTGAATGCCGAAGAGATTTCGCGGCTCACGCCGGAAGACTACGTGCGCCTGGAGGAATTCGGCACCCGGCTCAGCACCATCGGCAGCGAGGCGCGCCAGCAGGCCGCCATGGCCGCGGCGGCGGCGCTGGCCACGCGCATGAACTACAGCAAGCCCGTGGACCCGGACTACGCCGAAGTGTTCCTGTACGAAATGCACGCGGCCCTGAAGCAGCAGCTGCAGCAGCTCTACCCCGACCTTTACGCCTGAAACCGGAATTCCACGAACCGGCGACACGCTGGCGTCGTATAATCTGCAGAAGTGCCCCGATCCCCTGCCGGAGGTGGCCATGAAACGCGTATTGTTCGCACTGGCTTGTTGCGGCCTGCTCGGCGCGCCGGCTTTCGCCCAGGACGAGAAGGACCTGGGTTCAAAGTCGCGCGAAGAGCTGCTGGCCGACCTGCACAAGCTGATGAAAGAAGCCAGCAAGGAGATGGACGGGCTCGAGAAAGAGCTCGCCAAGACCTCGCTGGGGCCCGCCAAAGCCGACATCGTGGCCGAGCGCATGAAGAAGGTGCGCGACGCCATGAAAGAGGGCAAGCTTGATGAGTTGCCCGAGGGCCTGCGCGAGTACCTGAAAGAAAACCCCGACGAAGCCGCCAGGCTGGCCGGCAAGTCGGCCGAGGAAATCAGGCAGATCGCGGAAGACGAGGCCAAGCTGCGCGAACTGCTGGGCAGGAATCCCGAGCTGCTGCGCAAGCTGGCCGAGAACCAGCAGGCCTTTGAAGACATCGTGCAGCGTCAGCTGGCGATCGAGAAGCGCGTGGAAGATGCCCTCAAACGCGCCGAGGAATCCACGGCCAAGGCCGAGGAGAACATCGACGGCAGCCTGGAGGTCGCCCACGAGCTGAAAGCGAGGTCTTCCTGACAGGGCGGCTCATGACAGAGCAAATCGGCTGGTCAGCCGAAAGCAGGACAGAAGCCCGGTGAGGGTCAGCAGCAGGGCGGCAGCAAGCCCTCAAGCGGCGCGCAGGGCCAGTATCAGCCGGGCAACGGCGAAAACCCGGACGACACCAAGGTGGACGCCCACGCCCAGAACGCCGACGAAAAAAGCTGGCAGGGCCAGCGCCCCGGCGAAAAGCAGGGCGACGCCGCAAGCAGCGACAACCGCGCCGAGCCCGGCAAGTACAAGGGCTTCTGGCAGCGCTTCAGCAAGGAAGTGCAGGAGAAATCAAAGAGCAAATAGACCGTAGGCTTCGAAGAAGCCCGCACTTCCACGGCGTCGTGCACGTCCCGGCGGCACGGCCATGGCGTAACGATGCGGCCGTAAGCTAAACTGCGGGCCCCAGAACAGCCGGGTAACCCATGTCGGCCGAGTTGAGCTGGCAGCAGCTTCCGATTGACACGCCCAGCACGGCGGCGTTCATGCTGGACGGCGCGTTCACCAGGGACCGCATCGGCGACTTCACCGTAAGCCTGGGGCGCAGCCTGCAGCCCCTGCCCAAGCGGCTGTTTCTCGACATCCGCGGCCTCAAGCAGATCGACCGCGCCGGCATCGACACCATGGCCGGCCTGGCGGGCCTGTTCAGCGAGCACGACTCCGGCTTCCTGGCCATCATCGGCGCGCCGCCGGCATTGCGCGCCAGGCTGGGCGAGGGCGCGCCCGGCAGCGGCTTCCGCTTCTATGACAGCTTCGGGCAGGCCGCGCAGAAGGTGATGGACGGCATGCTGGCCGCGCTTTCCGGCCAGTTCCGCATCCTGCCGGAAAAGCCCAGCATCACCGAGGAAATGCGCACCTGCTGGGGCGGCATGCGCGACGCCGGTGTGCCGGGCAGCCAGGTGCTGTGCCTGAAGCGCGCTTTCAACAAGATCTCCGCCCCCCACTTTGAACGCCACTGGAACGCCGAGTTCAAGCCGGACACGCGCCACCTGATCATGGATGTCTCCGAGCTGCGCACCCTGGTGGACGAGGGCACCGAGTGGCTGCGCCGCATCAGCGAAACCATCCGCGGCCGTGACGGCCGGCTGATCCTGGTCAACCCGCAGCCCAAGGTGAGGGTGATGCTGGAGATGCTGGAGATGGACCGCTTCTTCGAAACCGCCCTGAGCGTGGAAGAAGCCGAGTCACGCCTGCGTTAGTCTGGTCCGGGGGCGACCGGACCCATCATGCGTTTCTTATCGATAGCGGCCGCGATGCTGTTGGCGTCGGCATGCGGCGCGCAGGGCATCCCCCGAGAGGCCTGGAGCGTCGAGACCGCACGGTCGCCCGGCGTGCGCTACGCGCTGGGGCTGGAAACCGATGTCATCGGCAAAGATGACGCCGTGCGCTGGCAGGCGGGCGACGCCCTGGTTTCCGCGCCGGTGCTCACCAACCCCCGGCGCTCGCTGTTCCTGTCCGCCGGCTTCCGTTACATCGGCCTGGACAACCGCCGCAACAGCCTGCCGCCGCGGCTGATCGACGCCTCGCTGGGCGCCTTCGGGAACTTCGGCATCGGCGACCTGACCCTGACCAGCTTCCTGAACGTCTCCATGCGCTCCGACGCCGACCGGCTGGAGTGGGACGCGTTCTCCATCAACGCCAGCGTCGGGCTGCGCATCCCGGTCGACGCCGAGTGGTCGATTACGCCGTCGGTGTTCTTCTCCACGGCCGTGCGCGACCAGGGCGGCTTCTCGTTCCGGTACATTCCGCTGCCCGGCGTGACGGTGGCGTACAAGCCTTCGGAGGATTTCGAGTTCGAAATCGGCCTGCTGAGCGCGAAGGTCAAGTGTAAGGCGCTGAGCTGGCTGAGCGTGCAGGCCGGCTACACCTTCCCCTACGGCGGCTCGCTGCGCGTGACGGAGCAGCCGGTGGAGTGGTTCCGGGTGACGCAGTTTTTCGGGCGCAACAGCGACCACTACACGCTGACGGGCGAGCGCTGGCCCGAACACCACCTGATCAAGCTGCAGACTTTCGCGGCGGGCGTGACGTTCGATTTCGTGGCGCCCCTGGGCAGCGAGCCGGGTAGCGCCAGGCTGGTAATCGGCCTGACCTACGCGCTCGGCTTCGGCGGCAAGGCGCGGGTCTGGAACTACGCTGAGGATGACGAACTGTTTGAGCTGAAAACGAGACCGTCGCACAACTTCGCGCTGACGGTCTCGTTCGTGTTCGGGCGCTGATTCAGGCCGCTTCGGATTCCTGCACCACCTGGGCGTCGGCCCAGGTTTCGTCGATCGCGTAGTACTGGCGGGCGTCCGACTGGAAGATGTGCACGATCACGTCTCCGAAGTCGAGAAGCACCCACCAGCCCTCTTCACGGCCTTCCAGGCCAATCGGCGAGCGCTGGGCCTCTTCCTTCAGGCGCTTGCGCACTTCGTCGGCGATCGCCCGCGCGTTCACCGAGCTGGTGGCCGTGCAGATCACGAAGTAGTCGGCCACGATGGTCAGGCCGCTGACCTCGAGCAGACGGATGTCGGTGGCCTTTTTCTCAGCGCAGGCCTGGTAGGCAATGCGCGCGGCTTCGAGGGTATCGATGTCGAACTCCCGTTTGCGTCTGAGTTAGATTCTACGATCGAGATCGCCCGGCTTTGAGTGACTGTGAGCGAAAAAGTTGCCAGTTGTCGGTTATCAGTGGCTTTGCACCGACAACCGACAACTGAAAACCGGTGACTATCCCTTGTCTTCGTCGTTCCAGCTCCAGGCGTCGATGGCGCGGCTGTACTCAAGCAGTTCCTCGGGCTTGAAGAACAGGCCCAGTTCGCGCTGGGCGCTTTCGGGGCTGTCGCTGCCGTGCACCAGATTCAGGCCGCGGCTGACGCCGAAGTCGCCGCGGATGGTGCCCGCGACGGCGTCGGTGCAGAAGGTCTTGCCCATCAGCTTGCGGCAGTTCTCGACGGCCTTGGGGCCCTCGACGGCCAGGGCCACCAGCGGGCTGCTGGTCATGAACTTGACCAGCCCGGTGTAGAAACCCTTGCCGACGTGGTCTTTGTAGTGCTGGGCAGCCAGCTGCTCGGTCATCTGCATCAGCTTCATGCCGACGATTTTCATGCCGGTGCGCTCGAAGCGGCCGACGATGTCGCCCACCAGGCCGCGCTGTACGCCGTCTGGCTTGATCAGGATCAGGGTGCGTTCAAAGGCCATGGCTGTCTCCGTGTCGAAAATCGGGGCGGGAGCCTACCTTGGGGCCGCCGCGGGCGCTACCCGCGGCCGCATGAAGGTTTTTTGAGCTTTGGACCGTACAGGTCCAAAATGTTCCTTGAGCCCGCGTTGCGACGGATTATCATCCGCGTCCCCGGCGTTAGGGGCGCGAGAATCGGCCCCGGCCGGTTCAATCCCGTTTACTGACTCTGCAAAGAGAGGAAATGCAAATGGCAATCCAGGTAGGTTCGCCGGCGCCGAACTTCAGCGCGGACGCTGTGGTCGGCTCGGAATTCAAGAAGATCGGCCTCGCCGACTTCAAGGGCAAGTGGGTGGTGATGTTCTTCTACCCGCTCGACTTCACGTTCGTCTGACCGACCGAAATCGTTGCTTTCTCGGACCGTATCGAAGAGTTCCGGAAGCACAACGCCGAGGTTCTCGGCGTCTCGATCGACAGCAAGTTCAGCCACCTGGCCTGGACCAACCAGCCGCGGAACAAGGGCGGCCTGGGCAAGATCAGCTATCCGTTGCTTTCCGACCTGACCAAGAACATCAGCCGCGACTACGGCGTGCTGCTTGAACAGGCCGGCATCGCACTGCGCGGCACCTTCATCATCGACCCGGACGGCGTGCTGAAGAACATGGTCGTGCAGGACCTGCCCATCGGGCGCAGCATCGACGACACCCTGCGCGTACTGACCGCGCTGCAGCACAGCAGCAGCACCGGCGAAGTCTGCCCCGCCGACTGGGGCAAGGAAAAGAAAGCCATCAACCCGGCCAAGGCCGGTGAGTGGTTCGAAAAGAACGCCAAGTAGGTGTGCCTTCGAATGGGCTCCCGCCGCGGGCGGGGGCCCTTCCTCTTTTAACCAACTTTCACCCGGATGGACTTGCGCCCCGGGCCGCCGCGTTAGAATCCTGATTCTCACCCACAGGAGATTCCCATGGCCGCTCCCAGGATCGCTATCAACGGCTTCGGCCGCATCGGGCGCGCGGTGATCCGCATTGCCAAGCTGCGCGGGCACTTCGACGTGGTGGCGATCAACGACCTCGCGCCCGCCGACGCGCTGGCCTACAACTTCAAGTACGACAGCGTGCACGGCAAGTACCCCGGCACGGTCGAGCTGACGGGCGACACGCTCAGCATCGACGGCGACCCCTTCAAGGTGCTCAGCGAGAAAGATCCCGCCAAGCTGCCCTGGAAAGAGCTCGGCGTCGATTACGTCATCGAGAGCACCGGCAAGTTCCGCAAGATCGAAGAGCTGAACCACCACCTGGAGGCCGGCGCACGGCGCGTGCTGATCACCGTGCCGACCAAGGACTACCTGGAAAGCACCGTGGTGCTGGGCGTCAACGATGAGGTCGTCACGCCCGACGCCAAGCTGGTCAGCAACGCAAGCTGCACCACCAACTGCGCGGCCCCGGTCGCCAAGGTGCTTCACGAAAGCTTCGGCATCAGGCGCGGGCTGCTCACCACCGTGCACGCCTACACCGCCGACCAGCGCCTGGTGGACACGCCCCACAAGGACTTCCGGCGCTCGCGCCACGCGGCGCTGAACATCATCCCCACCAGCACCGGCGCGGCCAAGGCGATCGGGCGCGTGATCCCGGCCCTGGCCGGCAAGCTGGACGGCCTGGCCCTGCGCGTGCCCGTGCCGGACGGCAGCGTGGTGGACCTGACGGTTGAGCTGGACAAGCAGGTGACGGCCGAGCAGGTGAACGCGGCCATGAAGGCGGCCGCTGACGGCGCGTTGAAGGGGATTCTGGAGTACAGCACGGACGAGATCGTGAGCAGCGACATCGTCGGCAACCCGGCCAGCAGCATCTTCGACGCGCCGCTGACCCAGGTGATGGGCGGCAACCTGGTGAAGGTGATCGCCTGGTACGACAACGAGTGGGGCTATTCGAACCGCGTGGAAGACCTGATCGTAAAGGTCGCGCACCAGGATGGACTGAAGGTCGAGTTCAAGGGCTAGCTAGAGAGGCTCCGGTGGCGTGGGTTGGCAGGCAACAGCAAATTATCAATAACCAATTTTCAAGTACCAATGCAGCGGCGGACGCAGTCCAATTGGTAATTGGTTATTGGTAATTTGCTGTTCAGAAGCTTGCCCGTTTCGATTGAGCGCCCCATGAAGAGAATCGGCATCATTACCAGCGGCGGCGACGCCCCCGGCACCAACGCCTGCATCCGCACCATTGCGCGGCGCTGCCTGTATGACGGCGTTGAGCTGATGGGCATCTTTGATTCCTGGGACGGCCTGCTGAAGGACGAAGTCCGCCTGCTCACACGCCACGACGTCACCGGCATCGTCCAGACCGCCGGCACGCTGCTGCGCTCGGCGCGTTCACGTCTGTTCCTCAATAAGGGCGACGAGGACAAGGCCAAGGCTGCCCTGGCCAAACACGGCATCGAAGGGCTGCTGGTCGTCGGCGGCAACGGCAGCCAGGCGGCCGCCGCCAAGCTGGCCGCCAGCGGCTTCCCCGTGGTAGGCGTGCCCAAGACCATCGACAACGACCTGGCCGGCACCGAGCTTACCGTGGGCTTTCTCACGGCCGTCGAGATGTGCACCCACGCGCTCGACAACCTGCGCGCCACGGCCGAGTCGCACAACCGCGTGATGGTGGTGGAGGTGATGGGGCGCAACGTGGGCTGGATCGCGGTGGAGAGCGCGATCGCGGGCGGCGCGGACATCACGCTGGTTCCCGAGTTCGCCTTCACGCTGGACGACGTGTGCGACAAGCTGAAGCTGCGCCACGACAAGTACGACCGCAACTACAGCATCATCGTGATCGCCGAAGGCGCCGTGGATAAGCAGGGCCTGATCGATCCGCGCTCGACGGCCACTGACAAGTTAGGCCGTCCCAAGCTGGGCGGCGTGGGACCCATGCTGGCGCGCGAGATCGAGGACCGGCTGGGCTACGACGCGCGCTGCACCACGCTCGGCTACCTGCAGCGCTGCGCGGCGCCCTGTGCCGCCGACCGCATTCTGGCAACACGCGTGAGCGACAAGGCCTACGACCTGCTGAAGGGCGGGCAAAGCGGCACGCTGGCGGGGCTGCAGGGCACCGAGGTGCGCGCCGTGCCGCTGCAGGACATCAAGGGAAAAGAAAAGAAGGTCACCAAAGAGTACTTCCGATTGGCGGACCTGTTCGGCTAGGCACGTAGCGCAGGCGCCCCGCCTGCCTGTCCCGTGGGCACCCTGCCCACGGGTGCGCCGTGGGCGAGGCGCCCACGGCGAGTGCAGGCGAGGCGCCTGCGCTACGGTTACGGCAAAGCCCCCAGCGCATCGCCTACCCTGAGTGTGCGGATGTTGTTCGGCGGCTGCTGCTCGCCCCAGGGGTAGCGGCTGATCACCACGATGCGGTCCATGGTGCTGACCAGCCCTTCGTCGAGAATCGCCCGCGCCAGCTGTTTCAGGTCCTCTTCCATCGCCGGCAGCTCGCCGTGTTCGGCGCGGGTCTGCACCGGCAGCACGCCCCACATCAGCGCATGGCGTCGCAGCACGGCCGGGTCGTGATGCACGGCCAGCACCGGGCAGCGCCCGCGCACCTTGCTGAGGTAGCGGGCCGTCACGCCCGACTCGCTGCGCACCACGATGAACTTGGCGCCCAGGGGCTCAGCGATGATCGCCGCGCCGATCACCATCGCCTTGCGCAGCGCGTCGCCGGCGCGCCGCGCGATGAACTCCTCGGGCGCCTCGGTGCCGACCAGCGCCTTCTCCACGTCGCGGCACACGCGCGCCATGGTTTCAACGGCGTGCACGGGGTACTTGCCGGCCGCGGTCTCGGCCGAAAGCATCAGCGCGTCGCAGCCGTCCTCGATGGCGTTGGCGATGTCGCTGACCTCCGCGCGCGTGGGCGTGGGGTGCTCGATCATGCTCTCCAGCACCTGGGTGGCGACGATCACCGGCTTCAGCGCCATGCGGCAGGCGCGGATGATGCGCTTCTGGTGCAGGGGCACGCTCTCGACCGGCAGCTCGATGCCGAGGTCGCCGCGCGCCACCATGATGGCGTCGCTGGCCTCGATGATGGAATCCAGCTGCTCCAGCGCCTGGGGCTTTTCGATCTTCGAAACGATCTGCGCCTCGCTGCCCAGGGCCTTCAGGCGCGCACGCAGGTCTTTCACTTCCTCGGCGCTGCGCACGAACGAGAGCGCGAACAGGTCCGCGCCCAGCTTCACGCCGAACTCAAGGTCGCGGATGTCTTTCTCGGTCAGGGCCGGCGAGCTGATGCGCGTGCCCGGCAGGTTGATGCCCTTGCGGCTGCTGATCAGGCCGCCGACTTCCACCAGGCAGGTCAGGCGCTCGGGCGTCTTCCTGGTGGCGGTCAGGCGGATGGCGCCGTCGTTGATGTACACCGGCTCGCCGACTTCGACGTCGTCGAGAAACGCGCCGTAGGTGCAGGTCAGCTCGCGCGGATTGCCGGGCGCCGTGCCGTGCACGAAGTCGATGCTGTGGGCGGTCTTCAGCTCGAAGCTGCCGCCCTCGATTTCATTCAGCCGGATCTTGGGGCCGCTCAAGTCGCACATCACGGCCACGGGGCGGGCGCGCTGCTCACTGGCCTGGCGCACCAGCTCAAAGGTCTTGCGGTGCAGCTCGTGGTCGCCGTGGGACATGTTCAGCCGCGCGACGCTGAGCCCGGCGTCGATCAGCGCGCCGATCACGGCCGTGTCGCGCGAGGCCGGCCCCAGCGTGCACACGATCTTGGTGCGCAAGGGCTGGCCGCGGACGGTTCGACGGGTGAAGCTCATGGCGCGAAGTGTAATGGGAATTCGCGTGCATGACAGAGCGCGGGCACCCCGAGCGAATCAGAATCGTTCAGCGCGGAAATTTGGCGAAATCGGTCAGGAACTGCCCTCCCGGGTTACTTAATGGCAGAATGCTTGGCCCTCGGGGACAGGCTCTTTTTCGCCCGTTTCCGTGAACGAACTTGGTGAAAGGCGTTCAGGCGAAAAGTACCTGGCCCCTTCCGACACGAGGTAACACATGCGTATCTGGGAACCCCACATCCACATGATCAGCCGCGTCACCGACGACTACGAGAAGATGGCCGCGGCCGGCATCACCCACATCACCGAGCCCCAGTTCTGGCTGGGCCAGCCGCGCACCAGCGTGGGCAGCTTCATCGACTACTTCAGCCACCTCACGGACTACGAGGTGAAGCGCGCCGCCGACTACGGCATCAAGCACTTCTGCACCATCGGCCTGAACCCCAAAGAGGCCAACGACCCGCGCGTGAACAAGGACGTGATGGCGATCCTGCCCGAGTGGGTGAAACACCCGCTGTGCCTGGCGATCGGCGAGATCGGCCTGGATTCGCACACGCCCACGGAAGAGGAATTCCTGCGCAAGCAGCTGGAGCTGGCCAAACAGACCAGCATGCCGATCATGGTGCACACGCCGCACCGCGAGAAGTTCAAGGGCACGAAGCGCATCATCGACATCTGCAAGGATGTCGGCATGAACCCGGACCTGTGCCTGATCGACCACAACAACGAAGAGACCATCCCCATCACCAAGGAAGCGGGCTACTGGGCAGGCCACACGGTCTACCCGGTGACGAAGCTGAGCCCGGAGCGGGCCAGCAACATACTCAAGAAGTTCGGCACCGAGCGCATGATGCTGAACTCAAGCGCCGACTGGGGCCCCAGCGACTGCCTGAACGTGCCCCGCACGGTAGGCGAGCTGCGCCGCAACGGCTTCACGGAAGAGGAAATCCAAAGGGTGGTGTGGGACAACCCGTTCAACTTCTACGCCCAAAGCGGCAAGCTGGAGGAAGAGCGCCAGAAGCTGAAACACACCTTCCTCCCCGAAAGCGTAGGCGTTTGACCTCGTACTTATTGGCCGTGCCACTTGTGCATGCCAGGATCGACCAGAATCGGTCCTATGTAAGTCCTGTTTGGACCTAGATTGTCGTTTTCCCACCCCTTGTCGATCAGATAGTCGCCTTCCTTGGGGTGGAAGCACCACGTCCGGAATTTGTGTGCGAGACGATTTCCCGGGTTGCTACTCAACGCCGTACTACCCCACCAGTCAAATGCTCGCGAGCCTCGGTCTGCAGCGTCGATTTTCTCAAGTCGGCTTTGAATGAGCTTCGCCACCTTCAGTTTTGCCTTCTGCTTGTCCGTCATGCCGCGCTTCAAGGTTCCGTCTGGCATCACCTGACGAATTTCCTGTTGCTTATTCCCAAGCCATCCTGCCGCACCTGTGATAACGTCGCAGAGCTGAAGATCAATGAAGGACGAGCTCTGTACAAATGCTACGGAGACCTTCAAATCCCTGCGCTTCAAAAAGGCTGGTAGCTGCTCAACGAACGCCTTCAGGTCCGCTTGGTGTTGTTGACTGGAATGTTCATCTAGGCGAACAATGATGTTCGTCGGGCCGGCTGGCAGGTGCTCAAGGCCGAAGGAATGTTTAAGAAACTGGTAGTACAGCTTATACTGAATATCGAGGCCACTTGCGTTTTCGTCATACACGCCGGGCTTGGGCACATAGCTGCGGTCGAGGAAGATTTGTCGAAGACGCAAGCTTCCAAGCCGTTCGAACTCATCAAAAAAAGCGGCGACAATGTTCTCGTACGCCCGGCCACTGCGAGGAGAAATCTTCGACCACTTGATTTCACCGCGAAGACTGAGTTCCGCCGCCTTCGCAGCTAGATTAGCGCGAAGCGCATCGATCTCGTGTTGGCGACCAAGAAGGCCTCCGAAAAAGCACCAACGTCTGTTTAGAGGTTCGCTTTGGTGGGTCCAAGCCTCGTCTGCGACGATTTCATACGCGGACATAAAAAAGGCCCTGTACCCCTACTCCACCGCAACTCGCTCAGAGCTGAAGTGAGGACTTCGGGGTCCAGAGCCAGCTTATTTATACCGCTTCTGACGCCCGGTTCAACAACTTACTGACACGGCCTTACTTTTATAGCAAGTCTGTCATGTTTGCTAGTGTGTACGTGATTTATCTTTAGAACGTGTGGACGAACAACCCGCTTCTCAGCTTCGGCTCGAACCAGGTGCTTTTGGGCGGCATGATCTGGCCGGCGTCGGCTATGTCCATCAGCTGCTGCACCGTTACCGGGTACATGCTGAAGGCCGCGCCGCCCTTCTTGTCCACCTGCTTCTTCAGGTAATCCGTGCCGCGGATGCCGCCAGCGAACTCAATGCGCTCGCTGGTGCGTGGGTCATCAATCCCCAGCAGCGGCCCTAGCACCTGCTGCTGCAGCATCTCCACATCCAGCCTTGAAACCGGGTCGGCCTCGGCCGGCGCCTCCAGCGTCAGGCCGTGCCAGCACCCGCCGAGATACATGCTGACCTGCCCCGGTGCGTTGGGCGCGGGCGGCGCGTTCTCGCTGATCTCGCAGCAGAAGCCGAGCTCGTCCAGCAACTCCTCAGGCTCGCGGCCGTTGAGGTCTTTGACGATGCGGTTGTAGGGCAGGATCTGCAGCTCGCTGCCGGGGAAGAACACGCACAGAAACCAGTTGTAGTCCTCTTCGCCCGTGTGCGCGGGGTTGGCCTTGGCGCGCGCGTTGGCGACGCGGGCGGCGCTGGCGCTGCGGTGGTGGCCGTCGGCCACGTAGAAGCAGGGCACCGGCAGAAACGCCTGTGTGAGGGCCTGCGGGGCCGCCACGCGCCAGGCCGTGTGCTGGATGCCGTCCGGCGCCGTGAAATCGAACAGGGGCGCCGCCTGCATGGCATCGGCCACCAGGGCGCTGATCTTCGCGTCATCCTTGTAGGTCAGGAACACCGGGCCCGCGTTGGCGGACAGGTCGCCGGTCAGGCGGGTGCGGTCGTTCTCTTTGTCCGGCCGGGTCTTCTCGTGTTTCTTGATCAGGCCGTTGTTGTAGTCCTCAACGTGGCACAAGCCGACCACGCCGCGCTGGACATGCGCGCCCATTGTCTGCTGGTAGATGTACAGGCTGGGCCCGCTTTCACGCACCAGGGCGCCCTGCGCTTGCAGGTTCTTGAAATTCTCAACGGCCTTGGCGTAGACGGCGTCCGAGTACGGGTCGGTGCCCGGCGGCAGGTCGATCTCGGCCCGCACCACGTGCAGCATCGAGAGCGGGTTGCCGGCCGCCAGCTCGCGCGCTTCCTCAGTGTTCACCACATCATAAGGAAGCGAAGCCACCCGCGGCGCGAGCTCAGGCGTAGGGCGAAGCGGAGTGAAAGCTCGAATTCTCATGGCGAGTTCCTGTAACTACAATGACCAATTACCAATGACCAATTCACATCCACCGCCGTTTCATTGGTCATTGGTAATTGGTCATTGCCTTTCAATTCACCCGGCCGACGTAATCCTTGCCGGTCAGAAAATTGCCCACGTTGCGGCAGATGATTTCGCCTACCTTTTCCTGCGCGTCGATGGTGCTGGCCCCCAGGTGCGGCGTGCACACCACCTTCGGGTGCATCACCAGCGGGTGGTCGGCGCCGGGGGGCTCTTTCTCGAACACGTCCAGCGCGGCACCGCCGCACTTGCCGCTGTTCAGGGCCTCCAGCAGTGCTTGCTCGTCCACCAGGCCGCCGCGCGCGCAGTTGATCAGGCGCACGCCCGGCTTGCAGATCTCGAAGGCGCGCTTGCCGATCAGGTGCTTGGTCTCCGGCATCATCGGGGTGTGCACGGTCAGGATGTCCGCCTGCTTGATCACGTCGTCAAGCGGCAGCAGGTCCACGCCGATTTCCTTGGCGCGCTCGGCGCTGATCACCGGGTCGTAGCCCACCACCTTCATCTTCAGCCCCAGGGCGCGGTCGGCCACCACGGCGCCGATGTTGCCCAGCCCCAGCACGCCGAGCGTCTTGCCCGTCAGCTCGAAGCCCACCAGCTTGCGGTCGAACTCGCCCTTGTGCAGCTTCTCGTTGGCCTGCGGGATGTGCCGCGCCATGGCGAACATCAGGCCCAGGGTGTGCTCGGCCGTCGTCACCGTGTTGCCGCCCGGCGCGATCAGCACCGCGATGCCCCTGGCCGCGGCGGCCTTGGCGTCGATGTTGTCGTAGCCCGTGCCCGCGCGCCCGATCACGCGCAGGCCCTTGGTCTGCTCCAGGATCTCGGCCGTGACCTTGCTTTCGCTGCGCACGATCAGGGCCGAGCAGCCTTCCAGCTTCGCTGCCAGCTCGTCGCCGTTGACGGGCGCGATTTCCTCGACCTCGATGTCCTTGTAGCCGCGCAGCACGGCGACCCCGTCCGGGTTCAGCTTGGCGGAGATCAGCACTTTCATGGTTTGCCCCTTTGGTTTGTGTCCTTATGGCCCGGGTGGCGCCGACATTCCTGTCGGCGGTCGCGCCGGTTTCCGGCGCGACACTTGGCTGCGCCCAGCCGGCCCGACAAGATTGTCGGGCCCACCCGGCTACATCTAAGTTTTCAGTCGCAGGTATTCGGCCTGGGCGGCCTTCAGGCCCGCGCCGCTTTCAAACTTCAGGCCGGCCTCGGCCAGCACCACTTCCAGCGCCGCCAGCAGGCCCATGGTGTCGATGTAGTCGTAGTTGCCCAGGTGCGCCAGCCGGAAGATCTTGCCCTTCAGCTCGTCCTGGCCGTCGGCGATGATCGCGCCGAACTGCTTCTTGAGCCCCTTGATCACCGCGCCGCTGTCCATGTTGGCCGGCACGCGCACGGCCGTGACGCTGTCGCTGGGCGCGTCGCTCAGCAGCTCGAGACCGAGGGCCTTGGCGGCCGCGCGCGACATGCTGGCGAGCTCGTGGGCGTTGCGCACCAGCTTGTCCACGCCGGCATCCAGAATCCACTTCAGGCTGGCGGCGGCGGCGGCGATCAGGCTGATGGCCGGGGTGAAAGCGGTCTGGTCCTTGGCCTGGTTCTTCAGCTCGCGGGCGAAGTCAAAGTAGAAGCGCCGGTTGCCCTTGCGCGAGGTGAACATCTTCTCTGCCTTCTCGCTGATGCTGACGAACGCCAGGCCCGGCGGCATGGCCATGGCCTTCTGGCTGCCGCACACCACGAGGTCGAGGCCCCATTCGTCGGTGCGCACGTCGTGGGCGCCGATCCAGGTGATGGCGTCCACGCACATCAGGCAGTCGGGCATGCCCTTCACCAGTTGCGCAATCTGCTGCACGGGGTGCAGCGCGCCGGTGCTGCTTTCGCTGCCCTGCACGAACACCGCGCGCGCGTCGGGGTTGTCGGCCAATGCCTGCTGCACGGTCTCGAGCTCGACGCCGCGCCCGTGCTCGACCTTGATCTCGACCACATTGGCGCCGAAGGCCTGGTTCATCTTGACCCAGCGCTCGCCGAACTTGCCGCCGTTGACGCAGATGACCTTGTCGCCCTCCTGCACCACGTTGGAGACGCAGGCCTCAAGGCCGCCGCTGCCGGAGGCCGCGAAGGTGATCACCGGGCGCTCGGTCTTGAACAGCTGCTGCAGGCCCTTGCGCACCACCTGAAAGAGTTCGATGAAGGCGTCGGTGCGGTGGTGCATGGACGCTTCGGCCTGGGCGATCTGCGCCTCGGGCAACAGGGCGGTGGGCCCCGGGGTAAGCACGCGGTTCTTGGGTAACATGGTAGGCTCCTTTGCGGCGATAGTACCCCGCCGGACTGTGAGGTCTATTACAACCTGAGGGAAGAAGCGCCGGATTGTTATGCGTTTGAAATTTGGAGCAGCAGGGGCAAGGGCATGAAGTTCCAGGACTACTACGAAATCCTTGGCGTGAAGCGGGATGCCTCGATCGACGAGATCAAGAAGGCGTACCGCAAGCTCGCCATGAAATGGCACCCGGACCGCCACACAGGCGAAGACCGCGCCGCCGCCGAGGAGAAGTTCAAGCGCATCAACGAAGCCAAGGAAGTGCTGACCGACCCCGAGAAGCGCGCCAAGTACGACAAGTTCGGCCAGCACTGGGAGCACGGCCAGGACTTCCGCCCGCCCCAGGGCGGCGGCTGGCAGACCATGAACCCCGAGGAGTTCGAGAACATCTTCGGGGGCGGCGGATTTTCCGACTTCTTCGCCAGCATGTTCGGCGACGACATGCGCACCCGCTTCGGCGGCGCGCGCACACGGCGGCCGTACGCCGCGCGCGGCGCCGACGTGAACGCCGAGCTGCGGCTAACCATCAGCGACGCGATTGAAGGCGGCACGCGCGAGTTCGGCCTCGGCACCGTGCAGGCCTGCGCCACCTGCGGCGGCAGCGGCGAGCTGGGCGACCACGTCTGCCCCAGCTGCGCCGGCATGGGGCGCGTGCGCGGCCACAAGACGGTCGAGTTGAAAGTGCCGAAGGACGTGCGCGACGGCATGGTGCTGCGCCTGCGCGGCCTGGGCGAAGCCGGCCAGGGCGGCGGCGAGACGGGCGACCTGTACCTGACGATCCGGCTGCAGGGCGACGCCAACTACCGGCGCGAGGGCGCCGACATTTTCGCCGACGTGCCGGTCGCGCCCTGGGAGGCGCTGGAGGGCGCGAAGGTAGACATCCGCACCCTGGAAGGCACGGTCACGCTGAACGTGCCCGCGGGCACCAAATCCGGCCAGCACCTGCGCCTGAAGGGATTAGGGCTGACACACGAACAAGGCGGCCGCGGCGACCTGTACGCGGTGATCCGGCTGGCCATGCCGGAAGACCCCAGCGAGAAGCAGAATGAACTGCTCAAGCAGCTGAAGGAACAAGGCCCCACACAAGTAAAAGGCGGCGCCAGAAGGTAGGGCGTGGCATCGCCTTCCAGGCGATGTGTAGTTCCACGCGCTTCCAGCGCGTGCCTTGGCTGGAAGCCAAGGACACCAAACATCGCCTGGAAGGCCAATACTGCGGGGTTAAGGCGTGTCGCGGCAGACTCCGACGTGCAGAAGTTATCGGCAGTCAGGCGCGGAGCGCCGTAACAAATGTTAGCCCCCGCCGGTTGGCGCCAAGCGCAGCGAGGCGCCAACAAGGCGGGGGTTACGGGCAAAAGAGGTTTGAGAGGCGCGGAGCGCCGGCACAACGGCCGCTTGCGGCCGATCGGTCCTCG
>JAANMX010001915.1_pt1 | contig 22273 bp, 23 predicted proteins | sample 7279681 | NCBI WGS metagenome assembly JAANMX01 (sample SAMN14094542, study PRJNA606508) | bioreactor metagenome | isolation source: A lab-scale SPAN reactor treating ammonium-rich wastewater day 351 | place: Ireland: Galway | collected 2018-01-01
TCTGATTCTGTTTCTGGTATAAGTTCTTCAGATTCAACCTCTGATTGTGTTTCGGAAGAAGAATCTTCAAGCCGAGGAAATAAAGCGGAGTAAAGAACTAAGCGCGGATCAACTTCCATTTCTAGAGAAAAACCTACTGTGCCCTTTTCATTTAAATTAACATCACCAAATTTTACATTCCGAATAACGTCTGACCCTTTCAAAGAATTTGACTGAAAAGCCAAAACAGCATAGCTTGGCGCCTCACCTTTTGCTTGAATCGTTGGCCAACTGTCAGAAGAAGTGTTCAAAGAAAGTTCGCTAAAAAAGACATTCCGCACTGTCAGACTCTCAAGAAGCAAGAAGAAAGATGATGCTGAAATGTGGCTTTGAAGAAGTTTTTGTCCAGAATCCACACGGTTTTTGACCGCGGTCAATTCTCTAGTCAGTTCCGGTTCAAAAGCTCGAATTTCGTTTTGGATCGCCTCTTTTTTAGCTTCGTGCTGGCTTAACAAAAATCTTTCATAAAAGAACATAATAACCGACGAAGATACTGAGGCGATAAACAAGAAAGAAACCAGCCAAATAAACAAGCTGAAAGGCTTCCTGGCCCTCAAAGTTTTCGGACCGACGCTTTTAGGAATAAAAGATGAAGATGATTTTTGTTCCACTTTTGGGTTTGTGGTGCGACCAAAAACAAAAACTTCAGAAAAGGTTGTTGTGTTTTTGTCCTCGGATTTATTAATTATAGAACATAAAGAACAACTGGCAAAGCGAGTATTCCACTATTATTGTTCTGACAAATATCTCAAGGCAACACCAACTGCTGTGGCAAACTCCGGACCGGTATTTTTCAATACATCGGAAACAAAAACCGGCGCTTCGACTTTAGAAAAGGGGTCGCTCGACAAAACTTCAACCTGCAAATTGGCGCTCGCCGCCTCGGCAAAACCTTTCATACTGGAGCCACCGCCGACCAAAATAATCTTATTCAAGGCCTGACTGCTCTTGCTATTGTAATTCCTAATCACTTTAGCGGTCTCGGCAAAAATGTGGTCAAGAGTTAAAAAAATCGCCCCGCCAAGTTCTTTGTCCTCGCGAAAAGCAAGACCTTTGGTCCGCTTCACAATTTCGGCTTCTTTTATCGGAATACGTAAAGAGCGCGAAATAGTAGAAGTTATATCCTGCGAACCACGGTTGATGGTGTGTGAATTTTCAATATTACCCCTCTCCACAACATAGAGCTTTGTTGAAGCGGCACCGACATCCATAATCATAATTGGCTCTGCGGTTGGCTCCAAAACCGCTCGTAGCGTGCTAAAAATTTCAACTTCAAAAATATCGGATTCCAAACCGGCACCAGCAATAATCTGTTTGAATTTACCAAAAACATCATTATGAATAGCAACTATTAAAACTTTAATTTTTTCACCAACCGCCTTTTCTTCTGTCTTGTCGTTGCCAGCACCACCTTCTTTGTTTTCTTTTTCTGATTCATTTCTTGTCGTCTGACTTTCCGACTCAACCTGATCTTTCGGTAAAATTGACCAATCCAAAGACACTTCACTTATTGGCACGGGCACATACTTCTTGGCTTCAATCGGGATAATATTTTTTAGATGTCTTTCACTTGCAGATGGCAATTCTATAACCGTCATAAGAGTTGAGTTGAAGGGAATAGCGATCGATGAGGCGTTTGTCGAAACTTTTGACTCTTTTAATATTTCCGTTAGAGCGGAAATTATTTTATCGGCTGGCAAATTCGTGGCCTGTCCTATTTCAACACCCGCATAAGGTCCGAGCGCTAAAGCGCCATACGTGTCCAAAACCGCCTTACCTCTTTTCTCCGAAAGCTGGACAACTTTTATGGCCGAGCTACCAATATCAATGCCGACAACCGTATTACTTCCTTTTTTCTTGAATAAACCAGTAAACATTTTTTACAAAAATGCGATAATTAATTCATTACATAATATCATACAAAAAAGCAAAGAAGGTGGATATTTTTATAAAAAATATAAAAGAGACTTTGTTGGGACTGGTTTTTCCAAGCTCACAATTACCAGAATCAGTTACAGAAGACAGAATTAGAGAAATTAAAAAACCCCTCGATTGGCACGACGACAACACAATCGTTATTTTTGACTATGGTGATATTTTGGCAAAAAAACTAATCTGGGAACTAAAATACAAAAATAATTTTAAAGCAGCGGAAGTCTTGGCAAAAGCCATGCGTGAAGAACTTATTGGTCAAATGAATGATTGGGCGATTTTTGAAAATTTTCAAAAACCGATATTGTTGCCCGTTCCCCTATCAAAGAAAAAGTTGGCAAAACGCGGATACAATCAAACAGAAATTCTAGTTAAAGAAATTTTGAAAACAGATAAAGGAGAAAATTTTGAAGCGGAATTTAAAGTGTTAACGAAAGTTAGAGAAACAAAAGACCAGAGCTCCTTGAAAAGCAAAACCGAAAGAAGTAAAAATTTAAATGGTTGTTTCAAGGTTTCTAGTGTGGAGAAAATCAAAGGACGGAATCTGATTATTGTTGATGATGTCATAACCACAGGCGCCACATTGAATGAGATTAAAAAAGTTTTGAGAAAAGCTGGAGCTAAAAAGATAAAAGCGGTGGTGGTAGCACACTAACAAAAAGTTGAAAGTTTTAGATTAAAAGCTTAAAGTAAGGTGGTCTGGAGGAGTGCCGGAGTGGTCTAACGGAGCGGATTGCTAATCCGTAGGGGAGAAATCCCCTCGTGGGTTCAAATCCCACCTCCTCCGCCTTCGGTTCGCCGAAGCGAACCTACGGCGTGACGAAGTCCGCCAGTGGATTTGCGAAGGCAACATTCGCAAATCATAAAAACATGGCTACAATAGAAGATTTAAAAAAAATTGAGATTCGAGTTGGCAAAATTTTAAGCGCCGAGAGAGTTGATGGTTCCCTAAAACTTGTAAAACTTATGGTCTCTTTTGGACATGAAGGTGAGAAACAGATTATCGCTGGCATTGGTCTTTATTTTGAAGATGTTTCAGTTTTGATTGGCAATAAATACGCTTTCGTCTATAACTTAGAACCAAGAAGTCTTATGGGGCTCCAAAGTCAGGGCATGATTTTGGCCGCCGGCGAAGCCAACACCTTTTCTCTGCTTTCGGTTGACCAATCCGTTTCGGAAGGAAGTTTGGTTAAGTAGAAATCTTTACCTACCACGGCATTTTTTGTCTTCATAAAAACTATTCAAAAATACCAAGTGGGGTTAGAATTAAGAGATGTCGGAAAATCCTAACCAAAAGACAATTGAAAGCCAAGACGAACCAAGCGAGGTTGAAGTCTTCTGGGCATTTGTTGCTTATTTATTTTTTTTCTTGCTACTTTTATCTAAACACAGAAAAAGTAAATTTGTCTGGTATCATCTAAAACAAGCATTTGTTTTATTTATATTGTCAGTCGTGGCGTATTTTTTAGCCGGATTAACAGACTGGCTTTTCTTAAGATTTTTAATTTTCTCTTCAATTTTTATACTTTGGTGCTTCGGTGCCGTGAATGTCTTACTCGGCAAAAAACGGGCACTGCCAATTGTTGGTAGATTAGCCCGGATACTGCCGTAAGTATATGCTGAATAAAGAAAACATATCTTTTATCTTAATTATTGCTATTTTTATAACCGGCGGAATTTTTCATATTCTAAACAAAAGCAAAATCAATTTTGAGTCCGAGACCTGCCCGATAGAAACGTTAACCTGCCCTGATGGTTCAGTTGTGAAAAGAATTCCACCGGCCTGCGACTTGCCAGAATGTCCGGAAGTTCAGAATTTAGGAAAAACCAAAGGACTGGAAGAAATTGATGATTTTCTTTTCCAAGAAGAGAGCATAGAATATGAAGAATGACAGACATACTCCAAAAACCGCTTGAAGAAAATTTTCGTCTAAACCCCAAACAAAAATCTGGCTTAAAAAAATTTGGTCTTAACACCTATGGTGACATTTTGAATTTTTTTCCGATCCGCTACGAAAAAACGCTTACTCAAAAGCCAATAAACGGTCTCCAAAAAGAAGACGAGGTGTCTGTCTACGGACGGCTTTCGAATCTGGAAACCGGAAAAACATGGAGTGGCAAAAGGCCGTTTTCTCGAGGAACGCTGGTTGATCCGACCGGTAAAATTAAAATTCTCTGGCTTAATCAGCCCTATCTGGCAAAAATGTTTGCCGGTAATCCGTTGGTTAAAATTTCCGGAAAAGTATCTGAAAGAAAAAACACGCTTTGTTTTGTTAATCCGACAATTGATAAAATAACAGAAATTCCACTGCCAATCTTAAATCAAGATTCCGAAAATCAAGACAAAAATCCTTTTGAGCCGATTTATAAAGAAACGACCGGATTAAGCTCGCGCTGGTTTTATTTCGCTGTCCAAAAAATCTTGCGTAGTGGAATTTTAGAAGAACAGAAAGATCCGATTCCGTCAGAAATTTTGAAGAAATACAATTTACCGACATTAAAATCTTCTTTCGTCTGGATTCATATACCAAAAAAAGAAGGTGATTATTTAGCCGCCAGAAAAAGATTCGCCTTTCAAGAAATATTTTTCATTCAGCTTGAAAAACAAAAAGAAAGAAAAGCGAGCCAAGAAAAAAAATCATTCAGAATTGAAAAAACAAAAAAGGATTTGGAGGGATTTTTGAAGAAACTACCGTTTAGATTGACCGATGCGCAAGATAGAGCGGTTTCAGAAATCTTAAGAGATTTTAAAAGAGAATTTCCGATGTCGCGTCTTTTAGAGGGAGATGTCGGAAGCGGAAAAACGGCAGTCGCCGCCATTGCTTCCTACGCGACCATTTCCACTCCTCCACCAGATAATAAATTCGGTGGACTGCAGGTGGCTTATATGGCGCCGACAGAAATTCTCGCCAATCAGCATTTTAAAACTTTTGTTGAAACCTTTGCCGGCCTTAACATAAAAGTTGGATTAATCACCGGATCAGGTTGTAAAAAATTTCCGTCAAAAATTAACCCAAATGAGGCAACAACAATTTCTAAATCTCAGCTCCTAAAATGGGTCGCTCAAGGGGAAATTCCAATTCTCATCGGCACTCACTCTTTAATTGAAAAAAAGGTGAACTTTAAAAATCTGGCTTTTGTCATAATTGACGAACAGCACCGCTTCGGCACCGCCCAAAGAAGCCGGCTTAGAAAAAAAGACGATATTTTGCCGCATCTGCTTTCAATGACCGCCACGCCGATTCCCCGAACACTGGCTCTAACAATTTACGGCGATTTAGATTTAACTATTTTGGACCAAATGCCAAGTGGCCGAAAACCGGTCATTACGGAAATTGTCACGCCTCAAAAAAGAAAAGAAACTTATGAAAAAATCCGACACGAACTTGTGGCGGGTCGGCAACTTTATGTCGTTTGCCCTCGCATCAACGAGGCGGATCCGGAAAAAGAAATGGCTCTGAATGTTAAATCAGTCACAGAAGAAGCAAGGCGCCTCAAAAAAGAAATTTTTCCGGAATATGAAATTGGCATTCTTCATAGCAAACTCAAAAAAGACGAGAAAGAAAAGGTTATGGATAAATTTACCAAAAATGAAATCCAAATTCTTTGCGCGACTTCCGTCGTGGAAGTCGGCGTCAACGTGCCAAACGCCACCACAATTATTATAGAAGGTGCAGAAAGATTCGGCTTGGCGCAACTGCATCAGCTCCGTGGCCGAGTTTTACGAAGCCGACATCAAGCATATTGTTTTGTTTTCTCCGATTCAAAATCAGGGAAATCAATAGAGCGACTCAAAGCCATGATTACAGCCAAGAACGGCTTTGAATTGGCAGAATTGGATCTTGCGCAAAGGGGTGCTGGCGAACTTTATGGCCAAAAACAATGGGGCATAACGGACCTCGGCATGGAAGCCATAAAAAATATTAAAATGGTTGAGGCGGCCAGAAACGAAGCCCGAGAAATTGTTGAGTCCGATCCGGAATTAAAAGAACCAAAACACCAACACTTAAAAGAGATTCTGGAAAACCAGAAAGGAAAGTATCATTTTGAGTAAACGCGGATTAACGCAGATGTAAAATACCCGCTGATATACGCGGATAATAAAAGCTGATAATGCGCCCACTTGGACTCGAACCAAGAAACCTTCCGTGTATAAGACGGACGCTCTACCAATTGAGCTATAGGCGCAAATCTGAAAGTATATTACAATAATTTCTAGTTTTTAGAAACTTCTTCTTGAAGATACTTCATTGCCATTATCACATACTCGTTCAGGTCTCTGTTGTGTATCATGACGTTGCAAGTTCCCTTACCAAAACCATTTTTATAATTCAAACCAGATAATTTGGATTTTTTTATATATATTTGAGTAAAACACTTTGTGGGTAATTTTAGTTCTTTACTCCAATATCTTACAATTTCATCTTTATCCATATCCTTATATAAATGAATTTTTACCTTTATTTTATCAAAGGGAGCGTGAATAGTTTTGAGCCATTTAATAAAGAATTTGAGTACGGCAGGATCTGTGTTGGCTACAGCCGTTGTTGTAACAGCCGTCTTATATCCTTCACCCCAATACAAAAACAGGCCACATAAAAATATCTCTCTTTTATTAAGTTTGCTAATATCTTTTTTTACTCTTTCATAAACTTTTGACAATCTTTCCTCTCTTTTCTTCCTCATCGTATTCCGAAAATTCTCAATTCTTCTAGGATTGATATCTCTTAGCTCTTTAATCCTTTCAGGAGACAAAGGATAATCAGAAAGCCAACCGCTTAATGTACTTTTACTTAGTCCGAGCTGTTGCTTAATTTGGCTATAACTCATTCCTTTAAGTCGGAGTTGAATAGCTTTTTCTTTATCTTTTCTTCTAGCCATACACGAACCTTTAAGTTATAAATAACTTCTATATTATATCAGGTTCGTATTTATATTGTATGTGAGAATCTGATAAAGGAAGGGACAGTTACTGATGTTTTCTCATTATCTCCTGCTCAATCTCCTCACGGTCGCGGCCAAATTTCAGGTAAGAGAGTTCTTTTAATTTGTCGGCAACTTCCGGACGGCCGGGATTGGGCGGCGGAATTTCAATATTAAACGGCGTAACCGGCCGGCCGTGAACCAAAAGTTTCAAGTAGCAATTATAATTGTCTATATTCATCAAATCTTTGGCGGAGAAAACCGGCGAGAATTGTTTTTCCAAGTATTCGGCATCATCCGAGCCGATTCTAAAAGACGAAAGAGAGCCGACATTGCCAAAAACCGAGTCACGAATTCCCTCTTCAAGCTGGGCGATGAATTGATGGGCGATGGTCAGAGACAATTTGTATTTTCTGGCTTCGGATAAAATAGTTGAAATTGAATCGGTCGTAACATTTTGAAACTCGTCGATATAAAGATAAAAAGGGTGAATTTCTTTACCAAAAGAATCCACTCGCGACAGTGCGGCCATTAAAATTTTACCGACAATTATGAGACCCAAGAGATTGCTGTTGATGTCACCCAAACGTCCTTTTGCCAAATTGACCAGAAGAATTTTGCGACTATCCATAATCTCTCGGAAATTCAAAGCTGATTTTTCTTGAGCGACAATCGGCCGCATAATGTCGTTGGCCAAAAAGACGTCAAATTTGCTGGTGATATAAGGCACAATATTGGCCAAAGCCGCTTCACCGCCGGCTTTCTCGGCAACTTCCCGCCAAAACTGAACAACAATCGGATTTTTACATTTGGAAAGTTTGAAGTCACGGTAAGACTTATTGGCCATAACACGAGAAACATCCAAAAGCGTTGAACCGCTCTCCGGATCTTCAATGACCAGCATTGTCGCGTTTCTGAAATACTGTTCAAACATCGGACCCATTGATTCCGGAACCCCACCATAAAGCTTTTGGAAAATACTGAAAAGCTCGTTGACCACAAAGGTTTTTTGCTCCGGAAAATTCTGGTCAAACTCCAGCATATTTAGTCCCATCGGCCGGGCGGTGTAGCTCGGATCAAAATAGATAACATCTTCATACCTCTCTTTCGGCACATTTGCCAAAACATCCAAAATATCAACGCCGTGCGGATCAATAAAGCAGACACCATTACCTTTTTCAATATCCTGAATAATCAAATTTTTCAAAAGCGAGGATTTACCGGTGCCGGTCTGACCGATGATGTAAAAATGTCGGAGCCGGTCTTCGTCAGTAATTTTAACCTCGGTTGCCAAATTGCGATGCCGGTTTACCCCGAGCAAAACTCCGTCGGCCGGCAAGCCGCTTGGCGTCGGCGCCGATCCGGATTTGGCGCGTTTCAACTGCGGCGCGCTTTTCACCGCTTCGGTGTTCAAGTGCATAATACTTGTCAACTCTTTTAAATTTAATGGCAGGGCATAGTCGTCACGAAACATCCGAAATGAAAAATCTTTTTGCATTTGAAATAATTTATTACCTGAAAGTCGTAAGAATTTGAATTTATTGCCATCTGTATTTTCAAATTGGTTAAAAGCCGACTCCAAATCAGACAAAATTGAGCTAGCTTCATCTTCGGTTCGAGAAGAAGCAACTAGTCGGATATTAGTCTTGATAATCGGCGAAGAAATTTTTTTCTGGATGTTTTCTAATACCTGCTGATTAACTTCTTCATTTCTCTGAACCGGAATACCGTCTTTGTCTGTTGTCTTTTTCTTGTTTGAACTAAACACCTCTCTTAAAGTTCCGACAACTTCGCCACCGAAACTCATCGGCACCTTGGCGGCTTCTTTAACCGATTTACCTTTTTTTATTTCTTCCAAAGCATATTTGAATTTCCGCAAAATCTCTCCGCCACCAGAAGGGCTAAAAATAATCTGAATCGATGCACCCTCACCAACCTTGTCTACCTTTGAAAAAGCGTTGAGTAGTGAGTTGATTGGGTCATAATCAAATTCTTCATAAGTTTTTATTGGAAAAATCGGTTTATTAGATAAACCAAGGATTGAGCCAACTGACGCGCCATCTTCATTAAAAATGTTGTAATCGTCTTTTTGTTCAATAACTTTAGCATTCGGAAAAACTGATAAGATCTGCTTTTCAAACAACTCACTTTTTTCTGTTGGCACCGAAACATAAAAACTGAATTCCTCGCCAACTGCCGGCATCGCCAACTCTATGGAAAAGTGGCTTGGCCACTTTTTCGGATCATGAATTGAGAGCATGCCTGCATAAAATTGCTCCATTGAAGAAATCAATTCTTTCAGTGGCTTTTGCTGCTCATTTTTATCTCGGTATTCTTCCGGCAAAAGAATTTCAAAAAGCGTCATATTAAGCGCGCGGTAAAGCGGCTCTTTTTCTTTAAGCCCAAGCTTATAGCCGGCTTTGACATATTGGACCAAAAAGCGATGAAGGTCATCTTCCAAATGCGAGTCGCCGACTTTGTCCAAAATGGCAAAAGCGTTTTTAATTCCCTTCTCTTGGATGAGAGCGGCCAACTCACTCATTTGCTTGTCGTGTGGCTCGGGCTTAAGGCCTTCAATAATGCCCTTTGTTTCAGAGGGTTGAATTTCAACTTTCGGGCCAGCTGTCGGCTCTCGGCGATAGCTTTCTATTTCTTCGGAAATTATTTTTTCCGTTTCCGGCCGCTCTTTGGCGTCCTCAAAAGCCGCCTCCTTTTCCCGAACTTTCTCCCGTAAATATTCCAATTCTGCTTCAACTGAATCAAATTTGCCAAAATTTTTTCCGAAACTTTCAGGCATGGTGTTTTATTTTGATAATTGTATCATAAAAAAACCGCCCGAGTCGCTTTCGCAACTTGGGCGGGTTGTGTTGGTTCTTTCCGGCAGGCCGGAAGAAAGACTGGTTCACCAGTCATGGTTCTCGCGAGATCTGGAGCGGGGCCAGATTTTCTCTGCCTCCAGTTTCCTGTTTAATAATTATGTCAATATTTGACTATTTTTTGTTTTTTTGGTATGAAAGATAGAGAGTCCGGGCAAAACACAGGCAAAACACAGAAGGAGAAAAGCGATGCAGAGAGAATTTGACTGGGGAGAAGAGCTTCGGCCTCTGTTGGAGCGGCTGGAAAGGGCCGTAGAGAGGCAACATCCCGACATAACCAAAAATGACCGGCAACAGGCGCTGGCGATCTTGGTAACCGACCTTCTCCAAGCTATAGCCGCCGGCGCATTGATCACAATCGTCGCGCCCGGAGCCGAGACAAGACAAATTTGTCTCGTCCCGGTCCCGGCCTAAAGAACAGCACCTAAGACCCCGACACCGCGTCGGGGTTCTTTTTTTTATTCTTTAATTAAAGATTTGATCGCCAAAGAATCAATCTCTTCTGCATGTCTCTCTTCAAAAGCAATTATCTCTGCCTCTAATTTCTCAAAATCTAATTTTTGCTTCTCAAAATCTTTTTCAATTTCAACAAACTGTTTTTCAGTCTTTTTTTCAAAGTCTCGAACAAAAACCCCAAACTCGGCGAGTTCTTTTTCAAAATCTCTCAAAAGCTCTTTCTCTTCTTTTGTCATTTTTACATTTGTCATTTTAGACTGGTGATTTCAAAAATCCTTGAAACTTTGACCTCATCTCGTCATAGGGATTAAGTCTTTCTACCAAGAACGAAATCTGTCGGTCAAAATCTCTTATTTTGGTCTGCCTATATTCAATCAATTTTTCGGCTTTTTTCATAATCGCTGAAATTTCTTTGCTTCGGGGTTTTAAGACCGATTTTAGATTTGGATTTGCCGACATCCTTGCCTTCAAATCTTCTAGCCGAGCTTGTCTCTCTTCAACCGCCCGCTTCAATTCTTGAGTTTCGGCTTCCAATTTTTGCTTGGCGGATTTTATCTTCTCCATCCTGGACTCGAGCGGTTTAAGGCGCGATTCAACTCGCTTTATCAAGTTTTCAGAAATAACTTGACGGCGATTTTCATAACGACTAATTCTGGCACCGACTTCTTCTGACCGATGACTCAAGGCATTTCTTTTGTTTCTGGCTTGCTCCAATTTCCTGTTTATACGTTCTCTGACATGCTCAATCTTTAACCTTTCTGAAGACGAAAGTGTCCCTTGTGCCGACAATTCTCTTTCCTGTCTATCAAGCTCGGCGATCTGGCTTTCATATTCTTTGGCAATCTCGTCAGTTTTATCAAATTTTTGCTGGATCCCCTCCAAGGTTGTGCCGTACCTAATCCATCCGGTTTTTTCTCTATCAATCAAAACACTGTTGAAAAGAGTGCCGACTCTGGAACCGATAAATCCGTAGCGGAGATGAACTTCACCGGCATCTCTCAGAGCTTTATGCGAAATTCGGCTGGCAATAAGTTTGGTGGCAAAAATCGGCGGAGTTAAAATTTTATCTCTCAAAAAATTCCAGGTCTTCTCGGGTAATTTTTGAATCAGATTCCGATTGTCCGGACTCAATTGCTTCAACACAGATTTTGGAATCTCCGCGTTTTTTGTTTCTACTACAGGCGGTGTCTCTGATTCAATCGTAACCTCTCTATTTTGAGATTCTTGTTCAGTTGGATTTTTAACTTCTACCGTTTCTAGAGGTGTTGAATCATTCACAGGTTGCGTCTCTGGCTCTGCTATCTTTTCTTCAAACAAAGAAAGATCGTTTAGGGGAACACTATTAGCCACACCCTCAATAAAGGCTTGACCGTTTTCTATTTTCCAAACTTTTCCGGGTTCAGACCAACCGTGGCGTGTCACTAATGAACCGGGTGTGATTTCTTCTTTAGAATTTTCAATATTTTCTGCTCTAGTCTTTTCCGAAACACTATTGAATGCACTAGCTAAAGTAAAATAGACTTTGGCAGTTTCTGGATCCAATGCAAATTCTCGCTCTAAGTCTTTAGCGGAAGGTTCGTTAATCGTCGCTAAAAGTGAAGCCACTTCGTTTACCCTTGCTCGCAAGACATCAGGCGCGGCGTCAACAAATTCTCTTAAAAAATCATTCTTGGCGGTTTCCATTCCGGCTGATAATTTTCGGTCAGCATCTCGCAAAAGATTCGGATCGCCGCCCAAACCTTCAACCCTCTTGTAAGCGCTGTTCATAACTGCCACAACCTCACCATTAACCCCTTCAATAGTCGCGATGACATCGCTTGGCTTTTCCGGAGTTTTCAAAGTTTCCGGAGTTTCCAATCCCTCTTCCGAAATTGGCTGTCCCAATTTCTCCTCTCCGGCACTAGGTTTTATTGATTCAGAAGACATTAAGAATTTTTTAATTCTTCACTTAAACGAGACAGGCGCTCTTTTTCCAGAACAACCACGACAGATTGGACCTCGTGTCGATAGTCGGCTATCAAACGCCCAACCTTTTCCAGAAATTTTCTCTTAGCCGAGCTTACTTCATTAACATTGTCCGTAATCATATCTAAAGATTATACTACAAAAGACCGGTAGTTTATCCACAAGAAAGCTGTGGCAGATTTAGGAATTTTCTTGTTCTTTTTTCTTTAGCTGAATGCCGTTCGCGACTAGAATTTGGTCAAATTCTTCACGTTCAATCGTCTCAACCTCAATCAAACGCAAAGCAATAGCGTCTAAAACATTTTTCTTTTCAGTCAAAATCTGTTGGGCTTTTACTAAACCCTCTTTCATAATCTTGCTGACTTCCTCGTCAATCAAAGCGCTAACTTCTTCCGAATACTCTTTTTCGTCCAGCCCATGGCCAAACATTGTTCTGCCTGCTTGACCCTCAAAAGCCATGGCGCCGAGCTTTTCCGACATGCCGTATTTAGTCACCATATCACGCGCCAGAGCAGTTGAAACCTGTAAATCATTTGAGGAACCAGTGGTTAGATCATCAAACATCATCGTCTCGGCCGCATAGCCACCAAGCGAAACAGCAATATCGTCTAAAAATTCTTTACGCGATTGGAGCCGTTTGTCTTCAAACGGCAATTTCAGAGTATAGCCAGCCGCTCGCCCGCGAGAAATAATTGAAATTTTATGGACCGGATCAGCATAAGGCAAGACGCTAGCCACAAGAGCGTGGCCGGCTTCGTGATAAGCGGTTATTTCCTTTTCTTTTTTGGAAAGAATATGACTTCGACGTTCAGGGCCAAGCATAACTTTTTCAATTGAACGGACAAGATCGTATTGGGAAATTTTCTGACGCTCTTCTCGAGCCGCCAAAATCGCCGCCTCATTCATTAATGAATATAAATCAGCGCCGGAAAAACCCGGAGTTCGTTCGGCAATAACCCGCAAATTTACATCTTCAGCGAGTTTTTTACCACCGGCATGAATTTTAAGAATTTCTTCCCTGTCGTCTCTGTCCGGCATGTCTATCACAACACGTCTATCAAAACGTCCGGGTCGGACAAGAGCTGGATCCAAAACATCCGGGCGATTTGTTGCCGCCAAAATTATTATTTTTTCATTTGGCTCAAAACCGTCCATTTCTACCAAGATTTGGTTCAGTGTCTGCTCACGCTCGTCGTTACCTCCGCCCACACCAGTCCCGCGGACTCGGCCAACGGCGTCAATCTCATCAATAAAAATTATAGCTGGCGCCGCCTGCTTAGCCATCTTGAAAAGGTCTCTGACTCTTGAAGCGCCCACACCTACAAACATTTCAACAAATTCTGAACCAGAAATTGAAAAGAAAGCGACTCCGGCTTCACCAGCGACTGCTCTGGCAAGAAGAGTTTTGCCGGTACCGCTAGGGCCGATCAAGAGTGCCCCTTTTGGAATCCGAGCGCCAATTTCTATAAACTTTTTAGGATTACGGAGAAAATCAACAACTTCTTTCAATTCTTCCTTGGCTTCTTTGACACCGGCGACATCCTTGAAGGTTACTCTCTGTTTACTATCATGAGGCAAAATCATTCGGGCTTTCGATTGGCCAAAAGAAAAAGCTTGCATTCCGGCGCCACGAACCTGCCTTGATAAAAACCAGATGATAAAAATGATAAAAATGAGGGGAATTAAAAACGGCGCCAGATTCAAAAGCCAAAAGCCAAAACCAGACTGGTTTTTAACTTCAATTGAAACACCAGCCAGATCTTCCGGTGACGCGCCGTGATAGACCAAAACTTCGGTCAACGAAACCCCTACTTCTTTTTTTGATTCCTTCACAGCTTCGTCTTGATACAAAATTTCCAACTTGTCGCCACGAATTACAATCTCTGAAACAATTCCGGATCTAACATCTTGGGCTAACTGCGAAATAGCGATAATCTCTGCTTTCTGCCTCTGTTCTACAATAAAAGAATAGAAAGTGATAAGGATGAAGAAAAACAAAAAAGCCGTCAACAGATTCATCCAGAACTGCTTTTTATCCGGCGTTTTTCCCTTTTTTACTGGTTTTCTAACTAAAAAGACCTTTTTCTTTTGCTCTCCTTTCTTTTGATTTTTTTGTTGGGGCATTTTGAATTTTTATATAACGGTTAAATTAACCTTGTGGATTAAATCGTCTGTCCAGTATAATCTATTTGAGATTGATAAACAATTTTGTACATTTCAGAAAGATGATTTTATTAAAAAACAAAAAAGCCGGTCTCAATTACGAATTCATAGAAAAATTTGAAGCCGGAATTAAACTTTTCGGGTTTGAGGTTAAATCTCTGAAAAGTAAGAGGGGTTCGCTTGAAGGCGGATATGCTACTACAAAAGATGGAGAAGCTTTTGTTTTAAATTTGGAAATCCCTCCATACCAAGCTGGTAATACGCCAAAAGAGTATGAATCGAGACGAGAGAGAAAGCTACTCTTAACCAAAAAAGAGATTGCTAGGTTTGCCGGCCTTGAAAAGCAAAAAGGGTTGACAATAGTGCCAATTTCAGTATATACTAAAGGCAACAAAATCAAGCTCGAGTTGGCTGTCGCAAAAGGAAAGAAGAAATACGACAAGCGTGAGGATATAAAAAAGCGCGATACTCTGCGCGACACCCAACGCGAATTGAAAGATCTTTGACAGATAGGCATTAGGTCCGCCAGCTGGCGGATTAGGCGCTAGGCCTTAGGAGAAAACAGAATTTTCCTAGAGCCTAGGGTCTAATACCCTAGAGCCTCATATTTGGGGATGATCGGCCTAGACAAAAGACTGATTGTCTGCGCGCAAGGTAGAGCTCCAAGAACTCTCAAAAAGCTTGGGAACTTCTAAGTGCAAACAACTTAGTTGCAAAAGCAAAATCAGTTGTATCTCCGTATTTCGGGGCCAACCAATTTGCTTTCGCTCACGCTTAATAAAGCTCGAGCGACATCTCTTCTTTCGACTTCCGATAAAGAGTTAGAGGTGTAATATTTCTCGCCTCGCCGAAGCTTTCGGCGTAGCGCGGGTCGGGATAGAGATTGAATTGTCTCATTCAATTTTCGAAACTTATGAGACTCGATGAATAAGTGTTTTGTTTGTTTTAAAGCTTGTTCATTTAAATCCGCTGTAAGCGGAAAAAACGAACTATGCCTTGTAGAAGTACATTTAATCACCTTTTGCACGCGAGTTCGATTCTCGCCATCTCCATTTGTACAAAAATCAGCCCTGTTTTAACAGGGCTGATTTTTGTTAATTGGTATAACTAATATTGCACCACCTTGTTCTGGCGAGTTTTAATTAAAATATAAATTCCTAAAACAAAAAGAAGGATTGAGGTGCCGGCCGAAATCATGCAATACTGACAAATCTCTCCAATAACAAAAAACTGAAGATAGACAAAATATACCGAAGCAATAAATCCTAAAAAAGTGAGCCAAGAAGCAAATCTAATAACCCCCTCTTTCTTACCATCAAGAAAACTGACAGACAAGATCAAAATGACCAAGTAATACAAAGCGCCCAGAAGAGCGACCGGAACGCCAAAAATTTTGCTTTGTTCACTCGTCAAAACAACTTCACAGCCCTGAATCGTGCACGGCGGAATATTGCCACGATAATGCTCAACCGTAAGATAAGTCGCGTCAAGAAAACCAATAACACCTACCACTAAAAATATAACAACAGCAATCTTTATACTTTTTGTCATTGATTTAATTTTTCAGAAATAACTCTTTCAAATTCTTCATAACCGCGCGGGTTGGAGATTTTTTCTCCGTTCAAGAAAAAAGTTGGAGTGCCGGCAATACCGATTGAAACCCCCTCTCTATAACTAGCAGAAACTTTATCTTGCAAGTCTTTCGCATCAAGGTCATTTATGAATTGCTCTTCATCAAGTTGTAATTGCTGTGCATAACCGATGAAAATTTCTTTAGCCCCGAAATTGGCAGACCAATTTCTCTGGTTTTCAAACAATAAATCATGCATTTCCCAAAACTTCCCCTGCCGGCCAGCCGCTTCTGATGCCAACGAGGCGAGCTCCGCATTTCTGTGAATTTGTGTAAGAGGAAAATGTCTATAAACAACTGCGATTTGCGAACCGAACTTCTCTTTCAAATCTTTTAGGATTGGGAAATAAGAAGCGCAAGCAGGGCACTCAAAATCAGAATATTCTATAATCACAACCTCGGCCGACATCTCACCATTTATCCAATCAGATGCGCTAATCGGCTGTGGCTCACGAGAAACCAAGCCGGAGGATTTGTCCGTCTTAGCACCCAAAAAAATAATTCCAAACACTGAAGCAATAATAAAAACTCCAAAACCAACCCACAAAAACGCGTTATTTTTTTTCATATTTTTAATTTTAACATAATTAAAAGAAAGCAAATAATCTCGACTTTTTAGATGATTAACTGGAATATTTTAACCTGTCTCGCCAAATACCGAAGGTGGTAAATAATAAATTAACAGCCATTGTACCAAAATATTCAATCTGACCAATGCGACCGCCGGCAAAAAAATAAGTGCCAAACATTGAATCAACCGACAAGAAGATAGCCAGAAGAAACAAAAACCATGCGGAATTTTTCTGAAGCAAGGCAAACAACAAAAGATAGCTTGAAACAAAAAACAAATTTAGAGGCAAATAAACAAGAGGCAGGTTTAAAGCCAGACGCGCAAAAAGAAAAGCGACGATTGCAATAGTTAAAAATTTTATTAGCGACGTAGAGCGAGAGAAATGGGAAAGCAAAGCTTTCACATTTCCGAGCCGACTTCGTCTGGCCAAAGGCCGACTCCATCGTGCCGACGGCCGAGGAGCTAATATGGGTTCAATACTGCGCAGCTCTGTCGCGCGAATGAACGAGTAAAGCGGGTTCTGACAATACCCTGTGGCTTTGCCCTGAGGAGCCTTTATAATTTTTTTATTTTTTGAATCCATTTAAAGAAAATTAAAAACCCCTCCTAGAAAGCAGACAAAAAATAATTCCAGTCCAAATTGAAATCAGTCCGAGTAGTAAAATCAGTCCGGAAAAAACATAGGTTAAAATTCCCAAATGAAGAGCAGTGATGAGAGCTGTGGCGGTAATCCAAATGTTTCGAGCTTCGTTAGGGACCATAACCGGCTCACCTTCTTCGTTTAAAACCGGACGGCCTTCATTATCAAGTCTTGGCACAAGTCTTGGCATCTCCGCATAAGTTTTTCCGTCTGTCATCCGCAAAGTATGCTCACGTATAATATCGGCTTGAGCTTTTAAGGTCAGCGGTCCTCGCACTACTACTTCTGGAATTCTGGCATCAGATGGTGTGATTATATTTTCTGCCGAAATATTTTTATAAGTAAAACAAATTCCCCAAATACCGGCGACAACCATTGCTATGCCGGCTACAATCGCCAAACCTGATGAAAATTTAAGTAATTTTTTCATAATTAATATAGATTAAAAATTAGAACCAATAAAACATAACAATATTATTATATCAGCATTATTGCTATCAAACCGCCTTCAGCCCAACAAAACCATAAATCACCAACTTCTACAACAATCTATTATTTTTTTAAACCAACCGTCGGCTGTTTTATTTCTAAGAAGAAAAACCAATCCGAAAATTACCCAAATAACAAAGACAAAAACCAACACCGGCAAATCAATCTCAAATTTAAGGAAAAAATAAAAAACAATGAAAACGGTTAAAAGATACGGCAACCGAAACACCAGAAATCTTTTCGGCAGATGACGGTTTAAATAATATAAAAATCCGACAGCACTTCCGCCCATAAGAAGAGCCAAAACCAGCGGGTCAATTTCAATAAAAATTTGCCCCGAAAAATATAAAAGAAGTCCAAAAAGCCAAGTGGCGAATACCGAAAAGCAAATGGCGCACAAGCTTGGAAACAACTTTTTTAATCCAAGCGATAGAAAAAATAAAACGACTATTGAAATTAAAGCCCAGAGCATATTAAATTGTTAGTTGTAAAATTACCCCCACCACAATAAGAAGAATAAAAGTAATTCCCAAGCCCTGATAAGGTAGGATTTGACCATTTCTTAAACGGGCAATAAATCTGCTTAAATAAGGTGCCAAAAATAACAGAATGCCTCCTAAAACCGATCCGAAAACATAGAGGTTTATAAGATAAGTGTTATGGAATAAAGTTCCGTATTCGCCGAAAAAAGAAATGTAAAGAGGACGGTATTCTATGATAAAAGGCATTATGGGAACGATTGTTAATAAATAAACACCGACCGCAACGAGGGTGTCCTGATATTTCATGTACTTCTTTTTTATAAGCCGCGCCATCCAGAGACCTAAAGCTAATGCAAAAGCACCGATAAAAACTCCGACTACCGGCGTTTTAACACCAATTGAGGCGGCAAAAACCGCGAGTACTCCGGCGCCAGCGGTGCAAAGCGGACAATGAGCCGAAACAAATTTAGGTGCAAGCGCAAACAAACCTAGCAAAGTTAATAATTCTTTTTTCATATTCTTATAAATTCATAAATTTCTCCATCATTTGAAGTAGCATAAATAACCCAGTCTTCGGTCTTTGGCCCCGGCATTCCGGGTGTTCCAGAAGGCATCCCTGGTAACGCAATACCTTTTATATCCGGCTTCTCTGTCAGTAGTTTCTCAATCACCTCAAGCGGAATATGACCTTCAATCGCATAGCCGGCCACAAATGAAGTGTGGCAACTTGATAAACTTTGCGAAATTCCGTATTCCTCTTTCATTTTTCCCAACTCAAAATTAGAAACATTTTTTGCTTCCACTTCTACTCCGCTTCTGGAAAGATAGTTGACATAGACTCCGCAACAACCACACTCGGGTGTTTTAAAAACTTCCACCTTTTCTCCGGCTAAACTTATTTGAACAACATCTGGGGAACTTTGCCAAAAAAATAATATTCCGGCAAACACAACAAGGGTAGTAAAAATAAAAAATATTTTTTTCATAAATTAGTTTATTTTAATTTTTAATTCAATGACCTACTTCTTAAAAACATTGCATTTACTGCCACGATAACAGTTGAGGCCGACATAAAAATTGCGGCCACTGCCGGCTCCACCGGCGGCACCCCGTAAAACATCAGCGCTCCGGCTGCCAAAGGCAAAGCGATAATGTTGTAACCCGTTGCCCAGAAAAGATTCTGAATCATTTTATTGTAAGTTAGCTTTGAAAGCCTGATTATTTTCGAAATGTCTTGTGGATCATTTTTAGCTAAAATTATGCCAGCCGATTCAATGGCCACATTAGTGCCTGCACCGACCGCAATTCCCAAGTCGGCTTGAGTTAAAGCCGGAGCGTCGTTCACACCATCGCCCACAAACGCCACTTTCAAACCACGATTTTGCAATTCTTTGACTTTCTCAACCTTTTGCTCTGGCAAGACCCGAGCAAAATATTCATCAATCCCCAATTCTTTAGCAACATAAGAGGCCACATCTTCCGAGTCCCCCGTAACCATTGCAACCTTAATACCCTGATTATGGAGCATCTCAACCGCTTTTTTGGACTCTGGACGAATAACATCCGATAAGGCAATGCCGCCTAAAAGTTTATCTCCAGACAAAGCAAAAATTACCGTTTTACCTTGCCCTTCTAACCCTTTAACTTTTGAATAAACATCTTCGCTAATTTGAATATTTTTCTCCTTTACCAAAACCTCGCTTCCCACTAAAATTTCTTTTCCGAGGATAAATCCTTTTGCGCCTTTACCGGCTAGGCGCTCAAAATTTTTTATGTCTTCAAGACCAATATTTCTTTTTTTTGCTTCTTCAACTATTGCTTTGGCAATTGAGTGTTCGGAATGTTTATTTACAGAAGCAGCCATTTGCAAAACTTTATTCTCTTCAACTCCATCGGCAGACAAAATTACATCCACACCAAACCTTCCTTCCGTTAAAGTCCCGGTTTTGTCAAAAAGCACAACTTGGATTCGGCGAGCTTCTTCAAGAGCCAGACGCCTCTTTACGATAAAACCGTTTGAAGCCGCCATATTGGTAGAAATTGATGCAACTAATGGCACAGCTAGGCCCAAAGCGTGAGGACAGGCAATAACCAAAACTGCCACTAGCCGAGCTACCGCGAAAGCAACTTCCCGGCCAGCCAAAAGCCAAGCAGTTAAAGTAATAGCTCCAGCTGAAACGGCAATAATTGTTAAAACGAGTGCCGCTTTGTCGGAGAGAATTTGAAGGCGTGACTTAGAGCTTTCGGCTTCAACAACCAAACGCATTATTCCGGCTAAAAAAGTTTCTTCACCGATTTTTGTTACCTCAACTTCTAAACTTCCGTCGCTGTTTATGGTACCGGCAATTACTTCATCTCCGGCTTTTTTGGAAACCAACTTTGATTCACCGGTTACAATTGACTCGTCCAGTTCAGATTGACCCCGAATAACTTTTCCATCAGCCGGCACTCTCGCCCCCGGTTTTACCAAAACCACATCTCCGACTCTAAGCTCTAGAATCGAAATAATTTTTGTTTTAAACCCTCCTTTATTCAAATTAAGGACTTGCGATGTCGATATATTGACATCTGATGTCCTTAATATTAATTCGGCAGTGTCGGGAATTAATTTTGCTAATTCTTTTAGAGCACCGCGGGCTTTTTTAACCGCCTTCATTTCAAGCCAGTGGCCTAAAAGCATAATTGTCACTAAAGTTCCAAGCTCCCAGAAAAGAGGGTGTTCGCCGGCAAAAATGGCATAAATACTCCAAAGATAAGCTGCTGAAATCGCCAAAGCAATCAAAGTCATCATTCCCGGCAACCGAGCTCGAAGTTCTCTAAATGCCCCTGTCAGAAAAACCCAACCGCCGTAGAAAAAGACGATTGAACCTAAAACCAGAATCAAATATTCAAGTCCGGGGAAATACGGTAATCCTTTGCCGAAAAACAATTCTGGAAGTTCTGAATAAGCTACAAGCGGTATTGTCAAAATTAAAGCCACCCAAAATTTCCGCAAAAAACTTTCCGTTTTGTGTCCTTGATGTTTATCGTGGCTTGCAGCATCTTTACTTTCTACTTTTGACTTTCTACTTTTTACTAAATTCATCCCACATTCCGGACACATTCCCGGACCATCTTTTTGAATTTCCGGGTGCATAGGACAAGTATAAAAATTTTTTATAGTTTCACTCATATCTAATTTTTAATCTTTCTAATTATTTTTTAGACCATTCTTTTTGCCAGTTTCTCATAATTTCAATCTCTTCAGATTGAGAAGTTATAATCTGGTCAGCCAAAATTTGCATTTCTGACCGGACACTTCCGGTAGATAGCATTCTGGCCATCATAATAGCCATTTCATGGTGTAAAATCATTTGCCTTAAAAACTCAAGGTCGAAATTTTCTGCTCTTAGTAGAGCTTCAATGTCTCCCTCCATTCCCTCCATATGCATAGGCATTTGGCCATGCATCATACCGGACATTCCCGAAAAACTTTCCGGAACTTCTCCGCCAAACCAAGCTTGATACCACTCTTTCATCTGATTATTTTCCAAAGTCTGGGCTTTAATAATATCTTCAGATAAGGATCTAATCTCTTCCCGCCCTGAACGTTCAAGAGCGAGCTCTGCCATAGCAATAGCACCATTATGATGAGGAATCATCTCCTCAATAAAGTGTCTATCTATATTTCCTAGAGAAGTAGTGGGTGCTAATTTTTTGCCGGGAGTAAATCCCATCATCAGGTTACCGGAGAAAATTGGTGCAATTAAAATGCCGATAAATATTCCGACAACTCCTATTAAAATAAACGAAATTTTTGAATTCATAGATTTTTCTAAAATTAAAAATAGTAAAACAAATTATTTCTTTCTTGATAATTTATATAACAACAAAATCTCTTTAGTTGCTTTACTCTCTTTTCCAGATTTCATCTGCTCCATAACATGAGTAGACAAATGATTCTCCAAAATCAAATCCTCAATCCCAGAAAGCGCCTCCTTTACTGCCTCTGCTTGAATAATAATATCAACGACGGCCTGGGCCGGCTGACCGGCATCGCCTATCCCAGCGGGATCGGCGTGGGCTATGGCTACAACGCCGCCAGCCAGCTGCTGGCCATCACCGCCA
>JAANMX010001918.1_pt1 | contig 22252 bp, 38 predicted proteins | sample 7279681 | NCBI WGS metagenome assembly JAANMX01 (sample SAMN14094542, study PRJNA606508) | bioreactor metagenome | isolation source: A lab-scale SPAN reactor treating ammonium-rich wastewater day 351 | place: Ireland: Galway | collected 2018-01-01
GATGCGGCTCCGCCTCGACCGGCTCCGGTGCGGCGGCGAAGAGGTCGCCCTGCGGCCCGGCGTCCACTTCCCGGTTCTCCAGTTGCCTCAGCCGCCCGGACCTCGCGGCTCGCGAAATGCACACCCTCCACCCGCATGCGGCCGAACTGCTCCTGCGCGAACTCCACCAGCCCGAGGCCGATGCCCGTCGCGTCGATCTTCCCGCGCGAGAACTGCGGCAGCCGGCAGATCATCCCCAGCTGCTCCCTCTGCCTGGGCAGCCTCGTGTTGTGCATCCGCAGCAGCCCGCGCGTCAGGATCAGCCCGCCTATCCTCTCCCCGACGGCGATGCTCGACATGTTCCGCGTCCGGCCCACGTCCATCCCGAACATCAGCGGCCCGACGCACCGCCCGAGGAAGTCCAGCGCCACGCGATCCCATTTGCCCTCGCAGATGGCGCACTCCCCCTCGATCGCGTATTCCGCGCCCGAGATCATCTCGTGCGTCAGCAGCGCGCCCTCCTCGTCGTTGAAGGCCAGCTCGTAGTTCTGGTCGTAGCTCGCCTTGTCCATCGAGCGCTTCCGCGCCACCTCCGGCGTCACCTCCTCGCCGGTCTTCGGGTCGTGCACCTTCTGGCCCATCCGCCACGCCGCCGCACGGCTCACCCGCGACACCAGGAACCCGCTCGGCGACCGCCCGATCCCGGCGGGGTTGCCGGCGCTCGCGTCCCACGCGCACCCGCCGCAGATCTGGTAGAACATGTTCCACCGGCCGTTGCCGGTGCTCGCGATCCGGCACTGGTAATCCGCGTTGCCCGAGATGATCGGCTCCGCCGCGTCCCAGATCGCCAGGCTGTTCTCGTGCCACGCGAACTCGTCCAGGATCAGGTCGCCGCTGAAGCCCCGCGCCGTCCTGGGGTTCGCCGCCAGGCATATGATCCTCGCCTCCACGCCGGCGATCTTGATCCGGCACAGTATCCGCATGTTCTCGATCAGCTCGTCGGGCGACAGGTCCACCTGCTGGAACGCCAGCCGCAGGAGGCGGCAGATCTGCCCCACCTTCGCCATGAACTCGGTGCCGTTGTCCTTGCTGTTGCTCAGCACCGTGACCACCCACTCCTTGCCTTCCGCCGCCTTGGTCACGCACCGGTAGACGGCCCAGGCCGCCAGCACGAAGCTCTTGCCGATCTGCCGGCTCCAGTGGAGCACCAGCGTCTTTTCCGCGCTCCAGAACACCGGCACCTGGAATGGCTTGAACGCGATCAGCGCGGTGACGGTCGCCACCGCCACCGCCGCGCCCTTCAGCAGACGCTTCTTTAGCCGGCTCACTCCGGCACCCCCGCGTTCTCCGGCCGCTTCCCGAACAGCAGCACCACGGCCTTCTCCACCTTCTCCCGCTCGCTGCCCTTGCCACGGTTGATCCTCGCCAGCTCGGCCTGGTACTTCAGCGCCGCCGCCGCCGCGTCGAACTGGAACCGGTCCCGGCTCGTCTCGCTGTCCTGCTTCTGCGCGTCGGCACGCTTGTCCGCCGCCAGCGCCTTGACCGCCTCCGCCCAATACAGCACCGCAGCGGCCCGCTTGGTGTCCTTCTTGAGCAGGGCATCCAGCAGCACGTCGTGGACCACCTTCCCGATGAGCAGCAGGTTGGACTGATTGATGTCCGAGACGCCGTTCTTTCCGATGGCGTTGACCAGCGCCTCGCTGCGCTTGCGGCTCGTGCTCATGCACGAGAGCGTCGCTAGAAACTGGCGGTCCTCGTCTCTCGCCCGCCTCTTCTCCAGCCACTTGGAGATCCCCTTGGACGAGAGCCGGAACCTGTGCTTCTTCAGCAGGTGCGCCTCGGCCTCCTCCAGCGTGTGCGTCTCGCAGTACCCGTAGAACTCCTCCCGCTGGCTGTCGGTCAGCCGCAGGTCCAGCGTCGCCTTGGTCTTCCGCTTCTTGGGGGAGAGCCTCATGGGTTCACATCCCGCGCTGCGCCAGCCACTCCCGGCCCTTCGCGGACCACGCGAATCGCCGCACGTCCAGGCTGAAGGCCGGCTCCACCTCGTCCACCAGCCCGAGAGACTCCAAATGCTCCAGCTCCCGCTCCACCGTCGCCTTGTCGATGCCGGAAAAGAAATCCGAGATCGCCCCGCAGAACGTGTCCACCGTGGCGCCCAGCCGCCGCGACGTGTGCGTGCTGACCACCAGCAGCCGCACCCGCAGATGCTCCCGCCGCTCCGGCGTCAGGCCGTCCTCGTGATTCATCTGTGGTTTCCGTGATCACCGATAAACCGATCCATTCGCAGCTCCGCCAGGCCCAGCCGCTGGGCGAAGCCGTCGATCTTCGCTCCCATGGCGGCCATCTCCTCGCGCGTCTCGCCGATGAGGCCACGCAGCTCCCTGGCCATCTCGTTGACGCCCCCGTTCGGCAGGCACGCGCACTGCGCGCGGGGCACGTACTCTTCCCGCGTCCTATTCACCAGTCGCTCGACCGACTCGACCTTGCCCTGCAGCGCGTACTCGCTGCCGGGCTGCCGCCGCACCACGAACACCGTCCCCATGGACACCGCCAGGGTGAAGAGCGCCGCCAGCCCCGCCACCATCGGCCATCCGCCTAGCGCTTCCATGCGTCCCTCAGAGGTTCAGCGCGATCACGTTGCCGACGAAGAGCGCCACGTGCACGACAAGCGCCCCGATCAGTTGAACCCAGTTGCCGTCCTTGGATTCCCAGGCATGAGAAAAGCCTCCTCCATTCCGCCATTCATGGATCGTCGGGAAGATCAGCCTCACCTCCAGGAATGTCAGCCACACCGCGACCGCCGCGCGGAAGATACCCGCCGTGATCTTGTGCACGAAATCCAGGCTCACCGTCGCCGTCAACGGCTCCAGCAGGAGCCCGACCGCGAGCCACAGGGCCAGCGCTATCCCGGCCCACCGCCACTCCGCGTGCTCAGCCCACATCCTCTTTATCCACTCGATCATCGCGTTCTCCTTGTCCTCGTTGTTGTCCACGACCAGCACGGATCACTCCCAGCGCGCGTAGCTCAGGGCGTCCTTGCCACGAATCCTTCTCGCAAACTGGTCACCCTCGCGGCTCCCCTGTGCGTTGGTGTTGCCCTCCAGCGTCACGACATCGGTCCGCCGCACCTCCTCGACCGTCACCAGATGCGCGATCCGCCCCTTGCTCGGGAAGTACACGCCGCCCGCATCCCCCGGCCTCGGGCTGGCCACGCGCCGCGATTTTGGGAACCAGCTCGGCGAGTAAGCCGCGCCCTCCGGCACCGGCATCCCCACCTTCAGGTTCGCCCACGCCCGCACCGCCGCGCACCACGGCGAGCCCATCGGCGTCTTCGCGGCCGCGTTGTACGCGTCCACCTCCGGCCCGCGATTGCTACCCATCGGCCTCTCGCGCACGCCGATCTGCTTCCTCAGCAGGGCCAGCAAAGCTTGGGTGGATGTGGTGGGTCGCGACCCAACCACTTCGCGCGTCACCGGCGTCCCGGCGCGCACGGCCACTCCACCGGTGCCGGTCCGTGTTTCATGGGGTAGCCCAGTATCGGTCCCATGGGTCCCATCGGTCCCATGCGACCGCTCGCCCATCGCGACCAAGATCCTACCGGATGCGGGCGCCTCGGCGCCCGCTTCGCGATATCCCGTGACGACCGCCCCTGCGCGATCCATTGGTGTTATCGCAAGCGCTCCGGCCGCGCTGTCTCCGCCGCCGCGAAGAAAATATCGGTGCCCGTCCGATGCGGCGACCGTCGCCGCTCCGGTCCCGGACGGGCACGCATCACGTATGGCGTATTCCGCTCCGACCTCGTTGGCCGAAATCATCAGCGCCGCCGCCGCGCACAGCCCGATCCCGGCAAGCCTCAGCAGTGCCTTACCAAAGAATGTCCCCACCAGAAACCCGGCCACCAGCCCGCCCAGCGCGATCATCCGCCACTTCCACAGCATCCCGACCGCCGCGTCGTATTTGGGCTCGATGTACTCCAGCCGCTCCGTCACCCGATCCAGCTGCTCCCCCAGCGCGTCCACCTTCGCCTGCTTGTCCCACACCTCCTGCACCGCCGCAACCAGGTTGCTCTCGACGTTCGCCAGGTGTCCCTTCACCGCCTCCAGTTCCGCTGCGCTCGCCGCGTCCGCCGGCCTGACGCGATCCGCGCTGCGCCGCGCCTCGGCCACCGCCCCGGTCGCCCGCTCCACCCGCTGCACCACGCCGCCCAGGCTCGGCGCCTGGCGCACCGCGTGACGCGTGCTGCCGCAGCCCGCAACGGCGAGGGCCGCGACCACCAAGGCCACGGCCCTCGCCAAACCAGAAGCGTGCGCCGAAAATCTCTCGCGGCTCACATGGCAACCTCCTTTGCTGTCGGTCGGTGTTCTTATGCCCCTACGTTCGCCCCGCCCAATAGATGGCGCCAGAAGCAACACGCGCGCGCGGCAACTTAGAGGGTGTGGTTTTTTGTCACCTCTAAGTTTTTGAATGCCCACTTTGCTCTTGCGTCTCGCGCTGGCTCTTGCCGCAACATCGCACCATGAAATCTCACGACATTTGCGGGCCTCCGGCACAACGGCGCTTCGTCACTTTGCGCCTTCCGCGCCGCGCCATCGAGGCGCTGCGCTGCGGTTACGACCAGGACGGCCATCTGTTCACGCGGATCGGCGAGTCGGCCCACTCTATTCCCGTCGAGCTCGCTCGGTTGATGGCCAGCGACGGCCCGAAACACCTGATGCGCTATCGCGGCATCGGCCCCGTCGCGGTCCGCCGCATCGCCGAAGCCTTCGACGCGCACGGCATCGCGTTCTCCGACCCAGTGAGGCGCGGCGGCCCGCTGTGGCTCGAGATCGCGGACCCGAAAAACAGCTCGTGCCCGTCATGCCAGATCCGCGACCTGGACTTCTCGTACTGGTGGCAGGACGATGGCTACCTACACGTCCGCCAGATCGCGCCGCACGACCCGGACGACCAGACTTTCCACCGCGTCCACTGCCGCCTCACCGACCGCCCGAGAATCGCGCTTTGCGACGGCAAGCTCTGGTGGCTGGTCGATCGCCGCGACGATCGCGCGGCGCTCGTCGTGATACGCCGGTTCTCAGCGCCGCTGCCGAAGAACTGACATGCCCGCCCTCAACTTCCATTCCCGCTTCGCCCCACTCGTCGAGTCCGGTCTCAAGCGCCAGACGATCCGCGCCACCCGCAAGCGCCCCATCCGCGTCGGCGACACGCTCTTCCTCTACACCGGCATGCGCACCAAGCACTGCCGCAGATTGATGGTGGCCCGGTGCTCGTTCGTGGCCGAGATCAGGATCCAAAAAGACCCCGACATGGCCCATTTTGACCCAAGCCCAATCGCATACCCGCTTGTCTACATGGATGGCTGGCGGGGATGCAGCGCCCTTTCCATCGCCATCGCGGATGGCTTCAACAGCCTCGCCGAGATGGTCTCCTGGTTCCACGAGACCCACGGCCTTCCCTTCGTCGGCCAACTGATCAGGTGGTGAGACATGTTCGTCCGACCGCAGCCGTTTGTTGAGGCCATCGCCAAGCTCGGCGCGCGTCATCCCGTCACCTCCCGGCTGACATCGGAGCAATGGCGGGAGGTCCCCGTCGCCCTGCGCGAGCGCGCCTTCTTCTCGTCGCGCGTCGAGTCGGCGCGCTTCCTGGAGGCGGCCAGGTCTGCCCTCAACGACTTCCTGGCCGGCGCGCGCGAGACGCTGCCGAACGGCGACACCGTCCTGAAGGTCGGCTCGCGCGCCGACTTCATCAAACAGATGCAGGACTTCGCGACCGCCAGCGGCCTCGGTGACGCGCTGCCCGGCCAGGGCGGGGATCTCGATTCGCGCCGCATCACCAACATCCGCAGCGCCGGTCGCCTCGGCCTGATCTTCGACACCCAGATCCAGGCGGCACACGATTACGGGTATTGGAAGCAGGGGATGGATGCCGACGTGTTGGATGCGTTCCCCGCGCAGAAGTTCATCCGCGTCATCGCGGTCAAGGAACCGCGCCTCGATCACGCCCCGTTCGAGGACAGGGTCGCGCTCAAGACCGACCTCCCGTTCTGGGTAAAGATCAACCGCGACTTTGGCGTCCCGTGGGGTCCCTGGGGCTGGCGATGCGGGCACGACGTGGAGGACGTGGGCCGCGAGGAGGCCGAGGCCCTCGGACTGCTCAAGCCAGGCCAGAAGATCCAGCCCGTCGACGCACCCTTCAACCGTGCCCTGGAGGCATCCACCCGTGGCCTCGGCGACAAAGCCCTCCGCTGGCTCGGGGAGTCCTTCGGCGATCAGGTATATATAGATGGCGACACCATCCGGTGGAAAACCGCGTCGGTGGAGTCCCCGCTTCCACCGGGACCACGGCCCGTGCTCCGGCCCGCCCCGCGCGTCGGCAGGCCCCATCCCGGCCTCGGGCTCGCCGCCGATCCGTCGCTCGCCACGGCCGAGGAGGCCGCCATCGTCAACCGCCCCTCCGAGCGCGCCCTCATCTATGGCCCCGATGGCGCCTTCATCCGCCACCGCGATGCCAGGCCGGAATCGCCGCTCCGCGTGGAATTGACCGCCGGGGAAATCGCTCTCGTCAGGAGAGGATTCCTGTCACACAACCACCCTTCTGGCGCCGCCTTCTCGCTGCGAGATGCGATCTTCGCCATGGACAACGATCTCCTCGAGCTCCGCGCCATCGCCCGATCCTACGACGGTCGCCCACGGTTATTCCGCCTGATCCGCCCGGCGCAGGGATGGCAGTTGCAGGGCCGTGGCTTCGAGGACCTCGCGCGTTCGCTCGTCGCCCCGGCCCGGCGCAGCGCCCGCTCCTGGGCGCGCTCCCTATCGCTCCCGTCGCGCGCCGCAGAAGCGCGCTTCAGCGCCGAGATGTTCGTGCTCTTGCGCGATGCCGCGCCAGGCATTATCCTGTTCGAGGAGCACGTCCTATGAGCCAGCCCAGATACCAGACCGAGCCGATCCCGGGCGAGCGCGGGCTACAGGCCGATGGCTCCTACATCCTCGACGACACATTCGAGTGGGAAATGGAGATGCTCGCCAAATTGGATCGGGAGGAGGCCGAAGAGGAACAGGCCAAGGCCGAAGCCTCCGGGCTAGAGAATTCCGGGGGGACGAAGTGAGGATGCGCACGATCACTATCGACGCGGACGCCCTTCTGGAGGACCTCCGCTCCCCTCTCCCGGAGAGCGCCTACGCAGGTGATCCCACTGCATCAATGACTTTTTGTGAAGAGATGCTGCGCATTTTTCGACTTGCGCCAGAAGATCCTCGTGGATCTCCTTCCAATCCGCCTCCGCCACATTCGCCAGGAAATGCGCCTGGCTCTTCAGTATGATTTCCCCAAGCGCCTCCACCTTGGAAAGCTTCTCCGCCGTCAGCGCCATCAGCGCGGCCAAACGCTCCGTCTCGCCCATGGGGAAATCATGCCGATGAGACACGCGCGGCCAAGCCCGATGCAAGCCTTCGATTTGAAATTGCGCGCGGCGCTGGCGCTAGTGTCCGCAAACTTCAGGATGATGCGCGCCGACTTTGGCCCGATGTTCATTTGGTTGTTGGCGGCCCATTGCATCGCTGCCGGCGGCTGGGCCATCCTGGCCGCCGCGCTCTGGAGGAACTGACAACGATCTCGCTTTTGCTTGGCCCGCGCAGTCCGATTCGATACCGTCCATGACATGCACTTCCATCAGATTCCTTTCGAACTGATCGCGCTGCTTTTGGTCGCCATGGCTGGCTGCGCGACGATCCAGCCCGCGCCGACAGCTTCGGGCCGTCCCGAGATCTTCGTTTCCGCCGCGCCATCCAAAGTGAGATCGACCCTTGTCGCCGCATGCGCCAGGGCGGGCTCGCGCATCGACTCGCAGACCGATTCGCAGGTCACCGTCTCCAGGCGCCTGGACAACCTCGGCTCGCAGCTGATCTACGGATCGCGGTACGACTCGATCCCGAACGCCCGCTATATATACACCCTGATCCCCGAGGCGGCGGGCACCCGCGTGTTCGTGCAGGGTGAGGTTGTCACCAACCCAGGCTCCGCGTTCGAGCGTCGCACGCCGATCGAACAGGCCGATCCGAAAGCCCTGCCGGCGATGCAGGGCAACCTGGAGCGGCTTGCCGCGCTAGCGGCGCAATAGCGACGCCGCCAGCCCGGCCTGATATCAGGTTGTCCCCCCGCCACCCTTCGCCCACGCCCGGTTTGCCACCCAGCCTCTGTCTTCGCGGACCGGCCTACGCCGGTACCAGATCGCCCACCGGCTCGAATCGCGCCCCGCGCATGTCCACGTTAGGGTGTCGCACCCCGGCGGCCTGAAGGATCTCCTCCACGCGCCGCAGGCTGATGTCCTTCGCCCCGACAGCCTCGATCCCGATCAGCTTGTCCTGGCTGTCCAGGTCCACCGCGACGTGCATCCGCGCGTTGGCCCGAGCCACCGTCCGGGCCACCGCCCCTCGACCGAAGCGCACGTAGACCGCGCCGCACGCGAAATCCACCTCGATCACCGGTGGCCGCGCGCCCTGGATCACGAAAATTTCAGGTCCCGCTCTCATGGTATGCCGTCACTAGCCTGGCCTCGTCGCGCCGGACATTCGCTATCACCACCAGCGCGCCATCCCGGCCGATCCTCTCGAACCGATATAGTATGCCCCCGTCACCATCCGCTTTCAACTTCCGCCTCCGGGTCGGTCGCCTCACCGCTTCCTTGATCTCCTCGACAGACAGGTTCCGTTCCGCTGCCCGCTGGGCAAAATGCCTCGTGATGTGGAACCTCACCGCTGCCCGCATCGTAGGATCACCCCGCCGTTGGGTCAACCGGTTTCACGGTCATGCACCCCCGGTATATACACAGCCTCCGGCCCAGTACCACGGACCCCTCACCCATATCCCTATCCCGTCCCACTGCCACCCTTCGCCCCAGACCGGCCCCCGCCCATCCGCGACTCTGCCGCACCGGCTACCGCGTCCAGTATCCGCCTCGCCATCTGCCAGACATCTCATCAGGCGCTCCGTTCAGATCGGATGCTCTTCATCTGCTTCACTACTCCAGGTAGCCGTGAGATGAGATCGTCTTTCCTAGAAACTAGGTCCTGAGCCAATACGGCCCAAGCGACAATTTCATCGCGTTCTGCCTCGGGCGTTTTGTCATCCATCGCTCGAACAGCGTCTGCCATCGCAACTACTGTCGGTGTTTCAAACCGAGCGCTTCGATCCCACACCATTCGCAGGACCGTAGCGACAGACTCGTTGATCAACTGATTCTCTGATTTGGCCAGTAGTTCAGCCAGCGCCTTGAGCCGGGACCGGGTTTCCGGGTCGAATTTAACCGACACGGGCATTTTGGGCGTCGCTGCCATCTCCCCTTAATCAAACACACGGATTTTCCTGCCTCAAATTATTTCTTGACCGGATCACTACTTTCGACTACTTTAGAATCAATGAGAACACTACCCCCTGCCACACTCCGAAAGATAAAGGCTCGTGCTGTCGAAAAGGGAATTCCTCTCAAGACCGTCGCCCGAAGAGCCGGAATGCCCGCCGCCCAGGTCTCAAACGTGTTGGCCGGCCGATTGGTGCACCCGGTGGCGCTCCAAAAGATCACCCGCGTCATCGACGCGGCCCCGATGCCGAAGTGACATCATGAAGCACACCGGAATCGACGGAAAGGCCGTGGCCGAGCGCCTGCGCTCGATCATGGCGGAACGCGAATGGACCCAAGCGGAACTCGCAAAACACACCGGCTTTAAAGAGCCCCTGATCGCCAAATGGCTGCGAGGCGAGACCCCAAAAGACTACATGCTCTATCCCATCGTACGGCGCCTAGGGATGACCGTGGAATCGTTGATTGGTCCCCACCTGACCAAGCCCGTCACTGTCTCGTTTGATATCCACGGTAGGAACTCCCGCGAAATTCAGAGCACCGAGCGCGCAATCGAATCCATCTTTGGCCCAAGGCCGACCGGGGATCGCAGGCATCACGCCCCGCGCTCCGACTTCGGTCGCAGGCTCATGGAGGCGTGCCGCGCTCGCGGCATCGACAGCCAGGCGACGCTCGCCCGCAGGCTGGGTTGCACGCAGCCGACCGTCTCCGGCTGGATGACTGGGCGCGGCCTCAGCACATCCAGCCAGAAGCTGGTGTGCTTCATGCTCGGGGTTAACCGCGCGTGGCTCTTCCACGGCATCGGCCCGATGGACGCGCCACAGGAACCCGAGTCGGTCACGATCGGCATCACCGCAAACGAACTCCGCCGCATCCGTGGCGAGCGGGTGCCGCTGCTGCGCCCGCCGCCGAGGTCCGCCGCCACGGTGCTCAACATGCGCCTCGTCCACCCCGATCAGCTCAAGTACCGGCCCGCGCCGGTGGGGGTGGCGGCATGAATATCACGAACGATACGGGCTCTCGCCCCCCTCAAGTGCCATCGCCGTTAGGCGCATCCACGGTTCCGCCCTCCACGCCCACCATAGATCCACCAGCATCCAGCGCAGGATCTCCGGGGTGGTGCGGTAAGGCGACGGTAGAGCGACACTTTGCCCGCCTGCGGGAATTGCTACCTGGTTACAGAAATCCAGGGCGCACGAGAACCGAACCAGCAGATACGCCCGATCCTGCGGTGTCAGGGACGAATCCCACTGCCCACTCATCAGCCAATCATCTATCGCCGTATCCGCACGGCCACGGCATTCCAGGTCCATCTGGATCAGCCGGTCAAGCGCACGACGCGCCGAACCATTATCCGGCTTCGGCAGCACAGACCCCGACGCCTCCATCGCCTCGCCGCCGGAACGCAGCATCGAACCAACCTCATCCCACGGATTCATCCGGCGATCCTAGCGGCGCCCACACGGGGGCCGCAACGATCGAATCCTGGATGGGCAAGCACCACGTCGAGGCGCTGTTGCGCTCGATATGGGGGTCGGCAAGCGGACCCGAAACAATCAGGGAGCAATGAGCCGATACGATGCACGACCCGAGCCCAACCCAGACCCCGCTCGCGGGGGTCTCGCTGGGCGAGTGGATTCGGGCGCTGAGGGCGGCGCGGTTCCGAGTCCGTGCGGGCTCCCGACTCCTGCCGGCGAAGGCGAGGCTCAAGGACTTCATCCGTCACACGCTGAGGATCGAGTACCGCCGCTGGTGCCGGATCGTCGCGGGCGAAGCGCAACCCGACAAGCGGCTCGTTGCGCGCTTGGACCAAATCCACTCCGAGCAGTTCCGCGATCCAATCCGGATCGTTGGACGCGTCGGCGCACTCGCCTGGAACATCGAGACGAAGGGGTATTATGAGCGGTACTCGCGAACTCACTCTGCGTGAGTGGATTGTTTCACTAAGACACGCCCGATTCGGCATCCGTAGCGGACAGAGAAAAATGCCTGCGAAGGCGAGGCTCAAGGACTTCATCCGTCACACGCTGCGGATCAAGTACGCCCGCTGGTGCCGGATCTGCAGGGGAATCGAATCTCCCGACGGCGCGCTCGCGGATCGCATCGGCCGAATCCACGTCGAGAGCTTCCGCTCTGCGGTCAGGATAGTCGGCAGGAGGGGCGGGTTCGAGTGGTCGATCGACACGGGAAGCTATGACAGGAAGCACTGACCCATGGTAAACTACCCCACCGAAGTCTTCTCCGTCTCCGAGTACGCCGAGCTCCTCGGCCTGACCCCCCGCGCCATCGGCAAGCGCATCGCTGGCATCGCCCCTGCGGCCCACCGGCAGGGTAGGGGTGGGCTGACACCGATCTACGCCGTGTCGGCCCTCCCACAGGACTATCAGGATCGGCTCGCCGGCCTGCGCACCGCTGTCGGGGCGCCGAGCCTCACCGAGATCCTCTGCGCGCGCGCGCGCCCGGCCAACCAGCCCGGCTTCGCCCTATCCCAGTTGCCGCCGGCATCCCAGGCCAAGGCGCACAAGGTCCGCGAGGTCATGGCCGCGTACTACGACGCCATCGATCGCAACCTCCGCAAGCACGAGGCCAACCGCCTCGCCCGCCTCGCCCACCGCGAGATCTTCGGCCGCGACTGCAACGAGAAGACCATCCGCCGATGGGTCGCCGACGTGGAGGCCGCCGGCGGCTTCCACCTCGCCCGCATCGAGGTCTTCGCGGACCGCAAGGCCGTACCACACCCGCGCGCCCGGCTCGAGCACCGCATGGAGATCCCACGCGACTTCATCATCGCCTTCCGCGCCAAGTGCTGCGCCGAGGGCATGAAGCACATCATGGGCGCGGTCCGCCACTTCGAGATCGAGTGGCTCGCGGGGCGCGAGGTCCCCGGCCTGGGCGTCCGGCCATCACACGACGCGCCCTTCCCGTACACCTACGCCCAGCTCCGCAAGTTCGCCCCCTCCAAGCCCGCACGCGACATGGGCAACCTCGGCAAGGCCCACGCCCGCGCCAACTCCCTCCCGTCGCTCCGCATGTCGCGCGCCGAGCTGCGCCGTGCCCAGCGCCTCATCCTCGACGACACCCGCATCGACATCATCGCCACCGACGACCTCACGGGGCGCCCGGTCGAGCTCAAGGGCTACTTCGTCGCCGACGACTCCTGCATGAAAATCGAGGGCTACCTCATCCGCGAGGCCGGCGCCATCCGCGCCGCCGATGTCGATGCGCTCCTCGCCCGCGTCCTTCGCTCCACAGGCATCGCGGCGCCAGGCGCCGGCTACCGCACCACGGTCGTATTCGAGCGCGGCACCGTCGCCTGCAGCCCGGCCAGGGAATCCCTCCTCAGATCCCTCTTCCCCGGCAGGATCGAGGTCGTCCGCACCTCCATGGATGGCGGGCCGAACTTCGCCGGCGACCACGCCCAGGAATCCTCCGGCCACTGGATGGGAAAGGGTCCCATCGAATCCTTCATGCGCACCCTGGGCTTCTTCCTCCAGCACATCCCCGGCCAGCGCGGTTCCGACTACCGCCGCCAGCCGGCCCACCTCGCCCTCGTCGGGCGGGATCGCGCCTCCGGCCGCCTCAAGTACAAGGCCGGCTCCCAGATGCACGACGGGGCGCTGCTGCGCCAGGCCGACGAGGCCCTCGCGCTCCTCGCCGACGACGCGCGCGCCGATCTCCCCGCCAACTGCACCCGCGCCAACGGCCGCCTCAAGATCTCCTCCCTATACCCCGTCTCCTGGGTCCTGGACCGCGTCCACGAGGCCATCGCCTACTACAACCAACGCACCGGGCACCGCCTGGAGGGCTTCCGCCAGATCGAGGCCCAGGACGGGTCCGGGCGCCTCGTCCGCCGCATGGAGTCGCCCAACGAGCGCGCCGCATGGCTGGAGCAGTTCTCCGCCACCGAGCGCATCGCCCCGGCCGACATGGCCCTCATCATGATGTCCGCCCGCGCCGTCGTCGTCCGCAAGAACGGCGTCGTCCTGGACTGCGACCCCCGCAAGGGCCTCCGCTTCTTCTCCCCTCACTCCGTAGCCTGCCAGGAGGCCTCCCTGCTTTCCACCGGCGAGAAGACCTTCCTCGCCCTCTATGACGAGGAGGCCATCCGCCGCAACATCGGCCCGCAGGAGATCTACCTCTGCCGCAAGCCGGACGGCGACTGGAGGCCCGGCGATCCCGTCCGCTTCATCGAGCACCTTCCCCTCGCCGAGGGTCCATCCAAGGCCAACCCCGCCGAGCTCGCCCGCGCGCTTGCCGACAGCAAGCGCCGAGAGCAGCGCGCCGCCCACGAGCTCGTCACCGCGCTCGCCCCGGAGATCGAGCGCCGCGCCGCCGACGCCGAGGACAACGCCCGCCTCATGCGCGTCGAGATCTCCCGACTCGGCATCGACAAGCCCACCTCCGCCCCATCCGGGCTCACCTGCGATGTCATCGCCTCCCGATCCGAGGCCGTCACCGTCGCCGAGATCGAGGAGGACGAATCCCGCACACACCAGCTTCTGTCCGCGCAGGACGCCTACGCGGCACATCTGGCCAGCATCGCACAGGAGGCACAGCAGCAACCATGAGACTCATCGACCGACAATCGCTCACCGCCATGCTCGACGCAGAGCCGCACCCCCCCACCAGGGATCGCAAGCGCCTGCTCTACGATCACCTCGCCGCCGCCACCAACCGCGACCAGCTCCTCGCCCTCCTCCGCGTCAACCTCGCCGAGGCCCCCGACATGCTGGCCTTCCTGGACCAGGTCACGGGTCGGGCGCCGGTTAAGTTCGAGCAGAATTATCCCGCCGACACGGAAAATCCACTCCTATCCGGCGCGGTACAATCCGCGATGGCCCAGTCGCCACCACTCGACATCCATAGCACCCCGTCCGACAGGCCCAACATCTTCGCTCGCGGCCGCCGCCGCGAGAAAGCACGCACCAGCAATCAGCAACCCAATACGTGAGACCCGTTAAGAAAGGAACCCCTGCATGAACACACGCTATGCCCCGCCGGGCGCCAACCCCGAGGCCGCCCCGGAGCGCCACCTCTCCAGCGCCGCGCTTCGCGGCATCAACATCGGCCTCAACGTCGTCGTGCGCGTCGCCGCCGTCCGCACCGAGCGCGAGCGCCGCGCCATGATCTGGCTCACCAACTACGCCCGCCTCCAGGGGCTCACCGCAGACGCCCTCTCCGAGCGCATCGGGCTCTCGCAGGATGACATCCGCAGCGCGCTCACCGACCCCGACATCGACCTCCGCCCATTCGTCCGCGCCGTCGAGGGCGCGCGCGCGAACTTCGAGAAGTTCCTCCCTCAGCTCGTCCGCACCGCAGTCACCCGCGATGTCCTCGAGGCCATCGGGTACGCGGGCGAGACGCCGGGCATCGTCGAGATCATCGGACACAACCGCACCGGAAAGACCGAATCCGCCTGGTACCAGTTCCTCCGCCTCCTCGACCGCGCCCTCTGGATCGATTGCCCGGAGGACGACTCCGACCGCACCTTCCTCTTCGAGATCGCCCGCGCGGCGGGCATCGGCACCGGCACCAACAAGAAGCCCGATCAGCTCCGCGCCCAGGTCAAGGCCATCTTTGGCGACCCCGGCATCTCCGTCCTATTCGTCGACGAGGCCCACCGCCTCTGGCCCTCCAACCCGCGCACCAAACCCAAGCGCATCGAGTTCCTCCGCTCCCTCGTCGACGCCGGCAAGCCCCCGAAGGTCTCCGTCATCGTCATCGCCACAGAGCAGTTCGCCGAGTCCCTGGAGGCCGCCCTGGACAAGTCCTCCCGCTGGGCTCCGGGCCAGTGGCAGGGGCGCGCCCAGCGCTGGGTCCTCCCCGAGACCCTGTCCGACGCCGAGCTCGCCTCCGTCGCCCGCCATCACGCCCCGGATGCCCCGGAGGAGGCCATCCGATCCCTCGTCCTCCAGGCCAAGGCCAGCCAGGGCTTCTGCGGCATCATGGTCAACACCATACGCCGCGCCCGCTTCATCGGCAGGGGCAAGGTCACCCGCGAGTCCGTCGACCGAGCCCAGATCCAGATGGCCAGGGGCACCAAGCTAGAACAGGCCGCCCAGGCCAAGGCAATCGCCGCCCGCCTCAAGCAAGGGGGGCGACGATGAACCAGCGCATCCGCAGTTGGGTCATGGATTGGACCGCCTCGGCCTTGAACTGGGTCTGGGATCACATCCTGCGTGACGCCCCGGATGGTGGCCTGCTGGACAGCTTCGGCTGGTGGCTCGATGCCAGGCTCGGGAGCCTATTCTCGATCGCCTACGCGGGCTCCGACTTCGAACTGGAGCTCGCCGAGGAGCTATGCATCCCCGAGGAACACCTCTCGGATCGGCAGCGCGCCCACCTCGCCGCGCGCTACCCGCGATACTGCACCACGCGCGAGTCCGCCTCGCTCTATGACTGCCTGTGCCCCGTCTGCGGCACGGCCACCCTCCTCGAAGGCCCGCATGGCGGCCTGTGCGTCAACGTCATGTGCGGGCGCTGCCGATCGAAGTGGAACATCGCCCCTATACCGCGCACATGCGAGGCCCTCGATCCGCCCCAGGCGATCACACCATTCGTCCCATCCGTCCAATTGGTCCCATCCACCAACTAGGAGCCGCCATGCCATACCGCCCCAAGCACCACAGCAACCCTCGCCGCGATCCAAGGCGCGGCATCAAGTTCAAACACCGCTGGCCCTGGATCGATTGGATCACCGACGAGGCCAACCCGCGCGTCATCCATCGCCCAGGCGACATCATCCACGGAGCAAAAGCCAACTACACGGTGACCCATCGCGGCAACTTCCTCCGCGTCACAGCCGTGCCGAACACCACGCCGTTTGCGAGCGCCATCGCCGCAAAGGGGGCCGCATGAGGATCTACTTAGCCGCCCGGTATTCCAGGCGCGAGGAACTATGCGCCTATCGATCCGCTCTGGAGGCTATGGGACATACCGTCACCAGCCGTTGGCTCAACGGAAACCACCAGATCAACGACACCGGGGCACCTATCGGCGATCACGGAGAAAGCCTTATCGAGTCTGACGGATCATCCGATGTTCGAGCGGCGGCGGACCTTCGACTGAAATTCGCTCAGGAGGATGTGGCCGATGTGGTTGCTGCCGATGCTGTCATCTCGTTCACGGAGAGACCGAGATCGACAGGTAATCGCGGCGGGAGGCACGTTGAGTTTGGTATCGCGCTGGCGCTTGGCAAGCGCCTGATCGTAGTCGGCCATAGAGAGAACCTGTTTCACTGGATGAGCTCGGTTGAGTTATTTGAGTCATTGGAATCGTTGCTCGCGGCATTGCGGAAGGAGGCCGCCGCATGACCTCCACAATCAGTCTGGTGCTGATTTCCGACCGCCTCCTGCTGATACTTCGATCGCGCGTTGGCCAGGCCAACGCGATCTCCGCGCGCGACCTCGGCATGTCTGTCGGCATCGACGCCCGCCGCACTCGGCGCATCATCTCCGCGCACTGGGACCGATGGGCTGAACAGGGGACCATCATCTGCTCCAAGTCAGGCGGCGGCTTCTGGGTCGCCGCCGACTACGAGGAGGCCGTCGCCTATCGCGACTGGCTCGCCGCATCCGGCGCGCACCTCACCCGCCGGGCCGCAGTCATCACGCGCCTTTGCCGCAGGCATGGCCTCCGGCTCCCGCAATCGAAGAAAGGAACACCATGCAACCAGACATGAGCGCGCAGTACACCAGGGAACTCTACCATATCGCACGGGAGTTGAGGGCCATCGACGTGGCCATGGACAGGATCGCGCGCGACGCGTCCCGCGCCCACCGCAAGATCGAGCGCCTGCTGGACCACTGCGATCGCCACGACCTCACCCCGGCCCAGATGCGCCGCGCCATCCTCCTGTGCTCCCGCGCCTCAAAGTCCGTCGCCCGCATCTGCCGCCGCGACGCCGACGCCATGAGGCGCACCAGGGAGAGGCTCATCCGCCGACAGCAGATCCTCAAAGGGCGCCTCGGCGCCTGACCGGAAAGGAAACCCACCATGACAACCAAACAGGCCGTCGATCGGGGGCTCAAGATCCGAGCCCAGCTCAAGGCACTCAACAAGGAACTCGAGGCCATCGAGGCCCACCTGGAACAGGCCGCCCTCAAGGGCGAGCAGATCCCGCTCGAGGACGAGGACCTCGAGGGCCGCCAGTTCCTCGCGCGCGGCTCCGAGAAGATCATCCCCGTCGTCCTCACCTCCGATCTGCTGGTCAAATCCTTCGCTGACCAATCGGCCACGCACAAGGCCATCCTGGAGATCACCGGCGAGCGCATCCTCGCGTTCTTCAGGCCGGTCAAGACGTTCAAGACCCTCATCGACGCGCCGAAGAAATTCCGGTCCGAGGCCGTGGGAACATTCGGCCAAAAGACGGGAACCGCCTTCATCGACGCCTGCAAGGTCCGCGACAAGCACGGCGTCCCCAAATCCGATACCAAGATCCACTGGGACCGCGCCCGCGACAAGGGGGCCGCATGACCTGGTTCGACACCATCATCGAGTACGCCGTCATCGGCGCGTTTTTGCTGTTCATTCTCTGCCTCCTCGCCTGGTCACTGGGTCCACATAGGCGGCATCTCATCCTGCTGGCAGCCGTCTGCCTCGCGCCAAAATCAGAGGCCGCCGATATCAGGTTGTCCCCCCGGCAGCTATCCGCCAGCCCGGCCCTCCGCTGGACATCCGGTCAGCCTCACCACCCGCTCCGCGTGGCAGCCCATCGGTCCCATGTTTCCCATCCGTCCCATCGGTCCATCCCGGCGCTCCCGTCCGTCCGCGCCGGCAGCACCCTCACGGTCCTGGCCACCAGCTACTCCAAGCACGAGGGCCGCATCGGCGGAGGCCCGCGCAACTGCCTCGGCGAACCCCTTGACGACTCCACCATCGCCGTCGACCCACGCGTCATCCCCATCGGCTCCATCGTCCGCATCGGGGGGCGCACCTACAGGGCCAGGGACGTTGGCGGGGCCATCGTCGGCAAGCGCATCGACCTGCATTTCTCCTCCGCGCGCGCAGCCAACCGCTACCGCACCACCCTGACCATCCACATCGTCTCGGTCGGCACCCACAGATACAACGCCTGGTACGCCAGGAAATTTGGCGGCCGTCACCACTCCGGCCGAGCCTGATCATGGACCCCAGAACCACAGAGCAGGTCTTGCCTGAACTCCTCGGCCTCGTCCGCAGGAAGTTCTACGCCGACGCGCCGGCCCGCTCCTGGTTCATCGCCGAGCCACGCCTCAAGCAGGTCCTCTGCTACCCGGCCCTCCGCCTGGCCGACCTCGGCGTCGAGCTCTCCCCGGACGAATACGTCCGCCTGATCGCCGAGCAGCTCGTCGTGATCTGCCGGTCCGGCCAGATCAGCGAGATCCGCTACACCTTCCCCGAGTGGCTAGCCACCTGGCTCCACCACTGGATCAAGTCCGAGCGCACCCGGATCTACAACCGGCAGAAGCTATCCGGCGTCCTGGGCCGCGTCACGGTGGCCGAGCAAGCCGACGCCGTCCAACCCTTGGCCGACCTCTACCGCCTCTTCCTGAGCCAACGTCGCGCCACCAAGGGCCGGCGCCGCGCGGGGACCGACCATTCTGAGAAACAGGAGGCCCTGTGCCTCTGACCGGGCGACAGCAGCGCGTCTACCGCCCTCTCGTGGAGGCCGCTTGGGCCGCCTGCTGTCGCTCCGGTGCCCCCACCGAGGCCGCCGCCGCCCGCCTCCGGGCCGACAGGATCGCTAGGGAGAGGTGGTACCGATCCCAGCTCCACGCCTGCCTGGGCATCTGGACCACCAAGCAGCTCGTCGGCCTGCCCGCCTTCCGGCGCCTCATGGCCCACTTCGAGGCCATCGTCGGCGAGTCCTTCTATTGGCAGCAGCAGCTAGCCACCGCCGAAGAGAGATCCATCCGCGAGGTTTTCCGCCTCTTCCTCCAGCAGCACGCCGAGGACCTCCGCGCCATGATCGCCAAAGAGGGCACGCTCCCCACCGACGAGGCCGTCACCGAGTACATCGAGGTCACCGCCTGGAACATGTTCTCCAAGGGCATCCGTGGCTACGGCCAGCGCCGCAGCGACGACATCGAGGGCATGGAATCCCGCCTCCCGTTGGCCGACCTCAAAACCGGCGAACTCCTCCGCCTCAAGATGGCCCTCGATACCGCCCTTCGCCGCTGGCGCAAAAACCATCCGTCCTATTCGTCCCATAGGTCCCATTCTCGCCCCGTCCTGATCTGCGATGAGGTCGCCCACCATGCGTGACGGCGTACCAGATCCAGCCGACGTGGAGCGTTTCCTCCAAGAGCGCCACCGCTGGGTCGCGTCCGCCGAGATCTGCGAGCACTTCGGACTGCCCGACGACCGCCCATTCCGCCGCGTCAACGGGCGCCCCGGCCTCATGGCCGACTTCGCCATCAGCGGCAACCGTGGATTCAAGCACGTCGATTTCGCCACCGATGGCGAGTGGGACGAGTACTCCGGCCGCATCCGCGACCACGCCGTCGAGGAACTGCGCGGCCTCAAGGCCAAGCGCCTCCGGCGCCTGCGTCGCCTCACCCACCGCCCGCCATTGCACTACGACCCGACAGGACAGGCAGTCTTCGCATGAAAACCTCAAAGAAGCGATTCCCCAGCGGCAAGCTCGACCCCGCCGACCTCTTCGACGCCCGCCGACGCTACAACGGCCACAACGTCCCCGTCCTGCAGATGGACGCCGATGGCATCGAGTTCGCGCGCGTCACCGGCGCCACCAAGGGCGCCATCCTCCTCACAGCCCGCGCCGGCGTCGGCGCCAGGCGCTGCGACCTCATCCTCACCCTGCCCGAATCCGCCCTCGCCGACATCGAGGCCCGCGCCCGCAGCCTCGCCGTTCAGCGTGCCTTGGAAGTAGAACGATGACCCGGACCGATGCAATTTCGAAGATTCGACGGCTTCTGCGTCTGGGAAATGATTCAGCGGCCACGCGAGATGAGGCCGAGTTGGCACTATCTCGTGCAATGCATCTGTCGCGTGAATACCACATCGATGCAGCCGCATTGGCGGACAATGACGAAGATGAAGAACCCATCATTCATCGTCGGATCGAGGTCGGCCTTCGGTTTTCGTTGAACCGCCAACTCGCCGCGTCAACTGCGGCCACCTTCTTTTCGGTTGAGGCTGTCCTATCTGGGCCTGATGTGGTGTTCATCGGAACAGCGACGGACATCGAGATTGCGAGCTATGTTTTTGATTATTGCGCATGCGTTGCATCGAGATCTCTCTCAAAATGGACTAACGGGCGGCGGCTATCGACATCAACAAGGGCAAGCTACTTGCACGGCTTCTACTTTGGGATTCTCAGGACGCTTGAAGCGCAGCGCCAGGATGCGTTTGCTTCAACAAACGGCACATGGGCGCTCACGGTGATTGATCAACTCTCCAAACGAAGGCGCGAGTACAAGGATAAAATGTTCCCACCATCAACATTGAAGGACGTTGCACGCCAGCGCCGACGGATGAACAACAAAGCTCGCTTCGATGGATACGTTGATGGCAAGTCAGTCACGATTCACACACCAATCACCTATCACTGCAGTCAGGATAATCCACGATTGGAGTCCCGATTAGCTTTGGACACACCAAGGAGCGAGGAGGCGCAAGCGATGCATAGTTGAAACCGTTCAGGATCAAACCGGCCATCCGCTGGGCCGGTGGCAAGAGCCGTCTGCTAGATCACATTCTACCCCACATCCCGGAGCACCGATGTTACTGCGAACCATTTGCCGGCGGCTTGGCCGTTTTATTGGCCAAGGAACGGTCCCCGGTCGAGATCGTCAACGATCGCGACGGCGACCTCGTGTGCTTCTACCGCTGCGTGCGCTTCCATCAGGAGGCCCTTTTGACGGAGCTGGAGTTCGTCCTCAACGCGCGCGAGGAGTTCTCGGATTTCATCCGGCAGCCGGGACTCACGGACATCCAGCGTTCCGCTCGATGGTTCTTCCGCAACAAGACGTGCTTCGGCGGGGCGGACATGGAGAGCTTCGGAACGTCGGCGACGAGCGCGATGAGCTCCCGGCAAAACAGGCTCGACGCCATCCGGCTGCTCAGCGCTCGACTGGACAAGGTCACCATCGAGAACCTCGACTGGACCCAGATACTCGATCGCTACGATCGGGCCGAGTCGTTCTTCTTCTTGGACCCCCCGTACGTCGGTTGCTCCGACACGACCTACGCCGCGTGGGATCTCGCCGACGTGGTCCGGCTTCGCGATCGCCTGCGCGCCATGAAGGGCCAATGGCTGGTCACGCTCAACGACCTGCCGGACATTCGGAAGATCTTCTCCGGTTGCCGCATCAAGGCCATCGACCGCCACAAGGGCATCAACGGCAAGGCCGAGGACCGCGTCTATCGCGAGGTCGTCATTCGTCCGTGAACCCGCCCCCGTTGCACGACCCTCCGCGCTTCTTGATAATCCGGGCCGCCGCCCGGACCACCATAGCCCGGAAAGCCGGCGGCAGATCCAGCGCCTGGGATGCCGTGGCCAGGTCGATGAACTGCCCCCTCAGCGACTTCCCCAGGCCCAGCTCTCGCACCCAGATCTCGGCCCTTTTCTTGGCCTCTTCCCAGCTCATCCGGCCCGGCGTAGCCGATTTCGACCGTGGAGCAAGTTCCGAGTTCGCAGTTCTATCCGATCGAACTCCTGGAACTCCCCTAGGGGCCTTGGACATCTGCTCCGTACAGCCGAATCGTCAGGACATTTCACCCAAAAATGCCCATTTCGGCGCAACTCGTTGAATTTACTGCCCTTGGCGCATTTCCGCGCCTTTTGAGCTTGGACATTTCCTTCTTTCTCGTCGTGTCCCGGCCGTAAACGATGCGCATTGGGTGTTGGGGGAATCGACCCCCCCAGCGCCGCAGCCAACGCGTTAAATGCGCCGCCTGGGGAGTACGGTCGCA